>Ga0182030_10018018_pt1 | contig 13580 bp, 6 predicted proteins | sample 812S3MmetaG_FD_121299 | JGI IMG/M metagenome (GOLD analysis project Ga0182030, IMG submission 121299) | Permafrost microbial communities from Stordalen Mire, Sweden - 812S3M metaG (Illumina Assembly) | ecosystem: Environmental > Terrestrial > Soil > Wetlands > Permafrost | place: Sweden... | reverse complement strand
CTTGCGTGCCGCCACCCGCCAATTAGCCGCCGGCGACCTCGCGGCGCGGGCGGGCGCTCCCGACGTCCGGAGACGCGACGAGGTGGCGGGCTTAATGCGAGACTTTGACGGCATGGCGGAACGCCTGGAGAGGCTGGTGAAGGCGCAATCTCGCTTGCTTAACGACATTTCACACGAACTGCGCTCGCCCTTGGCGCGGCTGAACGTTGCTTTGGGCCTGGCTCGCCAACGCGCCAATGCGGAGAGCGGGTCCATGCTTGATCGCATTGAACTCGAAGCCAGCCGCTTGAACGAATTGATCGGACGCATTCTGACTCTGGCTCGCCTGGAAGATGGTGAGCAGCATGTGCCCGCAACGCCGGTGTCTCTCGACGAAGTGGTGCTAAGCGTGGCGGAAGACGCTGAGTTCGAGGCTCAGGCGCGGCACTGCCACGTGCGCAGCGAAATCTCCGCTGGAAGCTGGGGAGTTTGCGGAGAAGCCTCTCTCTTGCACAGCGCGATTGAGAACGTGGTGCGCAATGCCATCCGTTACACCCGCGAAGGCACCACGGTTGAGATTCATCTGGAGAGGGCCGAAAACGCGAGTGGCACGGAAGCGGTCGTAAGCGTTACCGATTGTGGTTCCGGCGTTCCGGCCGACGCGCTCGAGAAGCTGTTCCAGCCGTTCTATCGTCTGGACGATGATCGAGGCCGGCTGACCGGAGGTGTTGGCCTCGGTCTGGCTATCACGGAAAGAGCGGTGCGCTTTCATGGTGGCCGGGTTGCAGCATTCAACCGGGCTGAAGGGGGGCTGCGCGTAGAAATTCATCTGCCGTTGGATTCAACCAGTACGAACGCCGAGAAAGCGCCCGAGCCAGTTTCCGCGGGACAAGAAGCGTAAGCACAGTACCCAGTAGCTAGTACCAAGAAAAAGCTCTCCCGGTGTTCGTTGCCTTCTTCTTTATCACTGGGTACTAGGTACTCGGTACTGCCTCTCAGGCAACTCGCTGCCGTTTCCGAGGTTCCAATGAGCGTGGGGCGGTTGCTCTTCCCGCGCATTCCTGATACATAAATGGATGGCAATTCACGCCTTTCACAAAGTAATCCGACCCGATTGGCCGGGGAATGCGGAAGCACGTTCACAGGAGATAAAGCGAAGAATGCGGACAAGGTTTACCTGGGTTGCGGGAATTCTGGTCTTGGTTTCAATCGGTGTCCTGATGGCTTGCAGCGGCAAGTACACGCCTCACTTCGATGGTCTGGTGGTGGTCTCCACCTATACCGGCGATGCCGTGATGGAGACCTTCAGCCTCGATCTGGGCAACGGCGAGATGACGCAGGTCAACAACGCGGACGGACCTCCCACACCCGGAGCTGCAACCGCGGTTGTTCTTGATCCGGCGGGCGCATTCGCTTATGTGATCGTCACACAGAACTCGGAGATCACCCCCAGCTCGACTGGAATCGCCACGTATCAGGTGGAGTCAGACGGCAAGCTCTCTTCCGTGATCGGCGTAACGCCCATGACAAACCCGGTTGCCCTTGCCATAGATTCGGCGGGAAAATTCTTGTTCGTTGCAAATGGGACCGAGGGAACGGTTTCTGCGTTCTCCATCGGAAGCAACGCCTCCTTGACGTCAGTCGGAGTCGTCAGTCTGCCGATTCAACCGGGCGGGCAACCCCCGAACGCGTCGGCGCTGGCCGTCACTCCGACTGTATTCCCAGCTCTCAATGCGCCTTGTAGTACGCATATCCCTCCCACCAGCGAAGATCTATATGTGACGGATTATCTGAATAATCTGGTTTTCAATTATCAGGTTACCTCGACTGGGGCCTTAAGCCTGGTTCAAACCGGAGGATCGACCCGAGGGGTTCCGACTGGTACTGAGCCCAATGGGGTCGCGGTGGACCCCTGCAACCGGTTTGTTTACGTGGGGAACTCTGTGGGCAGCGTCAGCGCTTACACGATTTGCAGCGCCGTTTCCTTGCCGGAATGCCAGTTCGCGGACTACAGCCTGCTGCCGGTAGCGGGTTCTCCCTACAACTCCGGTAACGGTGCGGGGCCTTTGACGGTGGATGCGTATGCCAATTTCTTGTATGTATTGGCTACCAATAGCAACGCCGTGTATGGGTACAAGATCAGCTCCACCAACGGCGCTTTGACGCCGCTCACACCGGCCTTCGTGGCCACCAACTCATTCCCGACGTCGATTGCCATCCGTAGCGACGACAGCTTTATGTTCGTGGCCAACTTCAATTCGGCGAATCTTTCCGAGTACGGCATTACGCCCTTCACCGGAGCCTTGACGCCGCAGCCAACGGTAACTGCCTTTCCCCTTCCCTGGGGAGTGGCCGTAAAGTAGTTTTGGAGGGCCTCGCCATTTTCTTGCGAAGCCCCGGCGTTACGTCGGAATTTTCAGAATCAGGTAGGCGCCCACCAGAGCGAAAATCAGGTCCGGCGACCAGGCCGCCAGGGCCGGCGGCAGCTGGCTGAGATCTCCCATCGCCTCAAACAGACGCGACACCACGGTGTAAACCACGGCGATGCCCACCGCGACCGCGACTCCCGTGATGGCTCCCTTCTTTGCTGCTGACATGGAAAATGGGACGGCGAGCACTGCCATGATCAGTGTGATCAGCGGGAAGGAAAGCTTCTTGTTCAGCTGCACCCGCAGGCGCACCACGTCGAATCCACTTTGCTGCAGATCTCGGATATAGCGGCGCAGTTCCTCATAATTCATCTCGGAATACTGTTTCACCTCCTTCTTGAAATAAGACGGCGCCTCGCTGATTTCGGGAAAGGTGGAGACGTCGAAAGTGCGGTAGCCGGCGATGGCGGCGCCGCGCAGAGACCTCTGCCAGCCCTGCTCGAAGATCCAGCGCTCCATACTGTCGGACCAGTGAGCCCGCTCGGCATGGATGCGCTGCGCGATGGTGAAGCTCGCCGGGTCGATCTGGAAGATGGTGAGGTTGGCAAACTGGTCGCGATCGGGATCGAAGAACTGGTAGTAGTAAATGTCATTGTGCTGGCCGAAAATCCAGCGGCGATCGGGACGCAGGTAAGTCTGCGGAGGTTTGCCCTTGATCTGGTTGTGCAGTGCCTCCTGGCGCTTGTTGGTGTGCGGCAGATAGAACTGGTCGGCAAGAAACAGGCCCACCGCCAGCACCGCAGCCGCGGCCAGCACGGGCGTGACGATGCGGTAGATGCTGGTTCCGGTCGCCTTGATGGCGGTGATCTCGTTGGAACGGTTCATCAGCCCGAACGTGATCAGCACCGCCAACAACATGATCAGCGGTGCAACGCTGTAGAGCAGGTAGGGAGCGACGTTGAGCAGATACTCCGCGACCACGATGAACGGCGTTTGATTGCGCAGGATATCGCTCAGCAGTTCAAACAGGGTAAACACCAGCAGCAGGACCAGAAATGCGGACAGGATCATTCCCAGGTAAAGGAAGAAATCGCGCAGCACGTAATCATCGATGAGCGTGGGAAAGCTGGCGCTGAAGACGCGCCGGCGGGTGGAGGCGCGTTCGAAGGCGTTGTCTCTGCGCCTGTGCCTGCGGTCATGCGAGGCGCCGTTTGCGGGAAGATTATCGTGCTTCCAGGCCAGCCGGATCGCCGACAGCGACAGGGGGCGCCGCTCCGCTTGCCACAGCAGGAACAATGCAGCGGCAAAGAATACGAGGTTGGCCAGCCAGGCTCCGAACCCGGGACTCACTTTGCCCTGCCGCGCCAGCGATACTCCGATGAGGGAAATGAAGTAATAGACAAAAACCAGCACAATGGTGAGCACGAACCCGCCGGACTTGCCGCTCTTTTTCGAGGACAGTCCCAGAGGAATTCCCACCATCGCCAGCACCAGGCACGCAGTGGGCAGGGCGAAACGGCGGTGAAACTCGATGAGGTACCAGCGGGCCGAGACAGGATCGACGCGGCCGGCGTAATCGTGGAGCGACCACGTGCCGACTATGCCCACCGGGACTTGCTCTTCGCCTTTATTCTCCGACGGGGCGAGATCGAGAGGGATGTCGGTTTCCTGGAAGGTGGAGATCTGGTAGTGATCGGCTTGGGTGAGATCGGTCTCGTGCGTGGAACCGTCGACCAAATGCAGATGCAGGCGGTCCTGTCCCTCGGGGACGAGGATGCCTTCGTGAGCCAGCGTGATGCTCGGATTGGCGGGATCGGAAATGTCCGCGAGAAACACGCCCTTCCAAACCGCTGCGCCCTGGGCTGTATGCACGTCCTGCACGTACAGCACGATCTTGGGGAACCCTTCATAGAACACTCGGGGCTGCACCTCAAAGGACACTTGCGAGCTTTTGAGTTGGTCCTCCAGACGTGCCAGGGAAGCCGTCGACCAAGGCGCCAGGTATACGCCGTTAATCAGTGCCAGAAACCAGGCGGCGACGACGAAAATCGCCAGCACGCGCCCGAAGCTCCACACTCCCATGCCGCTGGCGCGCATGGCAGTGATTTCGCTGTCCGCCGCAAGCCGGCTCAGTCCGATGAGTATCCCTACCAGCACACTCATGGGGATGGTGTAGGTAAGTGCGAGCGGTACGGTGTAGAGAAATATCTGGGCCACGCTGGGCAGCGGCGCGCTGGCGCGGACCACAAGTTCCAGAATGCGTCCCAGATCGCGCGTGAACAACACAAAGGTGAAGATGGCCGCGCCGATGAGGGCGTGCGAGGTGACTTCACGCAGAATATAGCGGGTAAGAATCCGCATGCGGAGGTGCGTTCCCGACTCAAAGGCAGTCTAGCATGAGGTTTGCGGGTCGCGAATCTGCAGCTTGGTCCCCGGCAGCGTGGTGGGATTGCGCACGGCACGAGATTATCCGGCTTTCAAGAACAGCGCCCCCAGCGGTGGCAGAGTCAGCTTTAGCGAAAAGGGACGGCCGTGGGCTGGTTTTTCTTCGGCATTCACTCCGCCCGCATTGCCCAGGTTGGTGCCTCCGTATTCCGCGGCGTCGCTGTTCAGCAGTTCGCGCCAATAGCCGCCTACCGGCACACCGACGCGATACTCGAGGCGAGGTATGGGCGTGAAGTTACAAACGATCAGGACCGTTTCCTTGGGCGATTCACTCTTTCGCAGTAAAGAAATCGTACTGGTCAGATTGTCGTTACAATCCACCCACTCGAAGCCCGCGGGACTGTTATCGAGCTGGTGCAGGGCAGGCTCGCTGCGATAGACGCGGTTCAACTGCCCAACCCAGTCTTGCAGACCGCTGTGAACGGGATATTGAAGTACGTCCCACTCCAGGCTGGTGTCGTGCGCCCACTCGCGGACCTGCCCGAACTCACAACCCATGAATAGCAACTTCTTTCCGGGCTGCGCATACATGTAAGCGAACAAAAGCCGCAGGTTGGCAAAGCGATCCCGCTCGTTGCCGGGCATCTTGCCGATCAGCGATCCTTTGCCGTGGACGACCTCGTCGTGCGAAAGCGGCAGGATGAAGTTTTCATGGAACGAATACAGCATGCGGAAGGTGAGCTTGCTGTGATGGTACTTGCGGTGAATCGGATCTTGCTTGAAGTATTCGAGCGTGTCATGCATCCATCCCATATCCCACTTCAGGCCAAAGCCCAGGCCGCCCAGATAGACCGGCCGCGAAACCATGGGCCAGGAAGTGGATTCCTCCGCGGTGGTCTGGATATCGGGATGCTCCTTGTAGACTTCCTGATTGAAGCGGCGGAGGAAGTCGATGGCATCCAGGTTTTCCCGGCCGCCGTACTTGTTGGGAATCCACTCCCCCTGTTTGCGGGAATAGTCGAGATAGAGCATGGAGGCAACCGCATCCACGCGCAGGCCGTCGATATGATACTTGTCGAGCCAGAACATGGCGCTCGACATCAGAAAGCTGCGCACTTCGCTGCGTCCGTAGTTGAAGATCTGCGTCTTCCAGTCGGGATGGAATCCCTGCCGTGAGTCCGCGTGTTCGTAGAGATGCGTGCCGTCGAAGTAGGACAAACCGTGGGCGTCGGAAGGGAAGTGCGATGGCACCCAGTCGAGAACGACGGCGATGCCGTGCTGGTGCAGGTAATCCACCAGATACATGAAATCCTGCGGCGTGCCGTAGCGCGACGTGGGAGCGAAATAGCCGGTAGTCTGGTATCCCCAGGAACCGTAGAAGGGATGCTCCATGACCGGCAGGAATTCCACGTGAGTGAAGCCCATGCGTCCCACGTACTCGGCGAGCCGCGGCGCGGTTTCGCGATAGGTTAAGGGACGATTGTGTTCTTCAGGAACGCGCATCCAGGAGCCGAGGTGAACTTCATAGATGGATTGCGGCGCGCGCAGGGAGTTGCGGGCAGCGCGTTTCTCCATCCACTCGCGGTCGTTCCACTGATAATCGAGATCCCATACCACGGAAGCGGTGCGGGGAGGCTTCTCGTGCCAGATGCCGAGAGGGTCGGCTTTGTCGACGCGATACCCGTGACGCCGCGACTCGATATGGAATTTGTAGAGTGCGCCTTTGGTCACACCGGGGATGAAACCTTCCCAGATGCCGGAAGAGCCGCGAGGAGTGAGCTGATTGGCGCGCGGATCCCATCCGTTGAAGCTGCCGATTACCGAAACCAGGCGCGCATTCGGCGCCCACACACTGAAGGTCGCTCCCGTCTGGCCGTCGCGGGAGACCAGATGGGCGCCCATCGTCTCGTGCATGCGATAGTTGCTGCCTTCGTTGAATAGGTAGAGATCCTGGTCGGAGAGCAACGTGATGCGGCTGGAAGCGGCGGGGATGGGATTGTCTGGCATTGCAGAATCTTAAGTGTACCGGAATACCTATGTGGCGACATAAAGAGATTGGCGCACGCAAATGGGAGACGCGAGGATTTGCGGAGCGCCCAGGGCCTGCTGCGTCCTTTCGTGCAACCAACAAGGCCGAACTCCCATGCTAGACTTTCTTTTTCAACCATGCCCGCCCTACGTCTAATCCTTCTCTGGCACCAGCACCAGCCTTTCTACAAGGATCTGGTGACGGGCGAATATCGCCTGCCCTGGGTGCGCCTGCACGCGCTCAAGGATTACTACGGCATGGTCAAGCTGCTGGATGAGTTTCCCAACGTCCACCAGAACTTCAATCTGGTTCCATCTCTGATCACGCAGATTCAGGATTATGTCGCGGGGACGGCGCAGGATCCGTTTTTCAAAGTTGCGGCCAAGCCAGCGAAGGATTTGACCCTGGAGCAGCGAAAGTTCGCCCTGCAATATCTTTTTCAGGCAAACCCGGCGAACCTGATTGGGCGGTATCCGCGCTACCGCGAGCTGTATGAGCGTTTCCAGGAGCATGGGCAATCGGCCGAGAAGGCGGAAAAATATTTCCTGCCGCGGGATTTCACCGACCTGCAGGTGCTATCGCAGATTGCATGGTTCGACGAATTCTTTCTGGAAGACAAAGACATTGCGGCGCTGATCCAGAAAGAGCGCAACTACTCGCTCGAAGATCAGGATTTTGTGATTGCCCGCGAGCGGGAACTGCTGGGCAAGGTTCTGCCCGCCTATGCCGAGGCCGCCAAGAAAGGCTCGATCGAGATTTCGGCGACGCCTTTCTATCATCCCATTCTTCCTCTGGTCTGCGACACCAATGCGGGAGCGGTTTCATCGCCCGGCCTGCCCTTGCCGCAGAACCGGTTCCGTCATCCTGAGGACGCGCGCGAACAACTGGTGCGCGCCCTCGATTTGCATCAGCAGGCGTTTGGAGTGCGGCCGCAGGGCGTGTGGCCGTCGGAAGGCAGCGTTTCGGAAGAGGCGCTGGCGATTGCCCACAGTCTCGGGATCAAGTGGATGGCGACCGACGAAGGTGTGCTCGGCCGCAGCACTGGCGTGTTCTTCCAGCGCGACGGCAATGGCCGTCTGCCCACCCATCTGGCGGAGCGGCTTTATAACATTCATCGTTATGAGAACGGCCAGACCGCCATGCACATGGTGTTCCGCGATCACACCATTTCGGACCTGATCGGTTTTGTTTACTCGGGGATGGATCCGGGAGATGCCGCACGGCATCTGCTGCACAACATTAAAGAAGCGGCTCAACCGGTGCTGGCGCAAGGCCGGGACGCGGTGGTGTCGGTCATCCTCGATGGAGAGAATGCCTGGGAATACTACCCCAGGTCCGGGCGGGATTTTCTGCGGCGCTTCTACGATGCCCTGCAGCGCGAGGGAGGCCTGGAAGCGGTTACGGTCGCGGAGGCGATTGCCCGCCATCGCAGCTTTTCACCGTTGCCGTCGCTGGTGCCCGGTTCGTGGATCAACGCCAACTTTAATGTCTGGATCGGCGCTCCCGAGGACAACCGAGCGTGGGATTACCTGCACCACGCGCGCGAGTTCTATACCCAGAATGCCGCCCGCGCCAGCGAGGCGCAACGCAAGCTGGCCCTGGAAGAAATCATGATTGCCGAGGGCAGCGACTGGAACTGGTGGTACGGACCGGAGCATCATTCGGCCAACGACCGCGACTTTGACGAGCTTTACCGCAAACATCTTTCGAACGTTTATCAGGCCCTGGGGGCGATGCCGCCGGATTATCTCTCGCAGCCGATTACCGGGGGCGAGGTTCGGCCCACCTTCACGCCGCAGACCGCCTACATTCATCCCCGCATCACGGGCGACAAGATTCGTTACTTTGAGTGGCTGGGTGCGGCCATTTTTACCGCCGACCAGCGGGCCGGCGCCATGCATGGCAAACAGTTCCTGCTGGATTCCGTCTATGCCGGGATCGACGGCGATTTCGTTTATGGCCGGCTGGACTTTGCCGGACCGGTTCCCGACATGGAGTTCGATCTGGTGGTGAACCTGGAATCGTGGGCGAGCGGAGAAGCGCGCCCACGCCGGACTCTGCGGCTCGATGCCAAAGTAAAGGATCGCAAGCTGACGGAGTGGGAGGTCGATGACGGGGAAAAAACATCGTTGACTTCATCGAGCAAGAGTGAAGAGACCGCGAAGGCGGCTCTGCTGCGCAACTTTGAGTTCCGCTTGCCTCTGAATTATCTGCTGGCCGCACCGGTTGCGGCTGCGCCTGCGGCGACCAGCGCTCAAGCGCTGGTCGATCCCAAGCCTGGCGCTGTGCCAGTCCCGCCAACCATCCGACTCCGGTTGCGCTTCAGCCTTTGGCACAATCGTCTGCCCGTGGACGCTCTGCCGGTGGAAGGATGGATCGAACTGCAGTTGCTCAGCGAAGGAGACTTGCGGGGAGGGATGTAGTTCAAAAGGATGCTTCTCTGCGAAAAGGAAAAGCCGGAGGCATGCGCCTCCGGCGTGGTGGAGAAAAAGTCGAAGAGTATATTATTGTCCCGCGCTAGCCACTGCGGTGGTCAAGGCCAGCGGGCGGTTGAGTTCAAACGTGAGTTCGGTGCCTGCGGGCAGCGTGGCCGAGCGATGCTTGCTCAGCCAATGAACCCCGGTTGAGCCCGCGCCCACCACCCCGCCGATGACGATTCCCGGAGGGCCGCCGATGAGCCCGCCGATCAGCATGCCACCAGCCGCGCCACCGCCAGTTTCTATTTGGTCGCGGCGGTCATGGCCGGACCCTTTAAACTCGCCTTCCTGATTTACGTCCGTTCCACCGCCCATATTCGTGTCAACCAGCGTGGCATCAAGGAAAAGGCGCTCACCGGTCGGGAGGATCAGACCTTCGGGCAGAATTCCGATGGTCGGTTTGCCCGAGATGCGGCGCGGTTCGTCCACTTTAGTGACGCGGCCCTCCACCATGGTTCCGGCAGGAATCACCGTCTTGCCGTTGACCACCACGGCCTGCGTCAAGCGTGCCTGGAACGGGTCACCCGCCTTGTTGCTGAAGGTCGCAAGAGTTGTTTCCAGCTTGACCATCAGGGCCGTGCCGGCCGGTATCGGCGAACTGCTCTGCGCCGCAGCCATCGTACTTGTGCATGAGCACGCCAGCAGCAAGATGCAAGGTAGAACTGTCCACTTCTTCATAACTCCTCCTCAGGCTTCAACCAATAAAACCCCGAACTCTTGCTTTTCACTCTAGACCAGGCAGATGGCCGGGACAATATGCGGGCAGCGCGGGGAACCATAGAAGATAAGGGTCGGAAGCGTTCCGGTCCTGGGTTTTGGAAAAGCGAGATGGTTCCCCGGGGAAAATTGTTGAAGAATGACTCAACAATCGACGAAACCTACCTCGGCCATAGGACGGCAGTGAGCAATTCAGACCACTTATTATTCAGGGCTTGAGCGATCATGACGGTAAAAGGTGCGTACCTCGCAATGCCAGACCAGCCGAAGCCTCGTTTTGCTGTAGACCTTGATATGGGCCTTTGGCGGGGACGCGGAAAGTCGCCCATTCTCCTAAGGTCCCCCGACGTGATTCAAGCAATCTCGACGCCGCCTTGCTCGATATGGGAGCACTGAAGCACGCCCCTGGTTAAGAAGTCAGGTGAAATGAAGAGCACTTCCCGATCGAATTGGAAAGTACAACTCGCGTTCGGGTCCGCCATCTTGACCTTACTGGTCGTGGGTGCGATCTCCTATCACGGGATGGTTGTGTTCGGTGATAGTGAGCAGTGGGTGAACCACTCCCACCAAATTCTTGAAAGCGTGCAGGATTTGGTCTCCACCACGGAGATCGCCGAGTCAAGCTACCGCAGATTTGCGTTGACGGGCAACGAATCCGCTGTGGAGTCCTATCGTGCGAGCGTATTACGCGCTCAGTTGGATGAGGCGGCAGTTCGCAACTTGACGATGGATAACGCCGGACAGCAGCACCGGCTTTCAGAGCTCGAAACAGTGGCAGCTGAAAAATTTCTGTTCGCAGATACGGTCATTGGTCTGCGCCGCAGCCAAGGCGTGGGGGCAGCGGCGGATGCCATTCGGGCCGGATCTGGCCAACGGACGATGGCCGAGCTGCAAGACATCGCCCGCGAGATGCAGAGCGAAGAGCTGCGGCTACTGGTACCGCGCAACGCTGAAGCGAAGCGGCGCCTGAGTGACACCAAAACTGTTCTGATCTTCGGAGTCCTTCTGGGCTTGTTAATCGCCGCCTCCGCCGCTTGGATCGCCCAGCGCGACAGCTCGGCACGTGGGCGGGCAGAAGCGGCGCTCCAGGATAGCGAAGAAAAATATCGGATGCTCCTTGACGGAGTCCAGAACTACGCCATCTTCATGTTGGAACCGGGGGGGCAGGTCGTCAGTTGGAATGCCGGCGCCGAACGCATGCAAGGTTACACCGCCGAAGAGATTATCGGACATAGCTTTTCCTGCTTCTTTTCTTCGGAAGACATCAAGCGGGGTAAGCCCGAGGAATTGCTTCGAATGGCCGCCTTAAACGGCCGGCACGAAGAGCACGGCATGCGCGTGCGGAAAGACGGCTCCCAGTTTCTAGCGAGTATCACCCTTACCGCATTGCGCGACTCGGGCGGATATCTACAGGGGTTTTCTGAGATCAGCCACGACCTCAGCGAGAGCCGGGAGTCGGAGGCGAAGTACCGGGGACTGCTGGAGGCGGCTCCGGACGCCATGGTGGTGGTGAACCAGGCCGGGCAAATCGTACTGCTGAACGTTCAGGCGGAGAAACAGTTCGGATACCGCCGCGACGAACTCATAGGGCAGAAGGTAAAGAACATCATTCCCCAGGGCTTCGCGGAACGGCTGATCGCCGACGGTACGCGAAGCGCGGCCGAGGCGCTGGCGCAGCAGATCGGTACGGGGATTGAGCTCACTGGGCGGCGGAAGGATGGCAGTGAGTTTCCCCTCGAGATCATGCTGAGCCCACTCGAAGGCGCCGAAGGGATCCTGGTAACGGCGGCAATCCGCGACATCAGCGTGCGGAAGGCTGCGGCAGAACATCTGGTGCGGATGGAGGAAAGGTACCGGGGACTGCTGGAGGCGGCTCCGGACGCCATGGTGGTGGTAAACCAGGCCGGGGAAATCGTCCTGCTGAATGTGCAGGCGGAGAAACAGTTCGGCTACCACCGCGACGAGCTTATAGGGCAGAAGGTGAAGAACATCATTCCCGAAGGCTTCGCGGAACGGCTGGTCGCCGATGCTCTTCGACCTCCGGCGGAGGCTCTGGCGCAGCAGATTGGTACGGGGATTGAGCTCAATGGGCGGCGGAAGAATGGAAGCGAGTTTCCCCTCGAGATCATGCTGAGCCCACTCGAGGGCGACGAAGGAATCCTGGTGACGGCGGCAATCCGCGATATCACCGTGCGCAAGAAGGCCGAAGAGCTGATGATCCATTCGTCCGAGCACGACTTTCTGACCGGTCTGCCGAATCGCGTGCTCCTGAACGACCGGGTCAACCAAGCGATCCTCTTAGCGTTGCGCCACCAGAGTAAGGTCGCGGTCGTGTTCCTGGATTTGGATGGCTTCAAACACATTAACGATTCCCTCGGACATCCCACGGGCGACAAACTCCTTCAATCTGTCGCCGACCGCCTGGTGGATTGCGTGCGCGCCTCGGACACGGTGAGCCGACAGGGAGGGGATGAATTCGTCGTCCTCCTTTCCGACGAGGAGCATTCGGAAGACGCCGCTATGACAGCGAGGAGAATGCTGCAAGCGGTGGCCGAAGCTCATTCGATTGACCAGCACGATCTTCACGTCACCTCCTGCGTTGGCGTGAGTGTCTATCCCGAGGACGGCCTGGATGCGGAGACGCTCATTAAGAACGCCGACACCGCCATGTACCAGGCCAAGGAAAATGGGCGGCAGAGCTATCAGTTTTTCAAGCCAGCCATGAATGCCCGGGCCGTGGAGCGGCAAGCCATTGAGGAGAGTCTGCGGCGCGCCTTGGAACGGCGGGAATTCGTGTTGCACTACCAGCCTAAGGTTAATCTAAGGACAGGAGAGATTACCGGGGCGGAAGCGTTGCTACGTTGGACACATCCCACTCGAGGACCAGTCCCGCCGTCACAATTTATTCCGGTCGCGGAAGACAGTGGCCTTATTCTGCCCATCGGCAATTGGGTGCTTCGCGAAGCCTGCCAGCAGGCCAGGGACTGGGTAGATGCAGGCCTGCCCCTGGGTACCATGGCGGTAAATGTCTCTGCCATGCAGTTACGAGACGAGAACTTTCTTGCCGGTGTGTCCGCAATTCTTAAGGACACGGGGTTGGATCCGGGACTTCTTGAGCTGGAGTTGACCGAAAGTGTTCTTATGAAGCATGCCGAGTCCACGGAGCGCATCCTCAAGGCACTGCGAGCGAAGGGAGTCCAAATCGCGGTCGATGATTTCGGCACGGGTTACTCCAGTTTGAGCTATCTTAGAAAGTTTCCCATCGATGCCCTCAAGATCGACCAGTCGTTCGTCGGTCAGATCACCACCGTTCCCGACGAGACGATCATCGTGAAGGCAGTGATCAGCATGGGCCGAAGCCTCAAGCTTCGGGTGGTTGCCGAGGGCGTGGAAACGCCAGAACAACTGGCGTTTCTTCAGGCTCACGAATGCGACGAGGCACAAGGATATTTTTTCAGCCGGCCGGTCCTTCCTCAGGAGTTCGCCAAGTTGCTCGAAACCCGTTTGTGGGAAGCCGTGAGTTGAGATTCTGGACGAGTTGCCGGCAAGCCGGACGCGGTCCAGATACTCAAGTGCAGACACGTCCAAGTCAGCTCTTATCCAGCCTGTGAGCGATGTCACATT
>Ga0182030_10018017_pt1 | contig 13581 bp, 11 predicted proteins | sample 812S3MmetaG_FD_121299 | JGI IMG/M metagenome (GOLD analysis project Ga0182030, IMG submission 121299) | Permafrost microbial communities from Stordalen Mire, Sweden - 812S3M metaG (Illumina Assembly) | ecosystem: Environmental > Terrestrial > Soil > Wetlands > Permafrost | place: Sweden... | reverse complement strand
TGGGAACGGTACCGTCGTTTCGGGTTTCGGTGGCGACGTCATCGCCTATAATGCGCACGACATCCTCGTTCAGGTGATCGACGGTTTCGTGGGGATCAGCCAGACCGCCGGCACCTATGTCGGGACGCCGGACACGGGAGATTATGTGATCCTGGCGGGTTACGGGCAGGACTTATCATACGAGGCAAACGGGGGGAACGGCCCGAACCTGCCGATCACGTTCGGCCAGACGGGTAGTTTTTCTGTTCCTGAGCCGAGTGCCTATGCGCTCGTCCTGGTGGCTCTGGTCGCCACCACCATCGCGCGCACGCCGCTGGTCCGCCGCTTCCTGCGCGGTTTCCAGGGCTGACCAGCCAGCCGCGCCGCACGATTCGCAGAGCCGGCCGATCCGCAAGGGTCGGCCGGTTCGTTATTCGCAAGCTATTGTTGGCGCTGGCGCTGCTTCCGATTGCCTGTACACGCACGCCAACCTATCTGCCTACGCCGGCCGCCATCACCGTCAGCGGTCCCTGGGTGCATGAAGCCTCCGGCATGTTGTTTCCAGCAGCGATCGCCGGATTTCAGCGCAACGCAATAGCGCACTTTTCCACAAACGCTCCGGATGTCGCGGTGAATTATGGCCTCATCGCACCAGCGGGCGCCATCGATGCGACCGTCTATCTGATGCCGGAGCCGCTCTTGCCGACAGTCGGCCTGGCACCGGACGCCGCGGCTGCTGTGCGCGAGGATGCGTGCCGGCGGGAGTTTGCGAACCGTCTGGACGAAATTGGCCTGGTCGATCAGGCGCATCAACTGCAACAGGAACGCATCGTCCTGCGGATTGGTGGCCAACGTCGTGTCGGACGGCTGGCCCGCTTTGTTTACGAAGGTAAACTTGCGGGCCAGCGGCAGGAGATGGGCTCGGAACTGGCACGTTTCTGCTTCGCCGGTGGCAACTGGAGTGTGGAGTATCGTTTCACCTACCCCGCGGACTTCCCTGCGACAGGATGGATTGCAAACTTCGTCGCCGACCTGCGATGGACCGGCGCGTTGGCATCGTCATGACCGGACCGATCGGCGGCTTTTAACCATTCTGCAATAAAATTGTGCGCGTTCGGCGGCGTCCAGCATGGCATCTTCGTTCGGGCGTGCCTGATCGACGAGGGCTAGACCCGCATGGGACCAGATAAACGGTGGTGGGGACGCGCATACGCTGCGGCGGGTGCGTTTATGCCCCGGGTCGAACGCGATCGTCGCGCGTGATCCGGCGCGTGCCGCCCCGGCGAGTTTCAACGTCGCGGACGTTTGGCCGCGCGCGTTCGGTCGCGTTCGCGGCGGTGATGGCGGGTACTCATGTCTCGATGTCATGCGCTGCCATCCCGGCGCCCGCGTCCGAGCCACGCCATTTCGACATCGATGAGTTTCGGGTCGAAGGCAACACGCTGCTGCCGGACGAGGAGATCGAGGAAGCGGTGTACAGCTTTCTGGGCCCCGACCGAACTGCCGCCGATGCAGAGAAGGCGCGTGCCGCGCTGGAAGACCTGTACCATAAGAAAGGGTACCCCACCGTCACCGCGGAACTGCCGCGCCAGAGCATCGACACCGGCGTCATCGTGGTGACGGTAACCGAGCGGAAGATCGGGCGTCTGCGCGTCGTCGGTGCGCACTATTTCGAGCCAGACGTGGTGCGGGAGAATGCGCCGTCTCTGGCTCCCGGCACCGTGCCCAATATGAACCAGGTACGGCGCGATATCGTCGCCTTGAACCAGCAGGCCGACCGGACTGTCACCCCGGTCCTGAAGGCAGGCAAAGCCCCCGACACCGTCGATGTCGATCTGGAAGTTGCCGACAAGCCGCCGCTACACGGCTCGCTGGAACTGGACAATCGCCAGAGCGCGGACACCACCCCACTGAGGCTGTCCGGGGCGCTGCGGTACGATAATATATGGCAGCGCGGCGATAGCGCGAGCTTCTTCTTCCAGGTCGCGCCGCAGAATCCGTCGGACGCCCTGGTCTTTTCCGGAACCTATCTGTTCCACATTCCAGGCACAAAGCTTGCTCTGCTCGCGTCCTACTTGAAGTCGGACAGTAATGTCACATCGGTCGGCGGCACCAATGTCGTCGGCAAGGGAGAAATCTACGGACTGCGTCTCCTGGTGCCACTGACGCAGGAAGAGGGGTTCATCCAGACGCTCAGCGTCGGCATGGACTACAAGGACTTCAGTCAGGCGCTGACCCTTGCCGGCCAGGGCAGCCACGTGCCGCTGCAATATTACCCCGTCACAGCGATGTACCAGGCGAACTGGACCGCCAAACAGTCGCAGACCGACCTGTCCGCGGGTGTCGTCGCGGGTACGCGCGGGCTGGGCGACAACGATGCGGCATTCGACAACAACCGATACGATGCGGAGGCGAACTTCTTCTACCTGCGTGGCGCGCTATCGCACACGCATGAACTGCCCTGGGGCATGCAGGCCTGGGCGCGGCTGCAAGGCCAGGCGTCGGCCGAACCCCTTGTGCCGAACGAGCAACTCAGCGTCGGCGGCGCCGATTCCGTCCGCGGCTACCTGGAGAGCGAAGCGCTCGGCGACTCAGGTGCCATCCTGCAAATGGAGCTGCGCGGCCCCTCACTGGCCGAACGCTTCGGCCCGTCGGTCAACGATTTCCGGTTGCATGCTTTCGTCGATCTGGCCCACGCCACCATCAACGATCCGCTGCCCGAGCAAACCCAAAGTTACACGCTTGGTAGCGTCGGCGCAGGGCTGCGGGTCCGCCTCTTCGATCACCTGAGCGGCACGCTCGAAGACGCCTTCGTCCTTAGCAATGGCGCCATTACCAAGGCCGGGTCCAACCGCGTCTTGTTCCGCGTACTCGGGGATTTCTGAACCACCATGATCCGACTCGGAGCAGTACGTCGATTCGGTCTTCTCGCAATGGTTGTGTTCGCCTGCGTGTCGCTTGGGTCCCACGCCGCGCAGGCATGGTGGAACGCCGACTGGCCGTACCGCATGAAGATCACCGCGGATGCCGGGCCGAAGGGCGCCAACATCACCGAACCGGTCGGGCGGACGCAAGTGCTGGTCCGCCTGTTCAGCGGCAATTTCAATTTCGATACCGCGGACGAGAAGGGGGCGGACCTGCGCGTGGTTGCCGGCGACGATCGCACGCCACTGCATTTCCATATCGAGCGTTTCGACGGCCTCGTCGATCAGATCGGGCTGATCTGGGTGGACGTGCCGGATCTCGCGCCGGGCGCCGCCACCACGCTGTACCTTTATTGGGGCAAGAAGAATCCGACGCCGGGCGAGGACGCGAAAGCAACCTACGACCCCGACCAATTGCTGGTTTATCACTTCGCCGAAGAGAACGGGGTGCCGCACGACACCACCGGCTATGGCAACAACGCCCTGACCGCCGGCAAGCGCGACGACGGCGGCATGATCGGCTACGGGCTCCGGCTGGACGGCAAGGCGCCGGTGCAGGTCCCCGCCTCCGCCTCGCTCGCGATCGCGGCCGGGGCGGCGATGACTTGGTCGCTCTGGGCGCGGCCCGACGACGGCGTCACCTCCGGCGTGCTGTATTCGGTGCGCGACGGCGACAACGCGTTCAGCATCGGCATCGACCAGGGCGTCGCCTATGCGCAGATTACGACCCCGGCGGGCGTCAGCCGCACCAGCGCGGGCGCGCCCATCGGGCCGGGATGGCACCACATCGCGGTTACCGCGTCCAACCATCTGCGAGTCTTCGTCGATGGCCAGCCGCGCGGCGATGTCGCGGCGAGCCTGCCCGCGCTGAACGCGCAGGCGCTGCTCGGCGGCGCGCCGGCCCAGGCAACGCCGCCGGCCGCACCGAATAATGCGGCACCGGACAGCGCGGGCTCGCAGGCGACTACCACACCACCTGCTGCTGCGCCAGCGCCGGCCGCAGCACCCGCCCAAGCCGGGGCGGCGCAAGCCGCCGCGCCGGCAACCGCGCCGTCCCCAAATTTCGTCGGCGTCATCGACGAATTTCAGATTTCGAAGGTGGTTCTCCCGACCGGCGCTTTTCAGGTTGCGGTGCACGACCAGGGGCCGAAGCCCGATCTTTTGTTGTTTGGCCCGCCGGAACAGGGAGCGCTGTTCGGCAACAGCTATTTCGGCATCATCGTGCGCGCCGTCACACCTGATGCCTGGGTGGTGATCGGTATCCTGGGGCTGATGTCGGCGCTGAGTTGGCTGGTGATGCTCACCAAGGCGCTTTATCTTTCCCGGATCACCCGTGCCAATCGACGCTTCCGCGGCGAATTTCGCGCAGCCATGGCGCGCGCCGCGGAAGCCGGCGACCCGTTCGGCCAGCTTCAGATCGAGCAAATGGGGCGGTTTCGCGCGTCGCCGCTGATGCATTTGTATCGGGCGAGCGCACGTGAAGTGAACGACCGCATGACGCAGGGCCGGCTGGACGCCGAAGGCAGGCTGACGATGCAGTCGCTGGCTGCGATTCGTGCCGCGCTGGATGCCGGTCTCGCGCACGAGAGCCAGCGAATGAACCGCTCCATGGTGCTACTGACGATCGCGATCAGCGGTGGGCCGTTCCTTGGGCTGCTCGGCACGGTGATCGGCGTGATGATTACCTTCGCCGCGGTCGCCGCTGCGGGCGACGTGAACATCAACGCCATCGCGCCCGGTATTTCCGCCGCGCTGCTTGCCACCGTTGCCGGCCTCGCCGTCGCGATTCCGGCGCTGTTCGGCTACAACTACTTTGTCACCCGCATTCGCGAATCCACGGTGGACATGCAGGTCTTCGTGGACGAACTGATCACCCGTATCGGCGAAATCGTCGTGCCGACCGCCACCGCTGCCGAGCCGAAACGCGCCGCGGCCGAATGAGGGGATGAGCGATGCAGATCCAAACCAGTGAAAAGCCGTACGACGACATCAACATCACGCCGATGCTCGATCTCGCCTATGTGCTGCTGGTCATCTTCATCATCATGACCACAGCGGCGGTACAGGGCATCAAGGTCGATCTGCCGAAGGCGAGCGCGGCAATCAGCCTGGCTGTGCCGAAGACCAAGGTGATCGCCGTCACGGCACAGGGCCAGGTGCTGTTGGATGCCGTGCCGGTGACCATCGGCGAACTCGAAGCGCGGTTGCGCGACATGAAGGCGATCGACCCCGGTCTGCCGGTGATCGTCAAAGGCGATCGTGCGGTGCAGTATGAGAAGATCATCCAGGTGATCGACGTTTGCAGCCGCGTCGGCGTGCAATCGATCGGTTTGGCCTCGCAAAAGATCGTCGGGTCCTGAGATGTGGACTGACGATTTGCCGGAGGAGGAGGAGCAGCGCCCCTGGCATCACACGGCCGCGCGGGTGGGCTTCGGCCTGCTGGTAATCGGCTCGGTTGGCGCGATCGTCTATAGCCTGGCGCATCAGCAGACCAACGCGCCAATGCACAAAGTGACCACCATCACCCGCGTGCTGCTGCCGCCGCCGCCGCCGCCGCCGCTGAAACCACCCGAACCCGAGAAGATCGAAGAGCAACCGAAGCAGGCAATTCCCAAGCCGATCGAGAAACCGCAGGAAAAGCCGCAGGTGAAGCAGGTGCAGGCGCCGCCGCACTCGCCGCTGACCGCCGAGGCCGGCACCGGGCCGAATCCGTATGGCCTGCAGGTTGGTAACGGTTCGGGCGATGTGATTGGCGGTACCGCCAGCGGTGGCGGCGGTGATCGTTGGCAGCTTTATGCCGGCACGATCCGGTCGGAGGTCCTGGGCGCGTTGCGTCGCGACGACAAGACGCGCTTCGGGCGCTGGCGGGTCGCGGTGAGAATCTGGCTTAGTGGCGCCGGCACCGTGACACGCGCCGACATTGTGAATTCCTCCGGCGATCCCACGGTGGACGCGGCGATTCACCGCGATTTGGACGGGCTTGGCGTGGGCCAGGCACCGCCGCAGGGCATGCCGCAACCGGTCCACCTTCGCATCGCGGCCGAGCCCGGATGATGCGGGTTCGTCTTTTCGACAACGCGGGACGCACATGATCGACCGTATCCGCCGTGTCGCACGATACGGCCTGCTGTGCGCCGGGTTCGGCGTTGCCTGTGTGCCGCTGTCGGAGGCCGAGGCACAACTGACAACGCCGAGCGTGACCGAGCGGTTGATCGAATTGCTGGTACAGAAGGGTGTGTTGCCGCGCGACCAGGCGGCCGCATTGTTGAAACAGGCCGAGGCGGAAGCGCGTGCCGGGGAGAAGCAGCCACCGCGCAAGGTTGCTGGCGCACCAAAGAGCAAAAAACCGGCCGCTGCACCAACTGCCGAACAGGCGGCTGCCGGGAGTGCCGAGCCGAAGGTGCCGCCCGGCACGGTCCGCGTGACCTACGTACCGCAGATCGTGCGGGATCAGATCGCCGCACAGGTGCAGGCCCAGGTGATGCAGCAGGCGAAAAGCGAGGGCTGGGCGACGCCGAACCAGGTTCCCGAGTGGGTCAACCGGATCACCATGTATGGCGACATGCGGATCCGCGGCGAAGGCGATTTCTTCCCACAAAGCAACATTCCCGATTTCGTCGATTTCAGCACGCTTAACAGCGGTTCGCCGTACGACGTAACCGGCGCTTCGGGCGGACCACCGTTGCTGGACGCCACCGAAGATCGCTACCGTCTCCGGTTGCGTGCGCGCATCGGCATGCGCGTGCAGATCGACGATTGGCTCAGCGCCGACATCCGCCTTGCCACCGGAAACGACGCGAGTCCGATCTCCACCAACCAGACGCTCGGCCAAAGCGGCCCATTCGCCAAATACGCGCTGTGGCTCGACCGCGCCTATCTGAAGGCGACACCGATCGAGCAGTTGACCCTGTACGCGGGCCGTATGCCGAACCCGTTCTGGACCACCGATCTGATCTTCTACGACGACCTTAGCTTCGACGGTTTTGCCGCGGCCGCGCGGCAGCCTGTCTGGGAAGGCGTGTCGCTATTCGGCAGCGCGGGCGCGTTTCCGGTGTTCAACACCGCGTTCAATTTCGGCACCACCGCAAACTACCCCAGCCGTGACGCCTGGCTGTTCGGTATCCAGGGCGGCGCCGAATGGCGGATCACACCCGATTATACGACCAAATTCGCCGCCGGGTATTTCAGCTACTCCAACATCCAGGGCCAGTTGTCCTCGCCGTGCACGATCCTGTACTCGTCTCAAAGCTGCGACACGGACGACTCGCGCATGCTGTTCCCCTCGTACGGCAATACGATGACGCCGATCCGGGACATCGTGCTTCCCGCGACCAGCCCGAACGGTGCGCAGCCACAGTATTTCGGCCTCGCTTCGGCATTCGATATACTCGACCTGCACGGACGCCTCGACATCGACAGGTTCAAGCCGATTCGCGTCGCGCTGGAAGCCGAATTCTCTGACAACCTCGGCTTCAATCAGGCACATGTGCTCAGCGTCGGATTGCCCAACGGCAGCAACACCGTTCAGGCCGGCAACAAGGCCTGGATGATCCGCGGCATCGTCGGCACGGCGGAGATCGCCCAGCGGTGGGACTGGAACGTGTCGCTCACCTACAAATACCTGGAAACCGACTCGGTGCTCGCGGCGCTGAACGATCCGGACTTCCATCTCGGCGGCACCAACGCCAAGGGCTTCATTCTCGCCGGCAATCTCGGCATCGCCCGCAACGCCTGGATCACCGCCCGCTGGCTCAGCAGCAACCAGATCACCGGTGGTCCCTATGCGGTGGATACGGTGCAGGCCGACCTGAACGTCCGGTTCTGATGCGCACACCGCGTGGCCGCACCTTCTTGCTGCTGTTCGGCGCGCTGCTTGCGACCGGTCCGGCCCATGCGCAGGACTCGACCGGGGAAGCCCGCCTGCGCGACGCGCTGCGTCAAACGACCATCCAACTGCGCGCCTTGCAGGACAACCAGGCGGCGCTGAACGCGCAGGTCGATCAGCTGAAACAGGAACGCGACGCGCTGCAGCAGCAACTCGCGGCGGCAAAGAATGCGCCGCATCCACCCGATGCCGAATTGCAGCAGTTGCGCGACGCCGTCGCGGCGCTGCAACAGCAGAACGCGGCATTGCAGACCGGTTTACAGAAATGGCAGGCCGGCTACCAGCAGGCGGCGGACCTTGCCCGCGCCAAGGACGCGGAAAGCCGCCGGCTCGGCGGTGACCTGCAACAGCAAACTGCCAAACTGGGTGTGTGCACCGCGACCAACGGAAAACTCATCGCCGTGGCGTACGACATCCTGCATCTCTATCGCACGCAGGGTTTCCGTGCATTGCTGCTGGAGAGCTATGAACCACTGCTCGGATTGAAGAAAGTCGAACTGGAGAACCTTGTGCAAGGCTACGAAGACAAGATCGAGGATCAGCGGTTGCAGCCGGATGCGCCCATGACGCAGGTTCCGGTCCCGGTCCCAACGAATGCGCGATGATGCGACGCCCTCTGCCGCTCCTGGTTGCGCTGCTGCTCGTCGGTGCCCAGGCGCCGGACACCAATGCGGTGGTGGCGGAAGCCGGCGATGCAAAAATGACCGCGGCGGACGCCAGAACTCTGATCGCGGCCACCGCACCGGACGTGCGGGCGCAACTTGCGAAGGATCCGTCGCTGATCGATCGGATGGTACGCGGCCAGATGGTGCAGATGCTGCTGCTGGAGGACGCGCACGCCAAGCAATGGGATACGAAGCCGGAGGTCGCATTCCGCGCTCAACAGGCGCATGACGCGGCGATCGCCGACTCCTATCTTGCGTCGCTTGCCGAGCCCCCGGCCGACTATCCATCGGATGCCGATGTCGAAGCCGCTTACCAGCAGCAAAAAGATCGCCTCATCATGCCGCGGCAGTACCATCTGGCGCAGATCTTCCTGGCGTTGCCGGCCAACGCGACAGCAACGGCCGAGGCCGACGCGAAGAAGCGCCTTGCCGCTATACGTCAGCAACTTGCCAAGCCGCATGCCGACTTTGCCGCGATAGCGAGAGCAGATTCCGATGACAAGGCATCGGCGGCGTCCGGCGGCGACCTCGGCTGGCTGCCCGAGACCAGGTTGCGCCCCCAAGTACGGGACGCGGTTGCCGGCATGCAGGAAGGCACGATCAGCGAATCGCTGCGCACCGAGGACGGCTGGCACCTCATTCGCGTGATCGGCACGAAGCCGGCAGCGCCGGCTCCGCTCGCCGACGTGCGCGCGCAACTCGTTCAGGCATTACGCCAACAACGAATGGCGGCGACAGAGAAGACGTTGATCGAGGATCTGCTGCGTCGCCAACCGATCCGATTGGACGAGATCGCACTGCAACAAGCGGTCAAGCCGTAGCGAAACCTGTATTGCGGAGACAACACTGCTGCGCCCGAAAATGTTTTTGGAATGTTTGGTAGTTTTGTTGTTGTTTCTTCCCGCGGCGCGCGGGGGTGAACCAGCCCGTGGCGAATCGTGCGTTGATGTACAGATCGGCGCTGCACAATCCTATGGGTGCATCAACCAGCAATTGCGCCACATCGCGGAAGATGCGCCTCGATTGAATCCTGTTCCGGACGTGGGTGCCAGCAGTCCGGCGCCAGCGACAGGAACGTTCAACCGCGCCGCGACGCAGGAGCGACTGGGCAACGCGTTCGGCCATTCCATCGTGGCGCAACGCCCACCGTCGTTGCCCATGTTTCGAGCGCCGTGACTCGAAAATGGTTCCGCAACGCGGAACTATCGCAATCGCTTCGTGAATCATTAAACAAGCCGTCACGCATACGTCATGTTTGCATGCCAGAAATGGCACCGGAATGCTCGTGCCGAGTCCACCCCCAACCCGAGGAATTGCATGATGTCCCGTGGAACAATGAAGAGGACGTTGCTGAGCGCTTGTGCGGCTGCGGCCCTTGCGGTCGGCGCCGGCCACAGCGCATCGGCTGCGGTGAACACGATTTGCAACCCGGCGGAGGGTACGATCAACTATCCCTCCGCTCCGCCGCTCTGCCTCTACGGCGGTGGGTCATCGCTTGCGGCCGTTGTCTACCAGGCTCAGGCCGAGGCGCATTTCGGTGTGACCGATCCGACCTTCGGCACCAACTACACGTCGATCGGCAGCGGTGCGGGTCAGAACCTGTTCTTCACCGAGAACCCGGGTACCTACGACGCCAACCACATCACCCCGAGCGGTGTGACGATCGCGTTTGGTGCCAGTGACGCGACGCTGTCATCGACTCAGATCAGCAACTGGGCCATCTTGACCGACGGCCAGACGGTGTCCGGCAACCTGATCCAGGTGCCGACCTTCGGCACGCCGATCGCCATCGTGTTCAAGTTGACACATGGAGCCAACTCGCAAGCGGAGGGCGGCCTTCAGTTCACCGATGCGCAGCTCTGCGGCGTCTTTTCCGGCAAGATCACGTCGTGGCAGGATTCGCTGCTGGCCGGCGTGGCTGTTTCCCCCAGCGTCGTGCCGACAGGCACGATCCACCCGGTTTATCGCATCGACGGCAGCGGCACGAGCTTCCTGTTCACCCAGCACCTGCAGCAGGTCTGCACCACAGGTCCCTCTGGCAACTCCAACATCGCGTTCACCGCGAACACCAGCTTTGCGAGTGAGTTCGGTGGCACCCCGCCCACGAACTTTGTCGGCGCCACCAATAGCAGCGGCATTCAGACGACGGTCCAAACATCGGGCAACACGGCAAATGGCGACCTCGGCTATCTCAGCCCGGATTACACCCTGATCGCCCCGGCGAATTCCGGCCGGCCTGGCTACCCGGCGGTCGCCGCGGTCGAGAATGGAAACGACAGCACCTATTACCTGCCAACATCGCTCAACACGCAGAAAGCCTTGGCGAACGTCACGCCACCGGCCGCCGGTGACGCCAACCCGGCGGACTATGTGCCGGCGGTGCCCAATCCTCCCCACTACTATCCGATCGTTGGCTTCACCACTGTTGACATGGCCCAGTGCTACAAAGATGCCAACACCGGCTTCAGCCTCGTAGAGTATTGGCAGGACTTCTACTCCCTGCCCTACATGGCGAACCTGCTGACCCAGCACGGCTTCTCGGCGCTGCCCAACAATCTGAACAACGCGGTGTACAATAACCTGCTGACGGCTGGCGCGACGGGAAATACAGACATCATGGAACCGAACGTGTGCGCCACTGCCGGCGGCACCGGCACTGTCGCCGGTCGCTGATCCCTTCTAGCACCGCGCTCGGGCCTGCGTTTACTGGGAGGACGGCCCGCAAGGGCCGTCCTTTCCGTTTGCGGCCGCCGTTCAATCCGTGGTCAGGATTCCACCAGGCGCGCTCGCCCGGCTTTACCTGGGCCGAGAGCCGCACCGGTCCAGCGTCCACAACGGGATCAGCAATGCGAAGCCGCGCTGCTCCGCTGTCACCGTGCGGACGGTCAAGGCAGGGGAAGCTCCCGCATCGGGGCGATAACGATGTCCGGCCAGTGCCTTGGGTCCCCCGGCGGGAACCCAATGCGTAAGCGCACCAGTGGCGGCAGCGCGCGAGCCGACCAGACCGATAGCCAACGCGCTTGCTGCGATCCGGTCGCGGGTTGCCAGAAACCAAGATCGAGTTGCGCCACATCGTCCAGCAGCGTAATTGCCGTCGCCGGCGGCGGTGGAGAGATCCAGCGACGATAGTGCGGCCGCCAGACCAGTTCGAGGCGATGGCCGCCGGTTACCAGCAGCGTGACGTCTGCCTCGTGCGTCGCCCGTGCGCCGAAGCCCTCCGGCAAGGTTGTGACCAAAGACAAACTGTGTGCGGTGCCGGTGAAGACGTCCTCTTGCGATCTTGGTTCCCCAGGCCAGGCGCGTCCAATCAGTTGGCGCAGCGCGCGATCGGTAAACTCAAGCCCGCCGCCGCGAAGCCCGGTCCGGACCTCAAGTGCCCACGCCTGAAGTCCGACCCTGAGCCCTTGCGTCAATGTCACCATCAGCATGGCCAGAACCACCAGACTCACCAGCAATTCGAGCAGGGTGAAACCATGGTCGTCGGAGGTGTGGTGCATGGCCAAGCGGTGCATCGGGTTCGCGATATCATGCTCCATGGCGCGTCAACGTCCAGAGGCGGTTGCCCCGGCCTTATGATGAATTGGTGACACCCGCTTTGTGCTTGAATCGCGATAATATTTGATGAAACAAGGTATCATAACAAGGTATCATAACGAGATCGGCGTTGTGACGGCAGGCAGGTTGGGATAGCCTGTTTGCAAGCGAAAGTGCAATGTCGGCGGTCGGCTCAATGCCGATGGCGCGTCCAGGCGCACCACACCTCGACGGCAGGCATGATTTTGTGCGCAGACTGATCGGAGAATATTCATGAAAGTTCACTGGTTCGTTCTCGGCAGTGCGGTTCTTCTGTCAAGTATCGGCACAGCGCAAGCGTCGTACGACTACATCACCTTGGCGGATCCTGCCGACAACGGCTATACAGTGGCGGAGGATATCAACAACGCAGGGCAGGTCGTCGGTTTCTACAACGATGCCGGTGGGACGCAGCACGGCTTCCTGTTTTTCAGCGGTAGCTATACCCCGCTTGATGCGCCCGGCGCGGTTGCGACCCAGGCGAACGGCATCAACGCCGCCGGGCAGATCACCGGCTATTCCACAGACGGCGGTGGAGCAACCAGTGGATTCGTCTTGTCTGGCGGCACTTATAGCCCATTCAGTATTCCAGCCAGCGCTGGAACTTTCGGTTGGGGCATCAACAGTGCCGGCACGGCCTCCGGTTACTATGACGATGCCGGGGGGACCGCGCATGGCTTCGTGGCTTCCACTCCCATCAATGATCCAGCCTCGCCGGGCAGCACTGTGGTCTATGGTATCAACAATGCAGGACAGGCCGTCGGCTATTACACCGACGCAGGCGGTGTGGCGCACAGCTTCATTGAGTCGGGCGGCAGTTTCACCCCGCTGGACGATCCCAACGGGGCCAACGGGACCTTCGCCACGGGCATCAACAATGTGGGCCAGGTCGTCGGTTATTTCCTGGATGGTTCCGGCGCGTTGTACGGTTTCGTGGAGTCCGGAGGCACGTACGCAACACTGAGCGACCCGGATGGGCTCCCCGGCACGACGCAGGCGTTTGGGATCAACGACCAGGGTGAAGTCGTTGGATCTTTCATAGACAGCAGCAATGGTGAAGTTCGCGGGTTCGAAGCGACGCTTGCCGTGCCGGAGCCCGCCTCGCTTGCGCTGCTCGGCCTGGGCTTGGCGGGTCTGGCGAGGGCGCGCCGCCGTTCGATTTGAAGTCCTCGACCGGTTGGCCGAGGCCTTTCATGTCCTGCTGGCTCGGCGGTTGTCGTCGTGTTCAGCGGGGGCAGGTTGCGGGCACGTGGCGCAGTTGGGTCAGTCGCGAGGGGTTGCGGTGTTGGAACTTGAACAGGCTTTGTTTCCAGCGTCGTATTCAGCGAAACCACGCATTACAGGGTTGCTGACTTACGACTCCCCTCATATTTCAGACCGCTCCCAAAACCTTCGTGAACAGCGGCTGTTGCGCCAGCATGCCACCGAAGCATTCCATCAACGGGCGCAGGCGGGCCTCGGGCATGTTGGGGATCAGGTCATAGAGCATGCAGCCCTGACGGAATAAGGAATGGGTCCGGCGCTTGGCGGTGTTGGTCTTGAGCAGCCGGTCCAG
>Ga0182030_10018016_pt1 | contig 13581 bp, 7 predicted proteins | sample 812S3MmetaG_FD_121299 | JGI IMG/M metagenome (GOLD analysis project Ga0182030, IMG submission 121299) | Permafrost microbial communities from Stordalen Mire, Sweden - 812S3M metaG (Illumina Assembly) | ecosystem: Environmental > Terrestrial > Soil > Wetlands > Permafrost | place: Sweden... | reverse complement strand
TGTTCAATTTCAGCTTGACTGATGTTGATAGAAAAAGTGGACATATTTTGTGATTTCGCACTTACAAAATTGCCACTTTTTTAATGTGTCAACAAATCACTTTTTATCCCTTGCGGAGTATACATTTGATTTTCAACTTTAATTGTATGAAAAAATTAAATGGTCTCCCCCTTGGCGGCATTGGTGGTGGCAGTCTTGTCTTAGCTTTTGTTGAACGGGAAAATCAAGTAATTGCCATTCCTTTTTTGATACTTGGAATTATTGCATGTGCACTTTATTATTATTTGAAGTTTAAAAACAAGAAAAATAATATCCCCGATGATACCCAAAGCCATCCTTAAGAAAAAACGGGACATGCTACCATGATAGGTTCTTTATTCTGCTTTTTTCTGTTTGTGATGTAAAGGTAGAATGGAGAAAAATAAAAAGGGTGTTACTACGGGTAGGAATATTTTGGGGGGGGATTGGGATTGCAAATAACAAGTAATTTAGCACAGGATTACACCCCCCGGTGCAGTAGGGCGAGTACAATTTTATAAGCCTGAGCACCAGGTTATATACCGTGCTATGCAGCGACTCTATTACAGCGGTGCCCCAGTAGATCTGCTGCTGGTAGATAATGAGCTCAAAAGGACTCAGGAGATAGATATTGTCGGTGGAACCTCCTCGCTCATAGCGCTAGCGAAAACTGTGGTCAGTGATGCTTTTGTACCTGACTATACTAAAATCATTTATGAAAAATTTCTTTCCCGCCAGCTGATCAGGTTAAATGCTGATGTTACAAAAACGGCCTATGACGATATTGATGATATTTTTCAGCTCATAGAGCAGACCAGTGAGGCATACTACAAGCTCACTGCCGGCAGCCTGCAGCATGAGCCTAAAGATGCAGGTAAAATATACGAGTTGCTGAGGGAAGAGAAGCTATTGCAGAAGGAGGCAGCTAATGATATTAACGGTATTGACACCAGCTTTACGGAGCTTAATGGCCTCACGAACGGATGGCAAAAAACCGATCTTACCATTATTGCTGCGCGGCCATCAGGCGGTAAAACGGCATTCTCCCTGGCGCTGGCGCTAGCCGCTGTGAATGCTATGGCGCCTACATTAATTTTCTCGTTGAAAATGAGCGACAAGCAGCTTGGCGAACGTATGATCTCATGTATCAGCGAACTGGAACTCAGCAGGGTGCGGCGGCCAAATGAAATGAGCAAGCAGGAATGGGGCCGTTTTGAGCATTATGGCAAAATATTTCGTGACTATCCTCTTTATATTGACGATACTGCGGGCATCAACCTCTTTAATATGCGCGCGAAAGTGCGGCGTATGCGGATGAAATATGGCATACAACTGGTGATTGTGGATTACCTGCAACTGATGACCGGCGTGGGGAATGAGGGCAACCGTGAGCAGGAAATAAGCAGGATAAGCCGCGGACTGAAGGCTATAGCTAAAGATTTTGATATCCCTGTAATTGCGCTTTCGCAGCTATCCAGAAGCATAGAGAACGGCGCAGGGGAAGCTACCAGGGACCCGCGGCTGAGCGACCTGCGCGAGAGCGGGGCTATAGAGCAGGATGCTGACAATGTGATCTTCATTACGAATCCGGGTGCTGACATGATTAATGAAAACCCTTATTATTTTGGAAAGAAGTTTATTACGATTGCCAAGGGGCGGAATATAGGGCTGGGGCGGGTTTGCTTAGAGTTTAACAGTGATATACAGCGGTGGAGGACACCGGACGTGTTTTGATTTTTCTTCATGTGGTGTTAAAACGGTGTTAGTTCGGGGCATCCCACCTGCAAGTATCCATGCCGCTCCTGGCACCAATGGTATCACATTCGGCCGTGATGGCATTGCCTGGCCTGCTGTTGAGCTGTCCGAGATTCCAGGTGCTGTCCCTGCCTGCCTGGTAACAGGTGCAGATAACGTTAGGCTGGGTACAGGAGGCAAGGCATATTGCAACCAGAAATACTAAGGCGTATTTCATAGATTAAAGTGTTAAATCAAAGATAGCAAAATTAGTTAGTTAGCCCGCTACGGGTAATGTAAGGCGTGAACATCATTTTCTATAAAGCGGTAGCTACGGCGGGGCATAGCCTGTTGCGAGTGGGGGTTCGGTTCGGGGGCTCAGCATGTCAGGGGTTCGGCGGGGCTCACCCTGACAGCGTTTCAATTTGGCCTTATGCCGCGAAAAAGCCCCTTTCCGGACACACATAATTATTAAACAGTATAGCATGGAAATTACTACACCTTTTAAAACTACGCGACCGCAGCAGGACATACTGGATAGCAGGCAGCCGGTTAATTTGTTTTTGGCGGGGCAGGGATCGGGGAAGAGCCACTGCGCGGGGCTGGTGGCTGCCTTGTACGTGATGAACTTCCCGGCCATGCGGGGCATCATCTGCGTGAATACTTATGGGCAGCTTACGCGGTCTACTCTGTTCAGGATTCGGGAGGTGTGGCGGGACACGTTTGGGCTTACAGAATATCTATAACCACATAAAATAAAATAATTGCTAAATTAGAAGTACCTACATACATTTATGGCATGAAACTGGAGGAAGCCATAAAATCTTCAAAATTTACGGACGAAAAGCATAAGGCGGCGATCAATGTATTGTATACGGCTTACTGGCTGAAAGCCAACTTCAGCGCGGTAATAAAGAAGGAGGATATTACTGTAGAACAATATAATGTGCTGCGGATACTGAAGGGCATGCATCCGGAGGCTATGTGCGTGAAGGACATAGGGAGCCGCATTATAGAGAAAAGCTCTAACATACCCCGCATAGTGGACAGGCTGGTGCTGAAAAAGCTGGTAAAGCGCGCGCCATCTAAACTGGATAAAAGGGAAACGCTGGTATCGCTGACGGATATGGGCATGAATATTCTGGCAAGGGCTACGGTACTGATGGAGCAGGTGCAGCACGATACGGGGCTGAACGAAAAGGATGCGCTGCTGCTGAATGAACTACTGGAAAAGATGAGACAATAAAGTCACTATAAAAAACAATAATCATGGCAACAACAAAATGGGTGCTGGAGCCCAACCATTCCGAACTACAGTTTAAGGTAAGGCACATGATGATCAGCAATGTGACCGGGCACTTCCAGAAATTTGACGCTACGGTGGAAGCGGAAGGGGACGACCTGACCACTGCCAGGGTGCACTTTACGGCTGATGTTGACTCCATCTCTACCAACAATGAGCAGCGCGAAGCGCACCTGAAGTCGGCTGACTTTTTTGATGCGGATAACCATTCGCAGATCAAATTTGAAGGTACGAGAATGGAAAAGCTCAGTGATAATAAATACAAGCTATATGGCGACCTGACCATAAGAAAAACTACACATGCTATAACGCTGGATGTGGAACATGGGGGCACTATTCAAGACCCATATGGCCTCACCCGCTGCGGATTTACCGTGGATGGGAAAATAAACCGCAAAGATTACGGCCTCACCTGGAATGCACTCACCGAAACAGGCGGCATGGTGGTGAGCGATGAGGTGAAAATTCACGCCAATGTAGAGTTTGTAAAACAGTAGGAAGGCTGTTTTATTAACTGCGGGTTAAAGTGGAATAATAAAGATTTTAATTTCCCAACGAAACGTTGTTTGCACTCGTCTATACTTGTGTGTGTCCCCATGGGTACTCACAGTAGGGGCGTGTGCGCTATTCTATTAAATTAATACACGGTGTTATTAAGTTTATGCACAGTTGTACAATTTTTTTGGAAAGGAGTATTTTTTTTTGTTATTTTTATAAGACTTTAATGAATGTTGCATCAGTTACTGATAAAATAAAACGAGAAACGAGCAGGCATACGCAATAAAACGACCACGCATACACCATTTTCCAAAACATTTCTTTTGAAATAAGTAAGTAACAGACAAGCCTATTGATGTACTATTTAATGAAAATAATCTATTCCACTTATGAAATACCCAAACTTTATTAAATCCGTATCCATTATTGCCGCTATACTTGTTTATAGCAATAATACACAGGCCCAAATAGTAAGCTGCAATGCCTTTTTACAGGGTAACTATGTGGAAGTAGGTATTAACACTAACGGGGCGTTTGGCTCCAGCGTAAACGCTCCAACAGGGTATCATCCCAGGGGATCTGGTGGTACGCTGTACAATTCATGCGGGGCGACGTGTACCGTAACGGAAGAATTGGGATTTGTTGCAGACCCTAATAGAACGGGATGGAACCCTTCTGTTACGGGGACGGGCTATTTCGGCGATTATTTTGTTCCGGGAACGCCGGAGGAAGGATGGGCTATAGAGTCAAATGGCCATGAAAGCAATGCGTTTAACCAAAATGACGTGTGTCCAACTGATGAACCCTTTACAGGGGGGATGACCGGAAGCATTGTATCTTATACCTCGGGCGCTACGGTTTCGAGTACCTGGGTGGGGATGAATGCTGATGGCCTCCAGATCACACAGGTTACTTCTCTCGATACGGCCAATGTGTTTTTCACGATGCACGTTACATTGAAGAATACTACCGCGGCCACTGTAAATAATGTCTATTACCTGCGGACGGTTGACCCCGATAACGATGAAACGTTAACTGGTCCGCCTGTTGGTGGGTTCCCGACAGTCAATACCATCGTTTACCAATTACCCAATCCACTGGGTGCAACACTTGTGTCAGCGACGGGTGTGACCTACACCAATGTTTGGCTGGGCCTGGGCACCCTTGACTGCCGCGCCAGGTGTTTTTATATATCATCAACTGGAGCAACATTAGCGCCAACGGTTAGTTTGGATACTTTGTACAATGAATTGTCAACAACAGCCGATTATTCCGGTACACTGGTACAGGATGTAGGCATAGGCTTAGTGTTCAGCTTGGGCAACATACCAGCCGGGGACAGTGTGACATTATCATACGCCTATGTTTTAAAACAATCAGACCTGCTTGCTGCATTAAATTCCACCGTTTCCGCTTGGACCGCGACGGGTGATACGGCTACCGCGATATTGTCGAAGGATACAGCATATGTGTGTGAAAACAGGTTAGACACAGTGACGCTTACCGATACAGGGACTACCTCATGGAGCTGGATATCGCTGACTGGCGAAACATTATCCACTTATACTGGAACACGGACCACGGTAAGTGTAAATACTACGCCCGTACGGCTATTGGCTATAGGCCTGGGAAGCGGCTGTGCAGGCGCCAACGACACAGTGTATATGACTCTTTTCCCCAGGGTGCTTTCAGTTACAGCTACAAGCAATAGCCCTGTTTGTGTGGGAAGCCCCATCAATTTCACGGGTTCTTCCGGTGGTTCGGGAACTCATTATTTATGGACAGGCCCAGCGGGATATACCTCCACATCCGAGAATCCCACTATAGCAAGTGCAGTGGCGGGTGATGCAGGTACTTACCGATTTAGTGAAGTGTATGATGGCTGCGTCTCAGATACCGCGGCAATAGCGATCACGGTCGGTACGGTCACCCTGGCAGCTATTAGCCCTGCGGGGTCAACTATTTGCCCCGGCAACCACGATACACTACGGGACGCCACAACCGGCGGAGTATGGACGGTGTCTAATACGAGCATTGCCACAGTATCGGGTGGGGTAGTCACGACTATTGCAACCGGTGTAGATACGGTGACCTACTCTATTGGCGGATGCAAGGCTATAGCTACGGTTACGGTTAATACAGCGATGGCAGCCATAACACCATCAAGCGCTACCCTTTGCGGCACCAGCACTGAGACATTGATCGATGCTACGACGGGCGGGGCCTGGACTTCCTCGAATACGGCTGTCGCCATCGTGTCCGGCGGAGTTGTATCGCCGGAGGGAGCCGGGGTAGATACGATAAGGTATTCTGCAGGAGGATGTGTCGCAACGGCTACTGTAACGGTTAATTCTGTTTACGCTATTGCACCGCTAGCGCCGGTTGTATGTATGGGCTCAACAGCTTTGCTTACAGACGCATCGACCGGGGGGAGCTGGAGCAGTGGAAACACAGCCGTTGCAACTATTTCATCATCGGGCACAGTAACACCTGTCTCTGTTGGAACGGCTACCATCAGCTATGCCTTTGGAGGGTGTTATGCAACAGAGGTTGTCACGGTATCGACGGCTCCCGCAGCCATTACGCCTTCTACCGCTGTAGGCATATGCGTAGGTGGTACTACCACCCTGGCAGATGCAACATCAGGCGGGACCTGGGGCAGCAGTATAACTACTATAGCCACAGTTACGTCCGGGGGCCAGGTGACTGGGATAACAACAGGTACGGCCACCATTACTTATAGTGATGGAGGCTGCTATGCCACAAAAACAGTTACTGTAGGAGTATCGTCATCAATAAGCCCCACTTCCTTAAATATATGTACCAATACCACCGGAGCGCTAATCGGCTCGCCGACTGGTGGCACGTGGAGCAGCGGTACAACAACCATAGCCACAGTAAACTCGGGAGGTACCGTATACGGCGACGGGCCCGGTGTGGATACTGTTTATTATACCCTGGGCACGACATGCCCCGCGACTGTAATTGTCACGGTAACGATACCGCCTGCCGCCATTACGCCGGCGAGCCCGGTAACCATATGCCTGGGTGATACTGTTGCATTGCACGATGCTACCAGTGGCGGCACATGGACGAGCAGCAACACCAGCGCGGCCACCGTCTCTGCAACAGGGACGGTTTACAGCATTTCCGGAACTGGGGTTGATATTTACTATTCCATATTAGGTTGCACTGCACTTGAAGATATTGTGTTTTCCGCAGGTGTCGCAGCAATCTCTCCGTTAGCATCGCCCATCTGCTCAGGTACTACTGCGTCACTTACGGATGCCACTACCGGTGGGGCCTGGAGCAGTAGCGCTACCGGGATAGCTACAGTAACTTCCGGCGGTATTGTTAGCGGCGTGGCCGCCGGTACGGCAACTATTGACTATACTGTGGGCATTTGTTCTGCTTCTATTGTGGTTACGGTTTCTACTGCACCAGGGCCTATCATTCCGCCGGGGTCTGTAACCTTGTGCGTCGGCACCACGGCAATTCTAGCCGATGCTACAACAGGCGGGTCCTGGGTCAATGGCACTACTTCTATCGCCACCATAAATCCCGCGACTGGTGTGATTACTGGCGTTTCACCCGGAACCACGAGTGTCCTCTACGCGATAGGTACTTGTATCTCTATTGAGTCAGTTACAGTAACCCCTGGCGTCTCCCCTATTTCACCCTCATCACCAACCATTTGTATTGGCTCTACTTTGTCACTTATAGATGCTACCACCGGAGGTGCCTGGAGCAGCGGCGCCACTGGCGTGGCTACAGTTACTTCCGGCGGCATTGTCAGTGGTGTAGCAACCGGTACGGCTGCCATAGTTTATACAGCAGGCAGTTGTTCCGCCAGTACCATAGTGACGGTTACTGCTGCGCCCGTCATCACCGGCAATTTAACCGCGTGCACAGGAGCTCTGGATACGTTGCATGATGCTATAAGTGGCGGTATCTGGAGCTCGGGCAATATCAGTGTTGGCGCGATCGGCGCTACTACGGGTATACTCACTGGCACTACGGCGGGGACAACAACGATAACTGATTCCACCAGCCCGGGCTGCAAGGTTTCTGCAATAGTCACTGTTAATCCAACTCCCACTATAAGCTTTACAGGCGCGCCTGCCATTATTTGTGCAGGATCATCTGGTGGGACGGGAGTAGTGATCCCGGCGAGCACTGGCACCTGGAGCAGCAGCAATACCAGCGTTATAACTGTTGGGTCCGGCGGCGGGATCACAGGCGTTAGTAGCGGCACATCTGTTATTACTTATACGACGACAGGAGGCTGTAATGCAACGGCTACTCTTACAGTGGTCGCATCTTCAGCTATTTCACCGGTTTCTGCCGTTTGTGCCGGTGGCACAGAGACAGTGACTGACGCGACAAGCGGTGGTGTCTGGAGTATCTCAAATACGGCGTTGGCAACAGTTTCTGCTTCCGGTGTTGTATCAGGCATATCCACTGGAACTGATATTATTACTTATGAAATACCGTACACAGTTGGAGCTGTTCCATTTTCTTGTACTTATACTGCCACCGTAAACATTACCTCCGGTGCAGGATCTATAACGCCTTCCACAGCAGTAAGTTTCTGCTCCGGCACCACCACCAGCCTGGCAGACGCTATAACAGGCGGCGTATGGAGCAGCAGCAATTCAGGCCTGGCCTCGGTTTCCACATCCGGTGTAGTGAGTGGATATGCTGCATCAACGGTTACTATTACTTATACTGCGGGCAGTTGCTATACCACAAAAACGCTTACCATAAACCAGGGCCCGGCGGCTATACTTCCGGCATTGTCAACGGTCTGCACCGGCACCACGATGTCGCTGACAGATGCTGTCAGCGGGGGCATTTGGGCCAGCAGTACTACCGGTACGGCAACTGTAACCTCCGGTGGTGTGATCAGCGGCGTCGCTATAGGCACTTCCACTATATCATACACATTAGGTAGTTGCACCGTTACCGATATTGTGAACGTAGCTGGCACGCCGTCGGTCATTACGCCTTCTGCTCCGGTCATTTTCTGCTCTGCATCCACCACTACACTGGTCGAGTCTGTCACGGGCGGCACCTGGACGAGCGGCTCAACTGGTATCGCTACGGTAACAGAAGGCGGAATAGTTACCGGTGTAGCTGCAGGCACAGCTACTATATCCTATAATTCCGGTAGCTGCTATATCACCAAGACTGTGACTGTCAGCCCTGGCCCTGCGGCGATCTTACCAGCATCACCCACTATTTGCACCGGTAATACACTCTCACTTACTGATGCGGTTAGCGGCGGTAGCTGGAGCAGTTCTGCTACCGGAACGGCTACTGTCGGCAGTACAGGCACCGTTGGCGGCGTAGCTGCGGGCACCGTGAACATCCAGTATACCATAGGCTCCTGCGTAGCTACCAATGTGGTGACGGTTGTTACCGCGCCTACGGTAGGCCCGATTGGTGGCACTACCAGCTTGTGCGTGGGCACGAGTATAACGCTTACAGAGGCAGCTACAGTGGGCCTATGGAGCAGTACCAATACTACTGTGGCCACAGTTTCGGCTGCCGGGACAGTGTATGGCGCCGGCGTGGGCACAGCAACAATCTCTTATACGATCAGCTCAGGTTGCGGTGTGATCGGTGCTGCTCATGTGGTCACCGTTAATACTACACCCAGCGCCGGCACCATTACGGGATCAGCCATCATGTGCGCAGGCACTACCATGTCTCTGTCCAATACCGTGTTGGACGGCTCCTGGAGCAGCAGCAATGGCTTTGCGAGTGTGAACAGCGCAACGGGGCTCGTTACAGGGATATCTACCGGCACAGACACCATAACGTACACAGTTACTACCCCTTGTGGCACTACGTCCACAACCAAGGTCATAAGTATAGGTGCTTATCTTACGGCTGGGACTATATCTGGCAGCGCCATACTCTGTGGCGGATCTACCGTTCATTTAACTGATCTTGTTACCGGTGGCACCTGGAGCAGTAGTAACACCAGCGCTACGGTAGGGAGCACCGGCATTGTAACAGGCGCGCCTGAAGGTGGCATGGACACTATTTCTTACACGGTGACAGCAGGCTGTGGGTCTGCGGTGTCAACGGATATCATTGATGTGTATCCTACCGCTATCTCCGGCACTATGACCGGAGTATCCACTTTGTGTGTAGGCTCTTCTGCTACATTTACGGAATCGGTTGGCAGCGGGGTATGGAGTGCCAGAAATAGTAACGCAGTAGTTACCGGCGGAGGGCTGGTAATGGGTATGACGGCAGGTACAGATGTTATTTCCTATACGGTTACCAATAGTTGCGGCACCTCCGTGGCCACGTTGAATGTAACTATTGGCGGTACCGTTTCCGCAGGCACCATATCAGGCGCTGGGAGCGTGTGCGCCGGCACACCTGTAACCTTAACCGATGGGATTTCCGGCGGTGTTTGGAGTAGCAGCAACACCAATTCTACCGTAAGCAGCGCAGGTCTGGTTTCTGCGATAGCCAGAGGATTAGATACGATCCTGTATACAGTGACCACCAGTTGCGGCACAGCAACTGCAACATTTGTGATTAGCGCTAATTCTACTGCACTCACGGCTGGTACGATAACCGGTGCTACAGGTGTGTGTGTGGGTTATCCACTATCGCTATCAGACGCGATTTCGGGTGGTGTATGGAGTATTAGCAATGCCCGTGCAACCATAACGTCAGCAGGCCTTGTCTCCGGCGTTACCACAGGTATGGATACCGTAACCTATACAGTTTCGGGTTCTTGTGGCACTGCAACAACCTCGCAAGTGATCACAATAGGGACATCCTCGGCCGGTGCCGGAAGCATAACTGGTACAACGGTGGTCTGTGCCGGATCAACGATCCTATTAGCAGATGCGGTTTCCGGCGGCGCCTGGAGCAGCAGTAATACTAATGCCAGTGTCGCCGGGGGAATAGTTAGCGGCGTTGCCGCGGGTACGGCAACTATATCATATTCCATTACTTATTCCTGCGGGGTCGCTTATGCCATTAAGAACATCACAATTAATCCGTCCGCTGGCTCGAACATTATTGCCGGGGGTAGTACAGTTTGCCTGGGCTCAACGATTATTTTAACTGATGGAGTCTCCGGTGGTATATGGAGCAGTGATAACACTAATGTTTCCGTATCCAGTGGTGTGGTTACCGGCATAGCTTTGGGCACTTCCACAGTTTTATATTCGGTAAGCGGGAGTTGCGGCACCAGCACGGCGACATCTGTTATTACAGTCGTGTCAGGCACTGCAGTAACGGTGGGGCCAATATCGAGCTTGTCCATCGTATGTGTAGGTTCAGGGATAACTCTTGTTGACCCAACGACAGGCGGCGTTTGGGCAGCCAGCAACGGACATGCTATAGTGGTTGGGGCAGGGATCATAGACGGGGTAAGTCCCGGCATTGATACTATAAGCTATACGGTGTCAGGCTTGTGCGGTAGCGCCGAAGCCATTAAAGTGTTAAACGTAGATACGATCCCCATTGTAGCGCCTATCTCAGGGCCAACGACGCAGTGTATAGGCACGACAATTTCCTTATCGGATCCAGATGGCGGCGGCGTATGGACAACCAGTACATCGGCTGTAGGTACAGTGACAGTTTTCACGGGTGTGGTTACGGGTGTATCGGCGGGCACTACAACTATCACTTATACGGTGACTAATCTTTATGGCTGTCCCGGAACTGTTATATTGACCGATGCAGTAACTCCGACAACCGTAACTACCGACATTACGGGGAGCGCCGGTGTTTGCGTGGGATCGGCGGTAACATTAAGCAATGCCACTTCTGGCGGTGCATGGAGCAGCAGTAATACCGTCGCGGCGGTAATAGACCCCGTGACTGGCAGCCTTACGGGTGTGACACCAGGTACTACGACTATTAGTTATACAGTGACCAACAGTTGCGGAACGTCGACTGTAACGAGCATAGAAACAGTCAGCTCTGTGCCAACAGTCTCTACGATAGGCGGCTCTCCAACAGGGTGCATAGGCTCTTCTGTCACACTAACGGACGCGACTGCAGGTGGCGTGTGGAGCAGCAGCAATACGACCATAGCGACCGTAAATTCAACATCGGGGGCGGTGACAGGAATTACCAGCAGCTTAGTAACCATTTATTATACTGTAACCAGCGCTTCTGGCTGTTCTTTAACCGTGAACGCCTCGTTATTCATCAACCCGGCACCTGTAATAGATGCCATCACAGGCATTGCCAGCGAATGTGCAGGCAGCAGTACAAACCTTTCTGATGGTACTGGCGGCGGCGTATGGAGCAGCAGCAATACGGCTGTGGCCACAGTAAATACGTCTGGCAATGTAACCGGGATTACGCCTGGTACTGCTACAATCTCTTACATAACTACAGGCAGTGGCTGTCCGGGTGTAGCATCGGTTATTGACGTTGTCAATACAGTCCCCATATCAGCACCTGTAACTGGTGTGTTGCATGTTTGTGCGGGAGCATCTACGGGCTTAGGTAATATTATTACCGGTGGTGTATGGAGCAGCAGTAATACCGGTATTGCAGTCATCGATGCAACCCGTGGTGTAGTAACCGGTCTTTCTGGCGGAACAGACGAGATTCATTATTCGGTATCCAACAGTTGCGGTTTTGCAATGGATTCTGCAACTATTACCGTTTACCTGGGCCCGGCAATTGATCCTATTTCTGCAGCCTATACTGCTTTGTGCACGGGCGATCTACTGGATGTGAGCGACGCTATTACCGGGGGTATATGGGTCACATCCAACACTACTATCGCTACTGTAAGCAGCGCGGGAATAATTACAGGAGTTTCAATAGGCATAGATACTATATACTATGTGGTCACCAACAGCCATGGTTGTTCCGCCAGCGCTATGCTCAGCATTACAATAGGTGGCTCGATAAGCTCTGCTGTTGTAGAGCCGGTGGGCGTTGTGGAGCTTTGCAAGGGCCATTCTGAATATATGCACGTAGTATCTTCCGGCGGGGGCTCCTACCAGTGGCTGCGCAATACCAGTGCGATTGCGGGAGCAACGGCCAATAGCTATACCACATCAGCCATTGGTAATTATGCGGTGGTTGTGAGCAATGGTATCTGTAGCGAAACGGTGGCAGGACCATCGGTAATATTAGCGCCTGTTCCCGTTATTACGTTTACAGCCCCTGATATACTATATACTGGTGTGTTCACGAGCTACAAATGGTTCAGAAACGGGGTACTGATAGCCGGAGGAACAGGAAGCACTCTTAACGAAAATGGTGGCGGGGTGTATATGGTAGTGGTAACAGATGCTAATGGTTGCTCGGATACTTCAATTGGTTATACAGTAACCGGCACGGGAGTAAATTCGGTCAATGGTCAGGAGAACATAAGGGTATATCCTAACCCGGCAACTTCTATGATACACATAGATGCACCGGTGGAGGTGAACGTATCGGTACTGAGCATAGACGGTAAAGTGCTCATCGAGCAAAAGGACGCAACCGATGTGGATATAAGTAACCTTGCAGACGCCATGTACCTGGTACTGGTTTATGATCAAAGCGGTTTGCTGCTTAAGACGACGAAATTTGCGAAATTGGAGTAATGAGAATTTATATGCTAAAAAACAAAGACCGTCTTCCAAAAGAAGGCGGTTTTTTGTTGGCGACATAGAAGAAAAGCGATAGCAGGTATTCCTGTAACTGAACATAATGATCGGCGCAGTATTTGGGGAATTGGTAGTCATGCTTGGGAATCAGCAATTTTATTTCTTTTCTTTACAGCCAGATGAACAATAAATTTTCTATAGCTATACATGGTGGTGCGGGTACTATTTTGCGTAGCACAATGACAGAGGCATTGCAACTGCAGTACGAGACAGGCCTGCAACAATCGCTGGAGGCGGGGTGCAAAATATTAGAAACCGGGGGTAGCAGCCTAGATGCCGTAGAAACTGCAGTGGCAGCCCTTGAAGACTTTTCTTTGTTCAATGCAGGAAAAGGATCGGTATTCAATAACGTAGGCGGGCACGAAATGGATGCCT
>Ga0182030_10018015_pt1 | contig 13581 bp, 12 predicted proteins | sample 812S3MmetaG_FD_121299 | JGI IMG/M metagenome (GOLD analysis project Ga0182030, IMG submission 121299) | Permafrost microbial communities from Stordalen Mire, Sweden - 812S3M metaG (Illumina Assembly) | ecosystem: Environmental > Terrestrial > Soil > Wetlands > Permafrost | place: Sweden... | reverse complement strand
CGAAGACAGGGCCGTCGCGCTGATCGCGGCCGGCCGCGACGAGCTGGTTGCGCTCCTCGGCGAGCTGATCGCCTTCGACACCACGGCGCGTGATCCTGGCGACCCGGCCCGCGAGGAGGAGAGCCTGCAGCGGCACTTGAGCGAGCGTCTGCAAAGGGCCGGCGCCACGACCGAGCTCTGGGAGCCTAAGCCGATCCCGGCCGGGCACCCCTACATCGCCTCGGAGCTCGACTTCCACGGTCGTCCCCAATTGCTCGCGCATATCCCCGGTGGCGGAGGGGGTCGCAGCCTGCTCCTTAACGGCCATGTCGACGCCGTGGACGTGGGAGACCTCTCCTTGTGGGCTAGCGACCCGTTCAAGGCCGACATCAGAGACGGCCTTGTTTACGGTCGGGGCGCCTGCGACATGAAAGGCGGCCTTGCCTCCATGGTCTTCGCCGTCGAGGTGCTGGCCCGCCTCGGTGTTCGGCTCCGGGGCGACATCGTCTTTTGTGCCAACACCGACGAGGAGTCATCGGGCGTCGGCGCCTGGTCCGCCGTCCAACACGGCGTGCGTGCCGACGCTGGCATCTGCGCCGAGCCGACCGGCTTCGACGTCTTTGCCGCCTGTCGTGGCATCTCCACCGGCGTGATGACCGTGGAGGGGCGTTCCGGGCACGCCGAGATGCCCCAGCCCCATTGGTCGGCTGGGGGCGCCGTGAACGCCATAGAAAAGGCTTTGCCCCTCATCGACTCGTTGCGTCGCCTGCGCGAGGAGTGGCGAGCGCGACCCGACCAGCAGCACGCCTTGTTGAGCCCCGGTGCCATCGTCCCGACGATCCTCAAGGCAGGCACTTGGAGCGTCACTTACCCCGAGACCTGTGAGCTCACCTGCGACCTCGAGTACCTGCCCCATCTCATCGACGAGGCGGGAACGGGCAAACCGGCCCAGGCCGAGGTCATGGCGTGGGTGTCCGCCGTCGCCGCGGCCGATCCCTGGTTGGTCGAGCACCCGCCGCGCTGGCAGTGGGTCGACGACAACCCTCCAGCTGAGGTGTCATCCGATCACGAGATAGTCACACTTGCCCTCACGGCCGGCTTAGACCTCGGCCGAGCGGGCCGAGTGACCGGGCTCGACTCCTGGCACGACGCCGCGACCTACACCCTGCACGGTGCCACGCCGTCTGTCTCCTTCGGGCCGGGAGAGCTGCGCTATGCCCACGCCATCAACGAGAACGTTCCCGTGCAGGACCTCGTGGACCACTGCGCCGCCGTAGCCATCATCTTGCTGCGTTGGTGCGGCTCGGAGAACTGACAGGCAGACCTTGCATTGGGGGGGTGATGAATAGCTAGCGGCTCCAGTCGAAAGGAGACCCCGCCATGGAAGGGTCGCTCAGGTGAGCAGCCAACCGCCCGTACGCACAACCGAGATCGGTCTTAATACCGGGTTGAAACGGGCCCCAATGCGCCTCGTGGTGGTCGTGGCGATGGTCTTCACGCTCGTGTGCTCGGGGGCCTTTGGCCTCGAGAACTCGATATCGGCTTCGGGGCCAGGCTTCACGCTGCTCTTGTTATTGGTGCTCCCCTTCTTGTGGTCGGCGCCCATGGCGCTGATCTCCGCAGAGCTCGGATCGGCCCTGCCGGCCGAAGGCGGCTTCTACCGCTGGACACGAAGGGCGCTCGGTGAGTTCTGGGGCTTTCAGACCGGATGGTGGTGGACACTCGGGGTCTTTGTGGACTCGGCGGTCTACATCTCCTTGTTCGGGGGCTACGTGCAGAGCTGGTTCCATCTGAGCGAGAACTGGACATGGCTCATGATGGTCGGGGCCATCGCCATCCTGGCCTACATCAACCTGCGGGGCCTGGAGTTCACGGGCTGGGTGCTGACCGTTATGCAAGTCGCGCTCCTCATCCCCTTCGTGATCCTCGTCATCCTCGGCTTTTTGCACGTGAAGGCAAATCCCTTCGTCCCCTTCGTGCCCCATGGCCAGTCGGTCCTTTCGAGCACAAAGCTGGGCCTTGCCATCATGTTGTGGATGTACGCCGGCTACATGGCGATGTCGACGATGTCGGGCGAGGTCGAGCATCCCCGCAAAGTCATCCCTCGCGCCCTTTTGATCTCGATCCCGCTCGTGATCGGGGTCTACGCAGTCTCGACGATCGCGGGCCTCGCCGGCGTCGGCCACTGGCAGCAATGGGCCTCCTCGGGGGGCGGGTCGAGCATCTCGTTCGTGCAGGCGGCCCAGCGGGTCGTCTGGGGCGGCCGCTGGCTCGGGTGGCTCATGCTCGCCTCAGCGGTGATCAGCAACCTCGCCCTTTACGTCGGGTACCTTGCCTCCGGCGCCCGGCCCTCTTTCATGATGGCCCGCGACCGCCTGCTGCCCAAGGCCCTGCACAGCACACACAAGAAGTACGGCACGCCAGCGACGACGATCGTCATCATGGCCTTTGTCAATGCCATCTTGGTGCGCTGGGGTTTCACCACTTTGATCGTCATCGACGTGTTCTTGATCATGTGCTCGTACTCCATGATCTTCATCGCCGGTTGCGTGCTGCGCTACACCGAGCCGGACCTCGAGCGCCCCTACCGAGTACCCCTTCCCAACTGGGGCGTGGTCGTGATGTGCATACCGCCCATCGCCCTTGCCATCTACGAGCTTTTCGCTAACGGCATGCAGAGCTTCGTGGGCGGCTTCATCGCCGTTATCTCCGGGCCGATTGTCTTCACGGTCTTCAAGAAACTGCGCAAGGGAGTCCTGCAACAAGACGTCATCGCTGAAGAGGACGCCGAGATAGCCGACATGCGTGCCGCCGCTGAGGCTTCGCTGTCACAGCCCTTGAGCCTTGAAGGAGGCCTCGATGCGTAAGGTGACGGTTGCATCCGGTCTGCTCGGCGGCCTCGGCCTGGTCGTGATCGGGTCCGTGTCGATGGCGGCCAACCCCGCCTGGCTGCACACCGGGTGGATGTGGTCCTTCCTCGACGGTTCGCATGCAAGCGAGGTCATCGGCGTCCTCGCGATGGTGGGAGGAGTCCTCGCCGTCGCCGGGGCGACGCTCGCGCTGAGGCGCCCGGTCTCCTCAAGCCTCCTCCTAGGCGGGGTGGACGCCGTCGCCCTCTTGATCGTCTACGTCTCGCCCGACATAGGGCGCTCCATGGGCTACTTCGCCGCCCCCGGAGCGCTGATCTCGATCGCCTGCTTCCTCGCCGCCATGGACGTGGCCCGGGTGGTCCCGACCCTCACCCTCGACGGCGCTGAGGCGAGCGAGCCACAGGCCGCGAGCTGACCACAAGCGGCCGATATCGACCGTCCCCGGTTCTGGCGCACGGTGACATTGACCCCGTCTTGGCCGAGCCAGCCCGAGAACGCCTCCACCGCGGGCGCTTCCGACCCTCTTAGTCCCCTCGAGAGCCCACCCGGGGTCGGGTTCAAGGGGATGAGATTGACGTGCGCCCCGAGCCGGCGGGCGAGGCCGGCCAGCTCGGTGGCATCACGGCGCCGGTCGTTCACGTCGGCCATGAGGGCCCACTCGAACGAGATCCTGCGCCCCGTGGCGGCCCGGTACTGCTCGCAGGCTTGCATGAGCACCTCGAGCGGGTAGCGGCGGTTTAGCGGCACGAGCAAGTCCCGCAGCTCGTCGTTGGCGGCATGCAGGGAGACGGCGAGGTTCACCTGGAGGGGCTTTGCCGCCAGGCGAACGATGCCGGGCACGACGCCGACCGTCGAGATGGTGAGACGCCGGGCACCGAGCCCGAGGTCCCGGTTCATGGACTCGACGGCTGCCCAGACGGCATTGAAGTTGGCCAGCGGCTCGCCCATGCCCATGAGGACGACGTTGCCGAGCTCCCCCCAGCCTTCTGCCCGGCAACGCCTGGCGGCTATGACGACCTGCTCGACGATCTCCCCCGAGCTGAGCTGACACTTGAAGCCCGCGTCGCCCGTGGCACAAAAGCTGCAGGCCATGGCGCAACCCGCCTGGCTCGAGACGCAGACGGTCACTCGGTCGCGATAGCGCATGAGGACCGTCTCGATACGCCTGGCGTCGCCCGTCTCCAAGAGCCACTTCACCGTCGTGCCCCTATCGGCAACGCTTTCTGCCACAGATGAGAAAGCCAACGCCATCTCAGGGCTTTGTCCGAGGCGCAGGCGCAGCTCACGAGGGAGCTCGGTCAGATCGCCCGGATCGGCAAGGCGCCGGTAGAGGCCTTCGAACACCTGGTCAACGCGATAGGCGGGCTCATCTTTGAGCATCCCTGCCAGCTCCTCGCGCCCGAGGTCGTAGCGGCTCACACGCCTTGACCGGCCCGGATCGCCGGGACGTCAGCCACATAGGCGCGATCGGTGTGGTCGTCGGCAAAGCCGAGCGAGAAGTAGAGCTTGCGGGCCGCCCCGTTGTCGTGGTCGACATAGAGCATCCCGGTGCCGACCCCCGCCTCGCACAACCAGGCGAGACCGGCGAGGACGAGCTGGCGCCCGAGACCGTGGCCTTGAAAGTCGGGGTCGACCGCGATCACGTAAATCTCGCCAAGCTCGTACTTGAGGCCCTCTGGCACGGCGTCGTCCTCATCGTCGCTCTCGTACACCTTCGTCCAGCAAAAGCCGGCCAAGCGGCCGTCTCGCTCGTGGAGGAGGAAGCCTTCCGGGTCGAACCAGGGCTGGCGCTCTCGTTCCCCGATGGTGGCGAGATCCCACGAGCCCTGCTCGGGGTGGCCGTGAAAGGCGCGGTTGTTCACCTCCAGCCAGGCCTCTTCGTCCTCGCCCGGGCGGAAGCCCCGCACGGCAATGACGGCGCTCTCTTCTTCGACGGGCAATGCCCGGCGCATCTGCACGAGATCGCGTCCGCGCTTCATGCCGAGCGCGTCGGCCACCTCATCGTCGACGGGTCCGGGCTTGGGCACCCACAGGTGCACGTGACCGCCCCCCTGTGAAGCGATCACGCCTAGGGCGGCGCTCAACAGCTCGCTGCGCAGCTCGGTGCCAGTCGTGATCCGCCAGCGCGGGTGCACGACGTACTCGACGGCCCAGTCCGAGTCGTTGCCCCGGCTTATCTGGGCATAGCCGATTACCCGCTCACGCCCCGCCTCGCGGGCGACGAAACCGGCGAAGCCCTCCCGGCCGCCTTGGACGAGGTCGAGCCACTGGTGCTCGCCTAGGGCCCGATGACCGTCCGCGACGCTGGCGGCCTCGAGCAGGCTGGAGATGGCTGCGATGTCCGCCTCAGCCATCCTGCGCTTGATCTCGACGTTGTGCACCCTGCGAACATACCGCCTGTTCAGCGCTTGCTTACTCCTTCGCCCTAGCTACGATCCGTTGATGCGAAGCGGACCACGCACGCCAAGTCCTGTTGGGCCTTCGAAGCGCCGGCCCTTGGCGCGAGCGCGCAAGATCGGCGACCGGCTTGCGGAGACCTACCCGGGTACGGCATCGCAGTTGTGTGCCCTCATGCACTACAACGCCTTTGAGCTGCTCGTAGCAACGATCCTCTCCGCCCAGTGCACCGACGAGCGCGTCAACATCGTCATGCCAGCGCTTTTCGAGCGCTACCCGACGCCGCGAGACCTCGCCGGGGCCGATCGTGAGGAGCTGGAAAGCCTCATACGCTCGACAGGCTTCTTCCGTTCCAAGGCCTCCCACATCCTCGGGGCATCCGAGGCGATCGTCATGCGGCACGAGGGCGAGGTGCCGACCACGATGGAGGAGCTGACCGCACTTCCCGGCGTCGGCCGCAAGACGGCGAACGTCGTATTGTCGGTCGCATTCTGCCTTCCCGGGCTCCCCGTCGACACCCACGTGATCCGCTTGAGCCAGCGCCTCAAGCTGACCGCGTCGGCCGACCCGGTCAAGATCGAGCAGGACCTCTGCGCCCTTTACCCCCCTGCTGAGTGGGGCGTCATCAGTGTGCGACTCATCCTGCACGGCCGCCGGGTCTGCGGGGCACGACGGCCCCGGTGTGAGGCGTGCGAGATCGCTGACCTGTGTCCTTCGAGAGGGCAATTTCTGACGACCGCGTGACTTCTTTGTGAGTCTCGTGACAGGTTCGTGACACGCGGGCATTCTCCCCCAGCGGCACGCTAACTTCCCCATGAGGAACCGGTTCCCGCCACCTGGTTCCAAAGAGCGGTCCCGGGATCCGCCGCCCGATCCGCTCACCGACGGCGCCCAACGGGGCGCCGTCGGCGCGTCAGGACGTGCCGGGCCGAAAAGCCGTCATCTCTTCTGGGCCAAGAGGCGCTCGAGGCGCCGCACCGCTCCGAGCACCGCCCGCTCTACCGCGATGAGGTCAGCCCCTACGTCGTCGCGCTTGGCAGCGATGGCGGCCTCTGCCAGTGTCGTGACGCGGCGGCCAATCTGCTCGAGCGACGAAGCGATCGAAGAGAGCTCGGACAACTCCGATGCTTCGGGGCCTTCTCGTGACATCTCGCCATCATCGCCCATCTGAGCCCGCGCCTGGGTGCGATCTGCGTGCGGGCGGCCGGAGCTGTGCTTCGTGACACGAAAGCTCGAGTGGGACCGCTGCAAAGACGGCCGGTACGCTGCTGGCATGCTGCGACGTCTTGACCTACGCGCCGGCGCGCCCGGACACAAAGGTGCCCTCCCGCGACCCGACTTAGGCGACCGGGGACCGGTCGAAGCGGTACGCGCCATCGTCGCGGACGTGAAAGTGCGGGGCGACGTGGCACTTCGCGAGTACACGGCCCGTTTCGACAAGGTCGAGATCGACGAGATAAGGCTGAGCCCGGACGAGATAGAAGCCGCGCCAAGCCGGCTGGACCCCGTCCTGCTCGAGGCCCTCACCGAGGCCGCCAGATCGATCGAAGCCTTTCACCGTCACCGGTCAGCAGACGTGGGCACCTACGAGCGCAATGGCATCGAGGTGGAACTGCTGGAGATCCCCGTCGCCCGCGCCGGGGTCTATGTGCCTGGTGGGCTCGCCAGCTACCCCTCGAGCGTGCTCATGAACGCCATACCGGCTCGGGTGGCCGGTGTCGAGGGCATCGCCGTCTGCGTGCCGCCCAGCCTGGACGGCACCGTGCCAGACAAGGTGCTCGCGGCCGCCAGTCTGGCGGGAGTGGACGAGGTCTACCGCATCGGCGGCGCCCAGGCGATCGCCGCCTTGGCCTACGGCACCGAGACCGTCAAGAGCGTCGACGTCATTGTCGGTCCGGGCAACCGCTTCGTGTCGCTCGCAAAGCTCGAGGTCCGCGGCACCGTCGGCATGCCGTCCTCGTTCGCCGGACCTTCAGAGGTCGTGGTTATCGCGGACGAGACCGTGCCGGTCGACCATGTCGCGATCGATCTCGTCGTGCAGGCTGAGCACGGCCCTGACGGGCTCGCCTGGCTGATCACCTGGTCAGAACCTGTCCTTGAGGCCGTGATCGAGGCTGTAGAGAGGTTCGTGGCAGCCTCGCCGCGGCGCGCCGAGATCGAGGCGACTCTCGCCGGTGGCGGCTACGCCGTGTTGGTCGACGGTCCTGAACAGGCGATGGCCGTTTCCAACGAGATCGCCCCCGAGCACCTCGAACTTTGCTGTGACAATCCGTCGGGGCTGCTAGGGCTGCTCACCAACGCGGGCGCCGTCTTTCTCGGCCCGCACACACCGGCCTCGCTCGGCGACTACATCGCCGGGCCGAGCCACACTCTTCCCACCTTCCGCTCGGCCCGCTACTCGAGCGCCCTCGGCGTCGAGGACTTCCTGCGCCGCGTGCACGTAATCTCGGCCAGCCGCGCGGGTCTCGACCACGTCGCCCCCCACGTCGCCGCCATCGCAAAATCTGAGGGGTTGTTCGCGCATGCCGAGTCGGTGCTCTTGCGCTCGGAGCCCGAACGGGAAAAGGCGCCATGAGCGCTCACGAAGGACCCGGCGCGGCCGAGCCACGTCGCGAGGTCGCTCTCCGCCCCGGCTATCACTCGCCCCAGGTCGAAGTGGAGGTCCGGCTCAACACCAACGAGTCGCCCGCGGCACCGCCGCAAGCCTTCTTGGAGGCCCTCGCGGCCGAGCTCGCCTCGATACCCCTTAACCGCTACCCCGACCGCCAGGCGACAGCACTCAGGGCGGCCCTCGCGGCTCATCACGGTGTCGAGCCAGAACAGGTCTTCTGCGCCAACGGCTCGAACGAGGTGATCCAGTGCCTCCTCCTCGCCTACGGGGGGCCTGGGCGCCCGGCCATGGTGTTCGAGCCCACCTACGCCCTCCACTCGCACATCGCCCGGCTGACGGGAACGCCGGTCATCGAGGGGCGCCGCGACGAGGCGTTTTGCGTCGAGCCCGAAGAGGTGGCCCGCACCGTCGCCCGGGCGAAGGCGGCCTACGGTCAAACGGCGCCAGCGGTCAGCTTCCTCTGCTCGCCGAACAACCCGACAGGTGGCCTCGAGACGATCGAAAGCATCCAGTCCCTGCTCGCAACAGTGCCGGGCGTGGTAGCCGTCGACGAGGCCTATGGGCAGTTCGCCCCTTGGTCGGCCCTCGAGCTCCTTGGCGTTGAGCCCCGCCTTATCGTGCTGCGCACCTTCTCCAAGACCTGGGCCATGGCAGGGCTCCGACTCGGCTACGCCGTAGCCGATCGAGACGTGGTCGCCTCTTTGTGGAACGTCGCCCTCCCCTATCACCTCGACGCCGTGAAGCAGGCGGCGGGGCGCCTCGCCCTAGCCTTCGACGCAGAGATGCGCGCCCGGGTGGCAGCGACGGTAGAGGAACGAGGGCGCGTCAGCGCAGCCCTTCTCGAACTCGGCGTCGAGGTGTGGCCGTCCGAGTCCAACTTCGTTCTCTTCCGGACGGGCTCGGCCGGGGGCACGGCGGTGTGGAAGGGACTGCTCGATCACTCCGTTTTGATCCGCGACGTCTCGGACTGGCCCGGCCTTGACGGCTGTCTGCGGGTGACCATCGGCACGCCGGCGGAGAACGACCGCTTCCTCGCCGCTCTTTTGCAGGTCCTCTCGGCTCAGCCGAACCGGCCCTGGATGTAGTCCAGGGTCCTTTGGTCATCAGGCTGGGAGAACAGCTTCTTCGTCGGGGCGACTTCGATCTGCTCACCGGCACGGTCATCGCCCATCAAGAAAAAGGCGCACAGGTCCGAGACACGTGCGGCTTGTTGCATGTTGTGGGTGACGATGATGATCGTCACCCGGTCTTTGAGCTCCCCGATCAGCTCTTCGATGAGCCGGGTCGAGATCGGGTCTAAAGACGAGGTCGGCTCGTCCATCAAGAGCACCTCGGGCTCGACGGCAAGGGCCCGTGCGATACAAAGGCGCTGTTGCTCGCCACCAGAAAGGGTCGAAGCGTGGGCCTTCATGCGGTCGGCGACCGAATCCCAGAGGGCCGCGCCGACAAGAGCTGACTCGGCGGCCTCCTCGAGAACGGACTTCTTGCGTATCCCGTTGAAGCGCAGGCCCGAGACGACGTTGTCATAGATCGACATCGTCGGGAACGGGTTCGGCCTTTGGAACACCATCCCGACCCGGGTACGCAGCAATGTCGCCGGGATCCCACCTTTGTAGACGTCGGTGTCGCCCAACATGAGCCTGCCCGTAACGACGGCACCCTTGGTGAGGTCGTGCAGGCGGTTGACGGCCCGCAACAGCGTCGTCTTGCCCGAGCCGGAGGGGCCGATGAGGGCTGTGACATGGTTCTTAGGGACGTCGAAAGTGGCGTCGCGAATCGCCGTGCGGCCGTTGAACGACACGTCCACGTTGTCGAGACGCATCGCGATCCGGCCCGACCGGGGATCGACTATGACTCCCGTCCCGGTTGTCCCGGTCCCGAGCGAAGTCGCGACCTGCGTCGCCATCGGGACCATAGTGCTGCTCGGATCCACCACTACCGCCTCTCTCTTTGGAGCCAGGCCGCGAGAAGGCGGCTGCCCAGGTTGATGACGAGAACGACGACTACCAAAGTTAAGGCGATCCCCCAGGTTTCCTCTCGCAAGGAAGTGTAGGGCGACGTCGCCGACTGGAAGATCTGCAGGGGCATCGAGGCCATCTCATGGCCCGGGTCCCAGGTATTGATGGTCGAAGCACCGATCACCCACAAGATCGGTGCCGTCTCGCCCACCGCTCGGGACAAGGCCAACAGGACGGCCGTTATGAGCCCAGGCATTGCCGTCGGGATGACGATCTTGCGGGCTACGACCCCGTTTCGCGCCCCGAGGGCAAGGCCGGCCTCTCGGATCGGAGTCGGGACGCTGCGAAGCGAGGTCTCGGACGCCTTGATGATGACCGGGATCATGAGGATGCCGATGGCGAAGCTCCCGGCTATGCCGGCAAAGCCGATCCCCGGCAGCTTTATCCCCCACTCGTGGAAGCCCACCACGATCATCTGGTAGGCGAAGATACCGAGCAGGATCGAGGGAAGCCCTGTCATGATCTCGGCCGTCGAGCGCAAGGCGTTGGCGAAAGGTGAGGTCGACTCGGCGAGGAACAGGCCCGTGACGACGCCGATCGGGATGGCAAAAAGGGCTGCAATGCCGTCGATCACGAGCGAGCCGATGATGGCGTTCGAGATGCCCCCGACGGCATTCGGGTCGATCAGGGAGGGGAACAGGGGGGTCTTGGTGAAAAAGTCGATGCCCCACCAATGGATGCCCTTTTGCACGAGCGAGAAGAGGATGGCGAACAGCGGTACGAGGGCGACAACAAAGGCGAGCCCACAAAGGCCAATAACGGCCCTCGAGGCGAGCATGCGCCTGTTCAGGGTCTTGTGGGCCACGCGCTGAATCAGCTCGCGGCGCTCCAACATCGGGTCTGGTGGGACGCCATCGATCATGACCGTCGTCGTACGAACTGCGCCTTTACCGCCGTGCGCCTGATGAGGCGGCGCCCAATCCAGTTAACGATCGCCGTCATGGCCATCAAGATGACCGCCAGGGCGCCCAGCGCGGCCACCTGCAAGGGCGTGGCGTCTTGGAACTGGAGGGCGATCGTCGAAGCAAGCGTGGACGCCGTCGAGAACAAAGTATGGGGAAAGAGCGGGTTCAAGCCGATGACGAGGGCGACGGCCACCGTCTCGCCGAGCGCCCGGGCCGTGGCAAGCGTCACGGCGCCGACAATGCCCGTGCGGGCGGCGGGGAGGACGACCTTGCGCAGCACCTGCCACTTGGTGGCGCCGACGCTCAAGGCACCCTCGAACTGCTCTTTTGGGACGATGGCGATGGAGTCGCGTGAAAGGGCCACGATCATGGGCAGGATCATCACGAACAGCACGCAACCAGCCAAGAGGATCCCAACGCCCTCATAGGGCGGGTCGAAGGGGAAGTGGTGGGCGGTCAGGTTCCCGAGAGCGGGCTGGACGGTCTGCTCGAACCACGGGGCGAGCACCAAGAGGCCCCAGAGCCCGTAGACGACGCTCGGGACCGCGGCGAGGAGCTCGACGAGCGAGGAGGCGAATATCTTCGCCTTGTTGGGCAAAAGGTGCACTATGGCGAGCGCCGAGCCGATGCCAATCGGGATGGCAAAGATGAGGGCGATCACCGTCGTCGCGAGCGTCCCGGCGATGATGGGCAGCGCCCCGAACGAGTCGGTCCCCTGGCTCCAGGTCTTGCCGTAGATGAGCGACAGGCCCGAGTGACGCCAGGCGGGGATCGACGAGACGATGACGCTGATCAAGAACACCGCGCATATAAGCGCGAAGAGTCCTGAGACGCCGTAGAGGACGCTCCAGTGCGCCCAGTCGCTTTTGACCGAGAAGCTTCTCGACTTCTCGGTCAAAAGCGGGTCTGGGACTGCCAGAGGAGTGGTTGCCACCTCGGCCTTAGCGTTGTTTTCCTAGGAGCCGTCTAAGTGTCGCGGCGGCTCAGGAGGCGTTTGTCGTCAACAGCGCCTTGCCGTTATAGGTGGCTTGGAGCAACGTCGTACGCGCCAGCGCCTGGATGTTGACCGGAAGGGGGACGTAGCCCTGCAAGGCGGCGACGTCTTGTCCCGCGGTGGTACCATTCGCCGCTCCGGAGTGCGACAGCCAGTCGAGGTACTTGACGAGCAGGGTTGCCTCAGCCTTATTGGTGGTCTGGTTCTTCCAGATGACGGCCCACGTGTAGCCGGCGATGGGGTAGGCCTTGGCGCCCCACTGGTAGACGATCGAGAAGCCGAGCGGGGAGATCTTGGGCCTGGCTGCAGCCGCGTCGGAAATGCCCGCGATGGAGGGCAGGACAGCGTCGCCCGACTTGTTCAGGATCGAGGCCACGCCCTTGAGCAGGGTCGGGTTCAAGAGCAGGTAGGAGTACTCGACGTAGCCGATGGAGTTCGGCGTGTTCTCAATGTCGGCCGCCACGCCGGAGTTGCCGTTGCCGGCGATGCCGTCTGTGGGCAGCGATAGCGGCGTCTTGGCCGCGAGCGTCGCCCACACCTTCGGGGCAGCCGCGTGGAGGAAGTTGGTGAAGATGTAGGTCGTGCCCGAGGAGTCGCCACGGGCGACGACGATGATCCTCGTGTGGGGCAGCTTCACGTGCGGGTTCAGGTCCTGGATGGCCGCGGCGTTCCAGTTGTGGACGTTTCCTTCGTAGATGTTGGCCAAAAGCGCCGCGTTCATGACGAGGGTCTTTACCTTGAGTCCCGGCACATTGAAGGGGACAGCCACGCCACCGAGGCCGATGGGGATCTGCAAGAAGTCGGAGAGCTGGTAATTCGCGCCGGAAGACTCGTTCTTAGCGATGTCTTTTTGCAGCATCGGGACGTCGGTGCCGCCCCAGTCGACGAGCTTTTTGATGATGTCTGCCTCGCCGGTGCCTGATCCGACCGCTTGGTAGCCGTTGATCGTGGCATTGGGGTTGCGGGAGCCGTAAAGGGCCTGGGCGGCGTTCTCGAGGGGGGCCGCAAAGGTCGATCCGGCCCCGCCGATGGTGGCCGAGGTGCTCAGCTGGGTGTCAGCCGCGAGGTAAGGGTCGCTGCTGCGGGTCGTGGCGCCAGCACCCGGAAGCGCCGATAGCGCGGCCAACGAGAGCGCCGAGAAGACGACCGCCGTCGAAGTGAGCGCCAGCCTGACGCTCCTGTTCATCTTCATGTGAATATCTACCTCCGTGCAGTCCTGAAATGGTCGGGTGTCTGCTTTTCACCGGTCGCAAACGTGCCTGGCCGCGCGACGCGGTCCTGGCCGCTGCATCCGTTTGATATGACAGTACGGTGACCAGGTAAACTGGCTATGTCTTGATGATTCCTTCGTGGTGAACTCTCGGTAAACTTTCGCCCTTTTGGCAGGGAGACCGGCACATTGGCAACACTGGCCTCGCCGCTAGGCTGACGCCATGAAGGTCCTCGTCACCGGCGCCGGCTCTGGCGTCGGCAAGGTGACATCCGCCCTGCTCGCGTCCCGCGGCCACGAGGTCGTCGCCACCGCCCGGGACCTCGACAAGCTCAAGGGCCTTTGCGTGGCGACCAAGCTCCACCTCGATGTGACCGATGCCGCGTCGGTCGCCGCCGTGCGCCGCGAGGTCGGTTGCCTCGATGCCCTTGTCAACAACGCCGCCATAGCCTTCGAGGGGCCGGTCGAGCTAGTCGCCATCGACGAGGTTCGCAAGATGTTCGATACCAACGTCTTCGGACCGGTGCGCATGATCCAGGCCTTCGCACCCGCCATGCGCGAGAGAAGGGCCGGCGTCATCGTGAACGTCTCGTCTGT
>Ga0182030_10018014_pt1 | contig 13581 bp, 12 predicted proteins | sample 812S3MmetaG_FD_121299 | JGI IMG/M metagenome (GOLD analysis project Ga0182030, IMG submission 121299) | Permafrost microbial communities from Stordalen Mire, Sweden - 812S3M metaG (Illumina Assembly) | ecosystem: Environmental > Terrestrial > Soil > Wetlands > Permafrost | place: Sweden... | reverse complement strand
GCCTCTTCCGTGCTGTCTACGTCGAGGCAGAGGGTGGTGTTATTTCCGACACGGGTCTCCTGACCCATCGACTGGCTACGGTGGTCGCGCTCTCCGCCGCACTGCCCGGGTTTGACACATAGAACTCCTAGGCATAGGAGCGACCCGCGCGACCTGATCGAGGAATACCTCAGCGAGCTGCGGGCCGGCCTTGAGCTCGCTCCGGCGGAGGCCGGGCTCGTCGTGGCCGAGGCCGAGGATCACCTGCGTGAAACGGCTGCCTGCGGGCTGGCGGCCGGGATGACCAAGCACGAGGCGCAGCTGGCTGCGATCTCGGCCTTCGGGTCGGTGACCGCGGTGGTGCGCGCGCACGCGTCCCGGCCGGCCGGCTTCATCAGGGGCAGGACGCCCGCCGCTGTCCTCGGCGACCTGATCCTGGCAGGCTGGAAGCTGGCGGGCACCGGGCTGGTCGCGGTCGGCGTCAGCGGGCTGGTCGTATTGCTCATGAACCTCGTGTTCGGCCGCGCGTTCACCGGCCAGGCCCCGGCCGGCGTGTCGTTCCAGAAGGCGGACTGCGCGTACTGGATGAGCCTGTGGCCGGGCGCGCGCACCTGCGCGGCGGCTCACATGCTAGAGGCCAGCAGCGATGCGGTCATCTTGCGGGCCGGGGCCGGCGTCGTCGGGATTGCCCTGCTCGTGGCGTATAGCGTCGTCCGTTACGTGCAGCGGCGGCGCGGGCGGGGCCCGGTGGTGGTGCTGGCCGGATACTTCCCGCTGCTGGCCGCCGGCGTCTTCGGCGCCGGCGCCCTCGGGCTGGCCCTGGCCCAGCTCACCGGCTTCGGGATCACCGAGGGACCCGGCACCTACCTCAGCGGCGCCCTCGTCGCGGCGGCCGCGGCCGCCTGGTATGGCCGCATGGCCCGGCCAGCGTTCCAGCACCTGAGACACGGATGGGCGCGCTACGTCGGCGCCAGGTAATACCCTAGGGCTAATTCGATTCACTTCGCACCATCCCGCGCGCCGACCGGCCGATCCCCGCGAGCGCGCCCCAGGGGGCGAGCGACTGATTGCGTTAGAAGCCGCGCCCGTAAAGCCCAGCCAGACCCCATCCACGGCCTCTCATGGATAGGACATATCTCATGGGATAGGACATTGAGAAAGGGCGCCCTCATGCCTCGCCTGCTGCGAATGACCGGCATTTATGCGCTCTACACCCGTCGGCTGCGTCGCCAGGTCCTCGCGGGACAGCTCCCCGAGCACGTCGGGTTGATCATGGACGGCAACCGCCGCTGGGCCCGCCAGGCGGGCATGGCCAACCCGAGCCTGGGCCACCGTGCCGGCGCTGAGCACGCCGAGCAGGTCTTGTCCTGGTGCGAGACCGTCGGCATCAAGAACATCACCGTGTTCCTCTGCTCCACCGAGAACCTGCGGCACCGCGACGATGCCGAGGTGGCATACCTGATGCAGGTGATCGAGGATGTGATGGCCGCGCGGCTCGCGCGGCGCGGGGCGCGGTGGCAGGTACACCTCGCGGGCATGCTCGACGCGCTTCCCGACTCGACCGCACGAGCCCTTAAGAATGCCGTGGAGGCGACGCGCGACTGCACCACCGGCGCGCACGTCACGCTGGCCATCGGCTACGGCGGGCGGCAGGAAATCATTGACGCGGTACGAGATCTGCTCATCGAAGCCGACGCGGCCGGGGTATCGATGGCCGGCCTCGCGGCTAACCTGACCGCCGACGATATCACCGCTCATCTGTACACGGTCGGCCGTCCCGATCCCGACCTCGTGATCCGCACCAGCGGAGAGCAGCGCCTCTCCAACTTCCTGCTCTGGCAGAGCGCCTACTCCGAACTGTACTTTTGCGAGGCGTACTGGCCCGCATTCCGCGAGATCGACTTCCTCCGCGCCCTCCGCAGCTATGCGGCGCGGAAACGCAGATTCGGGGCCTAAAGGCGGCGTGCTATACGAACGTGTGCACCGAGGCACGCGAAGCGAATAGCCGACAGCAAGAATGAGACCGGCCACGAGATCGCACGCGCACCCACAGAATGAGTGATCGGTGCCTCCATTCCGCAGTGCCGCACCGGCATCGGCGTGGGCACCTATTCGGCAGGCGTGTCTTCGCTCTGGCCGGAGCATTCCGGCGTGGTCACTGACCGTGGCGGTGGCCGGCCGATCTTGAGGCCACGACAACGGCTTCGCCAAACGCATGCTCACGGTGGTGACGCTGGCGCAAGGAAGGACACGCCACGCCGGTGCTCACAATCGGTGGCGCTCATGGTGAGTGCGCGTAACAAACTCCGGCTGACTGCGGCCCCCGTGGGGCTATACGGGGTACTCGGTGGGGGTGGTGGTGCGGGTGCGTCCGGAGGGTGTTCGCCATCGCAGGACGCCTGGTTCAGACTGCGTCAGCTGCCACCCTTGGGCCTGTTTCATGCGGTGATGGTGACGGCAGAGAGGCGAGAGGTTACAGGGACAGGTGGGGCCGCCGTGATGCCAAGGGGTGGTGTGATCCAGATCGCAGCTCGCGGCGGGCTGGCCGCAGCCCGGCGCGGTGCAGGTCGCGTTGCGCCACTGCGACAGGGGCAAACAGCGGCCCGGCGATCGTGCTGCTGCACGGGCTGATGATGGACGCCTCGCTGTGGGACGGGGTGATCGCCGAGCTATCCGCCGGGCACCGGTGCGTGGCTCCGACGCTGCCGTTCGGCGCCCACCGGCACGCGATGCGCGCCGACGCCGACCTATCGCTGCCCGGGATCGCCCGGCTCGTGGCGGAGTTGCTTGACCGCCTCGACCTGCGGGACGTCACGCTCGTCGGCAACGACACCGGCGGCGCGCTCGTCCAGTTGCTCATCGGCGACGGAGCCGCCCGGGTGGGACGGGTGGTGCACGGCCGGCGGCTTGCCGATCTCTTCCCGGACGGGTGGCTGGTCGAGATCGACGACAGCTACACCCTGATCCCGCTGGACCAGCCGGCCAGGCTCGCTCAGGCCATCGGGGAGCTCGCCCCGGCCGCTGTACAGCGGCCTCGATAGCGAAGCGGTGGGGCGACGGCGCATCAAGATGATGGCGGTTTAGCGGTTGCTGTATACACGCGGCAGAAAACCTGTAGGCTGCGGCCCGTGAGCGAGCCGGGCCGTGCGGATTCGGTTGGCGAGAGGCTGAGAAATCTGCGCCACGGCCTCGGGCTGAGCCAAGAACAGCTGGCCTGGCGGCTTGGCGTCTCTTTCGTCACCGTCAACCGGTGGGACTGCGGCAGCATCCCGCCAAGCCATGATTTGGGGTTGTAACAACATGAAAAAGGATTCGTGGCGTCCGGCGATCGCGATCACAGTACTAGCCACCGCCGGAGGGCTGATCCTGACCGGATGCGGCGCCTCCAGCGGATCGAGCGCGGCCACCGCGCAGTCGCCAGCCGCCACGCACTCGTCCGGCACCAGTTCCACCGGGTCCACATCGACGGTCATGTCGGCGTCCCTGCCCTTCCCGACCACGGCCGGTGACACCTGGATCTACAGCAACACGAACGGCACCACGTCGGAGAACAAGATCGTGTCGGTGACGCAGGTCTCGTCCGGTCAGCAGGTACTGATGGACGGAATCTTCAAGGACAACGGCACGACCACTAGCTCGCACTATTCCTACATCGTCGAGCCGAACGGACAGATCACGCTTCCGTTTAGCCAGTTCGACTCCAGCGGATCCGGCGTCTCGGTCAAGCTCATCTCCGGCGGCCTGTACTGGCCGTCGGCCGCCGATCTGGCGAGCGGCCGGTCTTACCACAGCACGCTGACGATCGAGTTCACGGTCGCAGGGAAGACCGAGCAGGTCGCCACGCACGTCACGGCAACGGGTGGCGGCACCCAGTCGGTCACGGTCCCAGCCGGCACCTACAGCGCCACCGTCGTGAGCATGCTCGAGAGCGAGAAATTCGACGGGATCAATGTGAGCACCGATATCAAGACCTGGCTGGCCAGCGGCGTCGGTCCCGTCCAGACTGAGATAGTCACCGTCGATGGAACCACTCAGGGCGTCACCGACAAGGAGGAACTTACTTCCTTCGTCAAGGGCTGAGCACTTTGGGTGAGGAGTGAAACCACGGCCCGTTCGGCTTAATGGTTGTAGCGGCCTTTGATGCGGTCGCCGGCCGGGTCAAACGGGGGGGCGCAGGTGGACGGCGGCCGCATGCAGGCGGCCGCCGTCCACCTGGTACGCACCGGTCCGGATGATGTCCGGGGTGAGCACGTGGTCTTGCGGGTGGCGGATGTAGGCCAGGCCGACGCAGCCGCCGACGGCTTCGCCCCAGGCGCCCGAGGTCACCTGGCCGACGGCGATCCCGTCCCGGAGCACCAGCTCGCTGCCCCAGATCATGGTGTCGCCTACGACCGTTCGGGTGAGCCGGTGGAGTTTGCCCGGGATCTGTTCCGCGGGGACCGGACGCGGGTCGTGGTGTGGACGTCCGGACTGGCCGAAGACATCTGAGAAACGGTTCCCGCGGTCTTTCTACTCCTCCGGCGGCCGGGGTGGCTTGTGGTCGCGGAACAGGCTGCCCGGCGCCGAGAAACGATCCTGCTCCGGGCGGTCCCGGCGGTCCGACACCGGATGCGGCTGCTCGTACGCGGGCCGGCCGATCCGCGCCATCAGGCCGGCCTCCTCCGCCATCTCCGCCGCGGTCGGCGCCAGCGAGATCACGATCGCCAAGATGAACGCGACGCTGCTGATGCCCATGAGCAGCGGAAGCAGGAACGCCTGGCCGGAGACACCTCCTTGCGCGCTCGCGGCCAGGCCGGGCGCGCCGTAGACGCGAAGGGCCGCCATGCCGGTGTAGTGCATCCCGCTGACCGCCACGCCCATGATCAGGGAGGCGGCGAAGGCTGACCACGCGCTGGCCAGCCGCAGCGCGGCCCAGAGGGCCGCGGTGCCGGCGATCACGGCGATAAGCACGGAAAGAGCGACAAGGAGGGGGTTGTACGTCAGCGTGTCCGGCGCCCGGATCGCGGCCATGCCGATGTAGTGCATGCTCGCCACGCCAAGGCCCACGACCAGGCCACCGAGCAGCAGTGGCCTGGCTCCCTGACGGCTGAACCCGACGATAAAGAGCCCGGTACCCACCACTACCAGCGCGATCAGCATGGAAAGGAGGGTGACGGGCACGTTGTACGTGATGGTCTGGCCGGGGATGGTGAACCCGAGCATGGCAATGAAATGCATGACCCAGATTCCGGTGGTGGCGATGGCCACAGTGGCCAGGATCAGCCAGCGGGCGCGTGCCGCGCCCTGGGATGCGTTCCCCCGGGTCGCGCAGCGCAGGCCGAGGAAGCAGCCCACGCAGGACATCACGTAGGCGAGCACCGGGTTCAACGCCCCATTGGAGAAGTTGTCCAGGTGAACCACGGCTGCTCCTTCGCTTCGCGGCCAGGGCAGCCGCGGCGGCATCGCGGCCTTCTTCAGGTGCCGGTACTGCCTCTCACCGGCTTGGCTTTCCAAGGCGCCTGCCCCTGACCCAATCCGCCACGCTAGTCCCCCATGGCTTTTTTCGTAGCCGGCGCGCTGATTTTGCCGGAAATTAATCCCCCGGCACCGGTTACGGAATCGCCGGGCAAGACGCACTATTAACAACATGGAGTCCGGTGCGAGTTCGGCGTGGTCCGCAGTCAAGGGATCCCAGCCGGATTTCGAGTGCGAGAGTTCGCCCGTCAGCTGGACCTGGGACACGTCCCACCTGGATTTCGGGCTCGGCGGGCCGGTAATCCCGCCGCCGCCCAGCACGGCGCTGTCCGGATCGGTCATCCCGCCGGGACCCAGCACCGCGCTATCCGGGTCACATATCCCGTTGCCCCCCTGCACCGCGCTGTCCGGGTCGGTCATCCCGCCGCCGCCGAGCACCGCGCTTTCTTCCTGCTCGGCGATCCCGCCGCCACCAAGCACAGCGCTGTCCGGGTCGGTCATCCCGCCGCCGCCGAGCACAGTGCTTCCGGGGTCGGTCATTCCCCCGCCGCCCAGGACTGGCCGGTGAACCGCGACAGTCCCAGCGGAGGCCACTCGGGAGAAGAGCCCAACCGGTTCCTCGGCTTTCCGGTCAGGCCCGGCGGGCGGGCCGCAGATGGCGAAGAGTCGCAGCACGTGATGGGTATGCCGGCCGGCTGGCTGGAATCCGCGGATTTCGGCGCGTTCCGTTCGCTATCCCGTCCGGTGCAGTGGTGCAGGCAATGGGCCCGGCGACGCCTGGACTCGCGACGGGGCGACCGGTAGCCCCAAGGCTGACGGGAACAGCCCCAGGGCCGGTAAGTCACGACGCGGACTAGCGGTCCTGGCGGGCGCGGGAGCGCCGGGTGGCGAGGAACAGGACCGCGGCGACCAAGCCCAGCCACAGCCAGGGCACGGTGGCGGCGACCACGGCGTGCGCGGCGGCCAGGGTGATGACGACCAGGAGGACCAGGACGAGAACCGGGTGGCGGTGCCCGCGGCGCGGTCCAGCCGGCGTGGCGGGTCCGGCCGGGGCTGAAGTTTCCGGCCGGGCGTTCACTTCTGGCAGGTCATCGAACAGGCCACTCAAGTCGGCCCGGGTCTTGGCGCTCATCGCGCGATTGACCCGCTCGTCGAACTCGGCCTGGTCGAGGCGGCCGTCGGCGAAGTGCTCGCCCAGGCGGTCAGCGACCGCCCGGCGCTCAGCGTCGGAGACGCGCAGGTGCGGATCGGAAGGAGAGCCGCGGAACTGGCTCGATTGCGTGGACATGATGCTTTTACTCCACTAACTAAGGTTAACGGGACTGCAGGGAATCGATGAGTGAGCTGGCGATGGACTGGTCGCTGCCCTCTTCGGGGATCAGCAGCAGGCCGGCCAGGTAGAGCGGGATGCCCGCGCCGCCGACGACGGTCAGGACCACGAAGGCGATCCGGACGAGGGTCACGTCTACGCCGAAGTAGCGGGCCAGACCCGCGGCCACCCCGGCTAGCATGCGGGCCTGGGAGGGGCGGCGCAGGGCGCCGCGCTCGGCCCCGAAACCGAACGGGGACCCGGTGTGGTGGCCGGACTCGGTGTGGTGGCCGGACTCGGTGTGGTGGCCGGACTCGGTGGTGGGGGCTTGCGGGTTCTCAGCGGTGGTGTTCATGGCTCTAGCTTGGCTCCGCGGGGCACGCCCGCACATCAGGAAGATCCCCGGTGCGACCCTGATCCCTGCGGACCGGATCAGGGTCAGCTCAGGGACGTTCCGGATGTGCGGGGGCGGGGTAGCTGAGCGATGATGGGGTCGTGGAGCATCCAGCACGCCGGCACCGCGACCCGTTCGGGCTCAGGCACCGAGAGGGTTGCGGCGGTCCGCTGCGCCGCGACCCGGCCGACCGCCTGGGCGGTGGCGTGGCCGCCGGCGTGGCGGCGTGGCGGGGTTTCAACGTCACGACCGTGCGGATCGCGTTCGTGCTGCTGGCCGTGGTGACCAGCGGAGTCGCGGTGGCGCTTTACGTCATGGCCTGGCTGCTCGTCCCGGCGGCCGGAGCCGACGCCAGCATCGGAGTCAAGGCCAGGTCCGACGCCCGGGGCATCCGGCTCGCGGTAGGCCTGGCCTCGCTGGTCATCCTCGCGCTGCTGGTGGCCAGCGCCGTCAACGACAGCTGGTTCATCAAATGGGCGTGGCCGCAGGTGCTCAGCGTGGCCGGACTCGTGCTGATCTGGCGGAACGCCCCCGCGGAGGAGCAGGCCACCCTCAGGCATCTGGTGGAACCGCTGGAGGCCGCAACCGGGGCCAGGACCTCGCACAAGCGGACCGCCGTTCGCCTGACGATCGCCGGCCTGCTCCTGGTCGGCGGCGTGGCCTGGCTGTTCTCGGTGCACGGCAGCATTGCCCTGCTGCGGCCGCTGGGCGCGATAGCGCTGGTCATCGCCGCCATCGTGCTATTGCTCGGCCCGTGGTGGCTGCGGATAGCCCGCGAGCTGGTCCTCGAGCGTCAGGCCCGGGTCCGGGCCGAGGAACGGGCCGACATCGCCGCCCGGGTCCATGATTCGGTGCTGCAGACGCTGGCCCTGATCCAGCGCCGCGCCGACGACCCGGCCAAGGTCATCCAGCTCGCCCGGCTGCAGGAACGCGAGCTGCGCTCCTGGCTGTTCGAAGGCCGGGCGCCGAACGAGATAGACGCGGACCTGACGTTCGCGGCCGGCGTCCGGCAGATCCAGCAGGACGTCGAGACCAGGTACGGGGTCCCGGTGGAGGCTGTGACCGTCGGTGATAGCGAGCTCGACGACAACCTGAGCGCCCTGCTCGCGGCCGCCCGCGAGGCGACGGTCAACGCGGCGAAGTGGTCCGGCGCCGACGTCATCTCGCTGTTCGCAGAAGTCGAGCCCGCGGAGGTATCGCTGGTCGTGCGAGATCGCGGCCAGGGCTTCGACCCCGAGGCGGTCCCGGCCGACCGCAAGGGCCTGGCTGAATCCATCCGCGGCCGGATGACCCGCCGCGGCGGCACCGCGACCGTGAGCACCGCCCCCGGCGAAGGAACTAAGGTCACCCTGAAGATGCCCGGGGGGACCCGTCCCCCCCAAGGGGGGCACCCAGGGGGGCACGGGGCAGGGGGGCACGGGGGGACTGGTCCCCCCGTACGGGGGGGTCTGGGGGGGCCGTCCCCCCGAGGTAAAACATGAGTACGCCACGGGTGGTCTTGGTCGACGATCACGGGCTGTTCCGGTCCGGTGTCCGCGCCGAGCTCGGGCGGCAGGTTGATGTCGTGGGTGAGGCCGACGACGTGCAGCCCGCGATCGCCCTGATCGGCGAGCTGCTGCCCGATGTCGTGCTGCTGGACGTGCACCTGCCCGGCGGCGGCGGGCAGGCCGTGATCCAGGCGGTCAAAGCCGACCACCCGCAGGTCCGTTTCCTCGCGCTGTCCGCCTCGGACGCTCCCGAGGACGTGATCGCCGTGATCAGGGCGGGCGCCCGGGGCTACGTCACCAAGACCATCTCCACTGCCGAACTGGCCGATGCCGTCCGCCGGGTCGCGGCGGGTGACGCGGTGTTCTCGCACCGGCTGGCGGGGTTCGTCCTGGACGCCTTCGCCGCGACCCCGTCGCCCGATGACCTGAAACCCTCCTTCGATCCCGAGCTCGAGCAGCTCACCGGCCGGGAACGGGAGGTGCTCAGGCTGATCGCCCAGGGCTACACCTACAAGGAGATCGCCCGCGAGCTCTACATCTCGGTCAAGACGGTGGAAAGCCACGTGTCGTCCGTGCTGCGCAAGCTGCAGCTGTCGACCCGGCACCAGCTGACCAGGTGGGCCGCGGAACGACGGCTGAACTAGCCCGGCTGGACTGGTGCTGGTACCAGGGCCCGTTCGGCCTAGAAAGACAGCAACGGGCCCCCGCTGGCGGTCAGCGGGGGCCCGCGGCTTCAGGGCGGGGTTAGGCGGGGTGGCCGACGCCGAGGTCCAGGTCCTCCGAGTGCGCGTCGGCGGCGGCCTCCTCGGCGTGAGCGATGGTCCGCTCCGGACCCAGGCGGCTGTTCACGCCGTAGTAGAACACGATCAGGCTGAAGATAGCGATGGCCCCGAGGTCCCACCAGAACGGCAGATGGACGCCGATCTTGGCGCCGAGGAACGTGTCGTAACCGCCGGGCGAGCCGGTGTTGCCCGGGCCTGAGCTGATCCCGCCGACGTAGCTGCCGCCGAAGATGGAGAAGATGGTCAGGCCGATGATCCACGGGATCGCGAACGAGCCGGCCCGGAAGTCCAGCGGCTCCTGGTTAGGGTCGAGCCGACGGGCGAGGACGTAGAGGACCAGGAAGAAGACCACGGCGGCGTCGATCTTGAGGTCGTTGGCGGTGCCGCTCCAGTAGATGATGAACCCGGAGACCACGAAGCTGAACGGGGCGATGATGTTCAGCATCGGCGCCCGGTACGGCCGCTGGCGTTCCGGGTCGCTCCTGCGCAGCGAGACCGCGGCCACCGGGGCGAAGCTGTACATGAACGACGATGCCGCGGTGATGGCCCCGACCAGCGTCGACCAGCTGCCGAACGGCAGGAACAGGATGCAGCCGAAGGCGCCGCCGAAGATGATGCTGAACCAGGGCACGCCGCGCCGGTCGATGCTGGCGAACACCGGCGGCACGAACCGGGTCTTACCCAGCGAGTACGACAGCCGGGAGGCGGCGCTGACGTAGACCAGGCCGGTCCCGGCCGGCGAGACGATCGCGTCGATGATCAAGATGACGCCGAGCCAGCCCAGGCCGACCGACTCGGCCAGGGTGTAGTACGGGCCGAAGTGGCCGGGGGTGCCGAACGGGTTTTTCCAGGTGCCGTGGGCGAGGGTGGCCGGGTTCAGCGCGCCGGTGAAGCACAGCTGCAGCAGGATGTAGAGGGCGGCGCCCAGCAGCATGGAGCCGACCACCGCGATCGGCACGTCCCGCCTGGGGTTGCGCGCCTCGCCTGCCAGCTGGGCCGCCTGCTCGAAGCCCTCCAGGGCGAACACGATGCCGAGCGGGATCGCGATGAACACGCCCTTGATGCCGAACGGCATGAAGCCGCCGACCGCGGTGAAGTTCGAGGTGTGGAAGGCCTTGGCCATGAGGAAGATGACGGTCATGAACGGCACCAGGATCTTCCAGACCATGGCGACGGAGTTGGTCCTGGCCATCCACTTGATGCCGAACAGGTTCAGCGCCGTGAAGAGGAACATCATGGCGATCGCGACGGCCAGGCCCTTCCCGGTGAGCAGGCCGGTCGTACTATTCACCAGCCCGTGCCAGACCTTGGCGTCGACGTAACTTAGCGTGGCCTCGACCTCGATCGGCGCGACGGCCATCGCCTGCAGGTAGGAGTAGGTCCCGGCGAAGAAGCCACCCAGGGTGCCCGCGTGGATCCAGGTGAACCGCGCGGTGCTGCCGGAGATCGGGTAGGTGGAACCGAGCTCGGCGTAGATCAGCGCGATGCCGATCAGCAGGACCACGCCGATGATCCATGAGATGAGGGCCGCGGGACCGGCGGCCTCGGACGCGTTCAGGGTGCCGAGAAGCCAGCCGGACCCGATGACGGAACCGGCCGAGACCATAAACAAAGGGAGCAGTCCGATGTCACGCCTAAGCCTCGGCGGCACATCGGAGAGGTCTTGACTCATCCCCGTTCCTTCCAGTGAGCTCGCCGTAACTTGCGGCGAGCGATGGCTGGCGGATCCGCCTTATCCGGCGCCTACCAGACGATACGTGGCAGCACCATAGCATTGGCGGCGGCAAAAGTCGCCTATTGACTTTCCGGCTATGTTTCTTGTTACTAAACCGCAAAGTGCCAGATCACCGCTTGCTTCCGCCCTCAGGCGGAACGCGTTACTCAGCCCAGCGCAGTGTTAACTTGCCCGCAACATCCGGCGATACCGCTTCCCACATCGTGGGCCCGGAAAAGCGTGATCCGCAATCGGCGGCGCCAACTGAATCCCGGCCAGAGGACCGAAACTCGCATTCACCAATTCCGGTCCTCCAGGGCAGCGCCATCGAGGGCAGCGTCGTCGAGAGCAGGCCGGTGCAGGGCCAGGACATGCTCGTGGGTTTCCCGCTCCGCGACCAGCCGGGCTTGCCCAGCCCGGCAGAACACGATCGGCGGCCGCAAGGCACCGTTGTAGTTGTTCGCCAGGGTGTAGGTGTACGCGCCGGTGACCGGCATGGCCACGAGGTCACCGACGACGGGCGCCGGCAGGGCCAGCCCGGCCACCAGCCGGTCGCCCGACTCGCACTGCCGTCCGACCAGGTCCACCACCTCATCGGGCGGGTCCGTCATGCGCGTCGCGACCACCGCCTCGAACAGCTGGCCGGTGAGCGCCACGTCGAGGTTGTCGGCCATGCCGCCGTCAACCGCGACGAACGTGCGGCCGGTGCGCTTGACCGTGGTCACCCGGTACAGCGTCACGCACGAGCGGGCGACCAGCGAGCGGCCGGGCTCGATGACCAGCCGGGCTCCGGCCGACAGGTACGCACTGGCGGCCGCGGTGATGGTGTCGAGGTACTGCTCTACCGTCGGCGCCTCGTCCTGGCGGGTGTAGCGGACCCCGAGACCGCCGCCGATGTCGTAGACATCGAACGTGCCGAGCGCGGCGACCGCTTCGACCGCTCGGGCGAACGGCTCGGTGTCCAGGATCTGCGATCCGATGTGCAGGTGCAGCCCGTCCAGGCGCAGCCTGGTGCTGGCCCGGATCCGGGCGATCGCCTCGCGAGCCTGGTCGAGGGGCAGCCCGAACTTGGACTGATCACCGCCGGTGGACTGCGATTCGTGGGTGTCCGGCGAGATCCCGGGGATGATCCGCACCAGCACCGGCTGCGGGCGCGCGGCCGGGCCCTCCTGGCTCGTCAGCTGATCCAGCCGGTCGATGTCATCGAAGTTGTCGACCACGATGGTCGCGACGCCGGCCTGGCGCGCCATCGTCAGCTCCGCGGTGGTCTTGGCGTTCCCGTGCAGGTACATGCGGCCGGGCGGAACTCCCGCGGCCAGGGCCATCACCAGCTCACCCGCCCCGGCGACGTCGATGGCCAGGCCCTCCGCGGTGAACAGCTGGTAGGCCGCCACGCAGGGGAACGACTTGGACGCGAAGACCACGTCGGAGTCCGGGTGGCGGGTCGCGAGCCCGGCACGCAGGCGGCGGGCCTGGTTCCGCAGCCCCGCCTCGTCAACGATGTACGCGGGTGTCCCGAAACGTTCCGCGAGGTCGGTGACGCCGACGCCGCCGATGGCGAGTTCTCCGTCCGGCGTGACCGAACTGTGCTCGGGAAAGAGCGGGAGCAGGTCCTGGCCGGATGCACCAGCCGTGTGAGTCCTCATCCGCTGAAACTAGCGCGGGCCGGGGCCGATCACTAGACAGCGGTCACTAGACAGCGGTCACTAGACAGCGGCTCGGCGCTGGCCGGAGACTGGCAGGATGACAGTGACTGCGGCGGAGTTCGATGAACTGGTCAGCCTGCTGCGCGGGTTTATCCGGCGTGAGGTGATGCCCGCCGAGGCGGACATCGACGAATCCGACGAGATTCCGGGCCGGCTGATCGAGCAGGCCAAGGAGATGGGCTTGTACGGCTATGCGCTGCCGGTCGAATACGGCGGCCTGGGCCTGTCGGTGGAACAGCAGGTGCGGGTGGCCATCGAACTCGGCTACACCAGCCCGGCGTTCCGGTCGCTGTTCGGCACGAACAACGGGATCGCCGGCCAGGTGCTCGTCTCGGCCGGCACCGACGAGCAGCGCAAGCAGTGGCTGCCCCGGCTGGCCTCCGGCGAGGTGGTCGCCTCGTTCGCGCTGACCGAGCCGGAGGCCGGATCTGATCCGAGCCGGCTGGCGACGACCGCGCGGCCGGACGGGGACAACTGGATCATCGACGGCCTCAAGCGCTATATCACCAACGCCCCGGCGGCCGACGTGTTCATGGTGTTCGCGCGCACCGACCCGCAGGCGCCGCCCGGCAAGGGCATCGGCGTGTTCGTCGTGCCCGCGCGCACCGACGGGGTAACGGTGGCGGCGCGGGATCACAAGATGGGCCAGGCCGGGGCGTGGACCGCTGATGTCGCGTTCAACGGCGTCCGGGTGCCGGCCAACGCGCTGGTGGGCGAGGCGGCTCAGACGGGTTACGCCACGGCCATGCGAAGCCT
>Ga0182030_10018013_pt1 | contig 13582 bp, 9 predicted proteins | sample 812S3MmetaG_FD_121299 | JGI IMG/M metagenome (GOLD analysis project Ga0182030, IMG submission 121299) | Permafrost microbial communities from Stordalen Mire, Sweden - 812S3M metaG (Illumina Assembly) | ecosystem: Environmental > Terrestrial > Soil > Wetlands > Permafrost | place: Sweden... | reverse complement strand
CTTGGCAGCGATGAGCGATGCAAGCACGATGACCAGCGGTGTGGCCACGGTGAAGGTGACCAGGCCGGTGCGGCTGAGCTCGAGCGCAAGCCACTCGAGCACCGAGATGCGGCGGCCAATGGCCAGCGATTCGATCCACGGCGCCCAGAAGCCGAGCGTGATGATGATGGTGATGATGAGGACGCGGAAACGAAATTCTATGCTTGTTGCTTTCACTTATTCATCTTAAAGCGGGCGGATGCTGGTTGTGATTATTCGGTGCGCAGGGCGCGCATTGGATCAATGGAGGCGGCGCGGCGGGCGGGGATGAGGCATGCGCAGCCGGCTACAGCGAACAGCAGCAGAGCGGCGGCGGCGAGCGACAGGGCTGCGCCGCCGCCAAAGGACACGAAGACGTGGCGGAGCAGCAGGGTTGCGGTGATGGAGAGCAGGACGCCCGAGGTGAGGCCGACGACGACCCATGTCATGGCGTTGCGCAGCACGAGCCAGACCACGTCCGCGCGGCGAGCGCCGAGGGCCATGCGAATGCCGATCTCGTTGGTGCGGTTGGCGGTGACCTAGCTGATGAGGCCGTAGATGCCGACCATGGCCAACAGCAGGGCGAGCGCGGCGAAGGCGGCGAGCATCCAGACAATGAGACGGCGGCCGGCGAGCGAGTCGTCGACCAGGGTTTGAACGGAGGTGATGAAGGTGACGGTCTGCGATGAATCGGCGGAGGCGACGGCGCTGCGCAGCGAGGCGGCCATGCGGCCGGGATCGCCGGCGGCGCGCACGACCAGAGTCGCTGTCGCGTCCTGGCCCTGCGCGAAGGCATAGTAGCGCATGCCGTCGCTGGTGTCCTGCTCGAGCGAGTTGAGACGCACGGTGGAGACGACGCCGATGACCAGCGCACGCTTGCCGGAGCAGCCGAACGAGATGTGCTGGCCGATGGGGCTTTGACCGGGCCAGTATTTGCGAGCCAGGCGCTGGTCGATGACGGCGACGGGCTCGGTGTCCGCGGTGTCGGCGGCGGTGATCCAGCGGCCGGAGAGGAGCGGGATCTGCATGACCTTGAGATAGTCGGGGGTAGTGAACGTGAGCTGGCTGTGCGGGCCGGGATCGTTCGGGCCGAGGGGGCGTCCGGCGATGGCGAAGGAGCAGGATTCGGGATCGTCCGGATCGAAGAGCATGGGCGCAACGGCAGCGGCGGCGACGACGCCGGGCTGCGCAGAGAGCTGGTCGACTGCGGAGCGAATGAATGCGGCCTGGCGCGGCTGGCTCTTCTTGAAGTCGCTGCCTGAGTAGTCGACTTTGCCGGCGAGTACGCCGCGCGGATAGAAGCCGGGATCGACCTGCTGGAGCCTTTGCAGGCTCACAAGGAAAAGGCCAGTTGCCGAGAGAAGCAGGAACGAGAGCGCGACCTGGCCGACGACGAAGGCGCTGCGCATGCGCTGCTTGTCAGATGAAGCTGTTGCGCCACGGCTGGTGTCGTGCAAGCGCGTCTGCTTGCGCTCGACCAGCATTTTGAAGGCGGGGCCGAGACCGGCGATGAGCGCGGTCAGGAGCGCTGTGCCAGCGGTAAACGCGAGCACGGCCGGCTCGATATGGACGGCGTATCCCTGGGCGAGATGATGAGGCACGAGCAGTAGGAGCAGGCGGCCTAGCAGAGGTCCGGCTGCGACGCCGAGGATAGCGGCGATACCGGCCAGCAATGCGGTCTCGAGAAACAACTGCTGCGTGATGCGCAGCGCGCCTGCGCCAAGGGCGGTGCGGATGGCGAACTCCTTGCTGCGCGAGGAAGCGCGGGCCAGGAACAGGCCGGCCACGTTGGCCGAGGCGATGAGCAGGATGAGTCCAACGACGCCGAAGAGGACGTAGAGGGGCTTGCGCAGCGGGCCGGCCGCAGAGTCGGTTAACGGCGCGGAGTAGATGGACCAGCCGGAGCTGGTGGCATAGTGATTGCCCTGCGGACGTAGCTCGCCCCACAGCTGGGTGGACATTGCGGCGTTGAACTCGGCGACGGGCGTGCCGGAGAGGAGGCGCACGACGGCGTGGTAGTTTTCATTGAAGAATTCATCGGGCGAAAAGGCGGTGACGGGCAGTGCGATCGGGGTCCAGACTTCAAAGCTGCGGGGCCAGGCGAAGTCGCTGCGCATGACGCCGATGATGTGGTAGGACCTTTGGTCGAGCAGCATGGTCTGGCCAATGACGTCACTGCGGCCGGCGAGGGCGGACTGCCAGAAACCATAGCTGAGCACGACGACCGGCGCGGCGTTGGGCTGGTCTTCATCGGCAGTGAAGACGCGGCCGAGGATGGGCTGGGCGCCATAGACACTGAACCACTGCGAAGAGACGCGCGCGGCGGCCAGATGGCCGGTTTCGCCGGCTAGCTCGATGTTGAAACTGGACTCGGATTCAATGGCGGCGGCCTGCACCTGGTTGCGCATGGAAGCAGCGAGCGCGTAGACAGGCGCGGCGACGTAAGGGAAGTCCAGACTGAACTGCGAGTACCGGGTGTTGAGCACGACGACGCGCTCGGGATGATCGACGCCGGCGGGATGGCGCAGGATGGCATTCACGACGCTGAAGATGGCGGTGTTGGCGCCGATTGCGAGCGATAGGGTGAGGATGGCGGCGAGCGCAAAGCCGGGAGCGCGGACTAACTGGCGCAGGGCGTAACGCAGGTCCTGCATGAGGCTCTCAAGCGCGGGCAGAGTGCGGCGGTCGCGATGAGCCTGGCGAGTCTGCTCCGCACCGCGGAGACGGATGAGGGCCTGGCGGCGGGCTTCTTGCGGGCTGAGGCCGGCGCGGATGCCGGCGTCGGTGTGGAGCGCGATGTGGGTTTCGAGTTCGGCGCAGAAGTCGGCGTCGGCGCGTGCGGAGCCGAAGAGGCTGCGGAGACGAAGGGCGAGGGCGCGGAGCTGGCGCATGGGGAACTCTTCAGGCCTCTTCGGCCGGGGTGAGGAAGCGGGCGAGGATGGCGGTGGTTTGCTCCCACTCGGCGGCGGCCCTCTTCAACTGGCGACGGCCGGCGCGGGTGAGCTCATAAAACTTTGCCCGGCGGTTGTTCTCCGACAGTCCCCAGTTGGAGCGGATGAAGCCCTCCTGCTCGAGCTTGAGCAGCGCCGGGTAGAGGGTGCCGTAGTTCAGCTGCAGCAGGTCGCCGCTGGTTTGTTCAATGCGCCTCGCCAGGCCGTAGCCGTGCTGCGGGCCCATGGATTCAAGCGTGCGCAGGACCATCAGACTGAGAGTTCCCTGCCAGACATCGGCTTTGTCGCCCATTGCCGGTTCCCTTTCTCTTCTATTGCCAACCAATAGAAGGAATGTACAACAACTTGTATGGGAATGCAATACGAAGGGGGTTGGCGATTGGTTCCATGGAAAATCTTGAGGCATAGGAGATGTGGTAGGCTGCGCGTAGTTTCATGATCTGGATTTTCCCGGAGGTCTGATTTGCTGTTACGAGTGTTTGCACTGTCTGGCCTGACTTTGATGGCGTTGCCGATGGCGGCGCAAAGCGCGGTGAACGCTGCCGGCCTGGCGGCTTCGGCGCAGAAGCAGCTGCCGGCGCTGACGGAGACCTACAAGCATCTGCACGAGAATCCGGAGCTCTCCGGACACGAGGTGCAGACGGCGGCGTTTGTTGCCGGCGCGCTCAGGAAGCTGGGCTACACGGTGACCGGGCACGTGGGCAAATATGCAGACGGGACGCAAGCTGAAGGCGTGGTTGCGATCCTCGAGAACGGCGCCGGGCCGCGGCTGATGCTGCGCACCGAGCTGGACGCGCTGCCGGTGGAAGAGAAGACCGGCCTGGACTTTGCGAGCCATGTGAAGACGACGAACGCGCAGGGGCAACAGATCAGCGTGATGCACGCCTGCGGGCACGATCTGCACATGACGGTGTTGCTGGGCGTGGCGCGCGAGCTGGCAGAGCGCAAGGACCAGTGGCACGGGACGGTGATGGTGATTGGGCAACCGGCCGAGGAGGCAATCGGAGGCGCGAAGGCAATGCTCGCCGACCATTTGTACGAGCGCTTCGGGCGGCCGGACTTTGTGCTCTCAGAGCACGACTCGAACGACGTGGCGGCAGGAACGATCGCGGTGAAGGGCGGTCCGTTGCTGGCCAGCTCCACTTCAATCGACGTTACGGTTCGGGGCATTGGCGGGCACGGCTCGCGACCGCAGGCGGGCAAGGATCCGATCGTGCTGGCGGCAGAGTTCATCCTGGTGGCGCAGACCATTGTGAGCCGGCAGATTGACGCGCAGGACCCGGCGGTGCTGACGGTGGGGACGATTCATGGGGGGACAAAAAACAATATCATTCCCGACGAAGTGACGATGGGGTTGACGCTGCGGACATATTCGATGGCGGTGCGAGACCAGATTGTGGCGGCGATCAAGCGGGAATTAGACGGACTGGCAGAGGGCTACGGGATTCCCGCGGACCGGATGCCGACGGTGACAGTTACAGGGAGCAACCCGCCCACGCTAAACGATGCAACGCTGGCGGAGCGGGTGCGCGCCGCGGCGATCGGCGTGCTGGGCAAAGACCGGGTGAGCGAAGCGAAGGCAATCATGGCCAGCGAGGATGTTGGGCTGTTTTCGCTCGATGGAAAGATTCCCGCCGTGATGTACTGGCTGGGCGCGGCGGACGCGGAGAAGCTGGAAGAAAGCCGCAAAACGGGCGTGCCGCTGCCGAGCCTGCACTCGGCGCAATTTGCGCCCGTGTATCAGCCGGCGATTACGACCGGGGTTACAGCAATGACGGGCGTGGCGCTGGATCTGCTGCGGTAGGCTGGCGTGGGGTTCGTGGTATCCCAGGTCTCAGAATCGAGACCTGGGGCACCCGGCACCCGGCCTTCGTGGTGCAAAGCGCTGTACAGATAAACGCGGATACGGCAAAGTCTGCCTTCTGTACATCTCACTTTCAGGCGTGGCGGATGTGCTATTGAGCGCAGACCAATCCCGGACGAGCCTGTGATGGTTGAGATATGGATAGTACGATGAACAATCCGGTGTCTTCTGATTCGCTTGGAAAGATAGCCGGCCTGAGAGGACTTCGCACCCTCGGGTTGCTAATGCTTGTGCTGTTGTTACCGTGGGGCCGTGCGGCGCGCGCCTATTCTCTGCTTACGCATGAGCAGCTGATCGATCTGACGTGGAAGGACTCGATCGTTCCGCTGCTGCTGAGCCGCTATCCGACGCTGACGCCGGCGGAACTGGAGCGCGCGCGGGCCTACGCCTACGGCGGGTGCGTGATCCAGGATATTGGCTATTATCCGTTTGGCGACGAAACCTATTCCAACCTGACGCATTATGTCCGCTCTGGCGATTTTGTTGTGAATCTCTTCCGCAATGCGACCAACGCGGATGAACTGGCGTTCGCGGTGGGGGCTCTTTCGCACTACGTCGGCGACTCGGTGGGACACGCGACGGCGGTGAACCTGGCAGTCCCGGTGGAGTTTCCCAAGCTGGCCGAGAAGTATGGGCCGGTGGTGACTTACGCCGAGGGCGAGCGCCAGCATGTGCAAACCGAGTTTGCGTTCGACATTAATGAAATTGCGCATCACCGCATGGCGCCGGTGCACTACCTGCGGCATATCGGGCTTGAAGTTCCGGTGGAGCAGCTGGCGCTGGCGTTTTACCAGACGTATGGAGTGCGCGAGGACTTTACCGGGAAGCGCGGACGCCGCGTGAATGTGAGCGCGTACCGGTTTGCTGTGCGCGGGTTTATTCCGCGCATTGCGTATGCGGTAACCCTGTTGCATCGCGGCCATGAACCGGCTGACCCAAACACTCCGGATGCACTTGAGATGGAGCAGGAGGCGCTGCGGGTGGCCACCGAGAACAACTGGCAAGCCTATCGGCGCAAGGCGGGCGTTGGCACCTGGGCGCTGGCCGGCCTCTTGTTTGTGCTGCCCAAGGTTGGCCCGCTCAAGATGGTGGCGGTGAAGGGGCCCACGGAGGCGACGGAAGCGGAGTACATGCACAGCGTGGTGCTTTCGACGGCGGCGCTGCGCAAGGTGCTGGCCGGATTTACGCCGCCGGGCGCGCCTCATGCGGCAGCAGCGGCAGCCCCGGATGCAGAAACGCAGACCGCACCTGCGCATCCGGCTTCGGCGCCCTTGCGTCCCACGTCGGAAGGGCCGCGGCAATCCGGCGACCCGCGCCATCCGTTGACGAATCGCGACCTGGACACGGGCCGCGCCGTGCAGCCCGGGGGCTATTCACTGACCGACCGGACGTATGCGCACCTGCTGCACATGCTGACGCGTCAACCCACGCTGCCGATTCCGCCAGGGATCAAGGAGGACATCGAGGCATATTACTCGAACCTCGACGCGCCCTTTACGACCAAGAAAGACCCACAGCAGTGGGCGCAGGTGCAGGCGGATCTGGGCACGCTTGGGGGAATGCCGACCAGCGCGGAGCCGACGCCGTACCCGACGTATGGGGATACGGGAGACGGCGCAAAGTGAGGGCTATCAGCTCTCGACGGGCTCGCGCGGAAAGTCTGGCGGAAGATTTTCTGTACAATGCTTCTGAATCTCCAGCAGCAGTCGAGGGCGGTCTGCCAGAAGCGATGAGTGATTGATCTTCGTGCCGTCCACGCCGGCGATGGTGATCATCGAGAACCGGGTGCGCTTCCCGTCAGTTTCAATTGATTCGACGTCTTTCCATCGAATGCGCTTGTTCCTGCGGAACCAATAGATCGCTTCCAGGCCACCGTCATCTGCGACAACGGTGCCGGGGAACGACAGGGCTAGGGTGATGGCAATCGACCCAAGCAAAGCTGGGTTGAGAAAATCCCATGGCCCCGCATGTCGATGCAAAAGATCGTTCGTTGCCAGTCCCAAAAGGTAGAAGAAGACCAGCGGATATGCGCAAAGCCCGATCCAATCTGGAGCGAATTCTATCCGGCCGTCGCTGCGGACCCTTGCATAGCCCCGTTTGCCTGGCCTGCCGAAGAGCATCCAGGCCAACGCAATTCCGAAGGCCAAACGGGCAAATCCGAGAAGTATTTTCCAGTGCATCAATTTAAGCTTGATACCGATTTTCTACTTGTCAAAGAACTCGCCGTGACCGCCGTTGGCCCAGGGGTTGTAGTGGGCGGCGAAGTTGGCGCGGGTTTTTACGCTGGGGTGGTTGTACTCCCAGAATTCGATGAGCGGGCTGGGGTTGGGGTCTTCGAGCCAGGCTTCGCCGAGGGCTTGAAAGCCGGCGACCGCGGTCTTTTGCGGGTCGGGGACGAGGCCGTGGATGGCTTCCTGGCCGTAAACATCGGCCTCATGCTCGAAGTGGCGGCTGAAGGTGTTGCTGGCCGGCTCCAGGATGAAGCTGGCCAGGGTGATGGCGAAGACGAGCACCACGAAGCCGGCGCGGGTGGAGAGTGGAGGCTGCGGCTCCCCAAGCATCTCCGGTGTGAAAAGCCCCCACCGTACGCCAAACCGGTCTGCCAGCCAGGCAGCAAAGGCGGCGCAGGCCCAGTAGACGAAGAACAGGGCGATGGCGTACCCGGCCAGCATTTTGGGGATGTGGTTGAGGACGTAGTGGCCGCTCTCGTGGCCAAAGACGAACATGACTTCGTCGTCGGGGATGCGGCCGGCGGTGGTGTCCCAGACGACGATTCGCTTGGTGGCGCCCATGCCGTTGACATAGGCATTGAGGCCGTTGGTCTTTTCGCTGGCCTTCATGAGGAACATGCGCTCGGGAGGAATGTTGGTGCCGGTGCGGGCGACGACGGTCTCCAGCCTGTCCACCAGGGCGGGGTGGTTTTGCGTGAGGGGCTCGTACTTGTTGAAGAGCGGCTCGATGAGCGGAGAGACAAAGAGCAGGAGCACCAGCAGGGGGAGCGTGACCAGCCAGATGCCGAACCAGTAACGGCGCGGCCAGCGGCGGACGATCCGGTTGAAGAGCAGCAGGATGGGAGCGCCGAAGGCGATCAGCAGGCCGAGTGCCTTGCCCTCGTCGCCGAGCCAGCTTCCCCAGCCCTGCACGGCGATGCCGTAAGCGCGGCTGACGTGTTGGGCGTAGACGTCGAGGGGCAGGCTTGCCAGGGTGGTGAGGACAAAGAACACGGCGAAGAAGAGCAGTCCCTGGAGCCAGCGGGGGCGAAAGACGCGCTGCGCCCAAGCCTGAAGGGCGGCGGCGCCGCGCGTGGCCAGCAGCAGCCAGAGAAACGCAACGCCCCAGAGTCCGTAGACAATATCCAGGATGTTGCGGATGCGGTTGAGGGCGATGGCCTTGGCCAGCTTGTCGGGCGGGAGGGTATAGGCCTGCGCGGGCTGTGCCGGCGCGGGCTGGGCAGCGGGCGACTGCGTGGGCGCTTGCTGGGCGGGGCAGAGGCGGGGAGTCAGGCAGACAAGCAGAAACATGAAACAAAGGGCGGCTAGCCAACGTCGGGCAAAGGTCATGGGTTTTTCCTGTGAGGCGGGTAACTCTGCGACAATTCTCGCTACAGATGCTTTTACCCGAGAATTCCCAACCTATGCCACAAAAATCGTTCTCCGCCGGCGGCCGGCTTGCAGGAAAGTCAGCTTCATCCGCCCTCTTGGCCGTTCTGGCCGCAGTTGTTGCCTCGGCCTCCGCCGTGCCCGCTCAACAGGCTTCGACGCCGGTTCTGCTGGACGCCATGACGACGGAGCTGCATCGGGCCTTTACCACGCTGGGCAAACAGGGAGACGACAAGCAACTGCCGCCCTACTTCCTGAGCTACGCGGTGAGCGATGCGAGCTTCGTGTCGATTCGCGCGCAGTATGGGGCGGTGGTGGACAGCTCGTCGAACCGGGTGCGCGTGGCCGACGTGCAGGTGCGGCTGGGCGAGCCGAAGCTGGACAACACGCACGGCACCCATCGCGCCTCGGGCGTCAATAGCATGGAGATGCCCTTGACAGACGACCACGTGGCGCTGGAGCGCACGCTGTGGATGGCGACCAATACGGGCTACGGCAACGCGATCGATAGTTATCTGCGCGTGAAGACCGAGGCCGAAGTGCGCGCCAAGGAAGAAGACTCGTCGCCCGACTTCAGCCAGGAGACGCCGGAGATGTACATCGGCAAGCCGGCTCCACCGGTGGTGGTGGACCGGGCGGCCTGGGAGCGGCGGGTGACGGAGCTCTCAAAGATCTTCCGCCAGTATCCGGATGTTTATCAGAATGCGGTGATGCTCAGCGTGCAGAACGAGACGGATTATTTTGTTTCTTCAGAGGGCTCGAAGGTAGTGACGCCGCACTTGGCCGCGCGGCTGGTGGTGTTTGCGGTGACGCGCGCCGACGACGGCATGGACCTGTTTAGGGCGCAGACATTCGAGGCCGAGACGGCGGAAGGTTTGCCTTCGCAATCGGTGATGGAAGCGGGTATTCGCGAACTGGGCAAGAGCCTGGAGGCGCTGCGCAAGGCGCCGGTGACGGAGCCGTTCGACGGGCCGGCGATCTTGAGCGGGCGCGCCGCGGCGGTGTTCTTCCACGAGGTGCTTGGGCATCGCCTGGAAGGCCAGCGGCAGCGCGGCGACGAAGAAGGGCAGACCTTCACCAAGGACATCGGCAAAGAAGTGCTGCCGACGTTTCTTTCCGTGGCCGACGATCCTACGCGGACGAAGTTCGGCGACACCTGGCTGAGCGGCAGTTACCTTTACGACGATGAGGGCGAGAAGGCGCGCAAGGTGGACCTGATCGACGACGGCGTGCTGAAGACGTTTCTGATGTCGCGGCTGCCGATTGCGAGCTTTGCGAACTCGAACGGCCACGGCCGCGCGCAGACCGGGCGCATGCCCACGGGACGGCAGGGCAACCTGATTGTGACTTCGACAAAGATGGAGCCGGAGATCGAGCTGCGCAAGCAACTGATCGACGAGGCGAAGAAGCAGGGCAAGGCGTATGGGCTCTATTTCGAGGACATCTCTTCCGGCTTCGCGGTCACCACGCGCAGCTCGCCGCAGGCGTTTCAAGTCATTCCATTGGTCGTCTATCGCGTGTATGTGGATGGCCGTCCGGATGAGCTGGTGCGCGGGGTGAGCATTGTGGGCACACCGCAGGCGGCGCTGAAGCGGATATTGGCTACGGGCGACAAAAGCGAAGTGTTCAACGGCGAGTGCGGCGCGGAGTCGGGGACGATTCCAGTGAGCGCTGTGGCTCCGGCGATGCTGGTGAGCGAGATGGAGACGCAGAAGCAGGCGCAGGGCACGGCGCGGCCGCCGATATTGGCGATGCCTGGAGCGGGTAATGTTGTGATGATCGCGTCAGGCCAGGATGGTGGCGACAAGGGAAGCACTCCGAAGGTTCGCCCTGAACGCGCCTTCGACCAGGTGGGCGTAGAAATATCGGCTCCGGTTCCTCTGAACTCGGTGGAGGCGGAATACACCGACGAGGCTCGGAGGGCGCATCTGGAAGGCATATGCATGGTTTCACTGATCGTCGACGCTTACGGAAATCCACAGAATCCGCGCGTGGTTCGCGGATTGGGCAAGGGCTTGGACGAGAAGGCGCTCGAAGCAGTGAAGAAGTACAAATTCAGGCCGGCGATGCGCGACGGCAAGCCAGTACCTGTCGAGATTGCTGTGCAAGTCAAATTCATACTGCTTCCGAACTGAAATAGCTAATCTGCTGGTCTAGATTGAGGGAGGCGCAATGAACCCGATTCGTCCAATTGCCGTAACAGCTCTGCTCGTCGTGAGCCTCATCGCATCAGCGCAATCGCCCCAGCAAACCCGCGCGGATGCGGAGAAGGATCCGCTGTTGAAGGCGATGCTGGTCGAACTCGATCGCAGCATGAGCCAGTTGCAACTGCCGGGCTTCGCCAAGCCGTTCTTCATCCAGTACCGGATTGAAGATGTGGACGACTACGAGACCAAGGCGGAGTTCGGCGCCAGCGAGGGCGGGCTGCGCACGCATCAGCGCGTGGCGCGGATTACGGTGCGGGTCGGCGACGCGAAGACCGACAGCTCCGGCGGACGTGGCGATGGCGCGCTGCAGCTGGCTGCGCTCGACGACGATCCGGTTGCGGTGCGGAGTGCGCTGTGGGCAGCGACCGACCAGGCCTACAAGAGCGCGCTGGCGGCCTACGCAGCCAAGCAATCGGAGCTGAAGCAGGTGCAGACGCTTCCGCAGGCGGACGACTTCAGCAAGGAGACACCGCTCATCTCGCTGGCCGAGCCGGAGACGTTGAAGCTGGACGAGGCGGCGTGGACCGAGCGCGTGGCGCGGGCCAGCGGACTCTACAGAACAGATGCGACGGTGAAGGCGGGCGAGCACGAGGTGGAATACTCGTCATCGGCGTTTCACGCGCGGGTGACGACGACCTGGCTGGTGAACAGCGAAGGGACCATCGTGCGCAAGTCGGCGGCCGAGTATCAGGCGGTGATCGCCGTGGGCACGCAGGCGGCAGATGGGATGCGGCTGGATCGCTCGTACGCGTCGACGGGAAGCTCGCTCAAGGATCTGGATGAGGCGGCGGCTTTCGACAAGCACGCGGTGGGTCTGATTGCGTCGCTGACGGATTTGCGCAAGGCGCCGCTGGTGGAAGAGGAGTATCACGGGCCGGTGCTGCTGAGCGCAGATGCCAGTGCGGACGAGATGCGCTCGCTGGTGGCCAGCGGCGTGACTGCCACGCGGCCCAAGCTGGGCACCGAGGCGCGCACCAATGGGCCATTCGCGTCCAGCTTTCATGCGCGCGTGCTGCCGGATTTTCTCGACGTGGTGGACGACCCGAGCCTGAAGACGTTTGATGGCAAGGGACTGGTGGGCGCCTACGCAGTGGACGACGACGGCGTGCCGGCGCAGGCGGTGAAGCTGATCACGGCGGGCAAGCTGGAGAATTACCTGATCGGCCGCGAGCCGGTGAAGGATTTTCCTCAGTCGAATGGGCACGGGCGCGCGGGCATCACCGGGCCGGCGCGGCCGTCGATCGGCGTGATGAAGGTGACGGCGACCAATGGCCTCACCGACGATGAGCTGAACAAGAGGCTGCTGGATCTGGCCAAGGATCGCGAGCTGAAGAGCGTGTATTCCGTGGAGACGATGGGCGGCAACGCGCCGCGGCTGCTCTACCGCATCAGCGCGGACGGCAAGCGCGAGCTGGTGCGCGGCGCGGAGCTGGACGACCTGGACCAGCGGGCGCTGCGCTCGAGCGTGGCGGCGGCGGGCAAGGATCTGTTTGTGGCCAATTCGTTTGGCGACGTGCCGGCGACGGTGATTGCACCGGCGCTGCTGATGGACGATGCGACCATCAAGCGGGCCAATGAGAAGAACGACAAGCTGCCGTTTTATCCGCCGCCAGATTAGCGTCGCTACTCCGCGCGCAGGGCGCGCATGGGATCGATGCTGGCGGCGCGGCCTGCGGGCAGCGCACTGGCTGCGAGCGCAACCACGGCCACGCCGGCAACGGCGAGCAGATACGTTGCTGCGTCGAGCGGCTTGACGCCATAGAGCGAGGCCGACAATGCGCGGCTCACCAGCGTGGCCAGCGGGATTCCCACAACCACGCCGATCGCGGTAAGCAGCAGGCTGTCCTTCAGGATCATCCACACAACTTGTCCGCGCCGCGCGCCCACGGCCATGCGCACGCCAATCTCCGCCGTCCGCATGCTCACGCGATAGGCCAGTGCTCCGTAAAGGCCGGTCGCGACAAGCACCACGGCGAGAAATCCGAAGAAGCCGGCCAGGCGCGAGAACATGAGTTGGCGGGAGATGGTGGTATCAAACTGTGCGCGCTGCGTCATGGGGCGGATGAGCGGCAGGTTGGGATCCATCTGCTGCACAACCCGGCGAGCAGCCGGCAGAATAGCGAGCGGATCGCCTTCAACGCGCATCTCCACATTCATGGCCCCGGTGACGGGAATCTGCGCGTACATGTACCAGGCCATGGGGATGGGGGCTTCGTCGATGCTGCGGAATTTGTGGTTTTTGACGACGCCGACGATGGTCATTTTGATGGGTACGCCTTCGGGGCCGAAGGTGTGGCCGAGGGGATTCTGATTGGGCAGAAAGCGCCTGGCGAATTCTTCGTTGACAATGCCAACAAGTGGCGAGGTCGCGGTGTCGGAGTCGGCGAAGTCGCGGCCGGAGAGCACGGGCACGCCGAGGGTACGGAAGAAGTCCGGTCCGGCGACATTCCATCGGACCGTCCTCGATGCGCCGTCCACTACCTGCGGCAACTTTCCGTCGACGAACATGTCGCTGTTGTTCGACGACCACGATCCCAGACGCTCGTCCATGATGGTGACCGACTCAACACCGGGCAGAACGCGCAGCTTGCTCATCAGGTTTTGATAGAACATCACGCCGGCGGGAACGGACGGGATGTTGGGCTTGACGCCGAAGACGACCAGGCCATCGACCTTCATGCCGAGCGGCGTGTTCTCGAGATTACGCTGCGTACGCATCAGCAGTCCCGCGCCCACTAGCAGCACCACGCAGAGCGCCATTTGCAGCGCGACAACGATTTTGCCGGTGCGCGATTTGCCTTGATCGGTGTTGGATGTGGCTGCTGAGGTTTTGAGCGCCAGCTCGGCCTTGCCGGCCAGCGCGATGCGCAGCGGCGCCAGGCCAAACAACAAAGCGGCGGCGATGAGTACGGCCAGCGTGAATAGCATCACGGTTCTGTCCGG
>Ga0182030_10018012_pt1 | contig 13583 bp, 13 predicted proteins | sample 812S3MmetaG_FD_121299 | JGI IMG/M metagenome (GOLD analysis project Ga0182030, IMG submission 121299) | Permafrost microbial communities from Stordalen Mire, Sweden - 812S3M metaG (Illumina Assembly) | ecosystem: Environmental > Terrestrial > Soil > Wetlands > Permafrost | place: Sweden... | reverse complement strand
TAGCCGCGGAAGTCGAGGTTAGGTCGGTTGACCCATTGCACCGGCATGCGGAACGGCGCCGCCGCGCGGTCCTCGTCGACGTCCTGCGTCTCCAGATGCTCCAACAGCGTAGGCCCCTTAAACCAGGGCGTGTTCTCGGAGCGCTCCGACATGTTGTCGCCGTAGCGGGCGGACAGCGGGATCGGAACACACGTCTTGAAGCCGAGATCCTTGGAGAACGCGGCGTAGGCGGCGACGATTTCGTCGAACACCTTTTGGCTGTAGTCCATCAGGTCGATCTTGTTTACCGCCAGCACGACGTGGCGAATGCCGAGCAACGAGACGATCAGCGAATGGCGGCGCGTCTGCGGCAACAGGCCCTTGCGGGCGTCAACCAGGAGAATGGCGAGATCGGCGTTGGAGGCGCCGGTCGCCATGTTGCGCGTGTATTGCTCGTGGCCGGGCGTGTCGGCGACGATGAACGAGCGTTTGTCGGTCGCGAAATAGCGATAGGCGACGTCGATGGTGATGCCCTGCTCGCGCTCGGCCTCCAGCCCGTCGACCAGCAGCGCGAAGTCGATGTCGGCGCCGGTGGTGCCGTGTTTCCTGGAGTCCTTCTCCAGCGCGGTGAGCTGGTCGTCGAAGATGAGCTTCTGCTCGTAGAGCAGCCTTCCAATCAACGTCGACTTGCCGTCGTCGACGGAGCCGCAGGTGAGGAAGCGCAGGGTGGGAAGGGTGGTCATGCGCTCAACCAAAGATCTTGAGGGAAACAGCCGCGGTCCGCCTTCTCCCTCTCCCCTCTGGGGAGAGGGTTGGGGTGAGGGGTCTCGCAGCCGCAACGCCGCAGGAAAAAGACGAACCGCCCCTGGTGCGGCAACGCCCCTCACCCTTACCCTCTCCCCAATGGGGAGAGGGGAGTTGCAAGCCGCGCATCAGAAATACCCCTCGCGCTTCTTCTTCTCCATCGAGCCCGCCTCGTCGGTGTCGATCAGCCGCCCCTGCCGCTCGGAAGTGGTGGAGGCCTTCATCTCGGCGATGATCTCGTCGAGCGTCTCAGCCTCCGACTCGACCGCCCCCGACAGCGGATAGCAGCCGAGCGTGCGGAAGCGCACGCGCCGCATCTGCGGGACCTCGCCGGGCTCCAGCGGCAGCCGCTCGTCGTCGACCATGATGAGCGTGCCCGCGCGCTCGACCACCGGCCGGGCTTTCGAGAAATACAGCGGCACGACCGGAATGTTCTCGTATTTGACGTATTCCCAGACGTCCAGCTCGGTCCAGTTCGACAGCGGGAACACCCGCATCGACTCGCCCTCGCGGATGCGCGTGTTGAACAGCCGCCACAGCTCCGGCCGCTGGTTCCTAGGGTCCCAGGCGTGCTGCGCCGAGCGGTGCGAGAAGATGCGCTCCTTGGCGCGGCTCTTCTCCTCGTCGCGACGGGCGCCGCCGAAGGCCGCGTCGAATTTGCCGGCGTCGAGCGCCTGCCGCAGTCCTTCAGTCTTCATCACCTGCGTATGCACCTGGCTGCCCGACGCGATCGGGTTGATCCCGCGCGCGACGCCGTCCTGGTTGATGTGCACGCGCAAGTCGAGCCCGTACCGCTTCGCCGTCGCGTCGCGGAATTCGTACATCTCGCGAAACTTCCAGGTCGTGTCGACGTGCAGCAGCGGGAACGGCAAAGGCGCGGGATGGAACGCCTTCAGCGCCACATGCAGCATGACGCCGGAGTCTTTTCCGATCGAATACAACATGACTGGAGAGCCAAATTCGGAAACCACCTCACGAATGATGTGAATTGATTCCGCTTCCAGGCGCCGCAGGTGGGGCGGCAGATCTCCAGGCATCGACGACTCCGGATCGGAACGGCGCCGCTCGGCCCGCCCGCTTAAGAGCGCCAGGACAAGGCCGGCGCCGAAAGCGGCGACGTAGGGCGGCGGCCCCGGCTCGTCAAGTCGCGGCCTTCGCTTTCAGATGCGCTCGATCGCCTTGGCGGCGGCGTCGAGCGCGTCGGTGACCGCCTGGATCTGCTCCTTCGTCGCCTGCCGGCCCTTGAGCCTGAGCTTCACAGTGGCGCGCAGGTTGAGCATGGCGCGGATCACCGAGCCGGCGCTCGCCCAGTCGGCCTCGTTGTCGCCCTGCAGCCGCGCGAAGATGGCGTCGATCTGGCCGCGGTTCTCGTCGAGGAATTTCTCGCCCTCGGGCGTGATCGCGTAGAGCTTGCGTCCGCCCGCGTCGAGACTGACGCTCGCGAGCCCAGTGTCCTCGAGCAGCGACAGCGTGGGATAGACGACGCCGGGGCTGGGGCTGTAGTCGCCGCCGACGCGCTCGCCGAGCGCCTTGATGACTTCGTAACCGTGGCGCGGCTTCTCGGCGACGAGCGCGAGAATGACGAGCCGCAATTCGCCGGCGTCGAACGTCCGGCCTTCACGGCCGCCGAAGCCGCCGCCGTGACCGTGGCCCCAGCGGCCAAAGCCCGCGCCCTGCTCGCGACCGCGCCCGCGGAACGCCTCGTGGGGGTGTAAGTGTCTGAAAAACATATGTTTCCTTGTGGTTATCACGACATATCTAAGATATGTCTTCGTAAAGATAGTCTAAGATATATCTTTGTCAAGCCATTTGCCTATGCACGCGTTCAAGAGGTCGGCGCCCTCGTCGTCATGCCCGGGCTTGTCCCGGCCATCCACGTCGAGCCACGCACGAATTTTGAAAGAGTTGTCAGAGCCGGCGCCGCTACCGCCGTCTCCAATTCACGACCGGCGCCCCGGCTTGCCGACATGGATGCCCGCGACAAGCGCGGGCATGACGGAGGCCGACGACGACATGGCGTCCGGCAAGCGTCGCGGTAACAAACCCGCAAGGTTACATGCCCGTTAAAGTAAACATCTCCGAATAGTTTTGCGCGAATTCCCCGCACGACCTGTCAACGTTAAGAGAAATCGCAGTTTCCCAAAGGTCAGATACATAAAATTGCGCGGGTTTTTTTCTGAACCGGTCCATGCGGCGCGGCGATCTTCGGTCCCGACAGGGGAACTCAGATCGTCATGTTCAAATCCATCGCGTTCGCCGCCTTCGGAGCCGCCCTGTTCGGGGCCGCCTTCGCAAGCTTCGGCCAGGCGTCCGAGACTGCGCTGCCGAAATCCTCCTACGCCGCCGTCGGCGCGGCGACCTCGGTTCCCTATGGCTGGGTCGATTTCTGCGGCCGCCGCCCGGAGGAATGCAACCTCGGACAGCTGAAGCCGCTCGACGTCCGCCTGACCAAGGCGAGCTGGAGCCAGCTCAACCGCGTCAACAGACAAGTCAACGGCGCCATCGAGCCGATCACCAATCTCGCCCATTGGGGCACCACGCTCGACCACTGGGATTACCCCGTCGACGGCAAGGGCGACTGCAAGGTCTATGCGCTCTATAAGCGCAAGATGCTGATCGACGCCGGCTTCCCGCGTCAGGCGCTGCTGATGACGGTCGTGCGCGACCTCGAAGGCGAGGGCCACGCGATCCTCACGGTCAAGACCGACCGCGGCGAGTTCGTGCTCGACAATCTCAGCGACGAGATCCGCCCCTGGGACGCCACCGGCTACACCTATCTGAAGCGGCAGGCGCAAAACGATCCCAACGTGTGGCTCGATCTCGGCGGCGTGCGCAACGCGCCGTCCGTCGCCAGCGCGCAGACCGACGGCGGCTGAACCCGATCTTGCATAGGCTTCCGCGCTTCGCCTACAGCGGCAGGCGCGGGAGGGCTTGCATGAATCGGTGGATGGAGGCGATCTGGCCTGTGGTCGGACTGGCCGCGGTCGTCGTGTCGGGCTTCCTGCTCTATCGCGAGCTGCGCGGCCACTCCGTCGAGGAGATCGTCGCAGCCTTCCGCGCGATATCGGCGGCGCGCTGGACGCTCGCCATTCTCTCCACCGCCTTGGCCTATTTCGCGCTCGCCTGGTACGACCAGATCGCGCTCGCCCATCTCGGCCACAAGTTAAGCTGGCGCTTCGTCGGCGTGGTCTCGTTCGTGACCTATGCGCTCGCCCACAATATCGGCGCGACAATCGTCTCCGGCGCGGTGGTGCGCTACCGCGCCTATTCGCTAAAGGGTCTCTCGGCGGCCGAGGTGGGCGGCATCGTCGCCTTCACCTCGGCGACCTACATCCTGGGCGCGCTGCTGACCGGCGGATTGACGCTTCTCCTCGACCCCGGCCTCGTCAACCGTTGGGCGAGCGGCCCACCCTGGCTCGCGCCCGCGCTCGCCGCCGCACTGCTGATCGGGCCGTGGCTCTATATGGCCGGCTCGCTGTTGCGTTTCCGGCCGGTGACGGTCGCGGGCTATACGCTCGTCTATCCGCGCCCGCCGATCGCCGCGCGGCAGATGCTGGTCGCGCCGATCGAGCTGATCGGCGCGGCGGGGATCATCTATTTCGCGCTGCCGCCGGAATTCAATCCCGGCTTTCTCGCCGTGCTCGGCGTGTTTCTCGCCTCGTTCTCGGCCGCGCTCGTGAGCCATGCGCCGGGCGGCCTCGGCGTGCTGGAGTTTACTTTCCTGAAAGGTATGCCCGACGCGCCGCCGGCCCATGTGATGGCCGCGTTGCTGACGTTCCGTCTGCTCTATCTGATCGCGCCGCTCGCGCTGTCTCTCGTCGTCGTGCTCATCTTTGAGAACCGGCGGATAGTTCGGCGGTTGCAGGGGCGGTGAGCGGCGCGGGCTCGTCGCGCCGCATCCGCGCGGCGCTCAATAGCCGCGCTCCCGTTCGACCAAATTGCGCAGACCCGTTCCGCGTTCCAGCGCGACGATCTCGCCGGCTATATATTTCGCGACCGCCTCGGGCTCGGAGATCGCGGCGTTGTGCGGGCTGACGAACACGTCGTCGCGGCCCCAAAGCGCCGACGACGACGGCAGCGGCTCGGTCTCGAACACGTCGAGCGAGGCGCCCTTGAGCCGCCCCGACTCCAGCGCCGCGACAATGTCGGCCTCGACCTGCGAACCGCCGCGCCCGGCATTGATGAGCGCCGGCCCGATGCGGCCATCGCGCGGCAGCTTGGCGATCAATTTCGCGTCGAGCAGCCCCTTGGTGTCCGGCGTCAGCGGCAGCAGCGAGACCAGGATGTCCGTGCGCGCCAGCAGCGCGTCGAGCCCCTCCGCGCCGTGATAGGTCGCGAGGCCCGCGACGCTCTTGTGCGTGCGGCTCCAGCCGGCGACGTCGAAGCCGAGCGCCTGCAGTTTGCGCGCCGCGTCGAGCCCGAGCACGCCCAAGCCCAGCAGGCCGACGCGCACGTCGCGCGCCGCCGGCTGCGTCTCGTCCTCGTCCCAGACCGCCAAGCGCTGCTGACGCTCGTAGCGGCGGAACTGGCGGTGATGCAGCAGAACCTGCAGCGCGACCCACTCGCTCATGCGCTGCGTGAGGTCGGGGTCGACCACGCGCACGATAGGGACCTCGGGCAGATGCGGGTCGGCGAACACATGATCGACGCCGGCGCCGAGCGAGAAGATCGCGCGCAAATTCGGCAGACCCTGGAGCGAGCCCGGCGGATGGCGCCAGGTCAGCGCATAGCGCACGGCGACGCGGTCGACCGTCTCCAGCGTATCGATGCGCCGCCCCGGCAGCAGGGCTGAAAGCCGCTGTATCCACGGCTCCGGCCGCCAGCCGGTCGTCGCCACCAGGAGGCTCATGGCGCGATGCGCTCGATCACCGGGGGTGCGCGTTCGGGCCGCGCCTCGCCGGTCCGATAGGCCGCCGCCAGTCGCGCCGCGGCCGCCGCCGCCGCCTCTTCGTCGCGCGCGTGGACGAGCGCGAGCGGCTCGCCGGCGCGCAATTCTTTGCCCACCCCGGCAAGCTCCGTCAGCCCGACCGACGGGTCAATCGAATCGCTCGCCCGCCGCCGGCCGCCGCCCAGCTCCACCACCGCGAGCCCGACTTCGCGCGCGTCGATAGCCTGCACGAAGCCTGAACGCGGCGCCGGCGCGGGCCGGACCACGGGCGCGACCGGCAGCAGCTTGCGCGCGTCGCCCAGCAGCCCGGCCGGACCGCCGAGCGCGGCGACCATGCGCTCGAACCGCTCCGCCGCCGCGCCGCTGTCGAGCGCGCGTTGCAACTTGGCTCGCGCCTCGGTGAGATCGCGCGCGAGGCCGCGAGCGACCAGGGGCTCGGCGGCGAGCGCGAGCGTCACTTCGTGCAGCCGGGGATCGCGCCGCGCGCCGGTGAGATAGTCGACGGCGTTGACGACCTCGACGGCGTTACCCGCCGCGCTGGCGAGCGGCTCGTTCATGTCGGTGATGAGAGCGATCGTCGGCGTTCCCGCGCCGGTGGCGACCGTGGCGATGCTTTGCGCCAGCTCGCGCGCGCCCTCCAGCGTCGGCATGAACGCGCCCGAGCCGCATTTCACGTCCATGACCAGCGCCGACAACCCCTCCGCCAGTTTTTTCGACAGGATCGAGGCGGTGATGAGCGCAATCGACTCGACCGTCGCCGTCACGTCGCGAATGGCGTAGAGCCGCTGGTCGGCGGGGGCCAAGCGCGCCGTCTGGCCGATGATGGCGCAACCGACCTCGCGCACGACCTTGCGAAACAGCGCGTTGTCGGGCTTGCCGACATAGCCGGGGATGGCTTCGAGCTTGTCGAGCGTGCCGCCGGTATGGCCGAGGCCGCGGCCGGAGATCATTGGCGCGTAGGCGCCGCAGGCCGCCAGCATCGGCGCCAGCATAAGGCTCACATTGTCGCCGACGCCGCCGGTCGAGTGCTTGTCCACGACCGGGCCGGGCATGTCCGGCCATTGCAGCACGTCGCCCGAGCGCATCATCGCGCGGGTGAGGTCGACGCGCTCGTCCATGTCCATGCCGCGGAAAAACACCGCCATCGCGAACGCCGCGACCTGCTCGCTGGATATCGACTGATCCGCAATGCCGCGCACGAAGAACTCGATCTCGTCGCGACCGAGTTTCGCCCCGTCGCGCTTGGCGCGGACAATCTCCTGAGGCAGCATTAGCCGTGCGCCCGCACGAAGGCGCGCAACAGCCCGCGGAACTCGGCCGAGCCGCGCTCGGCGAATTCGCGCGTCTCCGTGTGGCTGGGATCGCCGCCCGAGAGCCCGGCCGCGAAATTGGTGACGAGGCTGACGGCGACGCAGGTTAAGCCGTGAAAGCGGCCCAGGATCACCTCCGGAACGGTGGACATGCCGACGAGATCGGCGCCGAGGATCTTCGCCATGCGGATCTCGGCCGGGGTCTCGAATGACGGGCCGTTGAACCACATGTAAACGCCCTCGCGCAGCGTGATCCCCGCGTCGCGCGCGACGCCTCGCAGCGTTTCGAGCAAGGCGGGATCGTAGGCGCGGGTCAGCGGCACGAAGCGTTCGTCGCCCTCGCAGCCGATCAGCGGATTGACGCCGGCGAAATTGATGTGGTCCGAGATGGCGACCAAAGACGGCGGCGTCCAGTCCGTATGCAGCCCGCCCGCCGCATTGGTGAGGAACAGCGTCTTGCCGCCCAGCGTCTTGAACGCCTCGATCAGCACGGCCATCGCGCGTGGGTCGCCGCGCTCGTAATAGTGGCCGCGGCCCTGGAACAGCGCGACGCGCCGCCCCTCCAGTTCGCCGACGACCAGCCGGCCCTTATGCCCGGCGACGGAGGGCTGCGGAAAGCCGGGGATCTCCGCATAAGGGATGGAAACGGCGTTCTCCGCCTCGTCGGCCAGCGGCCCGAGACCGGAGCCGAACACGAAGGCGAGCGGAGGCAGCGACTTCACCCCCCGCCCGGCGAGCGCGGCCAGCGCGGCGGCGAGATCGCTCATGGGACTTCCCTCCAACGCGGCTCCGGCGAGCCCATCCGGCCGCGGCCCCATATCATGTGTTAATCGAGCCGCGGCCATCTCCGCAAGCCGACGCCGGTCGCCGAAGGCGAAGCGCCGCCGCGAAGGCTTGCCATACGACGAGGCCGCAGGGCGGATCACTTTTCCGGCATCGACACGCACTTGCCAGCAAGCGCGCGCAGCCTGTAGGGAGCCGCGCAGCGCCGCCGGGAAAGCCGCATGACCGCCAACGACGAAGACCAGTCCCTCGGACCGCGCATCGACGCGAGCGCCGCGCCGCGTCCCGAACGTGTGACGCTTAAGGGCCGCTTCGTGACAGTTGCGCCGCTTGCGCTCGAACACGCCGAAGCCTTGTTCCAGTATTCGCACGGGCCCGGCCGCGACGAGGTCTGGACCTATCTGTTCAACGGCCCGTTCAAGGACCGGGCCGAGTTCGCCGCCGACGTCGAGGCCAAGGCGAAGGCCGCCGATCCCTGCTATTTCGTCGTGCTCGACATCAGGGACGGCCGCCCGCTCGGCTATCAGAGCCTCATGCGCATCGATCCCGCCAACCGCGTCATCGAGGTCGGCGGCATCATGTACACGGCCGCCCTGCAACGCACCGCCGGCGCGACGGAGGCGCAATATCTGTTCGCCAGATATGTGTTCGACGATCTCGGCTATCGCCGCTACGAGTGGAAATGCAACAACCGCAACTTGCCCTCGAAGCGCGCGGCGCTGCGGCTCGGCTTCACGTTCGAGGGCGTGTTCCGCCAGCATATGATCGTCAAGTCGAGGAGCCGCGACACCGCGTGGTTCTCCATGCTCGACAGCGAATGGCCGGCGCGGCGGGTCGCGTTCGAGCAATGGCTCGCGGAGAGCAATTTCGACGCGGAAGGCCGGCAGCGACGCCGCCTCGAAGACTTCGCTACCGCGACGGAAGCCGATTGAAGACAACTACGAAACCACAGCAGAATGCGGCGGTAACTTCCCGTTAGGCTGAATTTTTAGGGTTAAGTCGGCATTAAGGCATTGGTGGCACGATTTCCTCGCTGATTCATGGCGCAAGGCCGATGGCCGTCGCGCGTAACTGTGAGGACGTTGTCATGGCCGATTTGCGGGCCTTCGCCTTGGGCGCCGTCGCCCTGGCTGCGCTTTCCGGCGCCGCCGCCGCCGCCGATCTCCTGCCGCCGCCGCCGGCCTACGAGCCGCCGCCGCCGATCTCGGCGCCCGAGATGGGCGGCTGGTATATCCGCGGCGACGTCGGCGTCGGCGTCAACAACGTCGCGGGCGCGCAGACTAACCCTACCGGCCTTTCCACCCTGCCCGCCGGCGACTCCGGCAGCGAGAGCTGGTACAATAACGCGATTTCGGACGCGGCGCTGTTCGACGTCGGCGTCGGCTATCAGGTCAACAACTGGTTCCGCGCCGACGTGACCGGCGAGTTGCGCGGCTCGGCCGGCTACTCGGGCCTGCAGGTCATCAACATCGCAGCCGGCCCCGACGCGGGTTATCAGGCCGCCGACTTCTACAAGGGCAACCTCTCGAGCGTGTTGGGGCTGGTCAACGCCTACGCCGATCTCGGCAGCTGGTATGGCGTGACGCCCTATGTCGGCGCGGGCGTCGGCGTGTCCTTCAACCATTTCTCCGGCGCCTCGGATCAGGGACAGATCGGCGCCGCCGGCGGCCTTGGCCCGGTGTCGCCTTCGGGCGGCGTGTTCGGCGCCAGCACCACGACCAATCTGGCGTGGGCGCTGATGGCGGGCTTCGACTACAGCATCAACCACAACCTCAAGCTCGAACTCGGCTATCGCTACCTCGATTACGGCAAGTTCAGGTCGGGAGGCAGCTCCTGCTTGAGCGGCAACGGCGCGGCGGGAAGCTTCAACGTCGCCAACTGCGGCGGCGCCTTTACGGTCGCCTCGAAAGAGCTGACCTCCAACGACTTCCGTCTCGGCCTGCGCTACTACTGCGACAGCCCGGCGCCGCTGCCGCCGCCGGAAGCGCCGCTGGTGCGCAAGTACTGAGCGCCCGCGCCTCGCTTAACGGCGCCCCTCGGGGCGCCGTTTTCATTTGAGGAACGCGAGCAGCCGCCCGGCCAGCTCGCGCGGCGTCTGCAAGCACGGCAGATGCCCCGCCCCCTCGATTTCGAAATATTCCGCCCCCGGAACCAGCGCCGCGAGCGAGCGGACCAGCGTCGGCGGCGTCGAGCCGTCCAAGCCGCCCGCCACGCACAAAGCCGGAACCTTCACGCCGCGCGCGGCCTGCGTGAGATCGCTGTCGCGCAACGCGACGCAGGTCGCGACATAGCCCGCGGCCGGGGTGCGCGTCAGCATGTTGCGGGCGAGCGCGACGCGGGGGTCGCCGGCCTCGCGCAGCGCCGCGGGAAACCAGCGCTCCAGCACGCCCTCAGCAACAGCCGCGACCCCGCCGTTTTCGACCGCCGCGATGCGCGGGTTCCACGTCTCAGGCGTGCCGATCTTCGCCCCGGTATTGCTGAGCACGAGCTTCTCGATTCTTCTCGGATGCGCCTCGGCCAGCCCCAGCGCAATGACGCCGCCGACCGAGACGCCGCATACGACCGAACGCCCCACACCGAACGCGTCCATGACCCCGGCGAGGTCGGCGACATGGTCGGCGATGAGTTTTGGCGGCGTCCCGAGGTCGGAGAGCCCGTGTCCGCGCAGGTCGTAGCGCAGCGCCCCGAAGCCCGCGGCCTTCAGGCTCGCTGCGACCTCGTCCCAGATGCGCAGGTCCGAACCCAACGAATTGACGTAGACGACGTTGCGGCCCGCTGGCGAGAGGTCGGCCTCGACATGCAGCCACGCGTCGCCGACTCTAGCTGACTTCATCGTCGCCTCCCTGATGCGTCGCCCTGCCCTCGCACGGGCTCAAGCCGGCGCCAAGCGGTTGCGCCGGGCGCCTGAGGCGGCTAAGCCGGCCCGCTGCGCAGGGAGGCCCAGGATTTCATTGACCGAACGCACCGCCTTGCCGCACGCCAAGGGTCGCTGGCGGCTGTGGGACCAGCCGCTCCTCCTGCTGACCATTACCGCGCTGATCTGGGCCGGTCATGCCGTCGTCGGCAAGCTCGCGGTCGGCGAGATCCCGCCGATGACGCTGACCTTCCTGCGCTGGAGCCTCGCCCTCGGTCCGATCTGCTTGGCCGCGCGCCGCACGCTGGCGCAGGACATGCGGGTCTTGCGCCAGCACTGGCTGTTCGTCGCCAGCCTCGGCGCGCTCGGCTACACCGCGTTCAACGCGCTGTTCTACGTGTCGGCTTATTACACCGGCGCGCTCAACATGTCGCTGATCCAGGCCTGCATCCCGGCGCTGGTGCTGATTGGCGCGGCGCTCGGCTTCGGCGCCCGGCCTACTCTGGCGCAAAGCCTCGGCGCGGCGGCGACGATGGCCGGGGTCGCGACCATCGCCGCGCAGGGCGATCCGGCGCGGCTGCTCAAGCTCGCCTTCAACTTCGGCGACGCGCTGCTGCTGATCGCCTGCGTGCTCTACGCCTATTATGCGCTGGCGCTGCGTTATAGGCCCGCCTGCACCTCCATCGGCTTCCTCGCCGGCATGGCGCTTGCGGCCTTCGTCACCTCAATCCCGCCGTTCCTCTGGGAAGTCTGGCGCCAGGGCGGCGTGCAGGTCCCGAGCGCCCGCGGCTTCGCGGTGCTGGTCTATGCGGCGCTGGGGCCGGCGTTCGTGTCGCAATTGTTCTTCATGCGCGGGGTGGAGCTGATCGGCCCCGGTCGCGCCGGGGTGTTCGTCAATCTGGTGCCGATCTTCGGCGCCTTTTTGGCGGTGGGACTGCTCGGCGAGCCGCTCGCCGCCTATCATGTCGTCGCGCTTGCGCTGGTCATCGGCGGCATCGTGCTGGCGCAGCGCGGGCGCACGAGATCGTGAACTCCACCGGCGCAGCGATGCGATAGTTTTTTTAAGCATCAGAACCACGAGGACGACATGGGCGAATGGATCAAACTCAAGGCTTCGGACGGCTTCGAATTGGCGGCGTGGCGCGCTGAGCCCGCGGGCGCGCCTAAAGGCGGGATCGTCGTCATTCAGGAGATTTTCGGCGTCAACCACCACATCCGCTCGGTGACCGACCGCTTCGCCGCCGCCGGCTATCTCGCCGTCGCGCCGGCGGTGTTCGACCGCGTCCAGCCGGGCGTCGAGCTTGGCTACGACCCCGCCGGAATCCAGGAGGGCATGGCGATCGCCGGCAAGCTCGACCGCGAGAAAGCGCTGCTCGACGTCGCCGCTGCGACGTGCGACGCCGCTTCGGGCGGCAAGGTCGGCATCGTCGGCTTCTGCATGGGCGGCACCTTCGCCTGGGTTGCGTCGGCGCAGACTCCTGGGCTCGCGGCGGCGGTCGGCTACTACGGCGGCGGCGTCGTCGCGGCCAAGGCGCTGGAGCCGAAGATCCCGACGATGCTGCACTTCGGCGAGAAGGACGATCACATCCCGCTTGCCGGCGTCAAGGAGGTCGGCGAGTTGCACCGGGACGTGCAGATCTATCTCTATCCCGCCGGTCATGGCTTCCATTGCGACGAGCGGGCGAGTTATGATGCAGATAGCGCCAAGCTGGCTTGGCAGCGGACGCTCGAATTCTTCGGGCGGCATCTGGGTTAGGCCAAGCTTCGGCCCCGTTCTTGCAGTAGGGGCGCGCATGCAAGTGGGCGGGCGCCGTAAGGGGATTTGCAGCGATGTATTCAGCCGAGACCGACAATATCAGCGTCACCGTGCGCCCCGAGTTTTCGACTGAGCGCTCGGAGCCGAGCGACGAGAGCTATTTCTGGATCTATACCATCGAGATCGCCAATCGCGGCCGCAAGTCCGTGCGGCTCGTGCATCGCCACTGGCGCATCACCGACGCGCTCGGCCATCTGGAGACGGTGGACGGCCCCGGCGTCGTCGGCGAGCAGCCGACGATCAAGCCGGGGCAGGCCTTCCGTTATTCCTCGGGCTGCCCGTTGAAGACGCCGAGCGGCTTCATGGCCGGCAGCTACGAGATGGTCGACGAGGAGGGCCGCCGCTTCGAGGTCGAGATCCCGGCTTTCTCGCTCGACAGCCCGTTTTTGCGCAAGGTGCTGAACTAGTGGATCGAATCCAACGCGTGGCGCCCAATACGTCGCTAGCGGAGTCCGGATTCGACCCAACGCGGATAGGGCCGGGGCCGTCAGCCCCCTCATCCTGAGGCGCGGAGCGAAGCGTAGCCTCGAAGGATGCTCGGTTAGAACGACCGCCCGTGCAATCAACTTTCGCCGGCAAGGCGCCGTGCGAATTTAGGCTAGCTTCGTTCCTTCGTGGCGCGCGCGGAGGCGGGTAGCGGCGACGGCGCGGCATCTCGCCGCCCCGGCTTCCGACCACGATTTCCCCCTAATTCCCCCGTAATTCCGGTCGAAATGCGCAACGTCGGCGCCTCAGATCTCGCCTTGCCGTTAAGGCATGTTGGCGTTTTCGCAGGATTTCGTGGCCAAGATCGGCTATGCGCAGCCACAGCGAACCAGGAACTTACTAGACATGGGCGGCAAATATTTCGGCACCGACGGCATCCGCGGACGCGCCAACGTCAAGCTGACGGCGGAGCTGGCGCTCAAGGTCGGCCAGGCCGCCGGCCTCGTGTTCCAGCGCGGCGAGCACCGCCATCGCGTCGTCATCGGCAAGGACACGCGGCTTTCCAGCTACATGCTGGAATATGCGATGGTCGCGGGCTTCACCTCGGTCGGCATGGACGTGCTGCTGCTCGGCCCGGTGCCGACGCCGGCCGTCGCGATGCTGACCCGCTCGATGCGCTGCGACCTCGGCGTGATGATCTCCGCCAGCCACAACCTCTACGAG
>Ga0182030_10018008_pt1 | contig 13584 bp, 14 predicted proteins | sample 812S3MmetaG_FD_121299 | JGI IMG/M metagenome (GOLD analysis project Ga0182030, IMG submission 121299) | Permafrost microbial communities from Stordalen Mire, Sweden - 812S3M metaG (Illumina Assembly) | ecosystem: Environmental > Terrestrial > Soil > Wetlands > Permafrost | place: Sweden... | reverse complement strand
TGAAAGCCCGTTGCCGCGTGAAACCGCCCCAGTCGCGTCGGCGGCGACGACGTTCGCCGTGCGCGATATCACCGTCCATGTGTCGGCAACGACGCGCGGTCAACGGCAGTGGGAGTTTCGCGTTAACGGAACGGGTCCAAACGGGGCCACTCGCGGGCTCGACGGCGTGGACGTTTCCGTCCGCGAGGTCGTTCGCAACATCGGTCCGCTCGTAGTCCCGATGTCACGCACTGGGGAGGGTGACTTCGACGGCACGACGACGCTGCCGTTCGATGGCAGCTGGAGCGCTTTCATCAGTGCTCGCAGCGGCGATTTTGATGAAAACCATAGCACCTTTCCCCTCGAGGAGAATAGCCGTTGAACACTCGCATCTCGGCATGCCTGCTGGCCGTGATACTCGGGACGCTCGTTGCACCCGCAGTAGCGCACGTGACGATCGCTCCACCTGAACTCCCTGCGGGGAGTGTCGACGAAATCACGTTTCGCTGTCCGGATGAGCGTGCAAACAGCGCTACGACGAAGCTCGTCATTCAAATGCCGCAAGACCACCCGATTGCATCCGTGAAGCTACGTCCGGTCCCGGGTTGGCATAGCAGCGTCACCATGCGAAAACTGGACTCGCCGATCAAAACGCAACACGGCGAGATGGTCGCCGCCGTCGACACGATTACATGGCAGGGCGGTTCCATCGCTCCCGGCGAGTACCAGGACTTCGCAATTCTTGCTGGTCCCATTCCATCCGGCGTACGACAACTCGTCTTCAAGGCCATACAGACATATGCCAACGGTGAAATCGTGCGCTGGATCGAGTTACGCAATCCCGGCGAGGTGGAACCTCAATACCCCGCTCCTGTGCTCAAGGTGCGATAGCAATGGCTCCCGTTCATCAAGTCGCTCAACGTTGGGAACCGCAGACAACATTCGGTTACCGCGCCCACGGTTCGAACGCGTTTCTTCGTGAACTGTATACCCGTAAACATTGCACGTAAAAACTACCGTATAGACGGTTTCGTGCGAGGGCACAGTTATCTCGGCAAACAACGGGGCCGGCGGAGGTGCCTCATTGTTCCCGATTCTCGTGGCCGTTCTGCTTGCAGTTGCAGCACCGGTACTACCAGCTGCGCCGACGCCGTGCCCGTCGTCCACACCGAGGGCTGGTGCGAATGCAACGCCAGAGGCAAGCGCGTGTCCTTCGCCCGCACCGCTTTCGGAGATCGGTCATGTTGCCGCCATCGGTCGCGAGTCAAATCTCGTCGGCAGCGCGACCGCGGCGTCAGAAGGAACGATCAACCAGACCGAGATCGCAAACCAGCCGATCTTACGGGCGGGTGAGATCCTCGAGGACATCCCCGGCCTCATCATCAGCCAGCATAGCGGCGAAGGGAAGGCCAATCAGTATTATCTTCGTGGTTTCCAGCTCGATCACGGAACAGACCTCGCGGGAACCATCGACGACATTCCGGTGAACATGCCCTCGCACGCACACGGACAAGGTTACTCCGACATCAACTGGTTGATGCCCGTTGAGATGATTGAGATATTAGTGAGATATTAGGGCACGAAACTCGCGCGCGCGATTACAAAAGAGATGAGATATTAACCCGGATTCGCCAGATAGATTCGGCCAAAAAGACATCTTAGCTTAGCACGGATTTACCAAATGACTTCGGCGAAAAGACATTGATGAATCGCCGATTTATTCTCTTTCGCTATTGCTTCTTCGCGCGCGAGCCGTCGCGGTCGATATAATACTGCCACGGCTCAGTCTTGCCGCTCGTGTAGTCGAACACGGGGCCGTCGTAGCCGAGCAGCGCCAGGATCACGCGATTCATGAGGTTCCGCGCAAGACGCGTCTGGCGCAACAGCGCCTCGTATTCTTCGTCGCCGGCGCCGCGCAATAGGGAACCTTTGTGACTCATCGGGTGACGGTTGTCCAGCGCGTCCTTTTCGTCGGGCTTCAACTCAAAACCAATTCGCTTCCAGAATTTTCGTCGACGCTCGCCGTGCGAAACGTCGTTTGCGCCTTTCAGACGCTCCGAGAGCCGCTTGAGGAGATCCTCGCGCTTCTCGTGACCTTGTAGCGCATCGTCTAGCGCCTGCTCCAACGTCGGGAATAGCTCGCCGTACTCGTTGGGATCGACGATCGTGACCCCATTCGACACGAACGCGTTCGCCTCGACGAGCGCGTCGAGCGCGAGCGTCACGTCGCGCATCTCGATGTCGAGATGACCTCGCGAGTCGGCGAAGAGATGCGCGAGCGCGATGTCCAGGGGGATGCCTTCGTCGAGAAGCGCGAGTGCGTTGTTCAGCATCCGCGGCAGGAGCGTCGACATCTCGTGCAATCGCTCAGGGCCAAGCGGTGGCTGGGCCTTGTGGGGCGACTCGGTCCACATATGACGTTTGCGCCATACCTCGCGGTCGCCCTCGATGCCGATCTCGCCGACGACGTTCACTCGTCTACCGGCAAGAAACGACAGGACGATCCACAGCGCGTTCTGCTGCTGCTTTTCGAGCGGCGCGCCATCGAAAGCGACGAGCATGTCGTTGCCTGCGTCCGTCTTCGTGGGCATCCTTCGTATCAGCGCATCGCGACCGAAGATCGTCGCGACGACGCCGTCCACCGAGACTCCGCCGTTTCGATTCGGGAAAGCCGTCGGCCAAAAGTGCTGGTCCGCGCCGGCGAGCACGAGCCCCAACGAGGGCGTTTGCCGATCAAGGTCGCCCGTGCCGAGGTCGTAGAGTTCGAGCGTGGCGGTGTCGCTAACCCTGCCGTCGTCGACGTGGTGATTCGAGCGGGTTAGATGGGATCTCTCCGACCTCCACGATCCGTCGGCGCCCGAGAGCGACACGTATTCCTCGGCGGGGATAAACTTGCCGTACTCGCCGTTTGACATGAGGTGGTGGCTGAAGTAGGTCTGAGCGTCGAGGACACACTGACCGCCGTGCTTGGACCAGGAGGCGACTCCGTGGAGGGTGAGGCTTCCTCCGCCCTTCGCGGCGACCACGTTGTCGTCGTAAGCCCACGGCGCATCAGTCAGCCCGTTCGAAAACGCGATGAGATGCTCGACGCGCCGTTGTTCTGGGCTAAGCGCGAATTCGCCGGATGAATCACGAGAAATCATCTAAACCCGGATTCACCCGATGGATTTGGAAAAAGACATCTTAGCGTGCATTCATAATTTCGTCGCCTCGAAACGCGCGACGGCCTCCATCGCCGCAGTCGCCTGCTCGCGATAATCCGGCAGCGCCACAATTTTCTCGTAGACATCCGGGAACTCCACTCGTATCACGTTGTCGGCCTCCAACTCCGCAATAGACGATCGCGTTGCAACATATTTTTGATGTAGCCACAAATATTTATTCTGTACCTGAGCGTCTGAATGGGTGAGGCCTCGCTCGACCATCTCGCCAATCATTTTTAGATAGTTCGGAAACAGTTGTTCCTCACCGCCGCAAACGGCAGTGACGTCATCGAACGAAATATAGTCAAAAAAGAACAGCCCGTCATCATCCACCGTTAAGAATGGCTCAACATAAGCAGCTTCCTCACTTGCAGTATGAATATCACTGCGAAAACGTCTCGCAACCTCGAGAACGTCGGGATCAATCAATATCCGTGGCGACTTTGCTACCCTTGAATCCAGGCGGTATGCCTCGTTTAGGGCAGGTCCTACGACGTACTTTTCCGTGTGATACAGTTGCCCGATTGTAACAGCCCCGCGGACGAGGAAACCACGTCCCGTAATCTTTATAACGGCCAGTGCGATGTTATTCAATAGGAAGAAGACTGCCGACGGCTCCGAGATGCGGTACGACACTACCATCGAGTCAGAGAATTGAGTAAGTTGTTCGCTTGTGGCGTGGTTTCGTGACCGTCACCTATCTCTCCAACTATGTCGATGGTTTCAAGCAAATCGTTGAGTAGGGTCGCGTCAGCAACGCTTTGCTGCACTAGTTCTTTGAAACCAAGAAAATCGAGAAATAGTACGAGCCGATATTCATAGGCTGCCGGGGTTCTCGGAGCTTTTCTTCTGGCCTCGACTTCGCGTCTTGCCTTCAGCACGATCGCTTGCCACTTACCAATTCGAAAGCGACGCCGCATTTTGCCGACAATAGTTCTATTTGCAACCGTTTCGAAATGTCGCCAGCGCTTTCTAGCCTCGCTCATTTCCGCGGTTACTTTAATGCCAAGGTCGCTGATGTTGAGTAAGATTACAGCCCTAACCGGGATTCCCCATATGACCGACTTGTTCGAGTCGACGCCGGATGAATCCGGCAGTTTTCGGTGGCCTCGGCAAGCTGGGCCGTCGGTCCGGCACGAAGTGAGGCGCGCTTCGGCCTGCTGGGCACCAGAAAGCCTTGCTTCATGATCATGAGCACGCACCTCTCCCGTCGTTTTACCAGCGCGCACAGTCGCCGGGGTGCTCATGTTGCCGTTGCCATCGGCGGCGATCGCAAAGCGGCAATTCTCTGCATGATCTCAGCGAACAACTTCCGAGGGATCGCGACCTCGGCCATCTGAAACGTAGCGACCGTGACTGACGACCTTGGCACCGATTTTGATCAGCTTCTCGCGAAGACTTGTCAGCGACCACTCCGCAATCGTCACTGGAGTCGCGAGCGTGCGGAGGAAATTTCGGAGATTGTAAGCTAGCGCGTGAAGCTGGAGGCGAACCGCGTTGGCGTTGAACGAGCGGGACGAGAGCCGTGTCCCTTTTAACGCGCCCTTCCATTCTTTTATCCATTGCTCAGCCGTCCCGCGCTTGTTGTAGAACCCGACGACATTCTTCGACGCATGACGCAAATTCGTGATAATGAATCCAACGCGCGGGAACATAGGGCGACGATCAAGCCCGGGCCATGTCAAGCACGAAGAAAAGCCGCGTAGCATATAGCATTCTTGAGTGCTATACTGGCCGGATGGCCCTTCCAAAGCCAGCCACTCGCGTGCGCGACAAAACTCCCTTTCAGCTTCAGCGTGCCGAAAAAATCTATGAAATGCACGTCTTGGGGCGCAGCACGCGGCGCATTACTGCAGAGTTGACCAGCCCTGGCCCCGACGGCGCAGCGCCGCCTTTCGCTCACCTGGACCGGGGTACCGTGATGCGCGATATTGCTGCGGAACGGCAAAGGCGTGTCGAAAAGCACGGCGAGAGAGCCGAGGAACACCGTGCCGACTCTATCGCGGCCTATGGCCTCATCAAACAGCAGGCACTCGCTGACGAAGGCGGCTCGCATTTGTTCGCCGCGATCAAGGCGCAAGAGCGTATTGACCGCATCCTCGGCATCGATCAGCCCGTCAAGCTAGACCTTCGGCTCAACGATTTGTGGGCCAAGGTCGACGCGGGCCTACTTTCACTTGGAGACGATCAGCGATGACGACAACAGCAACTTCGCGCGAAGCGATCATGACCGCGCTGGCCAAGGCCGCCTCCGACCTCGCCGCACAGCAGGCACTGATCGAGCCGCTTCAACGCGCCGCGGCGCACGCGTACCTGGACGGAAAGACAGATGACGGAGCGCTGGCCGCAACCCGCATGGCGATTGCAACTCTCGGCGATCTGAACGCTGGACTGCGCACGCTCGACGCTGAAGCCGAAGCGTTCGAGACTTCGGCGGAAATCGAGGTGCAAAAGAGCATCGCGGCTGATGTGGACCAGCACCTACCAGAATTAATGCAGCGCGAGATGTCGGATAGATATCTGCGCTTCGACGAGAGCGACCCGCTAAACGCCGCGAAGACGAAGGCCCGCCGAGCGCTGCATGCCGAGATTGACCAACTTGTGGCGCAACGCGCCGCCGCTCGGCACCGCATTCGTGAGCTTAGGCGTTGAGTAAGAACTCCTCGCGCTCGAATCCGCAGGCCTCCTCTCCAGCGGCCGGGTGGCACGCTGGGGCTGCGGTTCTCCTCCAGCGCGAGGCGTGCGGCGGTGCCGAGTGCCCTTCGGCGGTTCTTCCTGAAGGCGCTCGGCCCAATGCACCCCGCTATTCGCGAGGCTCACTATCGCTCGGTTTCCACAAGCATTTAATCCACTTCGCACTGATCGTCGAGGGACTGCGCGTGTTGTGTTAACACGCCCTAGGTTGATCGGCGGTAAACTAGAGCACTCGAGACCGCGGCGAGCGCTGCGGCAAGCGCATAGAATATCAAGTACTGCGCTCTCGAAAACGCATACACACCGCAGAACAAGCCGCAAAACGTCACTGAGGCTAGGAAGAGAGTCCCGGCATTCTTCTTCTTGTTCTTGTCAGGTACACGCCCGCGTCTACTAAGCTTCACGCCTGCAAGTATAAGAAATGCTAAGAGAATGTACAGTGCCGGGCTTGTCTTCGTTCCTAAAATCTCCAGCATTCTAAGCCCCCAGCGCCGGAAACGGTATCTGCGGTCGATGCAATGAGAACGCTTCCAGCTATGACAAGAACGAGAAGCGCATAACGCACTCGTTGAATCATGTTCGTACCTCCCTGCACCTTCAATTCAGGCCGACTGAATTGGGCTCACCTGACGACCGAAGAGCGATCTTTGCTAGCCGTGCATTCAACGGATTCTCGCGGGGAGGCGCTAGCGCTTCCCTCCGCCGCTCGTTCAATAGCCGCCGATGTACGGCTCGCCGGTGTTGGCCACGACCACCACGCCGCGGCGGCCGCTCACGTAGCCCACGCTGGCGGCAGAAATGCCCGGAACGGAAATCCACGTTTGGGGGCGCTCGGGGCTGCTGGTGGACTTCCACTGTTCCGGCTCATCTGGGCCCCGGCCGAAGTCGGCGCGAGACACACCGCCCGATGCAGAAACCGTAACGAAGCTGCCCGACGTGTTGAATGGGATGCCGTAGTGTATATCCGGCACGTGAGGCGGGTGAAAGTCTCGATCTGCGCCGTTGGGAGCTTCAGTGAGCATGAACGTGCCAAGTATAATGCCCGCACCGATGCGAGTTGGTAGGTTGGATGCCATCGAAGGCTCCTTGCGAAGTGGCGAAGTTTTTTCGCCGTTGCCATCTCTATTTCGACGCGGGCCGCCGACGGCTTTTTTCGCCTCTACCAGTGGCGCAGCGCTTCCCGCGGTTGCCATTCGGTTGCCGTCGATGGCAACCGTTGGCACCTCTTGGCACCCTTCAGGAGGGGTTTTTACGAGGGAATGTGTCTGTCGGCACCCGTCAAAAACGCTCTACTAGTGGGTTCGAGTCCCACCTTCCCCACGTGAATTCGCTTCAAGTGAATTCACCTCAAGCGAATTCATCGCGTTCGGGCCCTCACGATTACCGCCGCGGAGTGGGTCTCGGGGCCCGAGCCGCCTACTGGCGGTCGGCTAACTGCTTTTACTTGATCCCTACACGCTAGCCGAGGGCGGTCTCTGTTGGTCGCCGAACCGATTGCCGCTGCCCATGCTGGATTACGCTGCCGAATTTCTCCGCGAATCGCGCCGGATCGACCAACTCATCTGGGACGCGATGTCGCTCGTACGCGGCGAACGCGTCCTTTTCTGCGGTTTTGCGAACGACGGCCTTTGGGTGAAACGCGCGATCGAGATCGGCGTCGACGTGAGCGTGATCGAATCGGATACGGCGAAACTCGCCGAGCTGGAAGCGCTCGGCATTTCCACGCTGCGCGGCAGCACGACGCTCATTCCCTCGCGCGACAACACTTTCGATGCGGTCATCGCGTTCCATTACTTACATGAAATCGATCCGACGTTCCACACCCAGATCGTTTGGGAACTGGCGCGCGTCGGCAAGCGCATCATCATCGTCGAGCCGGCTCCGCCCGCCGATCCGCTGGGTAAGCGCATTTCCGAGTTGTATTCGCGCGCAAAATATGAAGCCGGGGCGTTCGAAGAGTACAAGCCGATCGATTACTGGCGCAAGCTGCTCGCGATGGTCAAGGCCGACGTGCTGATGCAGCAGTTCACCTTCACGCGCTTGGCGCCGCGCTTCGCGGTCGAAGAGACCGTCGGCTTGATCCTCGACGCGATGGAAGTCGAGCAGATGCCGCGGGCCTATCTCGACGAACTGCGCGAGCTCGCGCGCAGCCCCGAAGCGCAGCTCTCGCCGCTCTCGCGTTTCGTGCTCGTCGCGCTCGGCGCGGGCGAACCGGTCCGCGCCTCCGCCGGTACGCTCTTTCGCGAAGATACCGCGGCGGAGCTGGCGGAACTCGAAGAGCGCCGCGCCGCCGTCGCGGCTGCTGCCGCCGCCGCCGTCGCGCCCAAACCGCCGGTCACACCGGCCAAGCCCTCGCCGGCCCCGGTCACGCCGCCGCCGGCCTACGCCGCCTCGATGCCCGGTGCCGAGTTTCCGCCGGTGCTACCGCCTTCCGGGACACCCCCGGCCCAGGTGCCCGCAGCCCCGGCCCCACCGGCCTTTGCGCCCGCCGCGGCGGCTCCGCCGCAACCGGCCGCACCCATCCCTCTGCCGGCGGCAACACCGGCACCGCCCGCAGCAGCCCCGGCTCCGCCCGCAGCGGCGCCATTTGGCATGCCGAGCGGCCCCGCCCAAATGCCGGCCTTCGGGCTGCCGGACACGGCACCGTTCGGCGTACCGCCGGCCGGCGGACGCCCGGCACCGCTTGGGACGCCGTTCGCGTTACCCGAAGACCCGGACCCGTTCGGCCTCTCGCCCGATCCTGAAGAGCGCGCCGGGTTCGGCTGGAATTGGGAGCCGCCCGAAGGGCATCCCGACGCTCAGCCCGGCGACGAGCCTTTCGGCTTGTAACACCGGCGCAGCGACTCGAGCGCGATCTTCGTCCGTTCGGCGAGCGATGCCAGCGCATCGATCGCGCGGACGATCCGGTCGATGTCGCCCTCGCTTGCCGCGAGGAGGCTAAAGATCGGCAAGTCGGCGTACGCAACGAGCCGCGTCGCGAGCCGTTTCCCCTCGCGGAAAATCCGGCGCAGCTCGACGAAGAGCAGATCCAGGAAGACCAGGACGGCAACGATGGAGCCGATCCACAGCAGGCCGGACGGATCCATCGGCGAGGGCCTAGGCGGCGCTTTCGGACTTAGCGGGCGCGGGCGCGGGCGTCGTCGCGGCCGGAGCCGGCGTTGCCGCCGGGGCTGCGGTGGACGTTGAACTCTCCGACGACGCGGCCGGCGTGGCTGAGCTCTCGCTCGACGACGTCTTGCTCGCGGCCTTGGACTTCGCTTCGGCAGCCGAACGCGAATCCGTCAGGTAGAAACCGGAGCCTTTGAAGACGATCCCGGCAGGGGTGAAAACCCGCGCCATCTCACCGCCGCACGCCTCGCACTTACCCTCGAACGCTTCCTTGAAGCCATGACGGACTTCCGCCGTCTTCCGGCACGCGCGGCACTGATATTCGTAAAGTGGCAAGGTCAACTCCCAGAACGCAAGATCGGATCGTCGTATAGTGTACCAAAACTAGCACTATGGTGCAACGACTGCTAGCCGCCTGCAGGCCTCAGAAGTCGCTCAGAACGCCGTCCTCGCGATCAAATTCGACCAGTCCCTTGAAGTGGAGGAGCGAGTCGCCGAGCGCCGTGTCGAGGCGGCGCCGCAGGGTCAGGCGGTCGACCAGCGCCGCGACGACCCCGCCGTAGGTCGGATAGTCGAGTTTAACCACGACCTTCGAGCGTTCGGATTTCTGTTCGACCCGGAAATCGAGCCGGCGCCGGCACGAAAACGCTCCGACCAGCGACACGTGGAAGCCCGGGATGAAGCGGTCGACCTCGAAGAGCTCTTCCTCTTCGCCGGGCAGGCGCGAACGGATCGCAACCTCACTGCCCTCACCGAATGGTATGTGCGGTTCGGTGAGCCGGGCCGAGCGCAGAAACGACAGCCACACGGGCCACTTCTCGACTTCGCAAATGCGCGCGAACGCCGTCGCCGCCGGCGACGCGACGTCTTGAGCGCGATGGATCGCCCGGGTCGACGGGCGATCGAACGTATACGCGGGGATCGCCATGATGCGAACGTTTGCCCCGCCTGCAGGCTTAACCTTCTTTAACCACTAGATATTGTAGGGAGCGGCCAAGCATCCACAATCTATTGCGGCTGAATCGCTCCCGAGGTCACGCCCTCGGCGAAGGCGACGAGGGTCGCAATTCCGGTCGGAATGGCATCTTCATCGAGCCGGAACTGCGGGCTGTGACCGGAGTGCACCGATCCGCGCGCTTCGTTGTAGATGCCCAGCCGCACGACGACGCCCGGAACGCGCTCGGCGAAGTAGGCGAAGTCTTCAGCGCCCATCGTCGGCGGCAGCTGCTCGACCGTCGTACCGTTACGTTCGCGCACGTAATCGGTGAATGCGTGGGCCAGCGCGACGTTGTTCACCACCGGCGGATAACCGTACACCACCTCGATATCGGCGCTGCATGCATACGCTGCCGCTACCCCATCGACGATGCGCCGGATGCGCGCTTCGATGCCGTTACGAATCGCGGGATCGTACGCCCGAATCGTGCCCGTCATCTGCACGCGATCCGCGATCACGTTGTTGCGGTAACCGCCCGCAATCGTGCCGATCGTGATGACGAGCGACGCAAATGGATCCGTTTCGCGAGCGGCGATATTTTGCAGCGCCAGCACGGTTGCCGCAGCCGCCGGAATCGCATCGACGGCAAGATGCGGATACCCGCCATGGCCGCCCGAACCGCGAATCGTGAGGTGCAATTCGTCGGCTGCCGCGTTGACCGGACCCGGCGTGATACCGATCTTTCCGGTCGGCAGGCGCGGATCGACGTGCAACATCGTGATCGCATCGACGCGCGGATCGTCGAGCGCGCCGGCCGCGATCATTGGTTCGGCACCGCCCGGCCCTTCTTCGGCCGGTTGAAACAGCAGCACGACGTTGCCGTGCAACGTCGCGCGCCGGCCGCTCAACTCGCGCGCCGCACCCAAGAGCATCGCGGTGTGCGCGTCGTGGCCGCATGCGTGCATCTTGCCGGGCACTTCGCTCGCGCACGCTTCGCCTGAGTCTTCATCGATCGGCAACGCGTCCATGTCCGCGCGCAGCGCGGCCGTTTTGCCAGGCAACGCTCCGCGAATGATCCCGACGACGCCCGTGCCGGCAACGCGCCGATGCTCGATACCGAGTTCGTCGAGCTCGCGCGCAACCAGCGCCGACGTCCGATGCTCTTCGAAGCCGAGTTCGGGAAAGCGATGGATCTCGCGCCGAATCGCGATCGCCCGATCGCTCGTCGCCGCCGGAATTACCACTCCCGAACCCAATGCAGCCTACGCCCGATAGCGCAGGAACGCGGGAACTTCGATGTCGTCCATGTTGACGGGAGCGATCTTGTCGAAGTCGAGCGGGTGCGCCGATGAACCGAGCATCGAGCTCGTGCGCTGCGGGCGTGTGCCGAAGCCGGCCGCGAGAACCGTGACGCGGACCCGGCCCTGCATCGCCGGATCGATCGATGCGCCGAAGATGATCTGCGCTTCCGAATCGACCGCACGGCTGATCATGTCGGCAGCTTCGTTCACTTCATACATCGAGAGATCCGGGCCGCCGGTGATGTTGAAGATCACGCCGCGCGCGCCTTCGATCGTCGTCTCGAGCAGCGGTGAGGCGATGGCCTTTTGCGCGGCGTCCGCGGCGCGGTGCTCGCCCGAACCTTCGCCGATTCCCATCATCGCCGATCCCGCATCGGTCATGATCGTCTTCACGTCGGCGAAGTCGAGGTTGATCAGGCCGGGCTGCGTGATCAGATCGGAGATGCCCTGAATACCTTGACGCAGCACGTCGTCAGCGTACGCGAACGCTTCGTTGAGCGGCGTGCGCTTCTCGATGATCTGCAGGATGCGCTCGTTCGGAATCGTGATCAGCGTATCGCACTTGGCTTCGAGATCGGCGATCCCGCGCTCCGCCGCTTGCATGCGCTTGCGGCCTTCGAAGGCGAACGGTTTCGTGATCACGCCGATCGTCAGCGCGCCCGATTCGCGCGCCAGCTCCGCCACGACGGCAGCGGCGCCCGTCCCGGTGCCGCCGCCCATGCCGCTCGTGATGAACACGAGGTCGGCACCGTCGAGCAGCATCGCGAGATCTTCGCGCGATTCTTCCGCCGCTTCGCGGCCGATGTTCGGATTTGCACCGGCACCGAGACCGCGCGTGAGGTTCGCGCCGATCTGTATCGTGTTCTCCGTCTTCGATGAACGAAGCGCTTGAACGTCGGTGTTGATGGCATAGAACTCGACACCGGAGAGACCGGCTTCGATCATGCGGTTAACGGCGTTGCAACCGCCGCCGCCCAACCCGAGAACTTTGATTGTCGCGGCGTGTTCGGGGACGAAACGTTTCGCGTCGGCCATGATATGCGGGTCCTCCGGAAATAGACGAGTTTGCAATAGAATTGGTTCGGACGGCGGGTGGGGCCTAGTCGGCGCAGACTTCTGTGGACGGTGTGTAATCGGCGAATAATGTGGATCGTCGCCGTTCATCGTGCTAATTCCAGATCGACGTGAACCACGTCCACAGCTTGGCGAACGCGGTGCCGCCGGTGCGGCCGTTGAGATGCGGAGCGGCTTCGCCGCGCGGACCGAAGAGCACGAGGCCGACGGCGGTGGCGTATTCCGGCTGTTTGACGGAATCGGTCAGGCCGGCGATCGTGGCCGGTACGCCGATCCGCACCGGCAAGCCGAAGATCTCCGCCGCGGTCGTCTCGATCCCACGCAGATGCGCGCCGCCGCCGGTGATGACCACTTCGCTCAGCACTTGGTCGCGCGGCAGACGTTCGACGATGTTCGATTTCGCGAGCCGGAACATCTCGAGCACGCGCGGCAGCACGATCGCACGCAGCTGCGCCGAGGTCACCTCGCGCGTGCTGCGGCCGTCGAGCGTCTTAACGTGAAACGTCTGTTCCGCTTCGTCGGGACGAGTGAGGCCCGAACCGTAGGTGCGCTTGACGTTTTCGGCTTCGGCCGCCGTCGTTTTCAATCCCAGCGCGATGTCGTTGCTGAGGATGTTGCCGCCGACGGGAATCGTCGCGCTGTGAATCACGCCGCCGTTGGCAAACACCGCGATGTCGGTAGTGCCGCCGCCGATGTCGAGCAGCACGCAGCCGACGTGTTTCTCCTCCGAGAGCAACGTCGCAGCCGACGATGCCAGCGGTTCGAACACGATCCCGGCCGGTTCGAGGCCGGCGCGGTGCACGCACTTGAGGACGTTGGCGATGAACGTGGCGCCGCCGGTGATGATGTGCGTATCGACTTCCAGCCGGCTGCCGGACATCCCGAGCGGATCGGTCACGCCGTCTTGTCCGTCGATCGTGTAATGCCGCGGCAGCGCGTGGATGATCTGCCGGTCGGCGGCGAGGTTGATGATCTTCGACGCATCGACGACGCGTTTCACGTCGGCGGCAATGACCTCACGGTCGTCGCCCGACACCGCGACCACGCCGCGATTGTTCGTGGATTGGATATGCTCGCCCGTGACCCCCACGTACACGTGCGACACGTGGACGCCGGCCATCCGCTCGGCCTTCTCGGTTGCCGCTTCGATCGCCCGGACCGTCTCCTCGAGGTCCGTCACGACGCCTTTGCGCATCCCCGTTGAGGGGGCTTCGCCGATCCCGATGATCTCCAAACCGTCGGGACCCGAGGCGGCGATGACGGCACACGTTTTCGTCGTGCCGATGTC
>Ga0182030_10018007_pt1 | contig 13585 bp, 13 predicted proteins | sample 812S3MmetaG_FD_121299 | JGI IMG/M metagenome (GOLD analysis project Ga0182030, IMG submission 121299) | Permafrost microbial communities from Stordalen Mire, Sweden - 812S3M metaG (Illumina Assembly) | ecosystem: Environmental > Terrestrial > Soil > Wetlands > Permafrost | place: Sweden... | reverse complement strand
GCGCCGGCGCTCCTGCCGCGCCCGATCGCCGAACAATTGCGCCTCGGTGAGGATCTCGAGGCACGGCGTGTCGAGCCGCAGACCCGAAACCGCGGCCGACACGGTGATGCCGAGATTCAGCGAGCTCGCGGCGAAGCCCGCAAAGTTGTCGAATATCTTCGGCGCGACGCCGCGCCCGCGCAGCAGATCGAGCAGCAGTTCGCGCCGGCCTGCGGATTCGGCCGCGAGCAGTATGCGCGCGGGACTCGACTCGATGTGCGCGATGAGCTCCGCCGCCGGCTCATCGGCGCGCGGATCGATTCGCACCGCGGTGGGCGCGGCGCTGGGAAAGTTCTGAACCGGTCCCGCCGTCTCGGGCGGCCACTCGAAGGTATGCAGTTGGATCTGAGGGCACGCTGCATACGCTTCGTGGAATTGCGCGGGGGTCAGGTACAACTCGGATGGATCGAGGATCGGCCGGTGGCGGTCGTGGCGCAATTGCTCGTGGCGTTCGACGATCCCGTTCCATAATCCTTCGACAGTCGAGGCGGCATCGTTCATGTCCACCAGAATGGCATCGGGCGGCAGATACTCGAACAGATGCGAGGTTCGATCGAAGAACAGGGGCAGGAAGAATTCGACGCCTCCCGGCGCTATTCCCGCGCTCACGTCGCGGTAGATCGCCTGTTCCGACAGATCGCCGGTGAAGCGCAGCCGATAGCGCCGGCGAAATTCGCGCACCGCCTCGGGGTTGAGCGGCGTCTCCCTCGCCGGCAGCAGCTGGATCCGGTCCAGTTTGTCCAGGGAGCGCTGGGTGTCCGGATCGAAGCGGCGGATGCTGTCGACGTCGCGATCCAGCATATCGATGCGGTAGGGCATATCGGAGCCCATCGGAAACACATCGATCAGCGAACCTCGGACGGCGAACTCGCCATGCGCCACCACTTGCGTGACCGCCGCATACCCGGCCATTGCCAATTGCGCGCGCAAGGCGTCCATGTCGAGCGTCTCGCCGACATGAACCTTGAGCGAATAGGCTTCGACATAGCTGCGGGGCGCCAGCCTCTGCAGCAAGGTCTCGACCGCGACCAGCCAGACACCCTGGCGGGCGCGCGGCAGTTCGGCCAGGGTCGAGAGCCGCGCGGAGGTGATGTCGGGATGGGCGGAGAAGCTGTCGTAGGGCAGCGTTTCCAAATCCGGAAAAACCCTTACCCGCAGTCCGGCGCCGGCAAAGAATCGAATCTCATCGCTCAGGGTCTCCGCATCGCGCGAGTTCTGAGCTATCACGACGAGGGGTCCGGTTGCCTGCACCGCAGCCTCGGCGATGGCCAGCGCCGGCGCGGCGCCATAGAGCTTGCCCCATTTGACGACGGGCTCGTTTTTACGTGGGCTTAAGGGATTTATTAAGGGCATCGAGGGGCAGGGCTTTGAAGAAACGAATAAATGCCCGCCGCAAACGAGTCGCGGTGGGCCTTAAAACGACGGGCGGGATCTTACGCGGTTTTGCTCTTTAAGAGTTTGCCACCACGCTGTGAATGACATAATTCGCTTCGAAATACACGACGAAGCCCGGGTATTCCCAGCGCGAAATCGGCGGCTTGCCCACCGCGGGAACCTTGGTGACCGGCGTACCGAACTTGGTGGCCACCTGGTCCATCGTCATGCCGCGCGAGGGAGTGGCTACGTCGGATTCCTTGACCGCAATGCCATTGTCGACCGCAATGGTCTCGGCTCCGGCGAGGCTGCCGGCGAACATCGCCGCGAGCAGCAGGATTCGATACCTCATGGCGTACCTCATTGTGTTGACCCCCCATCCTTTAAAGAAACGTCGCTCCCCGCAAACTATAGCACCGCCTCGAGGAGCCAATAGTTGACCTAATTAACACTCTGATTATATTGTCATTTATTGCCGATGGGCGCGCATTACGCCCCTGCGGCCCGGGGAGCTTGGCGGCGCACTGCACGCGGCGCCCTGAAACCGGGCCGGCTGTGGTTTAATCGCGGCGCATGTTCCAGCCCGTTCCAGTTTTCGTGGGCCTGCGCTATTCGCTGGCCCGCGAACACAGTTTTTTCGTGTCTTTCATCACCTGGGTCTCCCTTTTGGGCGTCGCCTTGGGCGTGGCCGCTCTCATCACCGTGCTGTCGGTCATGAATGGGCTGGAGTCCGAATTGCGCACGCGCCTTCTGAGCCTGACCGCGCATGCCAGCCTCAACGCATCCGGCGCCTCGTCCGGCAGAGCCATCGTCGACTGGCAAGCCCGCATGGAGCAGTTGAGCGGCTCGCCGGGGCTGCTCGGCGCCGCGCCGTTTCTGGATACCGACGCCATGCTCAGCCGGCCGCCATCGATGAGCGGCGCCATCATCCGCGGCATCGATCCGTCGCTCGAGGGCCGCGTGTCATCCATCGGCGATGCCATGCGCGAGGGCAGGCTGGCCGACCTGACGCCGGGCTCGAATCGAATCATTCTCGGCCGGATGCTCGCTTATCAGCTGCAGGTCGGCGTCGGCGACGAGGTCACCGTCATGATTCCCGGCACGGGCGCTGACGATGCCATCGTGCCGAGATTGCGGGACTTCCAGGTGTCCGGCATTTTCGAGGTCGGTCTGCAGGAGCACGACAGCGTGTTGGCGCTCGTCAACCTTCAGGATGCCGAGGCCTTCCGGGGCCTCGAAGGGCCCACGGGAATTCGGCTCAAATTCGACGATGTGCTGAAGGCGCCGCAGCTGGCGCGCGCCGCCGCCGAAAGGCTCGCCCCGGGACTCGAAGTGCGGGACTGGACCCAGGACAACGAGGCGTATTTTCGCGCAATACGGATCGAAAAGACCATGATGGGGTTGATTCTGATGCTCATCGTCGCGGTGGCCGTATTCAACATAGTCGCGACGCTGGTCATGGTGGTGAACGACAAGCGGACCGATATTGCCATCCTGCGCACGCTGGGATTGAGCCCGCGGGGCGTCATCGCCGTGTTCATGACCCAGGGCGTGCTCATCGGCTGGATCGGCGCCGCCGCGGGGGTCGCGCTCGGCCTCGCTCTGGCCTTGAACGTCGATGTGATCGTGCCCTTCCTCGAGCAGACCTTCGGATTTCACTTCATGGATCCCGACGTGTACTACATATCCGGGCTGCCCAGCGAGGTGCATCCGGGCGACGTGGTGAGGATCGCGTCGGCCGCCTTGCTGCTGACCTTCATTGCGACCGTGTATCCGGCGCTGCAGGCGTCGCGCACCCAGCCCGCCGAAGCATTGCGGTACGAATGATGAGCTATTGGTACGAGGGTTTCGTGGGCCTGCGCTATCTGCGCGCATCGCCGAAGCGCGGATCGGTGTCCTTGATCGCAGGCATCGCGATCACGGGGCTGGCGCTCGGCGTCGCCGTATTGATCGTGGTGCTGTCGGTGATGAACGGCTTCGAAGAGGTGCTGCGAACCCGCATTCTGAGCCTGACCGCGCACGCGACGATTTCGGGACTGCAGGGCAGCGTCGCGCATTGGCGGGACGACCTCGACAAATTGGCGCATTTCCCCGGGATCGTGGGCGAAGCCCCTTACATCGAGGAGCAGGGCATGCTGATCCACGGCGACAAGTCCTCGGGCGTGCTGGTGCGCGGCATCCTGCCCGACGCCGAAATGCGGGTCGTCGACTTGGCGCCGCACTTGCTGAGCGGGCGAACTTCGGACCTGGCCGCAGGCAAGTACCGCGTGATACTGGGATCGGCGCTCGCGGCCGAGCTCGGCGCCAAAGTGGGCGATCGGGTCGTGCTTCTGGTGGCCGCGGGCGACGTCACGCCGGTCGGCGTCATACCCCGCATGCGTGCCTTCGAAGTTACCGGTATTTTGTCCATCGGCATGTACGAATACGACCGTCGCATCGCGATCGTCGCCATGCAGGACGCCGCCAAGCTGCTGCGCATGGGCGACGACGTCACCGGGATACGGCTGAAGCTGGCCGATCTGTACGCCGCGCCCCGAGTTTCCCGCGCCGCCGCGGTTTCGCTGGGCGGCGAATTGGAGATTCAGGATTGGACCAATGAACACGCGAATTTCTTCCGTTCGATCACCATCACCAAGCGGATACTGTTCTTCATACTGTCTCTGATGGTGGCCGTCGCGGCCTTCAACATCGTTTCCACCATGGTGATGGTGGTCAAGGACAAGCGCCGCGACATCGCCATCATGCGAACCTTCGGCTCCTCGCCCCGCAGCATTTTGACGATATTCGTCGTTCAGGGCAGCTTGATCGGGCTGCTCGGCATCGCTGCCGGAGTGCTGCTCGGAGTCGCGGTGGCGGTCAATCTGCAGGATCTGGTGCATGGGCTCGAACACATCGTCGGGTTCAAATTCCTGGACGCCCGCGTGTACTTCATGAGCGACCTGCCGGCGCGGGTGCATGGGATGGATGTGGCGCGCATCTGCGGTTTCGCCTTCGTGCTCGCCTGTCTCTCCACGCTTTATCCGGCCGCGCGCGCCGCGCGTTTGCTGCCCGCAGAATCGCTGCGCAACGATTGAAGAAGGAATGACGATGCAGAATTCAAACGCCGTCGTGCTCGAGGGCAGGGACCTTGCAAAAGACTTCGTCCAGGGCGGGGTGAAGATACAGGTGCTGCGCGGCGCGTCCATCCGCGTGCTCTCCGGCGAGCGGATCGCCATCGTCGGCGCCTCGGGTTCGGGCAAGACTACTCTGCTGCAATTGCTGGGCGGGCTCGACCTGCCCTCGAGCGGCACGGTCGAGATCGCCGGCTCCGCGATGAACCGGTTGAACGACACCGAGCGAGGGCATCTGCGCAACCGCGCCGTGGGCTTCGTCTACCAATTTCACCACCTGTTGCCGGAATTCACCGCGCTGGAGAATGTCGCGATGCCGCTGCTCGTGCGGCGTCTGAGTCCGGATGCCGCGAAACGGCAGGCGAGCGCCCTGCTCGCGCGGGTGGGCTTGGCCGGGCGGCTCACCCACCGCCCGTCGCAACTGTCGGGCGGCGAACGGCAGCGCGCCGCCGTGGCGCGTGCGCTGGTGACGCGCCCAAACCTCGTGCTGGCCGATGAACCGACCGGCAACCTCGACGGCGTGAATGCGGCGCAGGTGTTCGAGCTGATGCTGGAACTCAACCACGAATTGGGCACGAGTCTCGTTATTGTGACTCACGATGAACGATTGGCTGCGTGCCTCGACCGCGTGCTGGTGCTCGCGGACGGGGTTCTAGTCGAGCGCGGTGCGGCGGGCGCCTGAGCGCGGACCGTTCGCGCGGGCCCGGCGGCGCCGCAGATGGTAGAGCACCCGGGCGCGCCACACGCACTGCGCCAGCACATAACCCGCGCCTGCCGCGATCAGGCCCAGCACGAGGGCTCCCAGCAGCAGCGGCGCCCACAGATGATTGACCTGGATCAGGACATTGCGCCGGGTGACCTCATGCACGAAGGGCATTAAGTCCAATCCCATGAGTTTGGCTCCGACCCAGATCGAGCCCGCCACCTGCGGCAGCCAGGTGAAGGGATTGCTGAGAAACACGGTGCCCACCAGCACGGGCAGATTCAACCGCCACAACATGCCGAATATGACGCACGTCACAAGATGGACCGGAAGCGGCGTCGGCGGAATGAATGCGATGAACAGGCCCAGTGCAAACGCACGGGTGACGCTGTGCCGGTTGAACGTCCAGCATCCGCGATCCAGCACGTGGGCGGCAAACGGCTTCAAACACCAGAGTTTTTCCAGCGTATGGCGGTCCGGCGTGATGCGTTTCAACCAGCGTTGCATGGCGGCATTATGCCGTTTTCGCGGATCAGCGACATTGACGTGCGCCTGAGCCGGGAAATCAATGGGTTGAGACGCGGCAATGGCGGTATCTGAACCGTCGGCGGTCAAGTATCATGCCGGCAGATTTATACGCGAGGAAAGGGCGCAATGTGGGAGATCATCCGCGCGGGCGGCGGCTTCATGTGGCCGATCATTCTATGTTCAATTGCCGCGGTGGCGATCATATTGGAGCGTCTTTGGACTTTGCAGAGCAGCCGCGTCATACCGCGCGACCTGTCGCAAAAGGTCTGGAACTGGATCGAGGCCGACCAGCTCAGCGACAAGCTGGTGGCGGCGCTCGAACAGAATTCGCCGCTCGGCAAGCTGCTGGCGATCGGACTCGCCAATCGAAACAAGCCGCGCGCTTTGATGGTGGAGCGGCTGGAGGACGGCGGCCGACACGTGGTGCACGAGCTGGAGCGCTTCCTCAATACCCTGGGTACGATCGCCGCCGTCGCCCCGCTGCTGGGATTGCTGGGAACGGTCGCGGGCATCATCCACGCATTCAACGCGATCACGGCCAACGGCATCGGCGACCCGAGAATATTATCCGGCGGTATCGGCGAAGCACTCATCACCACGGCGGCCGGTCTCACCGTTGCGATCCCCTCGCTCATCGCCTATCGTTTTCTGCGGGGCAAGGTCGAACGACTGGTCGTGCGCATGGAAAAGGAAGCGATGAAACTCGTCGACGCCCTGGATGAACGCGGCATCGAGATCGCGGGCGTCTCCGGATGAATCTGCGCCCGCGCCATCGGGAGGACCCCGAGATCAATCTGATTTCGATGATCGACGTGCTGCTCGTGCTGTTGATTTTTTTCATGGTGTCGACCACGTTCAACCAGGAGGGGCGCGTCAAGGTGCAGCTTCCCCAGGCGAGCCAGGCCGCGCAGCCGCGCGGACAGCACGACCCGCTGGTGGTCACGGTGACGGCCGACGGCAGCTACCGCGTGAACGAGCGCACTTTGATCAATGCGAGCCCCGATACCCTGCGCGCCGCCTTGCTCAAGGAAGCCGGGACGGACAGGGGCCCCATCACCATCCGCGCCGATGGACGCAGCACGCATCAGGCCGTCGTCACGGCCATGGATGTGGCCGGCAAACTGGGGTTCGCCCAGCTCAACATCGCCACCGTGCACGAGGATGCGCCCCCTTGAGCTCGGCGGCCGCGTCAGGCCCAAAACCTGCGGGCGATTCATGGTCGATCTACCGGCGGCTGCTCAAGTACGCGAGGCCCTACCTCGGCGTGTTCATGATCGGCGTGCTCGGCGCGGCATTGTTCGCCTCGTCCAATGCGGCGCTCGCGTACCTGGTGCGGAATTTCCTGCACGGCGCGTTCTTGGTGAAGAATCCCGCCGTCCTGTGGCAGGTGCCTCTGGGAGTGGTGGTGCTGTTCACACTGCGCGGCATCGGCGACTACGTGCAGAGCTACTATCCCAGCTGGGTGGGACGCCAGGTCATCAAGGGACTGAGGCACGACGTATTTTCCCATTATCTGCGGCTGCCCACGGCGTATCTCGATCAGCAGCAGTCCGGCCACCTGCTGTCGAAATTGACCAACAACATCGAGTTGGTGGCCGCGGCCGCGACCGGGGCGGCAATCTCCCTGATCAGCGACAGCCTGAGCATCCTGGTGCTGTTGGCGACGCTGTTCTACATGAACTGGCGTCTCGCCGTGTTCTGCATCATCGCGGCGCCGATCATCGCGTGGCTCATGAAAATCGCCAACCGCAGCTTCCGCCGCTACAGCGAACGGATCCAGAATTCCATGGGCGACATCACGCGCGTCGCGAAAGAGGCCATCGACGCGCATCGATTGATCAAGATTTTCAATGCCGAGGATCATCAAACCGAGCGGTTCGAGCAGGTCAACGAACACAACCGCGCATCGAACATGAAGCTCATCCGTGCGCGCGCCATCAGCAACCCGGTGGTCCAGTGCATCGCATCCATCGCGCTGGCGAGCGTGCTTTACGTGGCGATACGGCAGGTATTTTCCCGCCATATGGAGTTCGACGAGTTCTTCGGCTTCTTGACCGCTCTGATGCTGATTCCGGCGCCCCTGCGCAGCCTGGTCAATATGAGCGGGCCACTGCAGCAGGGCATTGCGGCGGGACAGAGCGTGTTCGAGCTGCTCGACCATCCGACGGAAGGCAGCGGCGGGCCGCGCGCCATCGCCCGCGCAGTCGGCGACGTCGAATTCCGCAATGTGTCGTTCGCCTATTCCGGCGACAAGGGGGAAGTGCTGCATAACGTGAGCTTCCGCGTGCGGCCGGGGGAAACCGTGGCCATCGTCGGACCGTCCGGCAGCGGCAAGACCTCGCTGGTCGGACTGGTGCCGCGCTTCTACGATGCGCAGCAAGGCTCGGTGCTGCTGGACGGGGTCGACGTGCGAGAGTACCGGCTCACCGACCTGCGTTCGCAGGTGAGCCTCGTCAGCCAGGATGTGATTCTTTTCAACGACACCATACGCAACAACATCGCATTCAACGCGGTCGATAAAACCGACGCGCAGGTCGAGGCGGCCGCCCGCGCGGCCAATGTCATGGAGTTCGTCGCCCAGCAACCGCAGGGCTTCGATACGCCACTGACGGACCGGGGCCAGAATCTTTCGGGCGGTCAGCGGCAGCGGATATCCATCGCGCGGGCTCTGCTCAAGGATTCGCCGGTGCTGATCCTGGATGAGGCCACGGCCGCCCTCGACAATGAATCGGAGCGCCGGGTGCAGCGCGAACTCGGCGTCCTGATGCAGGGGCGTACGACATTGGTGATCGCGCACCGCTTGTCCACGGTCGAAGGCGCGGACCGCATCATCGTGCTCGACAAGGGCCGGATGGTGGAGAGCGGCACGCATCAGGAGTTGCTGGCTCGCGGCGGCCTGTACGCGGCATTGCGCGGGACCCTGGTCAACGCCTGACTCAGCCGCCATGTCGGTTCAATCCTGGTTCAATCGGGTGTGGTACGAGCAGGCGGCTCCTCCTTGGTGGCTGCTGCCCTTGTCGCTGGTCTACGGAGCGGCGGCAGGTTCTCGCCGTTTTCTATACGCCAAACGCCTGCGCAAATCGACCGTGATGCCGCTGCCGGTGGTCGTGGTCGGAAACCTCAGCGTGGGCGGCACGGGCAAGACGCCGCTGGTCTGCTGGCTGGCGGCCCGCCTCGGCGAAGCGGGCTTCAAGCCAGGCGTCGTCACACGCGGCTATGGAGGCTCTTCCGGAAGCGTGCGGCTCATCGGTTCGGGCGACGATCCTGCCGTCGTCGGCGATGAGCCGATATTGCTTGCGCGCCGGACTGGAGTGCCCGTCGCGATCGGCCGCGACCGCCCGGCGGCCGCCCAGCTTCTGGTCAACGCCGGATGCGACGTCGTGGTCAGCGACGATGGCCTGCAGCACTATGCGTTGGCGCGCGACTGTGAAATCGTGGTCATCGACGGCGATCGGCGCTTTGGGAACGGCTGGCTGCTGCCGGCCGGACCCTTGCGCGAACCCAAGGCACGAATGGCGTTTGCGGATGCCATCGTGGTCAATGGCGGGCGGGCGCTGCTCGACGGTGCTCTGAGCATGAGGCTCGAGGCCCGGAGCGCCTCGAGCCTGATCGGCGGCGCGGTGAAGGCGCTCGACGAATTCGCGGGCTGCTCCGTGCATGCGGTCGCCGGCATCGGCAATCCGGAGCGGTTTTTCAACATGCTGCGCGCGCACGGCATCGAGGTCGTCGGCCATCCGTTGCCGGACCACGCGCGCCTGCAGCCGTCGGACATTTCCTTCGCCGATGAGCGTCCCGTGCTCATGACGGAGAAAGATGCCGTAAAGTGTCGGGCCATTGCGGGGCCGCGGCATTGGTATGTGCCGGTGACGGCGAGTTTCGACGGGAGCGAATCGAAACTGCTGCTCGAGATCGTGACCCGGGCGATTGAACGGCGCGCTTCGCGCGCGTGAGGTGTCATGGATAAGCGATTGTTCGATCTGTTGGTGTGTCCGATCTGCAAGGGGCCGCTGCAAAGTTCCGGTTCCGGCAATTCGCTCGAGCTCATCTGCCGGCCGGATCGGTTGGCCTATGCCGTCAGCGAGGGCATTCCCCTGATGCTGCCGGAGGAGGCCCGCGTGCTGGTAGCCGACGACCCAGCGCTGGACCGCTGACCCGTGTTTCACGTCGTCATTCCGGCGCGCTTCGCCGCTTCACGGCTGCCGGGCAAGCCGCTGCTCCTCATCGGCGGCAAGCCGCTGATCCAATGGGTGTGGCAATGCGCGCGCGCAAGCGGCGCGAACTCCGTGACCATCGCCACGGACGACGCCAGAATCAGCGATGCCGTGCAGCACTTCGGCGCCGAATGCCTGATGACGTCGGCGCGCCACGCCTCCGGCACGGATCGGATCGCCGAGGTGGTGCGGGTGAAGGGCTTTGCGGCGGAAGACATCGTGGTGAACCTGCAGGGCGACGAACCCATGATGCCGGCCAAGGTCATCGACGAAGTCGCGGATGCCCTGCGCGACCGGCCGTGGGCCGGCATCGCAACGGCGGTCGCGCCGATCCGATCGCTGGCGGAATTCCTGGATGCGAACTGCGTGAAGGCGTTGCGCGCGCGGGATGGCCAGGCGCTGTACTTCAGCCGCGCGCCGGTGCCGTGGCCCCGCGACAGCGTCGCGGCGGAGCGGCCGACCCGTTTCGAGGGCGCGTGGCGCCACATCGGCATCTATGCCTACCGCGTGCGGAGCCTGCTGGAGTTTGCGTCATGGCCGCCGACGCCGCTCGAAGAAGCGGAACGGCTGGAACAGCTGCGCGCATTGGAAAACGGCATGCGCATTCATCTGGTGGAATTGGCCGAAGCGCCGCCGCCGGGAATCGACACGCCCGAGGACTTGGAACGGGTACGAGCCGCCGCTGCCGCGCTACATGAAGGTCCGTAGCAGCCAGAACAGGGCACCCGCCAGGGCGATGGACACCGGCAGCGTGAGCACCCACGCCATCAGCAGATTGCGCACGGTGGACCATTGCAAGCCGGAATGATTGGCGACCATGGTGCCGGCCACGCCCGAGGACAGCACATGCGTGGTGCTGACCGGCAAGCCGTACATTTCGGCGGCTCCGATCGTCGCCATCGCCACGAGCTCCGCGGAGGCGCCCTGCGCATAGGTCAGATGGGTCTTGCCGATCCTCTCGCCGACCGTGACCACGATGCGTTTCCAGCCGATCATCGTGCCGAGCCCCAAGGCGATGGCAACGGCGACCTTCACCCAGGTCGGAATGAACTTGGTCGAATGGTCCAATTCCTTCTTGTACGCGTCGAGAATTTTCTTGTCGGCCGCGGTGACGCCCAGTGCCGAACTCTTGCCCATGAAGCGCAGACCCTCGCTCACCAGGTACATGTCATTGCGGATGTTGACCATGGAGCCGGCGGGAACCTTGGCCATGGAATGGTACCGGTCGACCTGCTGGGCAATCGAACCGGCGAGCGCACCGAGCGCCGCCACGCCTTGCGGACTCACGGCGCGCTTGCGCACCACTTCCAGCGCGGCGGCATGGGGATCGGCGGGCTCCGCAGCGGCGCCGTAATGCGAGAATACCGTCCGCGCCTGCAGGGAGACCGCGACGAATTGGGTGACATCTTCTTCGTGCATGGTGCGGTTGAGCGCGTACGCGGTCGGTACCGTACCGATCAGGATCAGCATGATGAGTCCCATGCCTTTCTGTCCGTCGTTGCCGCCGTGGAAGAAGCTCACTCCAGTGCAGGTCAGAATCAGCAGGCTGCGAATCCAGAAGGGCGGCGGCTTGTTGCCCTCGGGTTCCTTGTACAGCGCCGGAACCTTGATCGTGGCCCTGAGCACGGTCAGCAGCAGCCAGGCCGCGCTGAAACCGATCAGAGGCGACACCAGCAGGGTCTCGCCGATTTTGGCCGCCTGGTTCCAGTCCACTCCGCTGGTGCCGGTGGGGTTTGCCGCCATCAGCTGGTTCATCAGCCCGACGCCGATGATGGAACCGATCAAGGTGTGCGAACTCGACGAAGGCAAGCCGAAGTACCAAGTGCCCAGGTTCCAGATGATGGCCGCGATCAAAAGGGCAAACACCATGGCGAAACCGGCGCCGCTGCTCACCTGAAGGATCAGCTCCACGGGAAGCAACGACACGATGCCAAAGGCGACCGCGCCGGTCGAGATGAGCACGCCGAGGAAATTGAAGAAGCCGGACCACACGACGGCCAGATTGGGGGACAAGGAATTCGTGTAGATTACCGTTGCAACCGCATTGGCGGTGTCGTGGAAACCATTGACGAATTCGAACGCCAGCGCGATCAAAAGCGCAATGCCGAGCAAGATATACGAGTACGCGGGAGTGTCGCGTACCACGGATAAATCGTCCGCCAGGTGTATCCCGGTGTATATGATTCCGGCAACCACTACCGCGGCCGCGAGGACATTGAACCACGGGTTCGGTTTTTGCCGGACCAGGGGCGAAACGCGCGGTGGCTGGCTGATTCCAAGGGTCGCTTGATTGACTACATCGGTATTGGCCATGCTCTGAGTTCCGATTCGAGGGGACGTAACCCGCGATTTATAAATTCGTAATGTGACGATCAGATGACAACCAGGATTCTTTGATGCCATTCACCATATCCCACGCCGCGGTCGTGCTGCCTTTCTCGCGGGTGCTCGCCCGGTGGCGATTGCTGTCCGCCGCGGTCATCGGTGCGATGGTTCCCGATTTCGGGCTGTTTTTCCCTTGGCGCGTGCACCGCTTCGAGACGCACAGCGCCGTGGGCCTGCTGAGCTTTTGCTTGCCCGTGGGGCTCGCCGGCTACTGGATTTTTCAGGGGCTGATCAAGACCCCGGTGCTCGAGGTCCTGCCCGACGGTGCCTATGCGCGGTGGCGCCGGTTCGCCTCGCCGGCCGACCTGACCAGCGTCCGGCAATGGATACTCGCCGCCTGCGGAGTGTTGGCCGGAGCCATCACCCATCTGGTGTGGGACGCATTTACCCATTTCGGCGCCCGGGGGGCACGCATGATCCCCTGGCTCGACGATCCCATCGTCGACATCGGCAGTCGGCATGTGGTCGGGACGCGGGTACTGCAGGACGGCACCTCGCTGATCGGGCTGGTCATCGTTCTGGGTGTGATCTGTTACGGCCTGCGCCGCGGTCACGAGCCAGCGGTGCCAAACCGGCCCTTGGGGCCCGCAGAGAGGCGCACTTGGGTGCTCGCTTATGTGGTTGCCGTCCTGGCCCTGAGCGGCGCATGGTTCGTCTGGTGGCGCATAGGCGAGCCCCCGCCGCGCAATTGGACGGCGCGCGGCGTGATGCTGGTGGTGGAAGGCATCGCTGTATCCAGCCTACGCGGCATCGCCTCGGCGCTGCTGTGCGTCAGCCTCGGCTTGGATTGGCGTCTGCGCGCGCTGCGACTATCGAGCGCGCACAGACCCCATTAATTTTCGGCGAGAAAGTCCTCTATCGGTCGTCAGGACCGGTGCGAGGCACGTCGCTGGGAGCCGAAGACCATACGACGTACTTGTTATCGCCGCCCTGGCCCTGAGATTCCGCAGGCTGGGCAGGTGCGGGATCCCGTGCCGCCGCCGGTTCGCGGGCCGGCTCGCGCGCAGCTTCGCGCGGGGCTTCGCGGGACGGCTCTCGCGGCGCCTCGCGAGGCGCTTCGCGGGATGCTTCGCGCGACGATTCGAAGTTCGCCGGCGAAGCGCCGCCTGACCCGCCGCCACCGCCACCGCCACCGCCGCCGGTGCCGCCGGCGCCCGTGCCCGCACCTTCGCCATCTCCGCCCGAGGGGGCATTGACGGGCCCGCTGCCCGCGCCTGAGTTGGGATTCGATCCCT
>Ga0182030_10018005_pt1 | contig 13588 bp, 7 predicted proteins | sample 812S3MmetaG_FD_121299 | JGI IMG/M metagenome (GOLD analysis project Ga0182030, IMG submission 121299) | Permafrost microbial communities from Stordalen Mire, Sweden - 812S3M metaG (Illumina Assembly) | ecosystem: Environmental > Terrestrial > Soil > Wetlands > Permafrost | place: Sweden... | reverse complement strand
TTGGGCACTTCAGCGCCAGATCGCCTTCGTCGGTGCGGAAGTTGTGAAATGCCATTCCCTCCACCAAGCCGCCGCCCTCAACCCCGCGAATCGCCGCGCACCAGCCGTACTTGGCAAACGATTGCGTCAACCGCGCAGCCAGCGAATATGCGGCATTGCCCCACAAATACTTCGAGTGGTCCTTGCCGTCGACGCCCTCTTCGAAGGCGAACTCGTCAATCACCTTCGTGTCCTTGCCGTACGGCTCACGCATCAGAACATGCGGCATCGTCAGCGCCACATAGCGGGAGTCGTCCGAAGCCCGGAAGCCCTTCCACTTGGCATATTCCGTGCTGTCAAACACCTTTGAGACATCGCGGATTCCCGTTATCTGCCCGAATTCTTCAAGGTTGAGCAGACTCGGGGAAGCTGCGCTAAGGAACGGCGCATGGGCCGCCGAAGCAACCTGCGACACCTTCTCCAGCAACTCAACGTCTTCAGCACCGCGGCCAAACTCATAGTCGCCTACCAGTGCGGCAAAAGGAGAGCCGCCGTAGACTCCGAATTCCTCTTCGTACACCTTCTTGAAGAACGAGCTCTGGTCGAACTCCGGCGCGCGCTGCAGATCGCGCAACAATTCCTTCTTGGAGACATTCATCAGCTTGATCTTCAGGTTGGAGCCGGTTTCGCTCTCGTCCATCAAGTGCTTGATGCCCCGCCAGGTCGCCTCAAGCTTCTGGAACGCAGGGTTGTGCAATACCTCGTTCAATTGCAGCGATACCAGCCGGTCGATATCCGCAATGCGCTTTCCGATTGTCGCTTCGGCATCGCGGCTAAGGGTCATCTTCCCTTCAAGAACCTGGTTGATGAACTCCTTCACCATGTCCTTGCCGCGCTCCTGCGCAGCCGTATCCTTGCCAAAGCGCCCCTGGGAAACAATTGAATCCAGCAGCGACGTTTCGGTCGTCGTGGTCTCTACGGCTTGCGCCGCCAATGGGTTCGACGAGCTACTCATTCTTGTCCCCCTCCGCCGTGCTGCCTAACTCTGAGCGCAGCTTGTTCAGCTCCTCGGTCTTTGAAACCGCGTCGAACAACGCCTGATCCAGTTCGTCGTTGCCCTGCAGGCTGCCCCGCAGATTCGACAGCCGCGTCCGCAGATCCAGCAGCTCCTTGATCGGACCAACCTGTTCGGCCACCTTCGCCGGCTCAAAATCCTCGAAGCTTTCAAATTTCAGATCCACCCCAACCTGCCCCGCTTTGGAGCTCAGCTTGTTCTCAACGGAGAACTTCAGGTGGGGCTGCATCCCCTTGAGAACACTGTCGAAATTGTCCGGGTTGATCTCCACGAACTTCCGGTCCTTCAAAGCCGCGAGCGGCTTCTCAGGCTGACCGGTAAGATCGCCGAGCACGCCCATCACGAAGGGCAATTCCTTCATCTCGATGGCGTTTCCAACCTCTACGTCGTAAGTGATTTGCACCCGGGGAGCCCGGACGCGACTGAGTTTCTGCTGTGTACTTTCTCTGGCCATAACGCTCCGGTTGTTCAATTCAAAGCAACAAAATCAAAGAAACCACAAAAAGGTTCCAATGTCTAGATAATTCTTGGGGACCTTTTCTCGCTCATTGTCAAGTGCATACAACACACTACAGGAAGAATAGTTCTGATTCTGTCATGATTTTGTGCGAGGATGTGACTGTCAGTTTGAAGTTTTTGTTTTTCATTCGCCGGGCCGGGCCAACTGCGTGGGTGGGGAATTGCTCAACAGGCCGGCGAATAACCTCAACGCCTTTATGCAACAGTGTGCCGATTGTTGTCAAGCCTCCCGCGCTGAAGACCGTGCTCGGGCTCCATCCTCAATATCGCGAACCGACCCCATTCTCCTTTTCTTTTGCATCCTCGCTCTTCAACCGGTAACATGACATTCTTAGCCGAGGTTGTTCAAAGAACATGCGACAGCTTCAACCCGTCATCTGGTCCAAAGGCACCTTCCTCTCGCCCCAGCACTTGCAGGCGCAGGAGCGCTTTGTTGAAGACAGCGCGCGATTCTACCTGGACTCGCTCAACGCCCGCTCCTGGGGCTTTCGCGAGATTCAAATCGACACCAAGGCTCTGTCTGAGGGACGCCTGGCCATTACCCTGGCCTCCGGCATCTTCCCCGATGCCCTTCCCATCGACATCCCCGCGTCGGAGTATCCGCCGCCCGCCAGGGTCCTGGACGAATGCTTTCAGGATGGGCGGAAGAGCTGCACATTCTACCTCGCCGTACCGGAATACCTGCAAGGCGGTATGAACGTCTCAGTAAATCGCAGCCAGGTCAGCACCCGCTTCCTGGCTCAACTGCTGATGGTCCGCGACGAGAATACCGGGAGCGGCGAAAAACCCGTCCAGGTGGCGCGCAAGAATCTTCAGATTTTGGCGGAGGGCGAAAACCGCGAGGGCTCCGTGGTGCTCGGATGCATCCGCATTCTCCGCTCCGAGACCGGCATGTACCAGGTCGATCCTGCCTACATTCCGCCCCTCATCGACATTCACGCGCACCCCACCCTCAAGCGCATCCTCAGCAACATGGTTGAACTGCTGGTTGCGCGCAGCAGCCAGCTCTCCGGCAGCCGCCGCCAGAAGAATCAGTCCCTGGCCGACTTCTCCGCCTCCGACGTGGCCAATTTCTGGCTGCTCTACACCATCAACAGCCATCTCCCTGTCTTTCGCCACTTCCTTGAAACCACCAACATTCAGCCTGAATTGCTGTTCGGCGAAATGTCTGACCTCGCGGGAGCATTGACCGCCTTCTCCAGCAAAATCGCGCCCCGCGATCTGCCCGACTACAACCACGAACAGCTCGGCGTCTGCTTCGCCGAGCTCGACCGGCTCATCCGCGTCATGCTGGAAACCGTGGTGCCCAGCAACTTTGTCGCACTGCCCTTGAAGATGGTTCGCGACACCATCTACGCGACGTCAATCGATAAGGATGCCTACTTCGACAACTCGCGTTTCTACCTCGCGATTTCAGCCGACATTCGCGACGCGGACCTCATCGACCGCACGCCCAAACTGCTCAAGGCCTGCTCCGCAACGCAGCTTGAAACCCTCATCCGCAACGCTCTCCCCGGATTGCGCCTGCAGCACGTGCCCACTCCGCCCCGCGCCATACCCGTAAAGCTGCGCCACCAGTATTTCTCCATCGAGCAAGGCGGCCCGGTATGGGAGTCGGTACAGCGCGCCCGCAACTTCGCCGTCTACGCGCCGTCCGATCTGCTCAACCCGCAAATGGAGCTGGTAACTCTCCTGGCCCAGCCCGCGTAGAACCCTTCTTCACTAATTAACTTCTTCACTTCTTCATCATGAAGATCACCACCACGATCAGCACAATTAGCAAAACGATTATCACAGCTCCCATCACCAGCAGGATCGGCTGCAGCTTCCCCGCCGGCGGTGGCGCCGGAGTTGCCGCAGGCGCTGGCGGTGGCGCCGGCATTGGCGGAGCAGCCATCGGCGGCGGAGCATACATCCCTGGCTGAGGCATCCCCCCCATTCCCTGCATTCCAACCGGCGGAGGAGGCGGGGGCGGCGCGAATTGCGGCATCGGAGGAAGCCCGGGAGCACCTCCAGGCCCGGCTGGTGGCGCACCCGCAACCTGGCCCGGCATTTCCGCGCCCGGGCCACCCCGCATGGCCTGTTCCCGCAGCCTTGAAGCATCCAGAATCCGTGTGAATTCGCTCGGCCCCGCAGGCCTGGAAGGCGCAGCCTGCGAAGCCGCCACCGGCTGGTTAACGACCGGAGGTTGAGGCGGCGGAGCGAATGGATAGGCCGGAGCGGCCGGTGGCGTTGCTGCCGCAGCGGCCGGCTGGTTGCCTTCTGAGAGCGAAGCGAAAGTCTGCGTCCAGATTCCCGGCCCTGCGCCCGGTGGAGGACTCGCCGGCGCAGCAACCACCGGCGGAGTTGGCTCAGGTGGCTCATCGAGCATTCGAATCAGCCGGGTGATTCCCACCCCCGACCCGGCAGGGGTGGCAGCAATCGGCGGCAATTCCGGAGCCTGCGACGCAAACGGATCGAGACTCGCACTCGCCTGAGCGCCCGGTCGCTTGTCCGCCGGATTCAGGCCAAAATCCATGGCAGGGTCAAGCGGCCTGGGCTCTTCCCGCCAGGGCGGCGCTGCCGGCGCCGATTGCGGTTCAAGCGACAGCATTTGCGTAAACGATCCCACGGCGGGGCGTGGGGAATCGCCCGCAATTGGTTCCATCGGCGGCGGGGCCGCTGGAGCTGTGCTTGCGCCGCCGAACGTGCCGAACATTTGGGTAAACGCGCCCGGCTTGTTTTCAGCCGGAGGAGTCGGCGCCGTCTGCGGCGGGGCCGGAGGAGTCGCGCCGGCGCCGCCGAATGTTCCAAACAACTGAGTGAATGCACCCGGTTTATTTTCAGCCGGCGCACCCGGCGCTCCCCCAAAAGGCGCAACAGCGGGACTCGGCGCATCGGTCCGCGCACCGCCGAACGCGGGACCTTCGCTTCCCGATACCCGCAGCAATTCCGTAAATCCGCCTGGGGTTGGTGCCGCTGGCTGTGCGGGAGCCACGGGCGCTGGCTTTGGCGCTTCGGGAACAACACGAGCCGCGGGCTGCGGAGGTTTGACGGGGGTCACAACCGGAGCAGGCGGAGCATCGAGCGCGCTCAGAGTTCTCAACAGAGATGTGAACCCGGAATCCTGAGCCGGACGCGGAGCCGGTGGCGGAGCTGGCGTCGGCCGTGCCGCAGCCGGCGGCGGCAAAGGCCCCGCCAGGGTCTGCAGAAGTTCAGTAAAACCGCCGGCGGGTTTACCGGCGCTGGCTGGCGCACCCCCTCCGCCCGGCCCGGCAGGCGCCTTCTCCACATAGGCGGGTCCTTCGGCGGTACCCTTCCGTATCCGGTCAAGCAGTTCCTGCACGCTCTCCGCTGCCCCGCCGCCAACCACAACCTTGTGCACCATAGGCTCGGCCAGGCCTTGCGGACCGGGCACGGGCCCGGGCGCTGGCTGCGGCCTGGGCGCTTCCGGCGCACGATAGATTGGGGCGGCAGGCGCTGGCGCCGAGCTTACTTCCGGCTTTTTCACCGGCTCAGGCGACTGAACCGCCCCAAAGACTCCTGTTGCCCCAAAATCCCGGTCACCACCGGAATCCTCCGTCCATTGAGAATTCAGGGGGTTAGGTCCAGGGGTCGTCGGTTTCTCCATAAAATTAGGCCTCCGAGGCAATGCCGGTAGCATAAATCATTCGTTGCACCCGATTTACCTGTTCATCTAAAAAAGATTTTGCGTATAATTCGCTTGCGCCCTGCCGCGCCGGACGACAAGAACTCTGGAAAGTCTCCTTAGAGGGTCGCCCGGACTGGCGGTAAGTCTTATCGATGCAGGTCAACCGGCAATCACTGGAGATTCGATTTGCATCCATTCGGAACCAAACCTGATCTCAAACCCTCTCTCACGGCGGTCTCCATACTATGAAGTTCCTGTCGCGTGTCGTCTGGTCTGAAGGAATGCATCTCGGCCCGCACCACTTCCAGACTCAGAGCCGGTATTTCGAAGACACGCTTTGGTTCCTCAATTCCAATCTGCGCCAGGAGCCATGGGGATTCCTGCATTATTCCCTGGATACGGAGGCGATGCGCAATGGCCTGGCCATCCTCAGCTTCGCATCCGGCATTCTGCCCGACGGTCTCATCTTCGATTTGCCCGATTGCGACTCAGTACCCAGTCCCGCAAATCTGAGCAAGCTGTTTTCCTCCACCGACAGTGAGATGACCCTCTACCTCGCCATTCCGCCGCGCCACGACCAGGGCCTCGACTGCGACCTCGCGGGCGGCGACGGCACGCGATACAGCGCCGTTCAGCGAACGCTCCGCGACGACTCCGTCGGCCAGGGCGAGAACAGCGTCTCCTTTGCCCGCAAAAATCTGGCGCTGCTCAGCGAGGCGCAACTTATCCCAGACACCGTTTCCTTTCCCGTTGCCCGCGTTCTTCGCGACGGCCAGGGCGGATTCGTAAGCGACCCGGAATTCATTCCGCCATGCCTCCGCATCAGCGCTTGCGAAGGCCTGGTGCTGCTGCTGCACCGGCTGGCGCAGGCCATCGAAGAAAAAGTCTCTTCCACCCGTGACAACCGGCTCAGCTCCGGACGTTTCGAGCTTGGCACCTCCGCTCTCGATGTTGCCAACTACTGGTTCCTGCACGCCCTCTGTTCCTCCCTGCCCGCGCTGCGCCGCCATCTCCAGGATCGCCGCAGCCATCCCGAGGAGGTTTACCGCGACCTTGCCCGCCTGGCCGGAGCGCTCAGCACCTTTTCCCTCGAGGCCACGCGCGAGGAAGTCCCTAAATACCAGCACCGCGACCTGACCGCGACCTTCAGGGAAATGGACGCTTTGATACGCCGCTACCTCGAAGTGGTCGCGCCGTCCAACACCGTCACGCTCCAGTTCCGCAAAGCAGTGGATTACATCTACGCCGCCGAGGTAAAAGACGAGCGCTGCCTCCGCCGTTCGCGCTGGATCCTCGGCATCCGTTCCCCTCTCACTGAATCCGTACTGCTGCGGCAAACGCCAAGGCTGCTCAAAATCTGCTCAGCCGAGGGGGTTGGCAAGCTGGTTCAGCGCGCCCTTCCCGGCCTTGAGCTCATGCACCTTCCGGTTCCCCCCGCCGCCCTCCACGCCCAGGCGGACATGCACTATTTCTCCATTTCGCTTAGCGGCGCGTGCTGGCAGCATATACTCCAGACCAAACAGGTTGGTGTCTATTTGCCCGGCGACCTCGGCGACGCTAACTTCGACCTAACCATCATCATGGAGACATCAGAATGAGCTCTTCTCCGGCTTCCGCTCTTCAAGAGATGAAGACCAACAACCTCGCGATGGCCTTCCAGGAAGTTTTCACCGTGATTCTGCGCACCAGGTTTTTTGTGCAGCGCGTTGAAAACGCCGACGCGTTCCGCGCCACCTTGCGCAAAATGATCTCCGCCGCGGTCAAGGATGCCGCCGCCATGGGATACAGCGACGAAGCCTCCAAGATGGCAATCTACGCCATGATCGGCTTCCTCGACGAGAGCATACTGAACTCCAAGGACCCAACCTTTGCCGACTGGGCGCGGCGGCCTTTGCAGGAAGAAATGTTCGGTGGCCACTTTGCCGGCGAAAACTTCTTTCGCAACCTAACCGAGCTGCTCAATCGCCCCGAGTCCGCCGAGGTCGCCGACGTGCTTGAGCTGCATGCCATTTGCCTGCTGCTCGGCTATAAGGGCCGCTTCGCATTCGGAGACGCGTCGGAAATCCATACCATTCTCAACCGCATCCGCGACAAGATCGCCCGCATACGAGGCGGCTATGCGCTGTTCCGCCCCACGGAAACACCCGCTGCTCCGCCTGCCGCCAAAGGCGACCCCTGGGTGGGCCGCCTGGTTTGGACTACCGTTCTGCTCGCCTTCATCACCATCCTGGCCTACGTTGGATACATGCTCATCCTTGGCCAGGGCATGCCCACAACCGCAAGAGTCGCCGAACCGTCTCCGGTGGACCAACAAATTCACCGTGCCCCATCCATCGCGCAATTACCGGGGCCCTCGCGGACAGGTCTTCGTCCGTGGGGTGGTCTGGCGATGGGTGGGAAGCCACAAAACTTAATCGCCCAGGTTCATCCTGAGCAGTTCATAACACAAATGAATTGTCATCCTGAGCGACCGCAGGGAGTCGAAGGACCTGCGTTTTTACCTCCCAATCTCGCTCCCGCAACTTTCGCATCCCACCAATCGCCCAGCCTGCCGGAGATGTCCCTATGAAACGCATTCTGATTGGGATCGCTATCTTCGTTGTCTATCTCGCCCTGGTCATTGGGGGAGCATTCCTGCTGCACTTTGAAGGCACAAAATTCGTGCTGTTCATTGTGATTCTCGGCCTGCTCGGCGCATTGGCCGTGGGGTTCGTTCTCTGGTTTCTCCACAAGGCAAGTGCCGGCTCGGCAGGTGGCGGCGCCGACTCGCCCGACGCCATCAACCTGAACACCCTGCTCCGCGATGCCGATGCCAGGGTTCGCCAAGCCAACCGCGCCGGCGTCAAGTCCCTTGCTTCCCTGCCGCTCATTTACGTCATAGGAGACGAGAACTCAGCCAAGACCCAAACCGTGCTGCAATCCGGCCTCGACCCCGAACTCCTTGCCGGCAACGTCTTCCGCGACGGCCTCGTCGTTCCCACCCAGCTTGCCAACATCTGGCTGGCCGGCAACTACGTTGTCGCGGAAGCGGGAGGAGCGCTGCTGCGCCAACCCGCGCTTTGGCTCCGCCTGGTTAAGGCCACGCTGCCCGCCCGGCTCGGTTCGGCTTTCTCCAAAGACAGCCGCCTGCCTGCGCGGTCTGTGGTGGTATGCGTCAGCATCGAGCGCATCCTCGCTCCCAACACCACCGAACAAATTCGCGGCCTGGCGCAAATGCTCAATGAGCGTCTCCGCCAGCTTTCGCAGACGCTGGGCATCTCGCTCCCCATTTACGTCCTCTTCACCAAACTCGATAACATCACTCCCTTTGCCGAGTACGTGGGCCGGCTCTCCGAAGAAGAGGTCAAGCTCCCCATCGGCTCTCTGCTCTCTTCGCTCGACTCCGGCTCCGGCGTCTATACCGAGCAAGCCTCGGCGCTGATCGGCGCTCGATTCGACCAGCTTCTCTTCGCGCTCGCCGAGTTCCGGCTCGACATTCTTTCCCGCGGCGGCGAACTTCAGGAGCTTGCCCGCGCCTATGAATTTCCCCGCGACCTGCGCAAGGTTCGCGCCGGCATTGTTTCCTTCCTGGCCGAGGTTGCGCGTCCCAGCCAGATCGGCGTCAACCCGTTCCTGCGTGGCTTCTTTTTCACCGGCATGCGCGCCCACATGGTCGAAGACATACTCGATATCGGCCCGGCGCAGCCGCAGGCTGCCGCTCCCATCAATGCCGGAGCAACCCGCATCTTTTCGCTCGCCGGCGCGCCGCAGCAAGTGCAGGCGCCCCAGCCCAGGCGCGGTGGCGTGCGCAAAGTCCCGCAGTGGGTCTTCCTGCCGCACCTGTTCTCCAGAATCCTCCTGGCCGATAAGTCGGCCCTTGAAGCCAGCCGCTCAAGCACCCGGACCAGCTTTCTCAAACGCGCGTTGCTGGCCACCGCCAGCGCCGTCATTCTCATCTTCCTGGTGCTGTTTACCATCTCGTTCTTCAAAAATCGAGCGCTCGAGCATCGGGTAGCCGAAGCGGCGGCCGCGCCTGTTTCTACAGTTTCCGCGGGCTCATTTGCCGCTCAGGGCGATCTGGAATCGCTGGACAAGCTCAAGGCCGTGCTAGAAGAACTTGAGGATTATCGCAAGAATGGACCGCCCATGATGGATCGAATGGGCCTGTACCGTGGCGATGCGCTCTTCCCCATTGCCTGCCAGGCTTATTCCAACAAATTCAGCACCCTCCTTCTCACCCCCACACAGGCCAACATCCTCACCAGGCTTCGCGCCTTGCCCGCTACCCCAGCGCCCGATTCAGACTACGGCGCAACCTACCGGCCTCTCAAGGCATACCTCATCACCGTCTCCAACCCTGACCCCGATTCACCCCAGGACACCCAGGAGTTTCTCCCCTCCGAGCTTCTCTTCCAGTGGGCCGGCAGCGCGTCTCCTGACCCCAACCTCGCGCATCTGGCCCAGAGTCACTTCCAGTTCTACGCCAGCCTTCTTTCTGAACCGTCCTCGTGCATGGCAAAAAGCGCCGGCAATCTAAACGACATAGTTGTCACGCGCACCCGCTTCTACCTGAATGGTTTCCAGGGATTCCAGCACGTCTACCAAAGCATGATTGCCGCCGCCAACCACAAGGTCCCCGGCTTCGACTTCAACAGCAAGTTCCCCGGCTCCGCGCAGTACATCTTCGACAACTATCCCGTACAGGGCGCTTTCACCAAGGGTGGCTTCGCCTTCATGCAGGATGCGATCCTGCATCCCGACCCCTATTTCCGCGGGGAAGAGTGGGTTCTGGGCCCCATGTCCGGCCCTCCAATCGACCGCGCCGCGCTCTCGGTTCAACTCAAACAGAGCTACACCGCCGACTACCTCCAAACCTGGCGAACCTATCTCACCAAGGCCCAGTTCATCCCCTACAAGAACTTTGCCGATGCCGGCGCAAAGCTCGGCTCGCTCGACTCCAATACCTCCGCGATGCTTGAGCTTTTCTCGCTCATCTCCATCAACACCGGCGTCTCTGCTCCTGAAATCTCAACAGCCTTCCAGGCGCCTCAGGCCATTGTTCCGCCCACCGGCGCCGATACCCGCCTCATCGGCCCAACCAACCAGCCTTACATTCAGGCCCTGCAAGGTCTTGAAGGTGCGCTCAAAAGCCTCACGCTGAATGCCACCAGCGCCAACGACCCCAACGCCGCCGCGCCTGTTACCCAGGCTGCGCTCACCGCCGAGCAATCTGCCGAGACCCTCCGCAACGGCTTTGTCCCCGACCCCGCAGGCGGCATGGACAAAACCAGCTTTGCGCTTCTCGAAGCCCCCATCGAGTCGGCAAAGAGCCTCGCCGCCCAGGCTCCAGCCGCGGCCGCCGGCGGCGGAGCAAAAAGCTTCTGCGGCCAGCTTGACCCGCTGCTCGGCAAGTTCCCCTTCAACCCGCAGTCCGGCACCGAAGCCAGCACTGAAGAGGTCGCACAGGTCTTCGCACCGGGAACCGGATCGTTGGCCCAGTTGCAGACCTCCCTAAAGGCGTTGGTCGTCCAGCAGGGCTCGCAATACGTTGTCGCTCCGGGCTCCGCGGTCCACATCAGTCCCTCGTTCCTCGCGTTCCTCAACTCGGCCCAGAAAATCTCTTCCGACCTCTATCCCAACGGCGGCAACCAGCCCGCGCTCGACTTCACCCTCACTGAAGTAAAAGGCGCTTCCGATGCCGTGCTCGTCATCGATGGCAAGCAGATCAGCGCCGGCGGCCAATCGGCCACGTTCCACTGGGTCTCTTCGCCGTCAAGCAGAATTACCCTGGCCACGCAGAAAAACACCGCGCCCGTAATGGCCGGCCCATGGTCGGTATTTCACCTCGGGTTCTCTGCCCCGCAAATCTCACCCAACCGATTGAAGTTCTCATTCAGTTTCAACAATCAAACGCCTGAGGTTGTGCTCTTCGACGCCTCGGGACCCGGGGCGCCGCTGCTGAACCCCGAATTTATGAAAGGATTCCATTGCGTGTCGAACGTAGCCCGCTAAGGAACCTCTGCAAAAGCCTGCTGCTTTGAATGGGCACGGCTTTAGCAGCATCGAGACAGCCGCTGCTTTGAAAGGGCACGGCTTTAGCCCCCGAGGGAAGATTTCTTCAAACTGAGGCGCCACAAACGATAGGAATTGGATAGCGATTTCCGCCCTCTCGTGAGACTCTTATTGGAAGACTTTCAACGCCTGTTTCGATTCGGGTTCGATAGCGCTTTTCAGCGAAGCGGAATAAAACGACTACCTCTGGAGCATACGAGGCAAAAGAATGACGGAAGAATTCGCCAACCAACTGTCGCAACCGGACGCGCCCCCGGCAGGCAGCGCACACACGCCCCTTTGGATTGCCGTCTCGGCACTCAGCGATGTGGGCTGCGTCAGGACCAACAATGAAGACTCATTCGGATACGACGAAGCCCTCGGCATCTTTGTCGTCTGCGACGGCATGGGTGGAATGGCCGCCGGCGAGGTCGCCAGTTCCCGCGCGGTAGCGGCCATCGTCGGCAGCTATGCTGAATCCGCCGCCTCCGGACTGCCCGTCAGCACGCGGCTGCTGCATGCCATCAACACCGCAAATGCCGATGTATGGGAGAAAGGCCAAATCGCCGAGAACAAGGGCATGGGCACCACCACCGTGGCGGCGGCAATCGATGGAGACAAGCTCATCCTCGGCAACGTCGGCGATAGCCGTGCCTATATCGTGCAGGACGGCCAGTGCGTTCAACTCACCGTCGATCATTCCTATATCAACGAGCTTATTCGCAACGGTACATTGACAATCGAAACCGCGCACAATGCCGACCTTCGAGGCCTGGAGTCCGTGATTACCCGCGCGGTGGGCGTTGCCGCCGAGGTCCAGCCCGACTTCTTTTCCATCGATCTAAAACCCGGAACCGCCGTTCTTCTGGCCACCGACGGACTTACCCGCTATCTTCAACCGGACGAAATCGCCTCCATCCTGGATGCCTCGCCCTTTGAGTCTGCCTGCACCAACCTCATCGAAACAGCCAAGCAGCGCGGAGGGCAAGACAACATCAGTTGCATCCTGCTCATAGCCATGGCCGCTTGACCATGTCGCTTCTTCCAAAAGCCGTCAAGCACGGCGCATTAGCATTGATTGTTGCCGGATTGCTGGGCGTGGCCGCACTCGCCGGTGCAGCCGGCAACGACCCCGGCAAGCCCCCTGCCAAGCCGGCCGCCAAAACGCATCCCGCCAGCCATTCCAGGAGCGCCGGCCACAGGCGCGCCACTGGAGCGTCGCACAAAACCCCGGTCGGCGGCGCCTCTCATCAGGACGCTGCTTCAGTGCCAGGTTCTCCCAGTCCTGTCGCCGGCGGCGACAGGCAAATCAAAAACGGTCCCGCTCCTGCCGGTGGCGCCAGCCGCGTCTCCCGGAACAGCACCGCAATTCGCGCCCGGACCATCCCCATAGGCAGCGCAACACGCAATGCACGGCAGGCTGTGAACCTCCATGACATTCCGGGCGGCGGACAAAGTGTCTTAGCCGGCGGTCATAGAGTCATTGTGGAGCGCCGCGACGGCAGCCGCCTGGTTGCGGAGCGGGGCCGCCCAGGTTTCGTGCAGCGTGGCTACAAGTTGAATGGTCATGACTTTGCCAGGCGCTCTTACTACGACCACGGCGTCGAATATGAGAGCTTCTATCGCGCCTATCTCTTCCGTGGCTTGCCATTCAGCCTCTATAGTCCAGGCTTCTATTACCCCCGCGCCTTTTACGGATGGGTATATAACCCCTGGCCGAAGCCTGCCGCGTTCGCATGGGGATGGGAAGACAGTCCCTGGCTCGCCCACTTCGGCTACTACTTTGCTCCGTATCCGGAATACTCGTCGGCAACGTTCTGGCTGACGGACTATTTGATTTCACAGGATTTGCAGGCCTCATTCGTGGCAAATCAGGAGGGAGGCGAGGAAGACGGCATTCCACCCCAGCTCGACTCCGCCAGCCGGCCGCCCGTCCTTACTCCCGAAATGAAGCAGAAGATTGCCAACGAGGTGAAGGACCAGTTGGCGCTTGAAAACCAGGAGGCTACGGAGACCGCTGCCAACCAGGACGTCGACCCCGGTTTCAGCGGCATTGCTCGGCTTCTCAGCGACGGCCGCCCGCATGTGTTTGTGGCTGGCGGCAACCTCGAAGGGAACGATACCTCGTCGGGACAGCCATGCGTGATCAGCGACGGCGATACGCTCGAACTGCAAACCCAGCCTCCCGCGGACGCAATCACGGCCGACCTCATCGTTCTCTCCAGCAAGGGCAAACCGGAGTGCGACATCTCCCAAACCGTCCATTTGCAATTGACCGATCTGCAGCAGATGCAGAACCACATGCGGGAGACCATCGACCAGGGCCTCAAAATCCTTCAGGACAAGCAGGGCAC
>Ga0182030_10018003_pt1 | contig 13588 bp, 10 predicted proteins | sample 812S3MmetaG_FD_121299 | JGI IMG/M metagenome (GOLD analysis project Ga0182030, IMG submission 121299) | Permafrost microbial communities from Stordalen Mire, Sweden - 812S3M metaG (Illumina Assembly) | ecosystem: Environmental > Terrestrial > Soil > Wetlands > Permafrost | place: Sweden... | reverse complement strand
GCTGGGCAGCGGCGGATGTGCGTTGGTCAGCGTGCTGACAGGGATGAGTGAGCCGGTGCGAAAAAAATCCCACGCGGCCGGAATGTAATAGCCCGCCTCGTCCCAGTAGTAAGGCAGGCGCAGCAGCGTGAAGTGGCTCGCATACAGCGCCGCAAACACCACGGGAAAGATCATCCACAGTGGCAGCGGTTCATCGAGCCGCGGCTGCATGAGTCGTTTCAAGCGCAAGCTGTCACTCCCGGAAGTGGTGCTGGCAAGCGTGTTCCCAGCGTATTCTCTGGGTTCCTATTCCCTGTTCCCTATTCCCTGCCTTTAGTTCACCGGCCCCTGGGGAAAGCTGTGCCCGTGCGGCTCAAGGTTCAGCGTGCCGAAGGCCTGCTCATACTGGGCGAGGTTTTGCCCCAGCACGTTCCACAGTGCCTTGGCCTGCTGCGGGCTCAAAAAAACTCCCTGATGATTGCGGATGTTGACCTGCTCCGGGCTCTCGCTTGAAGCCAGGCCAAAGACGAGCAGAAAGTCCCACACGCTGACACGCACCTGCACGCTGTTGGCATAGATTTCGCGATAGTCAGAGGTCTGGGCAAGATTCAGTTGGGGCTGCTGTGCGGATGGACTCATAGTTCAACCAGATTACTCCGGCCCGCTGCATTCAGACCAGAAGGCCGCGGACGATGGCAGGACGAACACATCCAACTTTCGAGAAAGACGGGACAGGGCCGAAATTCTTGCGCGGGTTCTTGTTGCGGAGGGAGCAGGGGCATTCATGCCCCTGAAGAGAGCGGCAGAGGGATTGGCCTTTAGGCCCGGGCATTGCCCGGCTGAAACTGGGGCCCGGGGCTGAAGCCCTGTCGTTTCAGGCATTGGTTTCAGGGGCATGAATGCCCCTGCTCCCTCCGCAAATAAGAAATCAAGCTCACTCGCATTCCACTTGCGTCAAGGCGCAGCACTCTTGGCCGCAGGCTGCGCCGGCGCGGAAGGAGTATCGGGCGGCAGAGGGGGCGGCGGCTGGGCCGGCGTGTTGTAGAGATAGATGTGGCGCAGATTCTTCATCGCGCTCAGCGGCGCAACCGAGGCCGCCGTCACCTGCGTTCCGCTCAGGTTGATGTAGGTCAGCTGTGAGAGCGGAGGCAGCTTGGCCAACCCGTCGCCGGTAATCTGCGTGCCCTCAAGATGCAACGCACGCAGATGCGTAAACTGCTTCAGCGTGTCGAACGAAGCGTTGGTCACTGCGGTGCGGCCCAGCTCGGCATCCACGATATAGGGCGCGAATTTCTGGAACTGCTTGAGCTGCGCATCGCCAAAAGTCGCGGCTGAGTCTACCGTAAACAGAACCAACCCGTCCTCGGGCTTGCTCGACAGCTGCTTCAGCTTGGGGCCCTGCGCCTGGTCCATCTGCCCGATCTCAGGCATCAGCGCGCTGTAGTCGCCCACCGGTTGCAGGGGCGGCTCGGCCTGCTGCTCGTGCAGGTCAATGCCGGTCATCGAAGTTGCGGTCGGCGAGGCGCCTTGCTCGATCCACGCCTTGATCCAGGCGATCTGTTCGGCGCTAAGCGGCGGCTTGCCTTCGGCCGGCATGAACTGCTTGTGGCCGGGCGGCAGCGTAATGCGCGTGAGCAGCATGCTCTTCTCCGGCTGCCCGGCGACAATCACGACCCCGTCCTGTCCTCCCTTCATCACGAGGTCATACGAGTCCAGGCGCAAGCCGCCTTTGACTTTGCCCACGCCGTGGCAGGCAACGCAATTCGAATCGAAAATGGGGTTGATGTGTTTGGCATAGAACGAGCCCGCGGCCGGCGCTTCTTCCAGGCCGGTCCAGCGCTTCAATCCCACAGGCATGTATTGCGTGAGATAGTTGCTGCCGTGACTCAGTGTTCCGCCCTGGTGCGCGGTCCACACCAGAGCCAGCAGCGTGCAGGCCAGCAGCGCCGGATACACGTAGGCCACAGCGTTCCGCTCCCACCAAGGGCGCGCCAGCAAGCACAGCATCGTTGCGATGGTGAGCGTGATTCCGCCGGCCATGTGCCGCGAAACGGTCGTCCCCACAGAGCCGCCGCCATAGGCCAGCAGAAACCCCAGCACCAGCGAACCCAGGCAGCTCACGAATGCCAGGCCCAGCACGAATCCTGCCGCCTCACGCAGCGCCGGACGCAGTACGCCGACAATCTCTAACAACGGCACCAGCAACAGCAAGGCGATGGGCAGATGCACCGCGAGCGGATGAAAGCGGCCCAGGAACTGCTGCCAGTCCGCGTGCGGCTTGCCGTCGAGCCGCACGATCCACGGCAGCACGATGAGCAACAGGCTGAAGGCCAGCGCCGCCGTCCAAGTCACGCGCGTCGCCTTGCTCTTGGGCAGCCAATTGTCAGCCAGCACGGCCAGTGTTTCCCCAGTCTTCACGCAAGCAGGCCTTGAACAACGCTGGCCGGAGTGGGGCCGGTGAGCTTTTGATCGAGCCCCTGGAAGTTATAGCTAAGCTTGTTGTGGTCGATGCCCAGGCAGTGCAGAAGGGTCGCGTTGAAGTCGCGCACCGTGACCGGATCCTTGACTACGTTGTAGCTGTACTCGTCGGTCTCGCCGTAGGTGATGCCGGTGCGCACGCCGCCGCCCGTCATCCACGTGGTGTAGCAGCGCGGATGGTGATCGCGCCCATAATTATCGGGCGTCAGCCCGCCCTGGCTATACACCGTGCGGCCAAATTCGCCTGCCCAGACGACCAGCGTGTCGTCGAGCAGCCCGCGCTGCTTCAGATCGGTCACCAGCGCATAGCAGGCGCGATCCACTTCTCCGCAGATGATGGGCAGAGTCACGGTCACGTTGTCGTGCATGTCCCAGCCGCGCTTGTAGATTTGGGTGAAGCGCACGCCGCGCTCGGCAAGGCGGCGCGCCATCAGGCAGTTGTAGGCGAACGTACCTGGCTCCTTGGCGTCGGGCCCGTACAGATCCCAAGTGGACTTCGGCTCCTTGCTCAGGTCGGCGAGTTCCGGCACGGAAGTCTGCATGCGATAGGCCATCTCGTATTGGGAGATGCGTGCGTTCGTCTCCGGATCGCCCAGCTCCCGGTAGGTCTGGCGATTGATCTCGTTCACCGCATCGAGCATGTTGCGGCGCACCTCGCGGTCCACGCCGTCCGGATCTGTAAGATAGAGCACCGGATCGCCGGCCGAGCGCAGGCCGACGCCGGCATATTCCGATGAGAGAAAGCCGCTGCTCCACAGCCGCGAGGAGACCGGCTGATTATTCTCATGCGTGTTCAACTTGGTCTGTAGCACCATGAAGGTGGGCAGATTGTCGTTCATGCTGCCCAGGCCGTAGGCCAGCCACGAGCCCAGGCAGGGCTTGCCCGCGTTCATGTTGCCCGTATTCATCAGCATGATCGCCGGCTCGTGATTGATGGCTTCCGTATTGGTCGACTTGATGATCGCCAGATCGTCGGCGATGCGTCCCGTATAGGGCAGCAGATCGCTCACAAAGGTTCCCGTCTGGCCATAGCGCTTGAACGCCCAGTGCGAAGGCGCAATGGGAAACCGCGCCTGCCCCGCCGTCATGCCCGTCAACTGCTGCGCGCCGCGCACCGAGTCGGGAATGTCCTTGTCATAGAGCGCCGCGAGGCCCGGCTTGTAGTCCCACAGGTCCACCTGCGACGGGCCGCCGGACATGAACAGGTAGATGGCGCGCTTGGCCTTGGGCGCAAATTGCGGCAGCTTCAGCTGGTCTGCGCCCGGCGCGCCCTGCTGGCCATAGGCCGGCCCATGTGTGTCGCCCTTGAGCGCGCGGCCGCCCAGCAGGCTGGCCATCGCCGCCCATCCCAGCACCTTGCCGGAGCGGCCCAGGAAATGCCGACGCGTCTGCAGCGTTGCCCACTCCCGCTTCATCTCTGCCGGAATGGCCATGTCCATTACATGCGAGGCTTGCTCGGTATCGGTACAAAGAGGATGTTGCTTCATCGCTCACTCCCAACTACTTGTTCCCAGCTACTTGTTTAAGGTCTCGTCCAAGTTCAGCATCTCGCTGGCCACCATGGTCCATGCCGCCAGCTCCGGCGCGGGAATGGCCGCGTCGCTCTTCTTCTCGCCCACGTCCAGCAGCCGCGCGGCGTCTTTGGGGTCCGCGGCATAGTGCTTTTCCATCTGCGCAATGGAGCCTTCAAGCACAGCCGCCATCTGCGGCGGCGGATCATGCGCCAGCAGAATCTCGCTCATCAGGTCGATGCGCTGCTCGGGCTGTTTGCCGCCTTCTTTGATCACGCGTTGCGCCAATGCGCGCGCCGCTTCAACCCACTGCACGTCGTTCATGGTGACCAGCGCCTGCAGCGGCGTGTCGGTGCGCTGGCGCCGGGTACACACCACGTCGCGCATGGGCGCATCGAACGCATCCATATCCGGCATCATCGCCATGCGCTTCCAGTAGGTGTACATGCTGCGCCGGTAGAGCGCGTCACCCTTTTGCTGCTCATACACCAGAGTGTCGCTGCCGCCGATGCCCACCTGCTCCCACACGCTGGGCGGCTGATACGGCTTCACGCTGGGGCCGCCGATCTTGGCCACCAGCAGCCCGCTGGACTGCAGCGCCACATCGCGCAGCGTCTCACCGTCCATGCGGAAGCGCGGCCCGCGCGCCAGCAGCAGATTCTTCGGATCTTTGACAACCAACTGGGGCGTGGTCTTCGCGCTCTGGCGATACGCGGCCGACATCACCATCAGCTTGTACATGTGCTTGATGTTCCATCCGCTCTCGCTAAACTCGACGGCCAGCCAGTCCAGCAGTTCAGGATTCGACGGCCGCTGCCCCATGATGCCGAAGTCTTCCGTCGTTTCAACGAGTCCCGCCCCGAAGACCTCGCTCCACATGCGGTTCACGGTCACCCGCGCCGTCAGCGGATTATCCGCGCTCACCGTCCACTTGGCCAGCGCCAGCCGGTCATGCGGCATGCCTGCCGGCAGCGGGGGAAGGAAGTGCGGCGTGTTGGCCTCCACGCGCTCGGTACGCGCTGTGTAGATGCCCCGCGTCAGCACGTGCGCGTAGGCGATCGACGGCCGCTCCCACGACACCATGGTCAGGTCGCCGCCCTCGGAGAGCTTGTCCAGTTGCGCGTCCAGTCCTGCAATCTGTTGCTCCAGATCTCTTGCCTCTTTGTCGATCGAGTCGAAGTAGAACTGGCTCACCACGTGCCACTCGTCATCCGACCACTGGCCGGCCGGCTTGCCCGCGACTTCGGCAACGTAGTCTTCAAACGGCAGCCGCCTGGTCTCTTCGGCCGTAACCGCGCGGCCATAGAAGCGGATGTCCTGGTAGCGGGTCTCGCGCGCCGGGTTCTCTTGCGGAGAGCGCATGCCCAGCAGCATCGGTACCTGCGTCTTGATAGTCGCCTGGCCCAGCGTGTCGGACATCACCCTGGTCGCCACCGGCGCACCGTTTACGTAGAGCCGCACGCCCGCGGCCTTGCCCGAGCCGTCATAGGTGAAGAAGATATGGCGCCACTTGCCGTCGAGCGGCAGCGGATCAAGCGCGGAGACGCGAATCGCGACCAGCGGCGTGGTATCGAGCGGCGGCTTGGGCTCGGCAGGCTTGTCGTCCTTCTTGGCTTTCTTCTCTTCCGGCTTTTTCTCCGCTTCCTTTTTCGGCTTGGGCTTGTTCGGCGCCAGATCCTTGGCGGTTAAATCCGTGGGCGTAGGAAACTGGAAAGCTTCCTTCACCTTCTTTGGTTCCGGCTCCTTTTCATCGGCGCTCTTGTGCACCACCAGTTCTTTCGGCCCTTCGTTCACCAGGTCCACGTACAGGATGCCGTGCTCGAGCGAGATGTCCCAGCCGCGGTTGTGCTGCGTCGAGTCCATCTTTGACAGCAGCGAGCCCGACTCGTTGTAGGTCGAGTAGTTCGGCGCCGAGCGCATCATGAACCAGCCGCCCGAGGAGAATCCCTGGCCGGCTTCGAAGTCGCCCGTCTGGCCCAGCTGGATGCGCGTGCTCGTCTCCATGCGGAAGTCGGGCCAGAGCCACGTCGTCTCGCCCCACTGCGGTTTGGACTTGCCGATGGGAAAGCTGGCCTGCTGCGGATGCGGCGCGCTGTTTTTGAGCACATCGCCGCCGCCTTCATCCAGGCGCAGCCGCAGCAGCAGCTTGTCAGGCGAAACCCCCTGCGGCAGGCTCTGGCGCGAGGCCAGCCACTTGCCCACCAGGTCGCGTTCTTGCAGTCGCACCGCGCGCACCCGCTGCGCAAGTTCGGAGCGCCGCGCCCACACGCGGTTGTAGGAGTCCTGGTTTTCAGGCCTCGGAATACGGGCCATAGGCTCCCACACCGGCCGGTCGTTGTTGAACGGCTTCTCCTGAATATTGTTGAAGAAGGCAGTCAACGCGTAGAAGTCCTTCTGCGACGTGGGGTCGTACTTGTGATCGTGGCAGACGGCGCAGCCAACGGTGAGCCCCATGAAGGTGGCGCCGTAGGCCTCGGCCCGCTCGCGCGCAATGTTGACGCGCAGCTCTTCGGGAATCGTGCCGCCCTCATTGCTGCTTACACCCAGCCGCACGTAGCCGCTTGCGATCAGCGGGTCAAGATTCTTGGCCGGCATCAGGTCACCGGCGATCTGCTCCATGGCAAATTGATCGAAGGGCTTGTTCGTGTTGAACGAGCGGATCACGTAGTCGCGATAGGGCCAAATGTCGCGGCTGTTGTCGTAATGCAGGCCATAGGTGTCGGCGTAGCGCGCGTAGTCCAGCCAGTAGCGCGCTCTATCTTCGCCATAGCTCGGCCGCGCCAGCAGCCCATCCACCAGGTGCTCATAGGCCTGCGGCGACTTGTCGTTCTCGAAAGCCCACACCTCGACCGGCGTGGGCAGCAGCCCGGTCAGGTCCAGCGTCACGCGCCGGATCAGCGTCGCCTTGTCCGCCTCCGGCGAGGGCTTCAGCCCTTCCTTGTTCAGCCGCGCCAAAATAAACGCATCAATCGGATTATTCGGACGATTGCCCCGGCCCGCGGCCTCGGCAATCGCCGGCGCCTGCGCCTTTACCGGCTTGTCGAACGCCCAGTGCGGGCGATACACCGCACCTTCTTTGATCCACTCCTTCAGCACCGCAATGTCCGCGGCCTTCATCGGCTTGGCCTCGCCCTGCGGCGACTGCGGCATCAGGTGGTGCGAGTCAGTGGACTCGATCCGCTTGATCAGCTCGCTCTGCTCCGGATGTCCGGGCACGATCGCGTCCGGATGGCCGGGCCGCTTCTTGAACGCCGACTCCCCCAGGTCCAGCCGCAAACCCGCCTTGCGCATCTCCGGATCAGGCCCGTGGCAGGCAAAGCAGTTGGCGGCCAGAATCGGCTGCACGTCCTGATTGAAGTCCAGCTTTGCGCCCTTGGCCATGGCCGGGCCGGCCTGCCTGCTGTGACAACCGGACACAACAGACAACGCCACTCCGACGAGGCAGGTGAGTGCCGCGAGAGCAAGCCGGTTCGGGGTCGATCGAGCGTTCCCCTGCCGCGCTCCGGGGTTCGGAAAATCCTTCACCAAGTGGATCTACGCCTCCAATATGTGAGGGGGAGGGGAAAAGCGGGCTAAAGCAGAATCAGAGTAGATGTCCCCGAAGGCACAGTTACTCTGATTCTGCTCTAGCTCCCCACGGTCTACGATGGTACCACTCGCAAACAAGCCTGGGATAGCACTTTTTGAGCGCCTAAGCGCTCGGTGAAATGGCGAAATGGCTCCCAGCGAGCCGTTCGACCGCCTCGAACCCCAAAATTGCCATTTCCAAGTCGCTGAGCGATACTGTTGGAGGCCGCCTGCGCCCCTCGACGCAGGCCGCCCGGCACTCATAAGCGGGAGTAGTTCAGTGGCAGAACGTCAGCTTCCCAAGCTGAATGTCGCCGGTTCGATCCCGGTCTCCCGCTCCAAATTTTCTTCCTCGATTTCCACTTCCAGTCCAAGCGAAGTGGAGCTTGCGCCATAGGGAAAGCATTTGTGCATGGCCTTACTTCTTTGTCGGCGCTGAGGCTGATCTCGGGGCGGCTGTTCTGGGTGCGGCAGCGTGAACCGGCGCGGCTACGTCGATCCTGGCCACGCGGATGCGGTCGAGCAGCGGGAAGTTCTTGTCCAGATACGGCCTGCCCACCGCAGTGATCTGCCCCTGATCGGGAGCCTCGCCGTAGCCGGTGTAGAACTTATTCACGACCTCCATGCCATCCACAACCTTGCCGAAGGGAGAAAAGCCCATTCCATCCAGGCGGGTGTTCTCGCCCAGGTTGATGAACAGCTGCGTGGTGCGGGTGTTGGGCCCGCGGCTGGCAAAGGTGACCGTGCCCTTGGTGTTGGTCTGCTTCACCGGGTCGTCGGGGAAATCGGTGTGCTCCCACGCTGCGTTGACGGCCGGCACCGGGCTGAGGCCGAACTGGGCCACAAAGCCGCTGACCACGCGGAAGAAGTGCGCGTTGTTGTAGTAGCCGTTCTTGACCAGGTTGTAGAAGCGGTCAGCGCCGAGCGGTGACCAATCCCGATGGACTTCAAGCACAAAGTCGCCCTTGGTGGTGGTGAAGCGGACCTTGAAGACGTCGGGCGCCTTGGCCTTGAGCAGCGCCGGATGCAGCAGGGCGCGGTTGAAAACCGGCGCCGCTGACGCCGCGGGCTTGGGAGCTGCCGCCTTGGCCGTGGACTGCTGCGCGTGGGTGTGCTGGCCGCACAGGGTGAGTGCAGCCGCGGTTGCGATGAGGAACACAGAAAGGGTCTTCATTTTGCGCAAAGTATACCAGCCCGGGCGCGGGAGTTTCAGCGGCTTTGCTATGCGCCGGGCGCCTGAAGCGTCTCCCGGATCTTCAGCACAAAGGCCGTGAAGCTCTTCTCGCCGCGCACCAGCATCTGGTGCGGCACGCCGGCCGGCACATGGACCAGATCCCCTGCCCGCAACTCTTGCCGCACTCCACCCTCGATCGATGTGCCGCGCACCTCGCCCGGCCCAATCGTCTTCTCGCACAACACCCGCCCGCCCGTCACCAGCGTTGCCTGCCCGCTGAGCACATAGAACAGGTCAGCAAAGTTGGTGTGCTGTTCCGCCTCGCCGTCGCGGGCGCGGAAGGAGAGCATGGCCGCATGCTGCGGATACTCCCGCAGCGTCTCGCTGGCTTCGCCCTCGCCAAACCGGGCCAGCTTGCGCAGATACGCCGCCCGCTCCAGCAGAACGGCCTGCGACCAGTGGTCCGGGTGCGGCGCTTCATCCTTGCGGCTGCGCGCCTTGGTCGGTGAGGGTGCGACGTCGTTCTCCGCCGGCAACAGCTCCCTCAATATCTCGCGTGAGAACTCGTCCATTTTCATCTCTCCAAAGAATTGCGTTCAAGAAGTCCCGCGCTCCGTGCACCATCCCTTTCGGTCACCGCGGTGACCGAAAGGATGGCAAACCCGTCAACCCGACCCTGCCGCTTGCCGCGCGCGCTCAAATACGTCCAGAAACATGGCCCGGGTGAGCTTGCCGGTGTTGGTGTTCTGCAACGATGGATGATAACTCGCCAGCAGCGTGATGCCGCCGGGCATGGCGTACTCCGCGCCGTGACGAAATTCGAAGCCGGCCCGCGCTGCAATGCGCCCCGCGCGCAGCTGATGATTCAGAAATCCATCGAACGCAATCTTGCCCAGACAGACCACCACGCGTAGATCGCGCAACAAGGCGATCTCCTCGTCGAGCCAGGGCGCGCAGTTGCGCAGTTCGCCCGGCGTGGGTTTGTTCGCAGGCGGAGCACAGCGCACCACGGCACTGATCCACAGCCCGGTGAGCTTCATGCCGTCCTCGCGGCCGGTCGCCCTGGCCTGCGAAGCAAACCCAGACTCATGGAGCACGGGATATAGAAAGTCTCCCGACCCGTCCCCGGTGAACGGCCTTCCTGTCCGGTTCGATCCATGCGCGCCCGGCGCCAGGCCCAGCACCAGCACCCGCGCCTGTTCGTCGCCAAAGGAGGGCACCGGTTTGCCCCAGTACTCATGGTCGGCATACGCCCGCCGCCGCACCCGCGCCACCTCCGCACAGTAGCTGCGCAGCTCAGGGCAGCGCTCGCAGGCCACGATGCGTGCATTCAGCGCCGCCAGGGAATCGGGAGAAACATCCATCTCCGCATTTTAGAGCGGCAAAGCGTGGGCCGGCCCAGCGACCGCCTGACGCCGCCGTGGCGTAGAATGATTGCGCTGCTGGAATACGCTTTCTCGTGATCGGGAAGTCTGCCGCCGCGCCCACGCCGTTCCGCAAAATTCAACTGCCTCTTCAGGGATGGATTTTCAGATGAAGCCTATGATTCAAGCACTTTCCTTGCTCTCCGCCGCAGTGCCCGTGCTGCTGGCCTGCGCCCTCGTCCGCGCTGCCCGCGCCCAGTCCCAAGATCAGGACGTGACCGAGATCGGCGGCCAGAAGATCGTGACCCTGACCCGCACGCCCACCAGCAAGACCAAGCCCGAGTTCACCAGCGTCACGCTCGCCCCCGGCCGCGGCATGGAGATCATCCAGATCACCGCCAACTTCCCCGGCAAAGGCAGCGTGGACGTGCTGGCCTCACCCAGCCTGGCCGCCTCCAAAAAGATGCTTGATGTGGACGACACCGCCAACGGCGACCTGGGCTATCGTCTCGGCGCCGCATTCCTGGTTCCCTATCCCAATCGCATTCGCGGCAAGCTCTCGGCCGACGGCAAAACGCTTACGACTGAATGGATGGGCCACACCCTCACGCTGCCGGCCAACAACATTGGCAAGCTGCCTGGCGCCGAGCGCCACGCCATGCACGGCCTGATCCTGAAGTCCAAGACCGACGACGTCAAGGTCGAAGACATTCCCGGGGGCCAGCAGGTCTCGGGCACCATCCACGCCGGCAACTTTGGCGGCCACTGGCTCTCGAAGACCGACCTCACGGTCAAGATCCGGCTCACCGCCGAGGGCGTAGACGCCAGCATTGAGGCGCGCAACGTTGGCAACCAGAACGAGCCCATGGCCATCGGCTGGCATCCGTACATCAATCTGCCTTCGGGCGACCGCACCCAGGTCCGCATTCGCATTCCGGCCGACAAGATTGCCGAGGTGGACGGCTACGACAACGTCTTCCCCTCAGGCAAGATTCTGCCCGTGGAGGGAACCCGCTACGACCTGCGCGCCGCCGGCGGCGTGGCCCTGGGCGACAACTTCTTCGACGACAACTGGAGCCACATCGACTGGCAGAATCACGCGGCCACGGTGCAGGTCATCGACCCCAAGGCCCAGTTCGGCGTCGATCTGATCGGCCTGTCGCCGAACATCAAGACCATCCAGCTCTACGCGCCGCCCACCAAGGAATTTGTCGCCATCGAGCACCAGCTCAACTTCGCCGACCCCTTCGGCAAAGAGTGGAACGGCATGGACACCGGCATGGTCACGCTCGGCCCCGGCCAGACCACCACCTGGCATGTCCGGCTGCATGTGTTTGTGCCGTAGAATTCTCCATGAATCAGCCTGAAGGGTGCCCCATCGGGGCGCCGGGGAACCCTTCAGGGTCGGGGCCCGATTTTTTCGCAAGATTCGCTCTTGAAAAGCAACCGCCTTTCCTCCAAATCGACAACGGGGGCAAGGAAGTCTATGCGAGCGAATAGCGAGCGTCTGCCCCACCGCAGGTGGCGCAAGGGTGGGAAAGCACTACCAAAGCAAAACCCCTCACGCCGCATTCCGGCATGAGGGGTCTCTAATGTTTGAGGCTGTTAGCTCGCTAGCCGGCCTTTTCCAGCAGGCAGAGCGACAGGTCTCTTCGCTCCACCATCTCCCGCGTAATCTCGAGATCGCGCACCCGCTTGCTTGAGGGCAGGTGGTACATCAGGTCGAGCATCAGCTCTTCCAGAATCATGCGCAGTCCGCGCGCGCCCACCTTGCGGGCCAGGGCCTCGCGGGCCACGGCGACGGTCGCTTCCTGGGTAAAGTGCAGGCGCACATTCTCATATTCAAGCAGGCGCTGATACTGCTTGAGGATGGCGTTGCGCGGCTTGGTCAGGATCTCGACCAGAGCCGCTTCGTCCAGCTCGTCCAGGATACCCATGACCGGCAGCCGGCCCACAAACTCGGGAATCAGGCCGTACTTGATCAGGTCCTGCGGCTCGGTCCTGCGCAGCAGTTCAGTATCGCGGTGCGAGCGCGCCGCCGACTCGGCTTCCGTGTCGGTGGCCTTGAAGCCCAGCGCTTTCTTGCCCACGCGCCGGCCCACCACGCGCTCCAGGCCCACAAACGCCCCGCCGCAGATGAACAGGATGTTGGTGGTGTCGACCGCGGTAAATTCCTGGTGCGGATGCTTGCGCCCGCCCTGCGGCGGCACGTTGGCCACGGTGCCTTCGAGGATCTTGAGCAGCGCCTGCTGCACGCCCTCGCCGGAGACATCGCGCGTAATGGAGGGGTTCTCGTCCTTGCGGCCGATCTTGTCGATCTCGTCGATGTAGATGATGCCCTGCTGGGCGCGCGTCACATCGCCCTCGGCCGCCTGCAGCAGCTTGAGGATGATGTTTTCCACGTCCTCGCCCACATAGCCCGCTTCGGTCAGCGTGGTTGCGTCCACGATTGCGAAGGGCACGTCGAGCATCTTGGCCAGGGTGTGCGCCAGGAGCGTTTTGCCCGAGCCCGTGGGCCCGATGAGCAGGATGTTCGACTTGGCCAGCTCCACTTCGTTGTTTCGCATGCGGTTCATCTGGATGCGCTTGTAGTGGTTGTAGACCGCGACCGCGAGCTTCTTCTTGGTCTGGTCCTGGCCGATCACAAAGTCGTCGAGAAAGCTCTTGACCTCCTGCGGCTTGGGCAGGTGGCCGGCGGTGGTGGCGGGGTGAGCGGCATCGCCGCGGTCGTCCTCGAGGATCGAGTTGCAGACAGCCACGCACTCATCGCAGATATAAGCGCGTGGGTAGTCGCTGGGCGACGAGATCAGCTTGGCCACGGCGTCCTGTGACTTGTGACAGAACGAGCAGCGCAGTGCTTCTTCGGGTCCCGTGCGCGTTTTCATCTTCTTGCTCCCTTTGGACGACTTCGTTGAAGTTGGTTGCGGGCCACGGGCTACGCGACGTTTTGAATTTTGCTTTCGAGACGTGCCAGGCGTTCCAGAATATGGCTGTAGTTCTCCATCCTGTGCAGCGTTTCCAACACTTGAGCCTGATTTCGGTCCATTTTACTTTCGAGAGAATCGAACCGCTTATCGACAGATTCGAACCGCCTATCGACAGAATCAAACCGCTTATCGACAGAATCAAACCGCTTATCGACAGAATCGAACCGCTTATCAACATTGGCATCAAGCGACTCTAGGCGCTTTTCGACGGCGGTGAGCCGAGCGTCGATCGAGCGAATCTCCGGGGTCACGAAGTCCTGGATTAGTTGACGTCCTTCTTCGACAAATCCCATCCTTCGCTCCTTTCCGTTCGAGTTCCGCTCCCGGCGGGTCCGGTCACTTGGTGGTGGTGGGCGGCCGGTCGATGATTTCGTCGACAATGCCGTATTCCTTGGCCTGCTGCGCGTTCATGATAAAGTCGCGCTCCACATCACGTTCGATGCGGTCCAGCGGCTGGCCGGTGTGCTTGGCCATCAGCGTGTTGGTGATCTCGCGGATGCGCAGAATCTCGCGCGCGTGAATGTCGAT
>Ga0182030_10018001_pt1 | contig 13589 bp, 11 predicted proteins | sample 812S3MmetaG_FD_121299 | JGI IMG/M metagenome (GOLD analysis project Ga0182030, IMG submission 121299) | Permafrost microbial communities from Stordalen Mire, Sweden - 812S3M metaG (Illumina Assembly) | ecosystem: Environmental > Terrestrial > Soil > Wetlands > Permafrost | place: Sweden... | reverse complement strand
TGATCCAACCGCACAATGTCGTACTGCATCGTGCTGCGCCGGATCCGCTGCACCCACCACGCATACCCAGTCTCCGCCAGCACATCCCAGCGGTACAGCGGATTGCCCCACCTCTGCCCCGTCGGCGAAAAGTAGTCAGGCGGCACACCCGCCACATGAATCGGAATCAAATCCTCATCCAGCTCAAACAGCCCCGGATTGGCCCACACGTCCGCCGAATCCATGCTCACAAAAATCGCAATATCGCCCAGAATGCGAATCTTCTGCTTGGCCGCCGCCCCACGCAGTGCCCTCCACTGCTCCTCAAACGCGAACTGTAAGACCTGTTCAACCGCCAGCTGCTCTGCAAACTCCACCGCCGCCTTGGCCATCGCTTCCGGCTCACGCCGCCGCAACGGCTCCGGCCACACCGCCCACGCACCGGTGTTGAAGTGGTCGCGCAGCACCGCGTAAAACGCATAGTCGTTCAGCCAAGAAGCCTCCGCGGTGCAGAAGGCGCTGAACCGCTGCCACTGCCCCTCAAACCGCTTCTCCGTCGCGCCCCGCAGCAAAAAATTCTTCGCCGCCTCGTACAGTACCGGCAGCTTTCGCTGGTGAACGTCGCCAAAGTCGACATTGCCCCCACGCAAACCCAGGTTGGCGATACGATCCGTCTCAATCCATCCCCAATCCGCCAGAAACTCCACGTTGATCAGCAGCGGATTCCCCGCGAACGCCGAAGCCGCCGAATACGGCGAACTCCCATACCCCGTCGGACACAGCGGCAGCACCTGCCAGATATGCTGCTTGCCGGCGGACAGAAAATCGAGAAACTTGTAAGCTTCCGGCCCCAGATCGCCGATACCACCATACGAAGGAAGGGACGTGATATGCAGAAGAACGCCATGAGACCGTTGAAAACGCATGCAACCATTATCACGGGTCAGCCCACCCACCACCGCGCAAAATACAACAGGACCGTCCCTTGCGGAACGGCCCTGCGAACTTCCCAAACTCACCCACCAACGTTCGATGGATAATTGATTTGTCATCCTAAGCGGAGTTTGGCGCGTCCTTTGCGCCAAACCTGGTCGAAGGACCTGCGGTTGCTCCTGCCTCTGCCTTTCTTGTCTGTCATTCCCGAAGGAAATCTGCTCGCGCTTATGATGCCTGCATCTGGGTGCCCATATCTCCAGCGCCCCTTCGGGAGATGCGGGAAGCAATAGGCAGCCGCCGTCACCATCCACATCAGCCAACTATCCGGGCGACCAGCGGGAGCCTCGACGGCAAAGCCGCGTCCGCCCGCACGGCAGGTGCTACTCCCCGCCCAGCGGCCCCGGTGTCTTCGCCACCTTGGCATTGATCTGGATCAGCTTCGCCTTCTTGAACCGATCCTCCGCCGACGTCACAAAGATGCCAAAAGCCTCTTCGCGCCGCTGATCGAGAATCTGCTCCCGCGTCTGGTCAAGATTCTTCGTAATCTCATCCGCCGTAGGCTCCTGCTTGTCCAGCAGCTTGGCCACAACGCCGGTGCGCTGCGCGTTGATCGGACCGCTGATCGAACCCACATTCATCGTGAACAATTCCGGCGCCACGCTGCCCACCTGCCCAAAGTCCGGAACCTGCCCCGAATCCCCCACCAAATCGCTGGTCTTCACCGTCGCGCCGACTTCCTTGGCTGCCTTGGCCAGATCCCCCGAAGCATGCGCCTTGTCGGCGAGTTCCTTGGTCTTCTGCTGCAAGAGTTGCGGTAAACGCTCGCTGGCAAAGTCTGTCGCCACGTGATCCTTGTACTCGGCAAACGTCGGGGCATGCGGCGCGGTGATCCCCGTTACCTGGAACACCGCATAGCCCTCGCCCGTCGGCGCAAAGGCTGGGGCCGCACCCTTCTGCGCCGCAAACGCCTTGGCAATCACCTGCGAACCATCCGGTAATCCCGCGATCGTCCCTGTCGACGGCAGCGAAGGCGTCGTCACCACCTGCAAGCCATGGGCTGCAGCTGTCTTATCCAGTCCGTTCTTGGCTGCTTCGCTGGCCAGCGATTGCGCATAGGACGTCTCCGCCGCCGCTTCCTTCTGCCGAATCAGATTCACCTGGATGGTCGGCAGCACTTCATTCAACGGCTGCGTGTGCGCCGTCTGCCGCTCTTCCACCTGGATAATGTGATACCCGTACTGCGACTTCACAATCTTGGTGTCGCCGATCTTCTGCCCGAAGATCGCCGCATCAAACTCCGGCACCATCATCCCGTGCTTGGCAAAGCCAAGTTCCCCGCCCTGCGCTCCGCTGCCCGTGTCTTCTGAATCCTTCTTGGCCAAATCGGCAAAATTAGCACCATTCTGGATCTGCTTCAGAATGTCTTCCGCCTTGGCCTTGGCCTCGGCATCGCTTTTCGCCGCCCCGCCCGGGAACTTGATCAGGATGTGCCGCGAACGCGCCTGCTCCGGCTGCTGATAATCCGCCTGGTGTGCGTTGTAATACGCCTGCACTTCCTGCTGCGAAACCTGAGGCACTCCGCCCGGAATTTGATTGGCCGTGAATGCGAAATAGCTGATCTTCCGCTCTTCAGGAACCGCATTCGCATAGCGCGCCGCGTTCTTCGCAAAGAAAGCCAGCAACTCTGCATCCGTCGGCTTGATTTCCTTGCGCAGATCGTCCGAAGAAATCACCGCGTAGTCAAACTTGATCTTGATGTTCTGCTTGCGATACTGCTCGCGAATCTCGTTGTCATTCACCGTCACGCCGGCCGTGATAAACGAGCGCAGGCGATTGATCGTGATGCCGTCGCGCAGCTCTTTCTCAAAAGCGTCGGTCGACATGTTGAACTGCGACTGAATGAAGTTCTTGTACTTGTCTTCGCCAATGAACTGCCCATTGGGAAACAGCAACTCTCCATACTGGCCTGTGTGCAAAAACGCACGCACATCGTCATCGTTGGCCTGAATTCCCAATCCGTTGGCCTGCGCCAGCAACACCTTCTGCAGGATCAGTTGCTGGCCCACTCGCTGCACCATGTAGGGCAGCGCAAAGTCAGGCAGTTTCTGCCGCTGCAACTGCTGCTGCGCCGCTTCCTGCACCCGCGTCATCGTCACCTTCTCCCCAGAGAAGGTGAACCGGCTGTACCAGTGCGGATACACCGTCGCGTACGTGTCGCTGGTCGTAGCCGCATCCTGGAAAATACCCGGAATCAGCGTGATGACCATGGTGATAACGGCAGCGCCAATGATCACAATGAAAATGGCTTTGACGATGCGATTGTCTTTGCTTTGCAGGAAACGAATCATGTGCGGATGACGACCTTTGACAGATAACTTGCGGTTAAGCTCAACCAGCATCGGGGCAAATCAGCTGCCCAACCGGCGGCGAACTTCTCCAGCAGAAATTCCGAGTTCTCTGCGATTATAGACGAGTGCCCGTCTAGGCGAATGATTGATCGATCTCACTTGCACAGCTCTGTGAAGGCGGACAACTTGGCGAACTGCGGCAAGAATCTCAGGAGAACGCTTTGTAACAGGGCACAACTTCAGTCGTGCCCATAAATGTCGCTGAATGAACGGGCTTCAGCCCCTGCCAACTCGGAATCGCGCTTCGTCCAACCCCGCCGCCCCGACAACTTTCCTTCTACGCCATGGAGACCGTGTTGCAAACCGAAGAAGCCCAGCCCGCCGTCGAACCAACAGGCGCCCTCCCCGGCGAAGGCCCCCTCCGCATCGATCTCTCCCAAGTCCCCAGCTCCACACCCCGCAAAGTCAAGCTCCTCCGCGCCCTCTGGAGCCTCTTCCAGATCCCCTTCTGGCCGCACACCCCGCAGGCCCTCAGCCCCCTGCGAATCGCCCTGCTCAAGCTTTTCGGCGCACACATCGCCCCCCACTGCCTGATCGGCGCCGGCGTTAAAATCTGGGTGCCCTGGAACCTCACCATGGGCGAATACTCCACCATCGGCGCCAACACCGAGATCCAGAACTTCGTCCCCGTCGTCATCGGCCGCCATGTCGTCATCTCCCAGCGCAACTACATCGTCACCTCCACCCACGACCACACCCATCCAAATTTCCCCTTGATCTCCACGCCCATCACCATCGGCTCCCAATCCTGGGTAGCCAGCGAATGCGTCCTCGGCCCCGGCGCCCAGATCGGCGAGGGCACGATCATCGGCGTCCGCTCTGTCGTCGACAAACCCATGCCCCCTTGGACCGTCTGCAGCGGCAACCCCTGCCGCCCCATCACCGAACGCGTCATACACTCAACTCAAAACGAATCGTCATCCTTCTGAGCGAAGTCGAAGGACCTGCGGCTGCTCTTGCCTTTCTTTCTGCCAGCCCCGTCCCCCGGGGTGCCCCATCCTTGACAGCCTTATCGTCAAGGGTGGGATGAACCAGCTCCGCGAGGCGCACCCCCTGCCCTCAACTCCCTTCCCGCTCTTATAATGGACAGGAACGCAACCCGCTCCCGGAAAGCCCCGCCCGTGAAACCCGACATGCGCGTCCAGTTCGCCGGCATCGAACTGGCCAACCCGGTCATCGCCGCCAGTGGCACCTTCGGCTACGGCATCGAATTCGAAGAAATCGTCGACATCGAAAAAATCGGCGCCTTCGTCAGCAAGGGTCTTTCCCGCGAACCCATGGCCGGCAACGAGGCCCCGCGCATCATCCAGACCGCCTCCGGCATGCTCAACGCCATCGGCCTGCAAAACATCGGCGTCGACGACTTCCTCGCCAAGAAGCTCCCCCTCCTCAAGCGCTACCCCAAAGCCAAAGTCATCGTGAACGTCTTCGGCTACCAGGTCCAGGACTACATCGACGTCGTCGAACGCCTCAACGATGCGGAAGGGATCAGCGCCTACGAACTCAACGTCTCCTGCCCCAACGTCCATGAGGGCGGAATGACCTTCGGCGCCGACGCCGGGGCTCTCGAATTCCTCGTCGCCAAGGTCAAGATCGCCTCCAAACGCCCCCTCATCGTCAAGCTCTCTCCCAACGTCACCTCCATCGCCCAGATGGCCCGCGTGGCAGCCCTGGCCGGCGCCGACGCCCTTTCGCTCGTCAACACCTTCCTCGGCATGGCCATCGACGCCGAAACCCGCCAGCCCCGCATCCGCAACATCACCGCGGGACTGTCCGGCCCAGCCATCAAGCCCCTCGCCCTGCGCATGGTCTACGAGTGCGCCAGGGCCGTCTCCATCCCCATTCTCGGCATGGGCGGCATCGTCACCGCTACCGACGCCGTCGAATTCCTTTTGGCCGGAGCCACCGCCGTCCAGGTCGGCACCGCCAGCTACGCCGACCCCCGCGCCGTCGAACGCCTCGTCAAAGACCTCGCCTCCTGGTGCAAAAACCACGACGTCCAAAAAGTCAGCAGCCTCACCGGCTCCCTCACCATCCCATGGAAAGCGTGACCAGCATGCAGTGGATGTGGTGCTGGCGCTGCAAAGCCGAGATGCCCATGCTCGACGAAGATCAATTTGCCATCATCTCGCCGCTCTATAGCACCGCAATTGAGGGCACCAAACGATTCCGCGAGGAATTCCGAACCACCTTGGCCGAAACTCCGATCGAGGAGATTTTCCAGCCCGTTCGAGAGGCTTATGCCCGACTCACCGGCATGGAGAATTGCCACCACGACGCTATCCGGCACCACCGCATTCGACTGTACGGACCTCCCTGCCAGTTTTGCCACAAACCCTTGAGAACGCCAAAGGCCACGCTATGCGGCAGTTGCATGGAATCGGTACTCCACGAAGGATCCTAGGGGCTCGGCAAGCCCGATCAAGCCAGAAATCCCACTCTCGTTGTAAACTTGCAGACTGGGAGAATTTCGTGGCTACCGCTGTCGTGCGCTACACCGCCGCCGCCATTACCGATCGCGGCCGCAAGCGCGCTACCAATGAAGACGCCTTCGGCTACTCCGTCGAGCATGGAGTCTATGTCGTCTGTGACGGCATGGGCGGCGCAGCGGCCGGCGAAATCGCCAGCTCCCTGGCCGTCGACGAAGTCCTCCGCCTGGTCACCGAACGCGTGACGGAAAGCCTCTCCGAACACGCTGCCGACCGGTCCCAAGAGTCATTCGCCTCCGGCGCGGCCAACTCAAATGGCCATCGCCCCAGCCTCATCCCCGCCATCGCCGAAGAAGCCGTCATCGCCGCCAACGAAGCCATCCACTCCCGCGCCCAGCGCAACCTCCGACTCAGCGGCATGGGCACCACCCTGGTCGGCCTGCTCGCCGCCCTGCCCGGCCACGAAGCCGAGGCCGAGCCCCGCGTCTGGATCTTGAACATCGGCGACAGCCGCTGCTACCGCCTGCGCAACCGCCGCATCCAGCTTTGCACCGAGGACCACTCCCTCGTCGAAGAACAGATTCGCCTCGGCCGCATGACCCGCTCGGAAGCCGCCCGCTCCCCGCTGCGCAATGTCATCACCCGCGCCGTCGGCACCCAGGGCAACGTCACCGCCGACCTCATCGAGGCCGAAGTCGAACCCGGCGACCTCTTCCTCCTCTGCTCCGACGGCCTCACCCGCGAGCTCTCGGACGAAAGAATCGAAGCTCTCTTGAACAGCCCAACTTCGACCTCGACACCCCTCGAAGAGTTCTGCACCCGCCTCGTCCAGGCAGCCAACAAAGCCGGCGGCCACGACAACATCACCTGCCTCCTCGTCCGCGTCGACTGACTCCTCTCCCTACCCTTAAAACAAGAAATCAGCCCTCACCACGATGATTGGTCATCCTGTCGAAGTTTGGCGCGCTCTTTAAGCCAAACGCAGTCGAAGGACATGCGTCTGCTTTTGCCTTTGCCCTTGCCTTTCTGGTCTGTCATTCCCGCAGGAAATCTGCTTCTGTCTTTGTCTTCGCCATTGCTCTTACCTTTCTTTCTGTCATTCCCCTCCCGGGGAATGTGCTGTTCCCGCCCTTCGTAGTCGCGCCCCGCTACAATTCTCACTGTTGTCGCTTTGGGAGAGTTCATGTCAGAAGCACCATCCACCCCCACCCAAACCATCGCCGTCCTCGGCGCCGGCACCATGGGCAGCGGCATTGCCCACGTCTTCGCCCGTTCCGGCTTCAACGTCCTGCTCTGCGACATCCAGCAGGACTTTCTCGACAAAGCCATCGCACGCATCCGCACCAACCTGAATCGCGAAGCCGCCAAGGGCAAGCTTCCTCGGGAACAAGTCGAACCCGCCCTCGCCCGCATCGTCAGCACCACCCATCGCGCGGCGCTTTCCGAAGCTCAGTTCGCCGTAGAAGCCGCCAGCGAACGCTTCGACCTCAAAGCCGAGCTCTTCCAGTCCCTCGACCAGATCCTGCCCAAAGAAGCCATCCTCGCCACCAACACCAGCTCCATCAGCATCACCAAACTCGCCGCGCAGACCTCCCGGCCTGCCCAGGTTATCGGCATGCACTTCTTCAACCCCGTCCCGGTCATGGCCCTGGTTGAAATCATCCGCGGCCTCCAAACCGATCAAGCCACCTACGACGCCGTCCACGCCCTCTCGAAACAGCTCGGCAAGACCCCCATCGAAGTCAACGACTCCCCCGGCTTCGTCTCCAACCGCGTCCTCATGCCCCTGATCAACGAAGCCGCCTTCACCGTCATGGAAGGCGTGGCCACCGCCGAGGCCGTCGACCAGGTCTTTCAACTCGGCATGGCCCACCCCATGGGCCCGCTCACGCTGGCGGATTTTATCGGCCTCGACGTCTGCGTCGACATCCTCCGCGTGCTCCACCAGGGCCTCGGCGACCCCAAGTACCGCCCCTGCCCGCTGCTCGTCCGCATGGTCGACGCCGGCTGGCTCGGTCGCAAATCGGGACGCGGCTTCTACACCTACCCATAACTGGCCCATAACCGTTACCCAAACCGATTCCCCACCCCGTCACGGTCCTGTCTTCCACACCGAACAGGTCTATTCTTAAGCCATGGTTCGCTTCACCGTCCTCGCTTCCGGCTCCAAGGGCAACAGCAGCATCGTGACCCACTGCCCGGACTCGACGGACCCGGACGCAAAGACCCGCGGCAATTCCGACAACTGCACCCGCATCCTGGTCGACGCCGGCCTCAGTTGCCGCGAGCTCTTCCGCCGCATGCGCCTGGTCGGCGAAGATCCCGCCACCCTCGACGCCATCGTCATCACCCACGAGCACCAGGACCACATCAACGGCCTCGCCGTCACCGCCCGCAAGCTCGGCATCCCCGTCTACTTCACTGAAGCCACCCACCGCGCCTGGGTTCGCCAGATGACTCCGCAGCGCCGCATCACCTACGCCGAGTGGGCCGCCCAGTACCGCCAGCAGCGCGAAAAAGCCGAAGCCCGGGCGCAGTTTGAATCCCGACTCGCCGCCGGCCCTGACGTGGCTCTCAGTGCGGCCCTCACGCATGGCCCGCACCCTAGCCCCAATCCCCTGCCCGACCCCGAACCAGACCCGGCTCCCGAGCCCGATCCAGTTCCCGACCCAAATCCCGGCAGCATCCAGGCCGCCTCCGATACGCTTTGCAGCCCCGACCCCGACCCCGAGGCCACCACTGAACTTGCCGCCGAGGCTCTTGCGGAGGCCGCCGCCGAACCCGCCCGCAACCCCGCCGAGCTCCCCAAAGTCCATTACTTCCGTCCCGGCGAGCCCTTCCAGATCGGCGACGTCTCCGTCAGCCCCTTCACCATCCCTCATGACGCAGCCGACCCGGTCGGCTTCGTCTTCACCGCCGAAGGCGTTCGCCTCGCCGTCGCCACCGACCTCGGCTACATGCCGCCCAACGTCCAGGCCCAACTCCGGCGCTGCGACCTCATCATGCTCGAGTCCAATCACGACCTCGAAATGCTGCGCGACGGCCCCTATCCCTGGTCAGTCAAGCAGCGCGTCCTCTCCCGTGTCGGCCATCTCTCCAACGCCGCCACCGCCCAGTTCCTCGAGGACACCTACGACGGCGCCGCCACCTACCTCATCCTCGCCCACCTCTCCGAAAGCAACAACCATCCCGAGCTGGCCCGCATCGCCGCCCAACAGGCTCTCGTCTCCAAGCCCAGCCTGCTCGCCAACCGTCTCTACCTCGCCCCCCAGCACGAGCCCCTCACTCCCGTGCACTTCTAAAAAGCTTGCCGTCTCAACCCAACATTCATGCGAGTCCAACACTTCCACCTCAGCTGCATCGAACCAAGTGCGTAACCAGGTACCCCTCCGGCATTTCCCCGGCGGGAACTTCCTTAGCAGCGCAAACGTAATCTGTCTAGGGTACAATCGTGGGATACGCCGCATCTTTTTGCGCCAACCTGCTCGTTCTCGGGCGCAAACCGATCCCGGCCCGCACTTTTCGCACCAAAACCCCGGCAAAGCGAGTCTAACGAATATGGCAAAAACCCAATGCACGGACAGGGTCGTTGGAGCCATTCTGGCTAGCTGGCGTTATGACATCTCGGCCATTGCGCCCGAGATGCGCAAAGACTACGAACAGCACCTGGTCGAGTGCGCCCACTGCCGCTCCCGCCAGAAGTTCCATCGCACCCTGGACGCTTCTCTCGCCGTCCTCACCGCCTTATCGATGATCTCCTTCCTCTTCGCCCTGGCCGTCCTGCAGCGCGTCAAAGTGCTGGAACACGTCGCCTTCAACATCCTCGGCCTCGATACCGTCTCCATGTACCAGATGCTCGTCTCCGCCGCGTTCGCCGGACTCGGCTTTTCCCTGATCGCCTTCATCCTGGTGATGACCACCACCCCCGCCCCGTCCTACCTTGGCGGCATGGCCATGGAACGCGCCCGCGGCCTCGAAGCCCGACTCCCCGAGTCGATCCGCTCCCTCCGCCCCCGCTAAGCAAGTTCGGTAAAACAAGTCCCTCCCCGCAATACTGCCAAAGCCAAAAGGCCGGACATCAGCCCGGCCTTTCGGCACTTTACGTCCCTGCTTCCCTAGTCCCTAAGTCCCTCGTCCCTAGTCCCTCGTCCCTGCCTTTCCCTGCTCCTCCAGTTCCATCAGCCCCAGCAGCGCGCCCCAGTGGTAGAAACGGTCGCTGCTCGTCACGTCATCTCCCGTCCCGGTGATCGCGTTGTAGTTCTCATGCACGTGCCCATTTTCCCGCCACTCCTTCAGAAAAAGCTCCAGCGACTTGGCCGCCAGCTCTTCTCGCGCCGTCACCACTTGCGGTTCGGAATACTTCTTCAGCCCCAGGTAAACCAGATAATTCATCGGACCCCAGATCCGCCCTCGCCAGTAATCCTGGTCCTTGAACGCCGGATCCTTCCTGGCAATCGACGGAATCACCCAATCTCCCCAGAACTCCTCCGGATTCAGCAGATGGTCTTTCACCATGCGCTCCGCCTGCTGCGCCGTGGCAGCTCCCGCGAGCAGCGGATAGAAGTTCGTCGGCGAAAGCCGCGTCCCTGATACCCCGGTCTTCAAGTCCTTGTTGAGAAAGATTCCACTCTTCTCGTCCCACAACGTCGCCAGCGACGAACGATACTTCGCTGCCCTCGATTTCAACTCGGACTCTTCCGCCGTCCTTCCCAGCACTTCCGCCATCGTTGCCAGCGCGTCGCAGTCGGCTGCATACATCCCCATCAATCCCACATCCGCCAGCTCCATCTGGTGCGTCTTGTGATCAAACTCGTCTGTGTCGTACATCGGCGAATTGTCCAGTCCCGACTCAAACCGCGCCCCCTGCATCGTCCCGCCCGAGCTGTCATCCAAATTCCGCGGCTCATTCTCGTCGTCGCTGCCCCACACCAGGTACCCATCCCGTTCGCGATGTTCATGCCACCACCGGTTCCACTTCAGCAGCGCCGGATACGTCTCCTCCAGCAGCCATCGGTCGTGAAATTTCTCATACAGCCCCAGCACGGTAATCGCCCCCACCGGCGGCTCCGACCGGTCAGAACTCTTCCATCCTCCGCTCCGCGCATAGTTGGGAATAAACCCCGCCGGCGTCGCCTCCCGCCCAATCTCGATGGCGTTCGCGTAAGCGAGATCGCGATCTCCCACCGCCGCCAGCGTGGCCGCGAAGTACGTGTCCCAGTCGAACAGCACGTACCCGCCCCATCCCACGCTCCAGATCCGGCTCACCGGCGAAATCACCCGCTTCCCCGCCGGCTCATAAATCGTGTCCCACCCAATCACCGTCTGAATCGCGTCAGCGACCTCGGCCTGCTCCCCAAACTTCGCCGTCGATTGAACGTAGGCCGCATGCTGCCGCTCCAGGATCGTCCCAATCTCTTCCACCGTTCGAGCCTTCCCCGAACTCAAACCCACCCGCCCCGTCAATTCCGCCGCCAGATAAACCCCACTCACCGGCACATTCAAATCCTCGCTGTCTTTGCCGGCAAGGTAGAACTCAACCGCATGCAGCTGGCTATCGCGAGTGGCCGCCCCCGCCTCAACCCGCCCCTCCAGCTTTTTCACAGTCCCGGGCTGATTCCAAAGCATGCCGATCGAGAACACAACCTCCGCCGGCAGATGCGAATCCTTTCCCGAAGCCAGCGGCGTCACCAGCATCACCAGATCGTCTCCGTCGTGCGCCGACTGAATCCGCACCTCGCGCCCACGCCACGCCAATTTCAAGTCGGTATAGCTGCCGTCATAGGCATGCGGCCCCGGCACCACACGCTCGTCACTCTTGCCCTGCCGCCCGATCAGCGCCGCCGACAGAAAGGCGTCCGAACTCAACGTTCCCTGGTCCTTGATCCCCACCTGTACCGCCAGCCCCTCCGGCAGCAGCACCTGGGTCATCACGCTGTGTGTATCCCACGTATTCCATCCCCGCGCCAACCGCTGTTGCAGCCGCTCGTACTCCGCCGAACGCGCCGCCACCCCCTGCGCATCGCACCATGGCGCAGAGACGGAAACAGACACGCAGCCTGCAAACACCAGCACCACCGCAAATTGTGAAAGAGAATAGAAACCGGTCTTGAACATAGCCCCGAGATATAGCGCATTCACTTGCCGCGAGGCAACCAACCAAGGAATTGACCCTACCGGACTGCCTTCTTGCCAGACTTCCCACGCACCGTCTCGAAAGCCCTCAGGTAGCGCTCCGGCTTCGGTTCACTGAGACCTTCCTCGATGCCTTTTCGATACCCGCCCATGTAAATCGTGTACAGCACCGCAAAGGCACACCCCACCCCAAACATGAACCCCAAAATCAGCCCAAACAGTCCGGCCATGCCAAACACTTCCATCGACCGGCCTCTTTCTACCATCCATCGAACGAATCATTCATCAACGCATTTGTCATCCTGAGCAACGCGAAGGATCCGCGGTTGACGTTGCTTTTCTGTCTGTCATCCTTCGCGTAGCGGAGGATCTGCTTACGCCTGTGCGCGTGGCGCGACTGCTCGACGGCATGGGCCTACACTGCTACCACAAAGCTGTCTTCCGTCCGCGTCACCGCGTGATACAGCGTATCCCGCTCCACCGGAACCCGCCCCGCTTCCGTAATCAGCCGGCAAAGCTCCTTGCGCGTCATCCCTTGCGGCGTCGTTGCCCCGGCATCGTGGTAAATCCTCTCCTCGATGACCGTCCCATCCAGATCATCGGCGCCAAACCGCAAAGCGATCTGCGCAATCTTGGGAGTCAGCATCTGCCAATACGCCTTGATATGCGCAAAGTTATCCAGCATCAGCCGCCCCACCGCAACCTGCCGAATGTCCGTCAACCCAGTGGTCACCGGCAGATGATCGAGCGCCGTGTTCTCCGGATGAAAGGCCAGCGGGATAAACGTCTGGAACCCGCCCGTCTCATCCTGCACCTCGCGCAGCTTGACCATGTGATCCACGCGATCTTCATCGTTCTCGATATGCCCGTACAGCATCGTGGCATTCGACCGGAAGCCATGCTTGTGCGCCAGCCGCGCCGTCTCCAGCCACTCCGACCCATCGATCTTGTGATCGCAGATGATGCTTCTCACCCGCGATGCGAAAATCTCCGCCCCGCCCCCCGGCATCGAGTCGACTCCGGCAATCTTCATCCTCACCAGCGTCTGCTCGATGGTCAGCTTGGCCCGCCGCGCCAGGAACGCCACCTCCACCATGGTGAACGCCTTGATATGCACCTTGGGGAATCGCTCCTTCAGCCCCTTCACCAAATCGAGAAAATACTCAAACGGCAGATCCGGATGCAGGCCGCCCACAATGTGAAACTCCGTCACCGCCTCCGAATACCCCGAGGCCGCCGTCTCAAACGCCTCTTCGAGCGCCATCGTGTACCCCGCCGGGTCGCCCTTCTTGCGCCCAAACGCGCACAGCCGGCAAGCCGCCACGCACACATTCGTCGGATTGATGTGCCGGTTCACATTGAAATAGGTCACATCGCCATGCATCCGCTCGCGCACAGAATTGGCCAGCCAGCCCACCGCCAGCACGTCCCGCGTCCCATACAACGTCACGCCGTCTTCAAAGCTCAGCCTCTCACCGGCCAGCACCTTCTCCGCAATCGGCTCCAGCCGCGCGTCATACGTGCGAAACGAATGTTTCCCGCCTGTCTCTGTCTGCATGGCAAATCACCTGTCCATAGGATACCGGAACCCTACCCCCCGGCTCACCAATTCCATACACTCACCGATGCTCTTCCACCGTTCCCTGATCCCTGATCCCTGCTCCCTGGCTTTTACCCTCCGCCACCACCCCATCCTGCAGTGACG
>Ga0182030_10018000_pt1 | contig 13589 bp, 11 predicted proteins | sample 812S3MmetaG_FD_121299 | JGI IMG/M metagenome (GOLD analysis project Ga0182030, IMG submission 121299) | Permafrost microbial communities from Stordalen Mire, Sweden - 812S3M metaG (Illumina Assembly) | ecosystem: Environmental > Terrestrial > Soil > Wetlands > Permafrost | place: Sweden... | reverse complement strand
TGGAAGACCATCCTATAGATTATGCCACTTTTGAAGGAGATATACCTGCGGGCAACTATGGCGCCGGGCATGTGGATGTTTGGGACCATGGTACATACGAGCCTATAGATGAACGAGGTGAGGTGATCACGCCAAAAGAATTTTCGCAGCACTTACATGCAGGAAGTATAAAATTCAGGATGCATGGTAAGCTTCTGAAGGGAGATTTTGCACTGATAAATATGAAGAAGGATGAAAAAACCTGGCTGCTGATAAAGCATCATGACCAATATGCCACTGATGAAGATTATAACAGTGAGACCTATGCTAAAAAGAGCTCGCTTGCTTATACAGCGGCACGCAATAGCAAAGTGATAAAAAAAAAGTAAAGCCATTACTCTTAAAGCAAATGCCCTCAGCAGCACCTGAACCTAAATCGTACTCCCAAAGCTATCATGGCAGCAGCAACCAGAAATTCAGTAAGTATATAAAGCCGATGCTTGCCAAGTTGCATGAGGAGCCATTCAACGACAAAAACTGGATCTACGAAATTAAGTGGGATGGGTACAGGGCTATAGCGGAAATAGACAAGGCAGCTATACGGTTGTATTCGCGCAACGGTCTTTCATTTGCCCCTGATTATCCTGCGGTGTATGATGAGCTAAAAAAAATAAAAAAGAGTGTGGTGTTAGATGGTGAGATAGTGGTGATGGACGATATAGGCAAGCCATCGTTTCAACTCATACAGCAATATGCGCAGGATAAGAGTCTGCCCATTTGCTATTATGTTTTTGATTGCCTGTATATCAACGGCAAATCGATAGAGGATAAACCATTGCTGGAGCGGAAAGTACTGCTGAAGAAATTACTGCCGAAAAGCGATGTGATCCGCTATTGCGACCACATAGAAGAGAAAGGGAAGGAATTTTTTGCGCTGATGAAAAAAGAGGGGCTTGAGGGAATGATAGCCAAGCGGGCGGATAGTGCGTATGTGGAAGGTGCCCGGTCAGCGGACTGGCTGAAGGTGAAAAACCTGATCATGGAGGAGGCGGTGATAGCGGGATATACAGAACCCAGGGGCGGGAGAAAATATTTTGGTGCGCTGGTGCTGGGATTATATAAAAAGGGCAAGCTGGTGTATATAGGGCATACTGGCACTGGGTTTAACGATAAGACACTGAAAGACGTATACCAGCAAATGCAACCGCTTAAAACCGAAAAGTCGCCATTTGATGTGAAGGTACCGGTGAATACGCCGGTGACCTGGGTAAAGCCTGAACTGGTATGCAACCTGAAGTATTCTGAAATAACGGAAGGCGGCCACAGACGACACCCGGTATTTATGGGGCTACGTATAGATAAAGCGCCAACAGAAGTGCATGAGGAAGTGAAAGACGATAAAAGCCCAACAACAAAAAACAGTAAGCGTGATAAAAACATATCGATGGAAACGATAAAAAAAGCCGACAGTAATAAAGTAACCTTCAGCCACCTGGATAAAGTATTCTGGCCAGATGAAGGGTATACTAAGGGCGATGTAATAGACTATTACAATACCGTCTATCCGCATATCATTAAATATATGAAGGACCGGCCGGAGTCTTTATTGCGTATGCCAAATGGTATAAGTGAAAAAGGCTTTTTTCATAAAGATGCGGGACTGAATGCGCCTGCGTGGGTAAAGCATGTACCATTGTATTCTGAGAGTGCTGAAAAGGATGTTAACTATATCATCTGCAATGATAAACCTACGCTGCTGTACCTTGCAAACCTGGGGTGTATAGAAATGAACCCGTGGAACTCACGACTGAAAGCCCTTGATAAACCAGATTACGTTGTGCTTGACCTTGACCCTTCAGAGAAAAATACTTTCGACCAGGTGATTGATACGGCTAACGTTATTAAAGAGATACTTGATAAGGCCGGGGCTGCATCATTCCCTAAAACTTCCGGCGCTACAGGTATTCATGTGTATGTGCCTCTTGGGGCCAGGTACACGTATGAACAGGCCAAAGACTTCGCTCACATGATAGCTATGATGGCTCAGGAGCACCTGCCGGATTTTACCACGCTGGAACGGTCGCTGAGTAAAAGGGGAAAGGGGAATCTTTATATAGATTTCCTGCAAAACCGGAAGGGGCAAACACTGGCCTGCGCCTATAGCTTGCGGCCAAAACCGAGCGCTACTGTCAGCACGCCATTGGAATGGAAGGAAGTGAAAAAAGGATTGCATCCATCTGATTTTACTTTCAAAAATATTATGGACAGGATAGAGAAAAAGGGGGATCTTTTTGCAGGGGTACTGCTGACGGGGATTGATATTGGGAGGTGTATAAAGAGGTTATCGGAGTAAGGGACAGATGTCCACGCCTTTTTTAGGCGTAGGACATCTTTTTATACAGAAATTGGGAAATGAATATTCTTCTTCATTGTTAAATGGTATTCTTTTCGCTTTTTAATTTGTTTGATAAATTATCCCTCAGGACTTAGGTTTCAAATTGTCATCAAAATAATTGCTGATCTTCTGCATGAGATGGGCGCGGTCTTTGCCTCTTACATTATGCTCATACCCGGGATATACAAAGTAGTCTACCTGTACGCCTTCGTCTACGCTTTTCTTAATGAAGTCTATGCTGTGCTGCCATACTACGGTGTTGTCATTGGTGCCATGTATGAGCAATAATTTGCCCTGGAGGTTTTTCACTTTGTCGAGGAGGTTGGCGTTTGCATAGCCGTCTGGATTATTTTCGGGAGTATTCATGTATCGCTCGGTATACATGACTTCATACATCTTCCAGTCCATGACCGGGCCGCCGGCCACTGCGCACTTGAAAACGCCGGGATGTTTGAGCATCAGGGATGTCGTCATAAAACCACCATAGCTCCAGCCATGCACACCCATCCTGTCAGCGTCGACATAGGGCAGGGATTTGAGGTAATCGACACCTTTCAATTGGTCTGCCATCTCTGCATCTCCCAGCTTGCGAAAAGTAGCCTGCTCAAAGTTTATCCCGCGGTTCCAGCTGCCCCTGCCATCCATAGTAAATACGATGTAGCCATGCTGTGCCATATACTCATACCACAGGTTGCCGCTTTCAGGGAAAGAGTTGTGGATGAGTTGCACATTGGGCCCATTATACAAGTAAACGATGACCGGGTATTTTTTGCTGCTCTCGAAATGTGTAGGGAGTATGAGCTTTCCGTATAGTGGCGTAACCCCATCGGCCGCGGTGATGGTTACATTCCTGATTTCGGGGCGGTCGTAGTCAGCAAGAGGGTCTGGTGCTTTTATTAGTTCTTTAGAGAATTCCCCATCTGTAGCCCTGATGTACGTATTCTTAGGTACGCCTGCGCCGCTATATACATCCAGGACATATTTGCCATCTTCACTGCATAAGGCTGTGTGCATACCTGGGCCTTTGTCTATGCGCCCTATATGCCCGCTGCCGCTGCTCACTGAGTATATGTGCTTTTCAAGCGGGGACTCCTTTGATGCGGTAATAATTAATTTTTTGTCTGCTTCATCTATGCCCGCGATTTCGTTTACGACCCAGGTGCCTTTAGTGACCTGGCGTATCAGCTTGCCATTTGTATTATATAGATAAAGGTGTTCATAACCATCGCGCTCGCTCCACCAGATAAACTCATCATTGTTGCCAGGAATAAATGTGAGGGGATGCGTGGGGTGTACATACTTTTTGTCGGACTCCTCAAACAGGGTGCTGACGCGCTCGCCCGTTTTTGCACTGTATTTATTCAGGGTAAGATGATTTTGATCACGGTTGAGGATAGCTATGAAGATGAATTTTTCATCGGGGCTCCAGGTAACACAAGTCAGGTAATGGTCTTTGTATTTGGTCCCGGTTTCCATGGTAACCGTTTTGCCGGTTGACGGATCGTATACACAGAGGGTTACTTCATGCGAAGTGCCCCCTGCCATGGGATATTTAATATTTTCCGACTTTGCCGGTGTCACATCCCACTTTACAATGGGGTAATCTTTTACCATGCTTTGGTCCATGCGGTAATATGCCAGGTAATTACCTTTCGGCGAGAAGAATATGCCGCCATCAATCCCAAATTCATCGCGGTGCACAGACTGCCCGCAAACAATATCCTTGTTTGTTTCGAAGGTTACCTGTACGTTTCCCTTTTCTTTGTTCCACAGCCACAGATTGTTATCAATGGTATAGGCAATTTTCCGACTTTTATCTATGGTAATATGATCTGCGGGCTCAGGCAGCGTAACCCATGGACTCCAGGTAAATGAGTTGGCTGACAGCTTGCCGGCTATTATATCCTTACCGTTCATAAACCAGACATCATCCTTATCCAACCATTTGATTGCTGGAATAGCTGTAATTTTTTCGGGATAAGTACCCTGCTCTACTTCCTGACTGCTCACTTCACCATTCGAAATATGGGTTACTTTCCATACGTCCTTATCATTTCCCTTATCTGTCTGCCACAAATTATCTGTACCTGGCTGCCAGGAAGCATTTTTGACGCTTTTTGGCGCTAATGTTGTGCCCATACCATTGGTGGCCTCTGCTATTGTAAATTGCTTTTTTTGTGCAAATGCCTGCACGGAAATAGCTACTGTTACCGCCAGTAACAAGCAGGCCTTTTTATTATTCATATACTATTGATTATTGGAGCAAACTTAAATTAAAAAAGGGAGTAGTTATAATGTTACTATTAAATGCCCCTTTATTCCCCTTTTAGCAGCATGAAAAAGCCCCCGCTATTGCGAGGGCTTTAAAATTATTGGAATAAGGAATATTGACGACTCATTTTATAACTGATCATAAATCGGAGCGTCTACATTTCTGTACACTCCGTAAAACTGATACGTTTTATGGTGGTAGCCTTTCTTCAGGTATATATCGGTATCTGTATCTTCAGGGATAGTTACCCATGCATGGCGCTTGCTCATAAGCCAACGGTAAATGCATACTGTATTTGGGCCACGGCGGGTAAGTGCATAAAACTGGAGGTGTTTCTGGGTGTAGCCATTCTTCAGCATCTGGTCATCTGTATACTCATCTTCAGCGACACTTATGTGAGCTCTGCTTACCGGGTTAGACCAACCATATACGGCAACACGGCCCGGGCCGGGCGTACGATATGCATTGAATACCTGGGTTTTGTCTGTCCAGCCCCAGTTGATCAATTGTCCGTCCTGGTACTCGCCGTCGGCTACTGTGCAATACTGTTGGTCTTCAGGAATATACCAGCGGAAAACCCGCACAAGATCTTCCTGCGCAAAGCTTTTATGGCCAAATAACACCGCTGCAAGTACTGTAGTAACTACTATGATGGTTCTTTTCATGTTTGATCTCATTTTCAAAATCGAACCCAAAATACATAAAAATTTTGTTGTCCTGCAAATTATTACGATAAAATTTTTTTTATCTGCTGTAATTTAGTGCCTTTTCCCACGATTATAATATGAATATGGGGTATTATAGTCAGTTTGTAATCTATTTGGCTATTGCATAATACTGATAAGTTTTGAGATGATAGCCTTGTTTTAGATAAATATCGGTATCGGTATCTTCTGGTATGGTTAGCCAGGCAAGTTGTTTGCTCATCCGCCACCGGTAAATAACCTAAGTATAACGCCCGGGACTGGTAAGTGCATAGAATTGTAGGTGCTTCATAATAATATGTCCGTGTTTCTGCATCTCGCTTCGGCATATTCATCTTCAGCGAGGCTTATATATGTGTTGGTCATCGGATAAAACCAAGCCTACACATCTAAACTGTTAGGTCAGGATTTATGATAGGCATAAAATAAAAACTCTTTTCCTGTCCAGCCATTCTTTATCAGTTCTTTTTCGGAATATTCATCCTCCGTGATCGAATATATTTATTATCTGCGGTGTGATATCTATATACACGTACAATTGTATCTTCATACTGTGCGAAACCAAAGTTACAATATAGTACCTTCTGCATATTGCAGTAATCGCTATTATGGCCCTCATTATATTTTTTTTTGCGCGACTGCGCCTGCAATATATAACATTTTCTTACGTTTTACTAATCATTTATTCTTGTTCAAGTGCCTTGTTTGGCTTAACTTCGTTGCCCTTTTGCGCCATCATGGCAGTTTTAAAAAATTGCATAGCTTTTGATAAAGTTGTTACGATGGAGTAGCAATTAAATTAATAATATTTTATATATTTAAAGATTTTAGGCAGCAGTCTCTCGACTTTATACTTTCGACTAATTACTAACGACTAATTACTATATAAATGATAGGAATTCTTTCAAAAATATTTGGTGGCAATAAATCCGATAAGGATGTAAAGAAATTAAACCCTGTTGTAACGGAGATCAACCAGTTTTACGACCAGTATCAATCCTTGTCAAATGACCAGCTTCGCAACAAAACACAGGAATTTCGCCAACGAATAGCTGACCACCTGGCCAACATTGACCAGCAGATCACAGATAAAAAAGCAGAGGCCGACACAGATAATGAGGAGGATATTCAGAACCGGGAGGTTATTTATAATGAAGTAGATAAGCTGATAAAGAAGCGCGATGAGCAAATTGAGGAAATATTGCGCATCATACTTCCGGAAGCTTTTGCTGTGGTAAAGGAAACGGCGCACCGCTTTAAAGATAACCAGGAGATGATAGCCACTGCCACAGAACTCGACAGGCAGCTAGCTACGGAGAAAAAACATATCCGTATAGAAGGCGATAAATCTATCTATAACAATACATGGGATGCTGCCGGCATACAGGTGACCTGGAACATGCTGCATTACGATGTGCAGCTGATAGGTGGCATGGTGCTGCACGATGGTAAAATAGCGGAAATGGCAACGGGTGAAGGTAAAACCCTGGTTTCTACTTTGCCTGCCTACCTCAATGCGCTTGCCGGTGAAGGGGTGCACATAGTTACTGTGAACGATTACCTGGCCCGACGCGACCAGGAATGGAACGGTCCACTATTTGAATGGCTGGGGTTAACCACTGATTGTATAGATAAGCATGAGCCCAATTCCCATGAGCGCCGCCAGGCTTACCTTGCAGATATTACCTACGGCACCAACAACGAATTCGGTTTTGATTATCTGCGCGATAATATGGTGCATCACCCCACCGAAATGGTGCAGCGCAAGCACCACTACGCCATGGTAGACGAAGTGGATAGCGTGTTGATTGATGATGCACGTACACCACTGATCATTTCCGGGCCCATACCCAAGGGGGACGAACAGCAATTCCATACACTAAAGCCCCGTATAGAAAGACTATTAGAAGCGCAGCGGAAAATAGCTAACCAAAGTCTAACTGAAGCCAAGAAGCTGATAGCTGATGGAAAAACAGATAAGGACGCTGGCGGGCTTCATTTATACCGTGCTTACAGAGGATTACCAAAAAATAGCGCCCTGATCAAATATCTAAGCGAGGAGGGCAATAAGCAGCTATTACAAAAAACCGAGAACTACTATATAGGGGAGCAAAACCGGAACATGCCCAAGGTAGACAGTGAGCTTTACTTCGCCATTGACGAAAAGAATAACAGTGTAGACCTGACCGAAAAAGGTATAGCGCTGATAACCGGGCAAGGGGAAGACAATAGTTTCTTTATACTGCCGGATATTGGCAGCGAACTTGCTGAGATAGAGAAAACAGCGGCTACACCTGAAGAAAAAGTGCAGCGGAAAGATGCCATGCTGCAGGATTACGCAATAAAGGCAGACCGCATCCACTCTGTACAGCAATTGCTAAAGGCATATACCCTCTTTGATAAAGATGTGGAATATGTCGTAATGGAAGGCAAAGTGAAAATAGTAGATGAGCAGACAGGCCGCATACTTGATGGCCGCCGCTATAGTGATGGGCTGCACCAGGCCATTGAAGCCAAGGAAAATGTGCAGGTAGAGGCCGCAACACAAACATTTGCTACCGTGACGCTGCAGAACTATTTCCGTATGTTTCACAAGCTGGCCGGTATGACTGGTACGGCTGAAACGGAAGCAGGTGAGTTTTGGCAGATATATAAGCTGGATGTGGTAACCATACCTACTAACCTACCTGTGACGCGTAAAGACCAGCAGGACCTGGTATATAAAACCAAGCGCGAAAAATATAAGGCAGCTATTGACGAGATAGAAGCATTACGCGCGATAGGCCGCCCGGTGCTGGTAGGTACTACCTCTGTGGAAGTATCAGAGCTGCTGAGCCGCATGCTGCAGCAGAAGAAGATACCCCACAATGTACTGAACGCCAAGCAGCACGCGCGGGAAGCCCAGATAGTAGCGGAAGCTGGCTTACCTGGAGCGATAACTATTGCTACAAACATGGCTGGCCGTGGTACGGATATAAAGCTGGGGCCGGGTGTAAAGGAAGCAGGTGGTCTTGCCATTATGGGTACAGAACGCCATGAAAGCCGCAGGGTGGATCGCCAGTTGCGTGGCCGTGCAGGCCGCCAGGGTGATCCCGGTTCTTCGCAATTTTTTGTATCGCTGGAAGATGACCTGATGCGACTGTTTGGTTCTGAACGCATTGCTTCCCTTATGGATAAGATGGGGCATAAAGATGGCGAGGTGCTGCAGCACAGTATGATCTCAAAATCTATAGAGCGCGCCCAACGCAAAGTAGAAGAAAATAACTTTGGTATGCGTAAAAACCTGCTGGAGTATGATGATGTAATGAATGCGCAGCGCGATGTGATCTACAAACGCCGCAGGCACGCATTGTTTGGCGACCGCCTGGCGATAGACTTGGATAATGCCATGTTTGCCGTATGCGTAGGCCTTGCAGAGCAGCTTGTGGAAAATGGTGATTTGGCGGCCTTTAAGCTGGAGGTAATGAAGCACCTGGTCATAGAACCGGAACTTACCGATGAGCAGGCAACAAAAGCTGACGCCAATGTGATAGGGGAGCAGTTGTACCACCAGGTAAAAGACTATTACAACCGTAAAGGTGCTGCCCTGCGGGAGCAAATGGTACCTACGCTCACGCAAATACTAAAAGATAATGGCGACCGCATAGACAATATTGTTGTGCCCTTCACAGATGGAATACGTGGCATGCAGGTATATGTGGAACTGAAAGAAGCGGTAGAGCAACAGGGCCTGCCGGTGATCCAGTCGCTGGAAAAGAACATAACCCTGGGCATTATAGATGATGCATGGAAAAACCATTTGCGCGCTATGGACGACCTGCGTCAGTCAGTGCGCATGGCCTCTTACGAGCAGAAAGATCCGTTGCTGATCTATAAGTTTGAAGCATTCAACCTCTTCAAGCAGATGATGCTGGAGACCAACCGTGATATCATCTCCTTCCTGCTTCGTGCCGGTATCCCTATACAAGATGCGCCGCCACAGGTAGCAAGAAGGCCTGAACCACCCACGGACATGAGCAAAATGCGGGTGAACAAAGCGCAGATAGACGCCCGTGGCCAGGATTATGCAGCTGATGAAGAAGATTACTATACCGAAACGCCAGACCAGGCAACACCGGTAAAACGTGCCCCTGTGCAGGTAGGCCCAAAAATAGGGCGCAATGACCCCTGCCCCTGTGGCAGCGGGAAAAAGTATAAGAGCTGCCACGGGAAGGGATTGTAATTGGTTGATAGGTTAACAGCTTGATTAGTCGTGATTATATTTAAAAACGCTTCCGGGAGGAGGCGTTTTTAGTTATGGTCATTGTCGTTCCTTTACTTGTAAGGGGAGCAAGTGGACTTTCCCTGAATTAGTTACCTGCACCCGGCTTTATCTGCGCCATCTTCAGATACGCCTTTTGGTATTCCCGCAATGCCTTTATCACCTTTGCAGGTTTCTTCCATTCAAACATGTGAATGATCCATAGGGTGATCCTCAGTAAGGTATTGGCATGAACCATGCTTTGAGCAAGCTGGGTAATGTTTTTATCTCTGGCGCTTATGCAGTTGTCGTATGAGCTGCCGTCTAGTTTGCTCAGTTCTTCTGCGAAACACCAGGCCCCGTCCCGGGCATTGTCTATGCTGAACTGTATGAGGATAGAGTTGTAATTAGTGGCATGCAAGCCCATTAATGACAGTAATGGCGATACCCTATTTAGCTCACCAATCACCTGGTATGTCAGCGAGGAGATAATGGTATTTATACTGTTGAAGTCAGCACTGCTGTTTTCGAGATCTTGCCCCTTTGCTGCTTCCACCACCGCTATGCCGAGGTCCAGGTTAATGTGGGCGCTCATTCCTAGAAGCAAATGCTGCAAAACAAGGGGTTGCCTTTTTTCCACTGTTTCAAATGCTACCCTCCAGGAGCCTGTTGTTTGTTGTTTGTTTTTCCATTGATCATAAGCGGTCAGGTAGCGGTTGGCAAACAACACATCCAGGTTTTCCATACGCTTGCCATCTTCAAACACGTTGTTTTGGATGCCTTGCCTTACACCATTGGTTACTTTGTAATAAAGAGTTGCGAAATAACCTGCGCGGCTGTTTGTTTTTATGCAATCATCTATTATTGATTCTAATTGCGCGAGAACTTCGTCTATTGTGGCTGCTACAGGCATAAAATGGCTTGAATAATAAAATTAAGGTACACTAAATTGATTTAGTTCTAATTACACTTAAACATATGAAAATAAACTATGCCTATTGTTGCGCACAAAATATTTTTAAAAATTTCCTTGAAAATAACAAGTTTGGCACGGATTTTTCTTATTAAACATATAGAGGGAAATTAACGATGGCATGGAGCCGTTGAAACACAAAAACCCTCAAAAGTGAGGTGTGAAATGGGTGCAATGATCTTAATATTTGCGTTTTTAATGTCTCTGATAATAAACGTTATCGAGAAAATGATCCGGAGTAATAATGAACAGGTTAATCGCGTACAAAGGCCTGACGAAAACCTTGTTCATGAACAATCGGAATAATCTATCCCCAGAATTTATTTTCCCGCTTTAGGAATACTGAACGATTGAGTGACCGAATACTCACTGATGGCTCCGTTTTCAGCTATAGCCATTATCTTGAAGGCGTAACTAGCCCCACGTTCTAAATTTTGAGTTGTGAATTCGCGAGTGTTTTTACTTAGGTCATGTTCCGTAGCAATAACATTGTCGTTTTCAAATACCCTGAAACCCCTTAGATCAGAAATTGCGGGATATTGCCACCGGATGACTGCCCTACTGCTGTCTGTAGCAATATCAGTTAATATGGGTTGGGGCAAATCGAAACTGGGAGTCGGCACCGAAACGGTATCACTCAATGCACCTTCTGTCTTATTCTTTCCTATTGCAGATATACAAAACTTGTGAACAGCAGCGCTGCCGTGCTGTAAGATGTAAGTAAAGTTGTTAGTAATGCCAGGCTCTTCAGTAACAGCAGACAATTTGTTATTAGAAGGGTCTGTTGCATACACTTTGTAATAATCGGTAACAGTGTCACCAGACATTGGGTTATCCCAGCTTAGGAAAATAGTTACTTTTTTATCTCCTAAAACACTTTTAAACGTTACATTCTGCGGTTGAGGCGGTTCCCTCACGGGAAAATAAGTATATATTTTCTCAATTCCTGCGATGGCAGTTCTATCGTTATACAGGGCTGTCACCCGGAAGCTGACATAGCCGGAAACAGGAGAGGAAGACTTATCGATAAATTCGCGCGTTGTTGGATCAATTAACGAAGAAACTCGTTTATACCCATCCGGGAAATTATTCTTTTCTACATAATATCCTTTGAGAAATCGTTCAAAATCTTTTGGAAATGCCCATTTTACATCAATACCATCTTTAAAATAATAGCCCAATGAAGTTACCTCCGTTACTTCGGCTTTCTTATATTGTTGTGGATGGTCTACGGGGTTGTAAGTGTAAGGTTTGATAATTCCTTCTATCCCGAATATGGACTCTGCGCTAATGCTGTACTGAACACCCGTACTCGTTGAGGCGGATTTATCATACCAGGTAAACTCAGAAGGATCTTCGCTACTGACCGATTGTATAGGTGTGGCATTTAGCCTTATGCCTTGCCTGTAAATATTAAAACCAGCAATACTGGTAGCTTTCATCTTTATAGTATCCGCGTTCCAAATTACTTGTATGCCATTGCTTTTAATTTTAGACAGGGAGGTTATTTCACGAACAGCGTTTAGATCAGGGATCTCGCCGTAATTCCATGAAACTTTTGCCAGGAGCTTATCAGTACCCTGGATGAAAAGCCCGTATTGATAACCTGTTTTTTTTGACACTGAATGGTCAACGTATGCAAACCCACTCATTAATGCAATATCATAATCATGGGCTATACTATTTGAGAGATCTTTCAGCGCGTTATTATCACTGTTTAATTTTTGGAGGAATGCGGCATAGTCAACCTCCTGTAATTTATGGGTGGCAAGTAGTTTATACAACCTGGCTTTTAGCGCGTTTTCTTCGTTTTTATTGGCGTCGACAATTGATAATTCTTTCTTTGAAGAAACGCCTGGCAATATAGGCTCGCTATTCAGCTTTACCCAGTCCTCCAGTCCTTCTTTTCGTTTTATGTCGAAACCAGTAATATTGCTGCTCCAGCTTTTTAGAGACCAGGCCAGCTTAACAGTTTTTCCATCTGGGCTTTGCACCAAGAGTGTTGCATTCTCATTTTGGGCGAATAATTGTGACAGGGATAAAAAAAGAAGGAAAACGAATAAAAATATTTTCATAGCACAATCTTTAATTGACCTTCAGCCTTGAATGCCGAACAGGGGGATAAAAATATTTCATTTCGAGAATAACGCTGTTGGGGCGGCATTATGGTTGTTGCTCTTTCTTATTTTTCGCGTAATGTTTTCTAATAAATATGACGATACAGATCAGTAGCAGGGCACTTGCCACCCATGAACCTGCCATGGCATAAGACGGGTTTGGTAAATTATATACGTTAGCGATCGTAAAGTACATAGTGCAGCATATCCACACAATGCTTATGGTTATAATTACTGATTTATTCATAGCTACCTGTTTTTTCCAGTACAATATACGGAATAAGATTTTGTGGCCCCATTGTTATCGCCTATAACAGGAAAATGGCATGGATGTTGTGGTATTATTTAATGTAAATTCAACAATAATAAATCTAGATATTGTTAATGTCGTGTAGGCTTATTGTTATTTTTATGTAATTTTTTATTTTAAACTACATAATTATGATTTTACTTTACTATGTTATTATATAATGTCCTATTTTTGCTAAAATCTAATAAATGCGTATGAAAAAATTATCCCTACTAATGCTGGCGATATTGGCTGGCTTTACCGTATCTTTTGCCAAGTCAGTATCCCAGAGTACTGCAAAAACTATTGGTTATAATTATCTGCATCAAAGAAGCGCTGCTATAAAGAGCGCTGATGATCTTAGTTTGTCGTACACGTCAACCGGGGCCAATACTAGTGCTGATTTTTATATCTTCAGCGGCAACAACTGTTATGTGGCTGTGTCTGCAGACGACGCAGTAACCCCGATATTAGGATATTCCAGTGAAGGCCCATTTGTAACTATACTTCACAAGGGATAAATTAGTGGACTGTTTTTATCAAAGAATTGGAACTTCAAGCTAAGTAGAGACTTCAATTCCGAATGGTGCTTTTGATTGATGTTCGCAAAGAATTTTTCT
>Ga0182030_10017999_pt1 | contig 13589 bp, 10 predicted proteins | sample 812S3MmetaG_FD_121299 | JGI IMG/M metagenome (GOLD analysis project Ga0182030, IMG submission 121299) | Permafrost microbial communities from Stordalen Mire, Sweden - 812S3M metaG (Illumina Assembly) | ecosystem: Environmental > Terrestrial > Soil > Wetlands > Permafrost | place: Sweden... | reverse complement strand
GTCCGCTTGCTGATAGCTCTCGATTCCCTCTGCGATAACTTCTATGCGCAAATTCCTCGCGATCGCGATGATTGCGCTCACGATTGCAAGATCGCTCGCATCGGTGACAATGTCGCGCACAAAGCTCTTATCGATCTTGAGCAAGTCGACGCGCCAATGCTTTAGGTACGCCAGGCTTGAATAGCCGGTGCCAAAATCATCGATCGCAATCTTGATGCCGAGGTCGCGCAAGTTGGCCAAGGTATCTTGACGGCTCTCGCCGGATCTCGGTGCGCGGCTATCAAAGATGCCTCGCTCCGTCATCTCCAGCTGCAGAAGCTCGGGCCCAAGGTTTTGACTCTTTAGGAGCGTCACGATCTTGGATTGGAATTCCCCGCGCAAAAGCTGCGAGGGAGCGACGTTTAGCGACACCGGCACGAGCGATACCCCAGCCTTGCGCCAGTTGCTCATGTCCTGAAGTGCCCGATGAAGCACGTAGTTGCCGATCGGCACAACTAAGCCCGTCTCTTCCGCTATGGGGATAAACCAATCCGCGGGGATCATTCCGTGCGCTGGATGATGCCAGCGGATGAGCGCTTCCAATCCTATGGTCTTGCGCGTTCCCAAATTGATCAACGGTTGGTAGTAAACATCGAGCTGTTTCAGCCGCAGCGCCTCGCGAAGCATAGCTTCGACCGCGACCCGGTGTTTCAGTCGCTCATTCATGTGTTGACTGAAAATCTGAACGTTGTTCCGCCCGCGATCCTTTGCTTGATACATTGCGGTATCGGAGTGTTTCAGGAGTTCGACCATGTTATCGCCGTCGCGGGGAAATAAGCTGATGCCAACACTCGCAGAAGTTTGTAAGGAACGGTCATCGACAATTATGGGCGTATTCAAGATCTCAATGATTCGGCCGGCCGCGAGGGTCATTTCCTCGTCCGACCGAAGATTGAGAAATACCACCACAAACTCATCGCCTCCCATGCGCACGATGACGTCGGCGTCGCGCACGCATTGTCGCAAGCGGCTCGCTGCGATTTGCAGCAACTTATCGCCGGTCTCGTGCCCATATGTGTCGTTGATGTGTTTGAAGCGATCGAGATCGAGAAACACAATTCCCAACATCAAACCCTTGGCTCTTGCCGAGGCAATCGCTTCGGGCAGGAAATCCGCGATGTAATGTCTATTGGGCAAGCCCGTGAGCTGATCGTGGTGGGCCATGCGCGCGAGGCGAGCCTGATTTTCGATCAACTGCAATTCCGCCTTTTTGCTGACCGAAACGTCGCGGGTCACAAACGCGCATACTTCGCGTCCATCTATCGTGTGCGTGCTGCAGCGTACCTCCACTTCAATGATGCTGCCGTCCTTGCAGCGATGCTCCATCGGCAGAGCGAGCTGCGATTGCGTACCGCGGAATCGCGCCTGGACGGTTTTCATCGACTCATCATCGGTCGCAAACAAGTCTGCGAGATTCATCTTTAGAATCCCTGCGTGATCGTAGCCGAGCCGCGTCTGCACCACAGAATTCGTGTAGATGAGTTTTCGGCTGAAGGTCTCGCAAATGAGAATCCCGTCATTGGCGTGGTCGATAATCTCCTTGTAATGGGCGTGAGAACACGTTGCCTTAAGAAATTGCCGCCGTAAACTCAAGGCAATCGCCGCCAGCAGTGCGGTTGCCGCGATCGCCACGAGCAATCCGGCCCCGTGTCCCCATCGGTCGATGGCCAGCATCATCGGATCGGCCAAGGATGAGTCGCGGCAAAAGGCAACAGCGCCGCTGATGATGGCTGCGGCGACGAAGGCGCCTGTCGCCCAAGGGCGGCTATGCGCGTGCGGCGCGATGCGGAATGGCCCTCGCTCAGCGGTCATTCGAATTCCGAAGCACCGGGCGGCGGTCTAGTTTCTTCGCGCGATAGGACATAATCAATTAGCCGTGTTTACAGGTCTTACTATCTCGGATGAGCGCGCGCGCTGCTGATAGGCGCCTCACACTCGGGCGGGCATGGATGTGACGCATTGCAGAGCGGCCTGTAGGACAGCTGGCGTCGGCGCCCTATGTACGCCAACGCACAGAGCATATTGAATGACCCGCGGACGGGAAGGAGTGCAATTCGCGGCAAGTTCGAGCGATATCTACAGACGACAGGCGGATCGTTTAGGCGCCAAATTCGGTGTCAAACACGAGGTTCAGGGATAAATCGCCTTAGCATGGCGGCCTACGTGTTACCTTTTTCCCGATTGCGGTGTTCTAGGACCGATAAGGCGTTCTCAAGGAGTTCTCTATGGCGCTGGCTGATGAACTTGGCAAACTGGCGGAATTGCGCGCAAACGGCGGTTTGACGGAAGAGGAGTTCAAGCGAGCGAAGGAGCACCTGCTGAACACCGAGGAATCGCGGTCCAATGACCCAGTAGCTCACGCTGTAAATACCTTTCGACGCAGCCGCACGGACCGCTGGTTCGGCGGCGTGTGCGGCGGAATCGCGCGATCGACCGGAATGGAAGCCTGGGCATGGCGGCTGCTTTTTACAGCACTGTTTATCTGCGCGGGAGTTGGCCTATTATTGTATCTACTGCTGTGGATTTTCGTTCCAAGCGAGTGATTGAAAAAAGAAAGGAAGTGGTTGTTGCCGAGCACGCGCCACTCGCTTGGGGCACGCAATGAATAGGATCTCGCCCAGAGACTTTCGAAATGCCTTCGTTGCCGTCATGCAATCAGAGTACGACGGCTTTCGTACCGCCGTGGGTTTCGAGACCAAATCCTATAACTTCTTTATGCGAACCACCATTTATCCGAGAATCGCCAGGCAGTTAGGGTTGTTGTCGTGGAACAAGGAGTACTACACGCTTGATGGGATGCTGTACGAGGAACGCGGCGTGGACGATACCGGGAAGTACGCCAGCTATGCGAATTGGATTTCCGTGGCAATAGAGCACGAAAACGACAGTTCTCGTGCCCGCGAAAAGATGAATAAGCTTCAGTCGTTCAACGCGCCGCTGAAGGTGTTGATTACCTACGCCGCCGACGGTGCCGCCACCGAAACTCTCCTGCGAAAGTACGAGAACCTCATAAAGGTCTCGGACGTGTTCCATGACGTCGCGACGCTGCGTCTGCAACTCATCATTTTGGGAACACCGAAGACCGTTCTTGAATGGCGATTCTACGCCTACGAAAACGACGGGTTTGTGCTGATGTTACCGAGCTGAGAAGATGTTACCGAGCTGAGAAGAAGCGACGCCGAGTACCGGCCGATCAGTTTTCGGGTGAGATTGAGGCGGCGTAACACAGCCCGAACGGGAAACCACTAGCAACTGACCCTGAGGTCGGATCGTTCAGGCTCGGCGGTGTGTTTCGTTGCGCTCTGCCTGGTGTGGGTTTTTACCGGCGTCGCGTCATCGTAGCTTGGCGTACGACATAGCGGTTAACGCAGCGAACGGCAAGTCGTTTCCGTTCCCGAGCTGCTCACAAACGGGAACTTTAGGAAGTGGGCTCCGTCAGGAAGTCGTTAGGGTCATCTCCTCAGTCATCGTGGTCGCGGACACCGATCGCATCAAGAATCTTAATATCGGCCAGCTGGCCGAGTTCCTATTGGCGCGCGGGCTTCGCGGATTTGCGGCGCGTCAATGTCAGAACTGTCATCGACAGCGCGATGAAGACCCCAACGCCGACTGCAATGTCGCCCACGGGTATACGTAGGAACACAGCGGCTGTGTAGCCGCTCACCATTGCGAGCATGCTTAAGTTCTCGAACATGTTTTGAATCGCAATCGCCGACCCCGCCCCGACACCATCCTCGCCTTCTCTTTGCAAGAGCGCATCGAGCGGTACGACGAAAAATCCACTGCATATGCCTACGAATGCCATGGCGGCGAATGCAAAAGGCAGCGTTGTAACAAGAGGCAATAGACACACGCCCACTCCGATTAGAATGCCGGCCGGAAGCGCTCGGCGAACTTGACTGAGCCTCACGAAACGAGCTGCAAGCGCAGCGCCCACCACAATACCTGCGGCCACCATGCCCGTTAGAAAGCCCGGCAATCGATTATTAGTCACTTTGAGCGCTACCGGCACCCAGGCGATGACGAGGAAGCGAAGGGCCGCTCCCGCGCCCCAAAAGAGGGCGGTTCCGATCACGGCCAGTCGCGCGTTCGGGTTCTTCACGAGTGACCGGGTCTGCAGGGCGAAGGATTTGAGGCTTGAAACAATGGAATAGTTAATGGTCGGGACCGCGAGCTGCTTAATGCGTGGAATGAAGATCGCGCTCAACGCTGAGGCTGCATAGCAGCCAGTGATAGCCATCAGGGCGCCTTCTATGCTCCAATCCGTCAGTGTGCCGCCCGCGACTGCGCCCAGTAATATTGCCGCAATCGTCGAGGCTTCCAGGAGGCTGTTGGCCTTGACCAATTGCGCCGGCGCCGCCAGTTCGCCCAAGATGCCGTACTTAGCGGGGGAATTGGCTGCCGCGCCGGCACCCACGAGTGCGTAGCTTAAGAACGGATTCACACGCAGGCACATACCCAATGCACCGACAAACTTAAGCGTATTGGCATAAAGCATGATGCGCCCTTTCGGGCGCGCGTCGGCGAACACGCCGACAAAAGGTGCGAGCAGTATGTATGCGCCTACAAAGAACTCTTGGAGAAGCGGTCCGCTCCAAGCGGGGTAGCTCTCCTCTCGGATAAGCGCAAGCGCTGCAAAGAGCAGCGCGTTGTCCCCAAAAGCGGAGAGAAACTGAGCACCCAGCGTCGCGATCATTCCGCGCGACCAAAGGCCGGCGGGTATGAGCTTGTGTCGGGCGCGCTTAGAGCGCCGCTGATCATTCGCCGTCATCACGGCAGCCATTCATCGCGTAATTTCACTCCACATGGCCTAACTGGCTCTGCATCCCGCACTTCGATGCGCTGCCGCGAACGATGATAACCCGTCGTACCGTCGTCAATGATAGGCACGGATGAATTGGGGCCCTATCACCTCGGGCAAGAAAGGGGAGGGGGTCAGGAATAAGGTAACGGGGGGCTGACAATGCATGGCCATTGCCTCAGTCACGGTGGTTGATCCGCCGTAAACGCCTAAGCGCGCCAGCGCACCGACCGGCGTTTTTCGAAACGGTATTCTGGGTGCATGAATTTCGAGCGGGCGTCCGCCTGTCGCTGCGCGTCAGGCGCGAGATACCGAGTTGCAAAGCCTGTCACGCGGATCTCGGTGAGAACACCGCCGCTGAAAAACTGTTAGCCAGTTCTCGAGCCGTTTTTTTGTTGCTCAAATTGCTGGGTCCAGTTCAAATGGCTCTTTATCCGCTACGCTTCGAACCGCTGTATCAATATCGGCTCTGGGGTGGCCGACGTTTGAGTAACCTGCTATCCGCTGCGCTGCCCGCGGATGGTCCCATCGGCGAAGCGTGGTTGCTGAGCGATCGGGATGATCATTCCAGTGTTGTTGCCAATGGGCCGCTCAGAGGAGAAACCCTCGGCCGACTACGTACTCGATGGCCGGAGCAGTTGCTCGGAAAGGGAGCCGGTCGACTTCGCCGTTTCCCCCTGCTCCTCAAATATCTCGATGTGCACGCGGCACTGTCGGTCCAGGTGCATCCATCCGACAGGCAAACAGCGTATTTGCCTGCCGGCGAGAGCGGCAAAACCGAAGCATGGGTTGTGCTTCAGCGCGGAGCCGACAGCCGCATCTATGCGGGCCTTGTGCCAAATACCACGGCTGAAACTATGCGCGCGGCAATTGCAAAGGGGACGGTGGTAGATGAATTAGCATCCTTCAGCCCAAAGATGGGAGACGGAATTTTCATACCCGCCGGAACGGTCCATTCGCTGCGCGATGTGGTGGTTTTTGAAGTGCAGGAAAATAGCGACGTAACGTTTCGCCTCTACGATTGGAACCATATCGATGCCAAGACCCACGAACCTCGGCCGCTGCAGGTCGAGCAAGCGATGGCTTGCGTTGATTTCTCGCAAGGCGCAATAGGTCCGGTCGCCCCAAAACTCGAAGAGGCAACATCGGTGTTGCGCGAGCGCCTGTTTGATTGTGAACATTTCAGATTGTGGAGGCTCCGCTCTGAGTCGCCATTTACGGTCGGTCTTACGGGAACGCCGCGTGTCCTCGTGTGCATCGACGGCAAAGGTGGGGTAAAGCACGAGGGAACCGACTGGCCCTGCGTCAAAGGCGATGTAATGCTCTTGCCGGCGACGGTGGGGGCCTGTTTATGCGAGCCGCATGGTTCCATGAGTTTATTGGAAATTGCGTTGCCCGAAGCCGAATGACCCGGTGAAGAAACTCATTGTCTTCGATCTGGACGGCACGCTTGCCGAAAGCAAAGCATCTCTCGATAGCGAAATGGCGACGCTGCTCGGCGCGCTACTTTCGATTGTGAAAGCAGCCGTGATTTCGGGCGGGGGCTGGCCGCAATTTGAAACGCAACTCCTCGCCAATCTTCCTCATGATGAGTCCTTGAATAATCTGTCTCTTCTGCCGACCTGCGGCACTCAGTTTTATCGATACGCAGGTACTTGGAAGAAGCTTTACTCAGAAGATTTCACCGCCCGTGAAAAAACGAAAATCATCGAATCGCTAAATGAGTCGCTTGGCGCAGCTGGCTTCAAAGTGGACAAGACTTGGGGTGAGGCCATCGAAGACCGGGGAAGTCAGATTACGTATTCGGCGTTGGGTCAGCTAGCCCCTATTGAAGAGAAGAAAAAATGGGATCCGGACTTCAGCCGGCGCAAAAAGATCAAGGCGCTCCTTGATAAAATGATCCCGGAGTTTTCGGTGCGTCTGGGAGGCACGACATCCATCGACATCACCAAGCCGGGGATCGATAAGGCTTATGGGATTAGAAAGCTTGCGGACATCCTCGATATTGCCATTCAGGAGATGATTTTTATAGGTGATGCCTTGTTTCCAGGTGGCAATGACTATCCGGCCAAAGAAACCGGCGTCGTCTGCATCCGCGTCAGAGATCCTAATGAAACCAAACGAATCATCGAGACAATCACGGCTTGTCTGGGGGCGCTCAACCCGTGAAGCCTCGCGGGCCGCAGAAGCGATGAGCGGATTTCAATTACAACGCCTGGGAATGTTAATGGAGCCGCAGGCCAACAATCCCTGGGAAGTGGAAGGTGTCTTGAATCCCGCCGCCGCGCGTGGCCCCGACGGCAAGCTCTACCTGTTCCCGCGTCTCGTTGCCAAGGGTAACTATTCCCGCATCGGCATCGCCCGCGTAAACTTCAACGACGCCGGTGACCCGGTCGGAGTCGAACGCCTCGGCATTGCGCTCGAGCCAACAGCCGATTACGAACGTCGTTCCGACGGCAGCGGCGGTTGTGAGGATGCACGCGTTACGTTTGTCGAGCCGCTAAATCATTACGTGATGACTTATACGGCGCTTTCGCCAAAAGGACCGCGCATTGCGTTGGCGATGTCGGAGGATTTGTTTCACTGGGTGCGCATCGGTTTGGCGGCCTTTGAATCCTACAGGGGCATTGACTTCGTCCGCGTGGACAACAAGGACGCCAGCATCTTCCCCGTCGCCGTGCCGAATCATGCCGGAAAGATGCAGTTGGCCCTTCTGCACCGACCGCTTTTCCCCGGCACGCGCCCCGAAGAAATCGCCTACGAAGCCGAATCGCGATTGGTCGATCGCGATCATGAAAGCATTTGGATTTCCTATTGTCCGATGCCTCCCGCGAGCCTGACACCGCATCGTCCCGGCTTATTTAATTCGCATTACCGGTTGGCAACTCCCGTGTCCGCTTGGGAGAAGCTAAAAATCGGCGGCGGCACTCCACCGACACTCACGCGGCATGGCTGGATGATTCTTTACCACGGCGTGAGCAACATGGCGGATCCATGCCGTGGCGCGTGCGAGTTACGCTATTCGGCGGGAGTGATGGTGCTCTCGAAGGATGATCCGCACGAAATTCGCTACCGGTCTGTTCACCCGGTCTTGACCCCGGAATTGTCGCAGGAACGCCACGGGACGGTCTCCAATGTCGTGTTTCCCACCGGCATTGACCGGCGTGATGATCTTGGCGTACCTAACCGCTTCGACGTTTATTACGGCATGGCGGACAGCCGGATTGGGGTCGCACGTCTTGACGTGCCGGAGCACCTGCCCCAGGGAGCTGCTGCCGACCCGCCGGAAACAGAGTGTAGCAGCTCAGCCCGCCTTCAAGAGCTGAACACCGCGAAATGAGATACACGCGCTGCGGCGATCAGCCGATTAAGGCATCCATCAATGCAGCAATTTTGATTGTCGCAAAATTAGAAAACGTGTCCGAGATCGCATAGGGCAAGATGATCGCATCATTGTGCCGTATCGCGCCGCAGGTATAGACGACATTCGGAACGTAACCTTGGCGCTCGGAAGGTTCAGGCCGAATTAGAGGCTCGCGCGTCCGTGCGAGGACCTTGGATGGATCGGCCTTGTCGAGTAAAACCGCTCCGACGGAATATTTGCGGACCGGACCGACGCCGTGGGTCAACAGCAGCCAGCCTTCGTCGAGTTCGATCGGCGATCCACAATTTCCGATCTGCACGAACTCCCATGGAAATTGAGGCTTCAAAATAGCGACGCCACCGTCCCAGGAATATAAGTCTTCCGAATAGATGAGATACAGGTTTTCATTGTCCTGCCGGGCGATCATGGCGTATTTGCCGCCGATGCGGCGCGGAAACAGGGCCATGCCCTTATTCTTGGCGGCGGCTCCCCTAAGCGGAGACATCCGGAATGACAGGAAGTCCTGCGTCTGGATCAACTCCGACCTGATCGCTCTGCCGCTATAGGCGGTGTAGGTGGCGTAGAATATCTTTTCCGCTTCATCCTCGAATTCCACGAAGCGAGCATCCTCTATCCCGTTTGATTGGGATTCTGTGACGGGGAAAATTACGCGCTCGCTGATGCCCTGTTCTGGCGCGAAGACCAGGTCGACTTCATCCCCATCCGCACGCGATACCCGGTTTTTCACTTTCGGAATGGATGCAAAACGCGCTGTTGGATCGATCGTTACGTTGCCGTCGGCAGAAATGAATCCCGTTCGAAATGTCAGGGAGGATATGTGTCCTTCTCCGACCGCGCGCAGGCTTAAGATGTAGCGTCGTCCGCCCACAGGAGCGCCGGTTTGATCGAAATGAGCGACGATGCTTGGATTGAACAACGCTGCCGCTTCGAACGAATACTCGTGCATGAAATAGGCGCCCAACAGCCAACATTGCTCTTCTGTGAAAGTCGCGTGGGCGGCGACGGCTTCTTCCATTTCATTGGCGCGAGCCTCGAATGTCTCGAGCAGATTGCGATGACGTCCCTGAAAGTTCTCGAGGACTTCGGCGAGTTCGCGGGTGGCTGTTTCGGGATCAAGCGCCAAGACGCGATCGACGATGTGATTGGCACGCGTCTTGTCGGTGGCGTTGAGGTCCCGCGGTTCTGTCGCCGGCTTGAACGGTCGGACGACCACTCTTGCCGGATCAGGGCGCAGATACAGACCCTGCCGGTTAAGTGGGTGGGAAGTGACAAAATCTCCTCGAGTGACTGCGCGAAGTCTAACGGGATTCAGGCGCGCAAAGCGAGAAGCGGCGCAGGTTTCGTCCGATTACTAACCATGCGTGCGAACTGGCGAATCTCGGCCAGGCTAAGAAGGTAGGATATGACGGACTCGCCACCCCTATTTTCGTTGGCGCGGTCAGGGTGCAGTCCATCGCGGCAACTTCCCGTCTCGACATCGACCAACGACGATAACAGATCGTTATTGCCGAGAAACCAAGCGAATGCCCGCGCCGCGTCATCTTTCCATTGCGTGTCGCCGTCTGCCCGCCACGCCGCAACACAGGCCGAGATCGCCGCCGTGGCTTCAAGGGGCTGCTGATCGAACGCCAGTGGCCGCTCTCGCTTCTCGCCGAAACTGTCGGAACCAACCGGCCGAAAGACGCCCTCCTCGGACGTCTGCTGCACCATGAGCCAACGCAAGGATCTTAGACCAGCCGCGAGGTAGGCGGAATCATTGAGGGATATTCCCGTGGCAATCAGAGCCTGCGGCAAGCGCGCGTTGTCGTATGCGAGGCCTTCCTCGAACCAGACCCAATTGCTTGTCTCGACCGATGACAAGATGGACATCAGCCTATCGGCAAATAGACGGCGCAACTCGCGGGTATGGGAATCCTTGGCGGCCATCACGCTATAGGCGTCAAGGCCGAGCAGAGTGAAGGCCCAGGCACGCGGCGAGGAGAAGCGCTCAGCAGTTGGCAAAGCCTCGGCGAATAAGGCGGCGGCCCATTGCCGGCGTGATTCGTTGGCGTCGCTGCGTGCGCACTCGCCTAGAGCCCAGAGTGTGCGGCCGTGACAGTCTTCCGAGCCAATAGCTTCGAGCCAGCGCCGATCGAAACTCATGAAGTTACGAAACCGCTTGGACTCAGGATTCCAGGCGTGCTGAACGAAGGCAGCCAGCCTTGATGTGAGCGTTTCGGGCAAGCGCTGTTCGCCCGGGGCATTGAGCGCGCAGGCCACCAGCAACGCGCGGGCATTGTCATCGACGCAATAACCGTGGGCACGATCGGGGACTGAGCAGACCGCGTGCTGAAGTAGCCCTGTGTCATCGCACATGGAGAGAAAATGACTCAGTTGCATCGGCGGTACGTTCGAGCTGTCGGGTAAAAACGCGTTTTCGCTGCGCCGCGCAATCACTTTAAGCGGGTGTGCGCGTCGGGCCTTTTCGAATACGTCCAAATAGCGCTCCGCGGTCCGCTCCCAAATCATTGAGCGACTGCTCGAGTAGGCCCGCTCCCGCATTGCGTTTCGCCGCGCATCGTCGCTCAGCAAGCCAGCGATTTCGGTACCGATTGCGTTGGCATCGCCAAAGGGCACCAGGATGCCGCGCCCCTCCGTAAGCAGCTCCTGAGCATGCCAGTAAGGAGTCGAGACGACCGCTTTTCCCAGTCCGAAACTGTAGGCGAGCGTGCCCGATGTCATCTGCGCTTCGTTGAGATATGGCGTCACGTAGATGTCGCACATCGAGATGAAGTCGAGCAATGTCGCCTGATCGACAAAGCGGTTTAGAAAAGCGACATGCTCTTCGACTCCCAGCGTCCGTGCGCGATCAATCAAGCTCTCGCGATAAGATTCGCCTTCACGACGAACGAGGTTCGGATGCGTCGCACCCAGGACGACATAAACCGCATCGGGACGCTCTTTGAGGATCAACGGCATGGCATCGATCATGACTTCGATGCCTTTATTGGGAGAGAGCAGACCGAACGTCAATATAACGGGTCTTTGGCCGAAGCCGAGCTTGATCTTGGCCGCATCGGGTTCGACGAAGGCCGAGTTGGGGATCCCGTGCGGGATGACCTCGATTTTGTGCTCTGGCACGTCGTATGTGGTACGCAGAAGGTACCGGGCTTTTTCCGCCATGACGATGATCGTCGATGAGACATCGATTATTCGGTTGAGGACACTTCGCTGCGTCGGCCTCGGTTCCGCGAGAACTGTGTGAAGCGTCGTCACGATCGGCATGGTCAGCCTCGAAAGGAGTGCCGTGATGTGATTGCCGGCCTCTCCGCCGAATATGCCGAACTCATGCTGCAAGCATGCGACCTGGAAATGTCCGTCATTGAGGAAGTCGCCCGCGCGCGCATACTCTGCCAGTTTCTCGTCGTTGACCTGAAGTTGAACAACCGCCGGATAGTCGTACTTATGACCGTTATCGGTCATCGCCACAATGGCGGTCTCCGCAGACACACATGATTTGGCGACTGCCTGTTGTAGATCGGTCGTGAAGGTGGCGATGCCACAGCGGCGCGGCAAAGAATTGCCAATGAATGCCAAGTGGCTAAGCGGAATCATGTGCACAGCTCCCGTAAATCGACCGCGGAAGGAGGGAGTGGCGCGGCGTCTAAGTTGATTCGACCGACACGGGCTCGGAGCCTGCTATATATAGCTTACGCTAACCTACAGCGCTGGACACATCGCGTCTGTGCGGCATCGAACGTACGCCGGACACCGCCGCGCAATAGACATGGCCGGGCCGGGGTCCGGTCATCGATCTTTACGCCGCAGCCCATCTATTAGAATGTCGATGACTCGCCGCGCGCTCGCTCCCCAACCTGCATCTGGATTCCCATAACTCACTCCCACCATCGCACGCAGAGGCCCTTTATTTCTATGGGAGCCAAGCCCTCATCATCGACCCGCACCTCGGGAGCGCTCTGCTGGCATGCGCATTAGTGTCAGTGCATGAAAACGCGGCTCGCGCTGGTCATTTTGATCTGTCTGCCATCGATCCTGATGGCGCAGTCGATCAGATGCGGAAGCCGAATCATTTCTCGGGGAAGCAGCAGCGCGGAACTCGCCGTCTTCTGTGGCGATCCGGCCCAAGTTAATCGAAGCTCAATCTACAACGGTACAGCCGGTGACCGATAGGGATGTTTCACGAACTAACTAAAATGCGTCTGTGCGCACAATTTGGCGCTCTGCAGGTGCGCTGCTCCAATCTCATTCGCCATTTGCGGTACCACGCTGTCAAAATGTAGATGTTCCAGCAATTCAAACCCAACAGCGCGAAGAATATGGGTGTCTTGCAGCGTCTGAACGGCGTTCCAATTGCCGCTTTTCACAAGTAACGGCAACGGAGCGCCGGAAAGCGTTATTAGCACTGCCTTCTTTCCCGCTAGAAGCCCACGCACCACGCCATTCTCGGATTCATACGCGAATCCTCGCGCGAATACTCGATCAACGTAGCCCTTCAATATCGCGGGCATCGATAACCACCAGAGAGGATAAATGAGGGTAAGGGCGTCTGCGCGACTGATGTCCTTCTGGGCGGAGACGACATCCGCGCACGCCAAATGACCGGGTGCCCCGGACAGCAGTTCTTCTTTGCCCAGAACGGGGTTGAACCCCATGCGATACAAGTCACACGTACGCTGCGTGTGATTAAGCCGCTCCAACTCGGCGGCATACGTGTGTGCCACTCGCATCGTGAGGCTGTCCTCGGCGGGATGCGCGACGATCACGAGGTGTCTCATATGCAGTTCCTGCTTTCACACGCAAAAAGAATGGAGTCGATCTCCGTCCCTATTTCAAGTAGGCGTCGCGCTCGCGGCGCCAGCCGCGTTTGATGTGGCCAAGGGCGATCGGACGGGCTCTTCTCCAATGGGACCTTTGATTGCAACAGCTGCTCCAAACAGTGCTACGTTCGGGTTTAGGCTGTCGACCATCGAGGTCGGCATCAAAATCGTCGCGCCGCGTTCTTTGGTGGTCTCATAAATAATGTTCATCGCCCGCAGCTGCAGCGCGACGGGGTGCCCGGCGTATATGGCTGCCGCCTCGACGAATTTGCCGGCAATGGCCGCTTCGGCCGATCCGAGGATCACTCGAGCCTGTTTTTCGCGCTCGGCCTGGGCCTGACGCGACATCGCGTCTTGTAAAGCGACTGGAATGGCGACATCGCGGATCTCGACTGAGCTTACCGATATTCCCCAAGGCGCGGTCTTTTGGCCAATCTCGATCTTCAGTTGCTCGTCTGCCTCTTTGCGGTCCGATAAGAGGGCCGCCAACATGGATGAGCCAATCATCTCTCGCAGGGAAGTCTGCGCCACGCGGTCGATTGCCTCG
>Ga0182030_10017997_pt1 | contig 13590 bp, 6 predicted proteins | sample 812S3MmetaG_FD_121299 | JGI IMG/M metagenome (GOLD analysis project Ga0182030, IMG submission 121299) | Permafrost microbial communities from Stordalen Mire, Sweden - 812S3M metaG (Illumina Assembly) | ecosystem: Environmental > Terrestrial > Soil > Wetlands > Permafrost | place: Sweden... | reverse complement strand
TCTTCAGCAGTAGAGACGACAAGGCCACGGAGTTGCCGACCGGGAATTGATACCCGTCCAGTCCATCTCGCACCTTCTCGGCCATGCCGCCAATATCGGAGCAGAGGATGGGACGCCGGTTGCGCAGCGCCTCCTGAATGACGACCGGCGAGTTCTCCCACCAAATACTGGGTACAACGACCACGTCCACCGACTGCATGAGCTTGTCCACGCGATTCTGATCGTAGGGTCCGCGGAACTTCACGTTGCGCCCGACTTTGGCCAGGCGGGCTAGAAAGTCGGCCTGAAATTCCGGGGGCTGGCCGCTGTGGTCGCCGTAGATTTCCACGACTACATGGTGAGCCTCGCGCTCCTCCAGGATTTCCGCGGCCTCGAGCAGCACGTTGATGCCTTTGAGGGACGAGATCTGGCCGAAGAAGCCAACCCGAATCAGATCGCCTTTGCTGCGCGTGCCGGCTCGCGAGGCGGCAGTCGGCGACTGCGGAATGACATTTTCAATTTTAGAGATTCGATTTTTCGCTACGCCCCACTCCACATAGCGCTCGGCGAGAAAATCGCTGGGTGCAACGAAGTGATCCACCAACTCGTAGAAACGCTGGATGTACAGTTTGCGCAGGAAGAAATCCGACGGAGTGATGTCCTTGAAGCAGTGCGCGCAGCGCATCGGGCTAGCGTCGTAACACAGCGTGTTGTTCTGTTTGGTCACCATTTGACCGTAGTGGTGACACAGCGCCAGGTACTCGTGCAGCGTCAACACGATGCGGCAGTCGGGCAGCACTTCACGCACGTGCAGAAACGCTTCCACACCGAAGTTGATGTAATGATGGAAATGCACGATTTGCGGCTGCAGGGTTTTGAGCAGCTTGCGAAACTCGCGCGGAAAGCTCGGGTCGGTGTTGGAGAACTTGAACCAGTCGAAGGCGCCGCCGGAGTACAGATATTCGCGCTCGGAGAACGGCTGGCTGATCGTTGCGCCGAGCTTCTGATTCAGCTCGTCGCGCACGCAGCCGAGGAAGCGCAGGTCGAACCCGGGGCGTTGCTCGAGCGCCGTGAAAAGTTCGTAGGCCGCGATTTCGGCGCCGCCCTTGGAAATTTTCGGGTGGCTGTGCGAGGCCATCAACACCCTGATGGGGGCGCTGGGGTCCGCGCGGCGCGGGGTTTCCTCCGAATTCAACGCCTGCAGCGTCTCGGCATGACTTGTTGACATCATCCCTACCCTTGCGCCGCCACTATGGCGGCTGCGTTAAGCTGGACAACGTCTCGCCCCACCGCCGCTCGTGCACCCAGGCGTTGTAGAGGGTGAGATTCATGCGCCAGTTCTGACTCGGCGCGACCTGGGATTTGCGTTCGAGGTGATGCATTTTGACATCCTGGTCCACCGCGCAACGCAGCCCACGTTGCCTCAGACGCAAGCAAAGATCGGAGTCCTCGAAGTCGCCAATGATGTAGGACTCATCAAAGCCGCCAAGCTCGAGCGCCAAAGAGCGCTCCATGAGCATGCAGGCGCCGGTGATCGCGTCGCTATAGCGAAGCCCGGTTTCATCTCCCGGACGCCGGCCCTTGTTGAAATGTTCTACGAAATTCCAATTGCCGAATTCGACAATTCGGCGGTAGAAACAGCCTTCGTGCTGTATCGACCCATCCTCGAACAGTAGTTGAGCCCCCAACACGCCGAGTTTGGGCGTTTCAACCAGCCTCGCGGTGAGTCGCGATACCCAACCTGCGGTGATCGGAAACGCATCGGAGTTCAGGAAACAGACGTATCTGCCGCGCGCTATTTGCAGGCCGCGGTTATTCGCCGGAGCAAAGCCAATGTTTTTCGACAGCAGCATCAAGCGGAATGGGATCCTGAAACGTTCGAAGACGGATTGCGCCAACACCTCGAGGTCTCGACGTTTTGGCGGATCGTCGAGCACGTAGATGATCTCGGTGCCCGCCAGATCGGGATCGCGTGAAAACAACGCCATTTGATACTCGACGAAGTCGACACGACCGTAAATCGGAATGATCAGACTACAAAGTGGGCTCTCGCGTAGCGGGCCAAAGTCTATCGTCGTGGCACGGACGGACTCCTTTAGGCGCGCCGCGTTGATCGAGCGGATGGCGGGACCCAACACGTCGTCGAAGGTCTGTGCGGTTGTCTCGTAGCGGATGTCCAGGCCTTCGAGGGTTCGTCGAATAGCATCGATACCGGAACGCTTGGAGACCTTGAATTTCTTGAAACCCACATCGTCGCTTTCAAGTTCGATCTCGATGTAGGTGACATCTCCCGCGGAGATGGCTCCCGGCACATAGGTTATGAAGCCTACGTTGGCATCCATGAAGCCTAGCTGTTGCCCTACAGCACTGATCACGTCGGGCCGCGCAACGTTGATGGCCTTCGACAAATCAATCTCGCCAGTCAGCGGACCGGAGCGCACGCGTATCCTGCGCACGACGCCCGGCTCGGCCAGGTGCCAGCCCTTGAGGATGACGCCGTTCGGCGGACACGCAATCGCGTCATCGAGTTCAAAAAATACCGGCTCCGCCAAAGACGACAGGGTATCGTGGCCGGGAAAACCTTTTCGCGAGGTGATGGTGAGCAGGTGGGTGCGGTTACGATTCGCAAATGCCTGCCCGATCAGATTGGAGCGCACGCGATCGACCAGCGCCTGGTCGAGCAATCGTTCCGTGCTGGGCCCTGACAGCGCTTCGTACCTAAGACCATCCAACTCGAACACAATGGATTGCAAGCCGCCGACCACGTGAGTACTGGTGAGGACATAGGCGATGATGCCCACTGACTTCTGATCCAAATCCTCGCGTTCGTAGAACGCCAAAATGGCCTTGCCGGCGTTCTGGCTATTCTCGAAGTTCGCGACCAGGTCGATCGGATCCGACAAGTCGGACCGGAAGGGGCGCGAAATCCAGCCGTTGTAAATCCAGCCGCCCGCTGCGCTCGAGTATCCAAAGCTGTCGATATACCCCGGAAACGGCGCTTCGGCTACATTATGTTCAATCGCCACCACCGCCGTTGCTTCCCGCGCTTCGGCGATCGGCAATATCGCGGACTCGTATGCCGGCGACGGTACGCTCTTGGTTTTGGCAGCCACGCGGCCATTGGGTTTCGGAGTGAGGCCGCGATTGACGCCCGTAGTGAGGTAATGGAACAACGGGTTCACGGGTACATCGCCCGCTTCTTGGCACTGACTCAAATAATATGAGGTATCGAATTTCGGGCTCGGATCGCGCCGCTCGTGGCAGCCTCGTTCCAGGTAGTGCATCAGTGGATCAATGTTGAGCGCGGCAATATCCGGATTGGCAGCGACATAGTAGTCCGCGTCGAATAGGCCTGACTTCGCCAAGAGTTCGTATTCGCCGAAGAGAATTGCCACTGAATCCCTATCCGTGTGACTCGCCGTATGACTCGATGCCTTCAAACCTTATCGCGCGGCCCGAGTTTGTACAATGTTTGAAGCTTTTTCAAAAAGCCACGCTGAATCTTTCTCGCGCTGCAATACGCTCGCAATAAAAACATGTTCGCGAGTGACGCGACTCCACTATGTCGCCGATCGAAGACATCCAACCTGGTGCGTTGAGCTCAACGTGTTGGGCCAACAAGGTGCATCAGTAGCACGACCAACTCGTATTCGGACAACTCTTGAGCGCTGCAGAAAATAAAATCCACTTTAGTTGAGAACTTGATCGCGTATTGTTAGGCTCCTCGGGAATCGTTACGTCGCGCGGGCTGATCCGCAACAGGGAGCATACATGGGGACATCGACCACGATCTCGGGCGGCCATGCCAAGATCACGATTTACGGTGATGGTACGGTCGTCGGCGGGAACGGGAACGATACGGTCCACATCACCGGGAATGGCCGGGTCTCCCTCGGTAACGGTGACGATAAAATCGGGGTTGGCGGCAACGGCACGATTACCGCGGGCAGCGGCACCGACACCATCTACTTGGCCGGCAACGGCCGCATCAATCTCGGAGCTGGGCGCGACACAATTCATCTGGGAAGCGGCTTTGACCGCATCCATGAGGCGGGAAGCGCCACGGTCATCGGAGCTTTTGGCAACGCGACCATCTCGGGCGGCGACTTAAAAATAGGCGAATCGCACGGCATCTTCGACGTGACCGCAAAAGATGGTGCCGCCACACTCTTAGGCGGCAGCGCTGCAGCAGAATTTATCGGTGGCTCGGGCACGACGGTCATGCAGGGCGGTTCGGGGTCCGATACTTTTGTTGGCGGCTCCGGCACCGATACGATGATGGGTGGCACGGGAGACAACCTGTTCGCATTCTTGAAGGGCGTCGGTGGCACCCATGTCATCACCAACTTTGTTCACGGCTCGGACAAGCTTTATCTAGAAGGCTATACCTTGAGCACACTACCCCCGGGCGATAGCGTCACGCACACAGGTGGTGTCACCACGATCAAGCTGGACGGCGGTGCGACGGTCGTCACGGTCAACGGCAGCATCACCGGAGCGGACATCACCACGCACAAACCTTGAGGTGCGTTACCGCCATGGCGGCAACGGGCCGATGGTAGGACCTTATTTGGATCCTGGTCGATAGCTACCGGTTGAGGTTTTTGTGATCCCTATCGACGAGACTCTTGATCGTCGACTGCGTGCTTCGCTGCGCCAGTGTCTGTCGGTGGCAGTGCGCGCCTCTCATCTGCCTTCGCATCAGGATCTTCATCGCGTTGCGGATGCCGTGAACCGCAGTGAGCTGGTGCGTGCGACCCGCGATCTGGACAGGATCTGGCGTTGTCACCCCGGCGATAGCGTGGCTTTGGCGCCTATCTACGGGCGCCTTTTAGCGCTCAACTCGGACGATCACTACGCGACTTTACGTCTGCTGCAACTTGCCGTGACTCACAGCCCGGATGCGGACGTTGCAGCCTTGATGCCCTTGAGCTATCTGCGGCTCGGGCGAGTCGATGATGCGCAGCTGCACCTGCAGAAGGCTTTGTCCGACTACTGCACGAGTCCCGCCAGCCTACTATTTGCGGTCGCCGGCACCGTCGTTCGCCACTCCCCCGATACACCTGGCTGGGTCGGCAGGGGCCCACGCCTCGAACTCATTGGTGAACTATCCGCCGACACAGCTGGCCGGGAAGTCGAATGCCGCGGTGGTGCGCGAGTGTCGCCCGCCCGCGTGCAAGTACCCGGCGACGGACGCCGGTTGTTCAGATATGCGCTGACTGACACGCTGAACACTTCGAAATATGAAGTGGTCTGCGGGACGGCTCCGCTGCTCGGTAGCGGCGCTGCGCTACCTCAGAATTTCACGCTCGACGGGCGCACGTCCGGCGACGAGAAAACCTTGAACGGTTGGGCCCGAATCGGCTGGCATCCTCAGAGGCCGGTGCGCGTCGCTGCCGAGGACGAACAGGGTGGACGCTCGGAAGTCCAGACTCGTCGCCGGCCGGACATCAATGGCCAATGGCCGTTCCAGTTCGACCTGCGCGCGCTTTCTCTTCGCGGCGACCGTTTTCGCATCCTAGCCCAGTTGCCCCACGGCCGGTGGGAACCCCTTGCCGACTCGCCCTTGTTGCTCGAGTCAGCGATTCGATTGCCGGGCCGCCCCCCTAGCCGATTACCTGACTGGGGTACGAATGAGTCACAGCGGCAACCGGCAGGCTCGATCGCTCAAAGCCCTCGGATCACCAGCGTCATCATTCCGATTTACCGGGGACGCGAGCAAACGTTGGCCTGTATCGAATCCGTTCTGCAGACAGTGGATGAGGCGACACAGGTCGTCGTGGTCGATGATGCAACGGATGACAAACAACTCGCGGCAGATCTGAATGCCCTGGCTTCCGGTCGGCACATTACGCTGCTGCGCAACAAAACGAATCTTGGCTTCGTCGGCAGCGTAAATCGCGCAGCGCAGCATCAGCCGGAACATGATCTCGTCCTCTTGAACAGCGACACCGTGGTATTCGGCGACTGGCTGGTGCGCCTGCGAGCCGCTGCCTATAGCGACAGCAAAGTCGGTACCGTGACTCCCCTGAGCAACAACGGCTCTATCGCGAGCTATCCGCGATCGCACGGTGCCGTCATCGACCCGCAAGACGGCGCCGTGCTGCACGCTCTAACCTCCTCAGTCCATTCCGATCTTCGACTGGCCATACCGGTGGGAGTCGGGTTTTGCCTGTTCATGCGCCGTGATTGCCTGCAGGCCGTCGGAGAGTTGGACGTGGCCGCGTTCGGCAAAGGATATGGCGAGGAGACGGATTTCTGCATGCGCGCCCGGCTGCAAGGCTGGTCACACGCTCTAGCGGCCGACGTGTTCGTGTATCACGCCGGGGGCTCATCCTTCGGGGGTCGACGTGCGGCACTCTTGGATCGCAGCCAGCGGCTGATGAATTTGCGTCATCCCGGCTACGATGCGTTTATCGCAAGCTTTGAGGCGCGCGATCCACTGCGCCGCGTACGGCGCGGGCTGGATGAAGAACGCCTGCGGCGATTTGAGGGCCAGTTCGTGTTGCTGTCGACCTTGGCCCTCACGGGCGGGGTCGAGCGCTTCGTGTCGCAGCGTTGCGAGGATTTGCGCAAGCAGGGTCTGCACCCGCTGTTGCTGAGGCCCTCGGTGCAAGGCGACAGTCAGCGCTGCGAATTGTGGACGGATGCGATCGAGGTCCCGAATCTGAGCTATGAGATTCCCGACGATCTTCAATCCCTCACCACCCTGCTCCAGCATGTAAAAATTACACGGGTCGAGATCCAACACTTTTTGGATCTGGATGAACGCGTCATCGAGATCCTGCGCGACCTGCAGCTGCCCTATGACGCCTATGTTCACGACTACACCTGGATTTGTCCGCGAGTGACCCTGATTGATGGCAGCCGGAAGTACTGCGGCGAACCTGCGGTCGAGGTGTGCCAGCGGTGTGTCGAGAAGAACGGCTCGAGCCTTCGCCATCCCCAATCCGTCAGCGATCTGCGCGCTCGCAGTGCGCGGTGGCTCAAGGGCGCACGACGGGTTATCGCGCCGAGCAGCGACACGGCGGAGCGGTTGCAACGTTACTTTCCCGATTCCAATTTTCTGGTGCGCCCGCACACGGCTCGCATTCCCAGCGTGCCGCTACCCGCGCGCACGCAAGGCCTGAATCAGCGCGTTGCGATCATCGGTGCAATCGGCGAGCATAAGGGCTACGAGGTGTTGTTGGAATGTGCGCGCGACGCCCAGCGGCGCCGACTTCCGATGGAATTCGTCGTGATCGGCCACAGTCAGGATGATGCGCCGTTGCTTGCGACCGGCAAAGTGTTCATCACGGGCCGTTACAGCGAATCGGAGGCGCAGCATCTGATCGCGCGCGAGCAGCCAGACATTGCCTGGTTCCCGTCCGTCTGGCCGGAAACTTGGTGTTATGCGCTCGACTACGCCATCGGAGCTCGCTTGCCCTTGGCCGCCTTCGACATGGGAGCCATCGCGGAGCGTATTCAGGCTGCCGGCGGCGGAATGCTGTTGCCGTTGGACTTACGGGCGAACCAGATCAATGATCGACTGCTCGGGGACGCATCGAATGACCGCGACGGCTTTTGGTCCGTGCGACGAAGTACCGTTAACATGCAGGCTGGACCAACCGAAGGGACCCAGATGATTGAAAAATTCAGTAGCGAGTCCGCGCAGCCCGCGGAGGATGGTTTGGGCGCCTCAGTCCAGATTTTGCCGCTTCCCGCGGGGCTCTATCTCTTCTCCGTCAAGGCTGCAACTCCCTTTCGCGTGACGACTGCCGGCTACCTGACGCTGCCGGCCGTGCATGTGGGCCTGGGACCGGGAGCACGCCCGGAGCAAGTCGAATTTGTCACCGGACCCAGCACCCATGGAGCATGGCTATTTGCGGTGGGCGACCAATTGGTCGCAAAGGTACAAGGCACGGGTGTCACCTTGGTGCTGACCTCGGTGCGGGCTCCGGGCGGCGAGGTGTTGTCGATTTCCGTGGAACGCTTGGACGCGCGCGCGACGGCGCAAACGGGCGACCGTGCGGCGGAACCGTTGATTGCCGTAGCGGAGCGATCCGCGGTACAGGCCGAGGAACGCGCACCAACCCACGCCGTAGCCGGAACTGCCACCGCAACGAATTTACCGCTGCAGATCGGGGTTCATGTGCGCTCTCGCGGCGATCTGAATTTTTCCGGTTTTCCTTGGGCGGGCCGGGTCGCGCCCGGCCTGTGGATAGAATCTTTTTCGGTACGGCCGTTGCAACGATTCAGTGCGGCGGACATCGAGTACAAGGGGCTGACCGGCAGCGGCTTCGAGACGCCATGGCTTAGCGACGATAAAGTCTGCGGCACCAAAGGCATGGCGGTGCCGCTGGTGGGTTTTGCGATTCGCCTCAAGCCCAATTCCGTGAGTACCCCCGCCGAATACGATTGCGAATACAGCGGCTATTTCCAATCCGGCTTGACGGTCGGCCTGCTGCGCAACGGCGCGCCGTGCCGCTCGACTGTCGCGAACGATCCCCTCGAGGGCATGCAGGTTCGGATCGTGAAGCGCGTTGCCGCGACACTGCCCACCCACCAAATCGACGACAACAGTTCGCAATCACGCGCGGCACGTCCGGCTTCCTAGCTGACCGTGGTGAGCGAAGCCCCGCACGAGCGGTTCCTGGTCAACGTCGGTTGCGGCCTAAGCGAATCGAGCCGCCTGCCGCGCTACTTCGATCAATGGCGCCAGCTGCGCGTCGACGTGGATGCCAGCGTGGAACCCGACATCATCGCCGACCTCACCGATCTATCGGCCATTGCGGATGGATCCGCCGATGCCGTGTGGGCCTCACACTGCGTGGAGCATCTGTTCGACCATCAGGTGAAAGTGGCGCTGGGAGAATTCAGGCGGATTCTGCGCGACGACGGCTTCGTCTGCGTCATCGTGCCGGATCTTCAATCAATCGCAGAGTTCGTGGCGGCGGACCGCCTGCACGATACGATCTATCAGTCCGCCGCCGGTCCCGTCACGCCGCACGATGTGCTGTTCGGCTTTGGCCCCGCAATCGCCCGCGGTCATACTTCGATGGCGCATCACTGCGGCTTTACCCCGAGCGCCTTGCAGCGCTCTTTTCAGGGTGTGCCGTTCGGCGAGGTGATGCTGCGGCGGCGCCCTCACGCACTTGAATTGGTGGCGTTGGGCCGCGCGATTCCACCGCGGGATGACGTTGAAAGGAATGCGCTCGTCGCGGCGCTCGAGCTGTGAACTATCTTTTCATTCATCAGAATTTTCCCGGTCAGTACCGATACGTCGTGCGTCATTTGGCTGAAGACCGCGGCAATCGCGTGTACTTCATCACGCAACCCAACGAGAACAGCATGGGCGGTGTATACAAGGTCAGCTATCCCAAGGATCAGCGCGGGCAGATCAATTGTCACGCCTATGCAGTTGAACTAGAGCGCGCTATTCACACCGGCGCGGTGGTGGCGGATGTTTGCAAGGGTCTACGCGAACAGAACTTCATTCCCGACCTGATTGTCGGCCACAGCGGCTGGGGCGAAACGCTCTACGTCAAGGATGTGTTTCCGGACGTGCCCCTCCTGGCCAACTTTGAATTCTTCTATCACCCTCAGGGGGTCGATGTAGGCTTCGATCCTGAATTTGTATCGATCTTCAACCAACCTTCGGCGCTGCGCACCCGCAACGCTATCAGTCTTTTGGCCTTCCAGGCCGCCGACTGGGGTCACTCGGCGACACGATGGCAGCACAGCTTGCATCCCGAAGAGATGCGTTCACGCATCAGCGTGCTGCACGAAGGGGTGGACACCGATATCGTGTGCCCGCACGCGACGGCGACCTTTACACTGCCGCACTCGAGCAGGGTATTGACGCGACTGGATGAAGTTGTTACCTATGTCGCCCGCAATCTGGAGCCTTACCGCGGATTCCATATTTTCATGCGCGCCTTGCCGAAGCTGCTCAGCGCTCGACCCAAGGCGCAGATCGTCATCGTCGGCGGTGATGGCGTCAGTTATGGCGCGCCTCCACCGCCGCGCTCCACATTCCGCGAGATGATGCTGCAGGAGCTAGGTACCGATCTCGATCTTCAGCGCGTGCACTTCGTCGGCATGCTGGACTACTTCGCGTACCTCTCCCTGCTGCAAATCTCCTCAGCGCATATCTATCTCACGTACCCGTTCGTTCTGTCCTGGTCCTTCTTGGAAGCGCTGTCTGCCGGTTGTCTCGTGATCGGCTCGTCGACCCCATCGGTGCTGGAGGTGCTGAAAAACGAGCAAAATGGATTGACCGTGGACTTTTTCGATCGTGACCGACTCGCAGAACGCATCGAATTCGCGCTCGCGCATCCGGAACAGATGAAGGGCTTGCGCGCCGCTGCGCGCGCTACGGCGCTCGCTCAGTTCGATCTGAACCGCATGCTACTTCCGCGCTGGCTTGCGCTGTTTTCGGATTTAATCGCCGGTCGACGGCCCACAGCCGAGACCCCTAACGCGCGAGATTGCCAAATGCAAACGCGCGGCTAAGCGACCGGCTCGCCCAGTCTGAGCTCGGACTCGAGGCGCTTCAGGGCGGGCGCCGAATTGGAATGGCCCGCGGCCGAGGCTTTACGATGTAGCGTCAGCGCGATGGCGCGGTCCGGCAAAACGCCGCGACCGACTTCATAGAGTTCGGCCAGCGAGGCCATTGCGGCTGGGTGCCCCCCATCGGCTGACAGCCGGTACCAGTGGGCCACGTCCTGCCAGTCACTGTCCGTGCGCGCGTTCTGCGCCTTGAGTGAGCCGAGCGCCAGTTGCGCGGAGCGATGGCCCTGCGCGGCCGCGGCCTGGTAGGCGAGTTCTGCTTTCGCATCATCGCGAGCGACGCCCAATCCGCGGCGCAAACACACGCCCCAATTGTATTGCGCATCGATGCTGCCGCGTTCCGCGGCGCGCCGGAACAGGCTTGCGGCCTGAGATTGATTGTCCGCGTTCGCGGAGTTCGCCAGCAACAGTCCACCGAGCTGCACCATCGCTGCAGCGTCCCCCTGTTGCGCGGCGGCCTCGAGCCAGCGGCGAGCCTCCGGCATCGAGCGCGCGGTTCCCACGCCGCGCAAATAGAAGTCTCCGACCATGCGCTGCGCGCCCGCGTCCCCTTCCTTTGCCGATTGCAGCCACATTTGGAAGATTTGCGTAAGTTCGCCGCCGCTGGCACCGGCGGACATTTTTAGGGAGGTCAGCATCTGGATCGCACCGGCGTACCCTTGCTGCGCGGCACGCTCGTACCACTTCAACGCACCCGCTCGATCCTCCGGTTGCTCACGGCTCAAGACATCGCCCAGCCACGCCTGCGCAAAGGCATTGCCCCCCTCTGCCGCGCGAGTAAGCCACCGCACCGCTTGCCCCTGATCCTGAGCGACGTGCTTACCTTCGTAGTACATCAAGCCAAGCATCGCCTGCGCATCCGCGAGACCGCGTGCGGCACAGGCCCCCAGCAACTCAAGCACTCGATTCGTAGGCGGATCAGACGGGCCCCGCTGGGCCGGGCCCCGCTGGGCCAAGCCTTGCGCTAGCCGGCAGGCTGCCGACGAGCTGCCCAATTCCGCGGCGCGCAACAACCACCGTGCCGCGGCGTCGGGGTCCCGTCGCACATATTTCCCTTCCGTGAACTGGTGATGCAGCGCCCAGGCGGCATCCAGTTCGCCGGCGTTTGCCAACGCTTCGAGCGTCCGCACGGCTCGCGCGCTATCGCGCGGCACGCCCAAGCCGCGCAGCTGCAAGAACGCGAGATTATAGCGACCTGCGGCCACACCGTGCACAGCGGCCACCGTATACCAACGCGCGGCAAGCCCGTAATCCTGGTGGCAATGCTGGCCGGTCGCATAGAGCACGCCGAGTTGCAAACAGGCCGCGCCGTTACCTTTGCGAGCTGCCTGGCGATACCACTTGCGCGCCGCGCGAGGATCGCTCGGCATCCCGAGCCCACCGAGGCGCAAGCTCCCCAGGTGGTAGAGTCCGTTCGTGTCGCCGTGAATAGCCGCGCGATGAAACCAATCGGCGGCTGCCTGAAAATTTTGCGGCAGACCGCGGCCCTCAGCGTAGAGCGCCCCTAGACTGTCGAAGGCGGCGATGACGTTCTGGTCGGCAGCCTTGGCGAACCAGCGCGCCGCTTCGGCAGCATCAGGGGGAACACCCTCACCCGCGAGGTACATCCGGCCCAGCAGAAACTGCGCATCACCGTCGCCCTGATCTGCGGCTTGCCGGCACAATACTGCTGCCGTGTGAAAATCGGCATCGGCTCCCGTCCGGAATAGGTGCACCAAGGACAACCAGGCCTTGGTGTATCCACGTGATGCCGCTCGGCGCAGCCAGCTCTCAGCCTCTGAAGGATTGACGGGCAAGCCACGGCCTTGCCGATAAAGCTCCCCCAGATGAAACATCGCCGCGGGCTGGCCAGCCTCGGCGGCCTGCAGCAGCAGGGCGGCTGCGCGTTCGGCGTCGTGCGGGACCCCTTCCCCCCACAACAACAGCATGGCCAAACACAGCTGGGCCGTTGGATTGCCGCTCTTGGCGCACGGTAGCAACCACTGCAGCGCCCGAGCGTGATCTTGGCTCTCGCCGTAAGCACCCGCATACAGCATGCCGATCCCGAGCTGGCCCGCGGGATTGTTTTGCTTGGCAGCGGCGGCGAAACACCGCTTGGCTTCGTGGAAGTTCTGCGCATGGCCGAGTCCACTGGCATATTGATGACCCAATCTAGCCTGTGCCGGCGCATCGCCCGCTTCGGCGGCCCGTCGATTCCAGCGCAACGCCTGTTCCAGATCCTGGGCCACCGACAGCCCCTCGGGATAGAGCCGTTTCAGCAGGGAGTTCTCTGACCCTTGCTCCAAGCGCTGCAACGCTGCGGGAGTGGCCGTGTCGGGCGCCACCATTCCGGTCAGATAGATTTCGCCCAGACGCGCCATCGCCGGCACGGAACCCTGCTCGGCGGCACCGAGGTACCAGCGTAAGGCCTCGACGAAGTTCTGAAGTACACCCTGACCGCGCTCGTACAGCTGACCCAGCCGCAGCTTCGCTTGCACGTCGCCCTCGTCCGCCAGCGCACGGAACATCGCAGCGGCATCCGCCTGCCGGCCACAGGCAAAGGTCTCCTCAGCTCGCTCCAAGGTGGGGCGAGGCTCATGACCGGATACCTTCGACAGGAAAGATCGGATGCCCAAGGCTGCGCCCTATGCTAGTGACCCAGATCGGCCAAATATACCAGCGAACGCGGCTTGGAATCAGCCGCCCTGATCCTTACGCTTTTCATCGGCGCTCGTCTATCTAGTAACGGCGGCGGGGCTTTGCTCCTACACTAACGGATGTAAATGAACGGGGATGACAATGGGATGGGGTAGCCGCGCGGTGACACGGATGTTGGCGATGCTGCTGGCATCATCGTTGGCCGCTCCGATCTTTGCGCAATCGGTACCCAGCCCATCCCTCAACGTCTACCTGCCTCAGGTGCAGCAGCTGCAACAGGCAGGCCGCTGGCAGGATCTGGAACGTCTCGCGCGCCAGGCCATGGCTGCGCTCCAAGCACGCTTAGGACCGGACGCGCCGGAGGTGATACAAGCGAGCGGCTGGCTGGCGATGGCCTTGAAGGGCCAAGGCCGCGCCGCCGAG
>Ga0182030_10017996_pt1 | contig 13590 bp, 13 predicted proteins | sample 812S3MmetaG_FD_121299 | JGI IMG/M metagenome (GOLD analysis project Ga0182030, IMG submission 121299) | Permafrost microbial communities from Stordalen Mire, Sweden - 812S3M metaG (Illumina Assembly) | ecosystem: Environmental > Terrestrial > Soil > Wetlands > Permafrost | place: Sweden... | reverse complement strand
TGAATGCATCCGTCCGTCCTCTCGACTCACTTGAACGTCTCCAGAGCCTTGGCTTTTCGCAAAGTCAAAAGCAGAAGAGTATTCATGAACTTGCCACAGCTCAAGGTATAGAGGTAGTGCCGATACAAATGGTCCCCATCTCCGTTCAATGTTTCCAGTACGATTTCTCGCAAATATTTAGCGTAGTCGTATTCGCTGGTAACGAAGGTATCCAGACCACCTGCCAAGCCATCAATTTGCGGCGCATTAGGATCATTCTCGTCATCTGGAAATACAATATGGAAGCTTCGATAGAGGTGTCGCGCAGCAATATCTCTGAATTGCTTCGAGACAAGAGAAAGGGCAATGAGGTCGGCTGGGGGGGACTTTTATCTCGTCAGTACAGAAGCATCAGTTTTCGTCGCATTCCGCAGGCGAGCCTCATGAACTTACATGCTTGAAAATATCCTTCAAAGTTTCTGCAGGCAGATCAAGTATTGTCTTCTTCGGGTTCTGCGAGCCTTGTGCAGGGCTGGAGACTGGCGTTGTGTCCATGGTTGGTGTTGTGGTCTTGGTTGAGCTCAGCGGCTCCAATCCCATTATTTTAAGGGTTCTCGCCCAAACATCGTCCCGATTAACGTTTGCTACCGGCGTCGTACGCTTTCGTCGATTCACCTTGACTGGAGGTGGCATTGTGTCGGCTGAGGATCAACGTAAGGCGGGCGTTTCCTCTGAAGGATCGGTTATCGCGTGGGGCAGCCCGGTCTGCTGGGGCTCAATCGAGTATGCAAGGGTAAGGCGAAGGAATATCACAATATCAGCGAATAACGGAACAGGTGAATCGAAGACGAGAATCTATATTAAATTAGGTTGAAACATTTCAAGTGAATACAAAGTTTGCACCCGGTCTGTTGGATTTTCCTTTGCCTAGCGACAAGGCAGGCGCGAGGCTGAATTATGCGAAAATACTCAGCAGGACTAGAAAAAAGCTTGAAGTACGCGTTGAGAATGTTTGAGAAGATCCCTCAATCAAATAACGATCCTCTCTAACTTTCATAGGCAGTCATGCTTTAGCCTGGCCATCAATTAGATACTTGCTTTGTAGCTTTTGCCAGCCTCCTATTTCCTCCAAAGAATGGCCTTTAATTTCGGCCGTCTTATGCACATACTCCTCCCCTCTCGTAAAATATGCCTCCCTCGAGCCCCTTTGAACATCATCCTTTACTCAGGGCAAACATACTTCGGCGGTCTCTGACTCCAATTCCCATTCGGGATCTCAATCTCATCCCACTCTACGCCCTCAAACAACCTCAAATTGACCGGTAGCTTCTGCAAGAAATCCGAATAAGGGTAATCCGGATGCTCTGCAGCCCACCGTTCCTCTGAGACATCCAATTTCCGGAGCCAGATCGCGATTCCACAGACGGGACAGAAGTCATGCGATTGAAATTTCCGAGCGAAGCTGTAGGGAGTCAGTGATTCTGCGTTGGTTACTGACACCTGCGAGGGTGATGGGTAGGCCAGAATAGTGCCGTTGCGCATGCAGATGCTGCAGTCGCACTGTAGGAAGCCTTCGGCGTCGTTGCTGAGTGGCCCGTCCGTTTTCAGAGCGATAGTGACTGCGCCGCAGTGACAGCCTCCCGTGTAGAGCTTAGGATCTTTAAACTCTGTGGTAGGGGTTGGCTCGCTGCCCGTAAATGAAGGTGGGATGTATTTTGGTTCACGGGGCAGACCATCATATTTGTTGATTTTCAGGGCGAAGACATCAACATCAAGGAGAGCTCGTGCCTGTCGCAGTGTTAAATTGGCTGTCAAAAATTCGATGGGCACATACGTTGATACCATACTCCGTTGCAGCAGGAACGCCATGTCTCTTGCCCAAAATCCCACTCCCGCATGTCGGACAGAAACAATGCGACATGGTATGCGGCCCAAAATTGTATTCCCTCAACTTCCCTTCCCCCTTATCGACGATGAAACCCCCTTCGCCTGGAAATACCCATTTGTAGCCTTTCTTAAAGCAGATGCTACAATTGCATTCTGTCACCTCTTTTAATTCGGGGATGACGAGGCGGAATTTGAAGGCTCCACAGTGACAGTTGCCATAATAGGTCTTTTTCTCGTCCACTGGGGGAGGTTCGGTAGACATTGTGTTGGCGAGAATTGATCAATAGAGGGAAATGAAAACTGCTAACAGAAGAACATGAAGATTGAGGAATGAGGTGGATTCTTATCGCAGCCAGATCTCCTTTGGACACGGGAGCTCAGCCTCCCCTCACCGTACCTTCCATTCCTGGCCTTAGACTATGCAAATCCCACAACCACAGAAACAGAAATATGACAACGTCTACACCTCAGCGGGGAGAAAGATGTCCCGCTTTTCAAGATCTGACGTACGTCAAACTGGTGTCAATTGGAGAGGTCTCTAAAAAGCACGATATTTGATTGCTAAGCAGCCCTCATCGCACGTTAATATAGACACGGAAGAAGCGGTGACGGCAAGCCCAAATATATGTGTCTGAATGTATGGCTTGCTGCAAGTCACTTGTAAAGTGTTGGGTATATTTTCTATGAGCCACAGGTTGGACGCCGGGAAGGGTCTTGTCTTCTCTGGACCGGAGCGACTGCACGTATTTTCAGTTTAAAGTCTCTGAAGTCTCAAAAGTTTTTTTTTATATAAAAAGGGGGGGCTGGTTCCCCTTTCCTCCCATCAAGTCAGGAAAGCACGCCTGCGTCTTGATATTTGGGTATCAAATCAATTTTCTCTTTCTTGTCTGCCGTATGGGGTTAGTAGGTAAGCTTGCTGCTCTTGCTCAGGCGCTAATCATCCTCGCCTCATCTGAGCAGCCTGAGTAGCCTGAGCAGCTCCCTAACTAGTATCTCATATGATTTTGCCTCCTATTTCTTAGCCAATCAACATGCAGTCTAACTTAATGTCCTTCAAACAAATTCGTGAGGTTTTGGCGATATTGTTTATGCCACCAGATAGAGCCCAAACAGGCTCCCTTGGATCCCAGAGTGGACACTTTCTAAACTTGCTCGGTGCTTTTTCAATGCCTGTAAGGGGAATACTGCACTTCCTCCTATAAGCTCCTTCCTTTTGCTTTGAACCAGCTTTGAATGCCTCCCTTTTTCAATCTCATTCAGCAACTGCCCTACTCGTACGAGATGGCCTCGAATGGGAGCGCGTTCTCGATGTGTGTGATGTCTTGAGGTGACATCTGAGTGGCTGATCAGCTTGGCCTGCGTGGAGGCGCAGGTAGCCGAAGAAGCTCCCGCTAGGTAATAAGTGGTAGCTGTACTTGCTTTTGAACAGATCCATGTGATTCTCTACGGTGGAATCAAACTCACTGACTATGAACCCAAGGAGGATCAAGACCAATAGAAGGAAGAATATTGAGGTCACTTCAATTATCGGGCGAGAGTGAAAGCCTTAAAATTGCTTTTGAGGGCTGTGCTGGCCCGTACTTAACCCATTTGGGTAGTCTTCAGCTATAGCCAACATTCACGTGCTCATACGAAAGTAGATAGCCTACCTAATTAATATGCATTGGAGAGGATCAGCTGTCACTTGCAAGATCCAGGTGCCCGAAACAGAGGCTTACTAGGCTCCTTTTTACGTGGCATGTATGGATATGTACCTACGTTCTGCTGGCATGGCGCGTACTTGATCCGAAGCGACAAACTCAGCCGCCTCAAGTTGGGAATAGAGCTGGACGGGTATAAAAACGCTCCTTTTTCCCACCTAAGTCCTTACCTGTTTCCCTCCGATACCCACCAACAGCACAGCCAATCATCATTGACACATTGCTGCTCTGTCCTCAAAGCCATAAAAATCTTGTGGAAATCCTCATCTAGCCAGTCACCAAGGAACAACATGGGTAACAGCGAGTCTGTCTATTACAAAGACGAGTCGACCGGGCGTAAATATAACGAATCGCAGTGGGCGGCTCAGAACAGAGTTTGGGAGTCTGAGAAAGCTGCAAGAGACCGTCAGCAGGAGTACGCGGATAGACAGAGGGAGCAGCAGCAGCAGGATGCTCAGCGACGGGCCGATGACGATGCGCGATGGCAGCAGCAGCAAAACAACAACTACAACAACAACAACAATTGATAGGGGGGCCGTTTTGAAGATGGTATATGATTTTCCGGCTGTGGTTGAAGCTTGGCTGGGTTGCCACATTTGATAGCAGTTTTGGATGTTAGCGGTGCAGCGTGGCGCGCCACTTTAGTTTCGCTCCTTTACTAGTAGCGTGATTAGTTGGGTCGAAATGATCAGGTTGCTGGTTAGAAATCTGCATTATCTCTCGTTGGTTCTAGCCAATACACTATTGAGGCTCTGCTCTACCACCATACATTATACACGATGTTTTCTCATGTGATCAAGTAAATCGCTAAATTTGGCACGGGCCGGCCGAAACGGGGCGAATAGTACAGGCGCACTGCAGCACGAATCAGGCTTGCTCAGGCTTGCTCAGGCTCTGCTTAGGTAGGTATGCTCACCTCAGCTCAGGTTAAAGGAGCAGGTACTCAGCTCCGGAGACTAAAATAGAACCAGCAAGAGGCAAAATTAATCCTGAGTCCATAGGTATTTGTTATTCTCAAACAATCACTTCATAGTCGAATAGTGGCCTCATGATGCCCCATCTTCCAGAGAATCTGGTCTTCCAAACGCGTCGTAATATCACCACTTGTTCCACTCATTCCCTAGTTTGTTCATATAGGAAGATAGCGAGGAAGGAAAGCTCCTCAATTCCCAAGTGAGAGTCATGGAAATGCAGTCAACATGCAACTAGAGGTCTATGTGACGACATCACGTGCACTTTCACAAACTTCTCAAGATAGCCCAATGCATACAAGCAATCTCTGGAAGTTGTTCCAGTCACAACTCAACAGCTGGTCCGAATTTGATTTAAATTGTGGTTCTCGCTGTCTGGAGTTGTTTAAATTATGTAACGTCTTGACTCCAGGCTTGGCCCAAAACTACACCCTGATCTCAACTCTCCAGGAAAAGAGAGCGTAAAGACTCGTATGAAGTCCTAGCTATATATATTACAGAAACTAGTGAAGCCCATCAACTGCAGCCAAAAAAAAATATTTCTTTTTCTTGGCCATAGACTTACGCTTCCCACTCCTGTCCAGAAACAAAACATGTCTGTTCAACCTTCGAAAAGAATCGATAGTAACAAGACATTTCTATGTTTCTTACTTGTGCCGAGTATTCATTCCGAGCATCATACACGCGGTACTAGATTCTAAGCAGAAAAAACTTCAAAGTGAATGTTAAATCACGCTCGTTTAGCGAACTAGTGAGTCGCAACAATGAAGTGCGCGACCTAGGATATATATAAGTAGCCAGTAAGCCAACCTCCTTCAAACCTCCATTCTCTACCAACTCCCATTCTCTACCAACTCGAAATCAACCAAAACACAAGTCATCAAACACCAATTACTCAAACATGTCCGAGAACGATACGCAAGAGATTAACGACAAGCCTGAAGGCGCGGCTTCCTGCCCTGAACGGCTTTGGTGGGTCTTGCGAAATCAAAATGCTATCCTCGCACTCCATTCCTCTTCCGAATACTCCAAAACTTTTCCAATGTAAGCCTCGACCCGGTTTTCGCTGCAATTACCATGTCAAACTAAACATATTTAGGGACTGCTCATGCTGCAAGTTGTTCTACCAGCACTGCATGTTCTCCAACAACGAGAGAAAGTCCGATTACACAGTAAGTATTCTCCACAACTCTTCAAGTGCTAACCGCAGCTAACTTGATGTACAAGATGTGCCGATGGTGCCAGACAACAACCGAGCACATCACCCCAGACCAGTTCGACATACACCGACATATACATTGTAATGTGTTGGGGAAGAAGAGGTGCGGGGTTTACACAACGATGGAGCCTCCAAAGCCAAAACCAGAAGTTCGTCTAGCTGATGTAGCACCGGTACCAGAAGTGGAGTTTGTCGTCAGGAAGAAGATGAGCCAGAAGGAGAGGAAGGCGGCGCAGAGAGCGGCTGCAGAGCAGACTGGCTTCTAGTGTATGAACTTGGGCATTGAGAAGACGATTGGAATATACACATCTCCATAGCACATACTAGGCTAATGACTTCATATTTCTGACCAACCTTCCTAACAAGACTACCATGCAGGGCCTATTGAACTCGGGCATTCTGGTCCCAAATCTCGGATTTTACTCTTAGGTTCCAGTCTAATTAAATTGAATAAATGGGCCTTAAATCAGGCTTCGACTCAAATGCTGGTCCAGCGCTAGAGTAGGGGGGTAGTCCGGTTCGGGCCGCCTCGTCCCCTTTTCTTTTCGGTTAGAACTTGACGGAACCATGGTTGTTCTGACACCCATCCTGTAATGCCCAAAATTATTGGGGACACTAAAGTGGACTTTTACCAGGCCAAAATGTAACTATAACACTCAGTTCAAATTCCAATCGTCTTTATTTACTCAGCGCTTCCTTCCCCGGCCTTAGTTCTTGTCACCTTTCCATGAACATTTTACCACGATCCACAACCTAACCATATTGCTCTTTCCTGATCACAAATAGCACTCCCAAAGCACATTTATTTCACCGCCAAAGTATCTATACCAACCACAACGCCTATTCGAAATTGAATGTACAAAATGAGTCCCCCAGGAAGTGTTTCTTCCAATATTGCTCAGCATGGCAGTGCGATCGAGGATTGGACCGAAGCCCCCGAACCCAAAATCTTCTATGGTCCGGACTTCGGTGGTGCTACAGAGGTTGTCCCGGCCTGGACTAAACCCAGCAAACCCCCAAGTCCCGCAAAGATCGACCTCGACTCCCTCCCTGGTGCAAAATCCTGCCCAAAATCCCTACGCTGGGTTCTGGCACGGAAAGCCGAAATCCTACCAAATCACTCTTGTGAGGAAGAGACCGCGGTTTATATGCTGTAAGTAACATTTCCCTTTCCATCTCTGAAATGACCAGCGATAGCTAAGCTAGCCAAATAGTGAGTGTGTGTATTGTCAGCGTTGGTACATGCACTGCATGTTTTCGACACCGGATGGAAAATCTGTAAGTCTGCTTCCTTGCTTAGGTCTGATAGATTAATAAAACTGATGGTGGAATATAGGAGTGTCATTGGTGTGCTACGGAGTTGGGCAAGATCACTCCACGTCAATTTCAGGTACATCTGCATTTGCATTGCAATATGCTAAATTTGAGTAAGGTTTGCGGCCAGCGGATGGATTTTCCAGAGAAGCGTGGATGGGAAAAGGTGCAGGAAAAGCCTGAATTAGATTGGAGTAGATGGCAGGCTGTTAGGAGTAAGGCTTCACAGGGAGGAAAGAGCAGAAAACTTAAATAGAGGGAGATCGCGCATGGGAGAGCCCGAGGGATGAGCCCATAGCGTTGTATGACTCTCCGAGTTCAATGGATTTGAGGCGGTCGACAGCAACATCTTTTGGAGTATACTGACGCATATGCTGGCTGCAGCTTGCTAAGCTGGAGTTTGAGGCATGTTTGTGCTTATTGACACCGAATGGCGTTAGTTTAAAGGCGCTCTTCATGTAGAGGCAAATAATTACCACAATATTAAGGTGAATTGGGAGCTAAATTTTAATTAGCTAGAGTTCCTATGAAGTGGCCCCTTTGGAGTAGGAATATGTGGGCGTTTGGACAACATGCCTAGAGCTTCGAGGTATTGAGAGACTTTAAAATTTCAATCAAGTCAAAAGGTAAAACTCTCTTGAAACCGATTTTGAAACAATAAGGATATAATATTACAGTACAATTATTAAAGTTTGCAAAATGTTCAGAAGAGATTTGTTGAATAGAAGTGAAGCCGTTGACGTATGGGAGAAAAGGAAAATCACCAAAATTTATACTTAAGATTGAGCGAACATCTATTCCCAGCCTGAGCCTAATGTACTCCAAAACTATAGAGATATGCAATTTTATCACAGATCGAAGGAAATTTAAGGTGATTCTGGTGTATTTAATATATTCCTAATCATTCAAGTGGCTCTCTGAAACAATCCCAAGCCCAGCTGGACAAGCGTGAAAAATGAAATCATGAAGTGCAATCCTCCCTCGGCATCCAAGTCCTCGTCAGACCGTGCCTTCTATGCCTCAGAAGAATAACCTGCATGCATAATTTATCTGACAGTAAGGTAGTACAGCAATAGATAGGCATTGTGATTAGAAGTGGGCATTATTATTCAATACAATATAAGACTGTTGGTATCACCAGGGATATCTATCGCGATAGGCCAGCAACGTAGTACATGTATTATAGTATATGCCTTGTAAAAGTCGATTTTTGACTATTCTAGTGATAGAAAATAGGCTTATATAGACTTTCTATAAACACCTCCTAATTAGACCCAGTACATGCTCTTTGTTGCATGCTTTTTGTTGAGTGAACGCGACTAGGCAGCTACGATACGGTACAGCGTACTGACAAAGACAGTATCTGATGTTTCAATTCCTATAGGAATCCATTCTTATTCTCATCCAGCCTGTCCCTACCCTATCCTACCCCTATTCTTTCCCTATTCTTACCTTATCCTTACCCTTTCCTCGTCCCATCCTTATTCCCCTCCATCCCGCTCTCGTCCCAGTTCTCATCCTTATCCAATTGACTCTAATCCTCTTCCCACTCAACCAATGACATGATACCTATACAATCATAGTTTGAAAGGGTTATCACAAAATCAACGCTACCACCCCGCGAAATTAGGGTTGAGTTGACTACTTTTTTATGCATTCCGCAAACCTAGCTTTAGGGGGAAATACCAGCCTATCACGGGATTTAAATCACATTATATCGCTGACGTCCAATGTGAATTTTAATGGAAGGAAAACTTATTCATTCCATAATCCATCATCAAAATACCCTCTTATTAATGAATCCATGCCCACTCTCCTATCTCATGCGTATTCTCCCACTTCGTAGAAATATCTATCCCTCTCGTCCCCTCGTGCCTAACTATACCCACCTGACCAAAGCCGCATTGTTCTCATGCCGCATGCCTAAATATCCCACGAGAACCTGACCATCACCACCAGCTTCCACCCCAACCCCAACTCCTTCCATTCCCAAGAGCTAAACCTAAGCCCGCACCAAGAGTACCCTTGCCACCACCCTTGACAGTGCTCACACTCGGTGCAATGCTCCTCAATGTATCCGCGCCAACACTTCTCTTATTCCTCAACGCAGTCTCCTTGATCCGCATCCTCTCATTATCAATAGCATCGTTAGAACTGATTGTACGCGGAACGTCTGCACAATCAGCCCTGGGATAAGTGCCAGCGCTGATACTGCTTCGATGATGCCGACCGCGAGATGTGCGCCGCATTTCAGTCCAGATCTTTCGAGCTGGATCGGTAGTTTCTGATTGTTCCTCGAGAGGGTGTACAGTGATGGGGTCGATTTTGGCTACAATGTTGCTGACTGTCCGGGTACGTGCTTTGACAGTTTCTTCGCTGGAGCTTGGATTTCTTGAGCTGCGGCCATACAATTTTCTTGCTTGAAATCTGTCGTCGGATATTTTCCGGAGGACCTCTCGAGCTTGGTCGGCCGGGAGATGTGATTGTATGATGTTGGTGAGCGCTTTGGGCTCGATGGACTCCCCGTTTAAAGCTCTGGATGTGCGAGGCGACCAGGCGGAGTTGAGATTGTGTCTCTTAATGTATGACTTAGCCTCAGTGATCATGGTCGTGGTGTGAGCTGCGATACCGTACTCGGTCGAAAAGTCGGTCTGGTTCTCATGTCGAATGTGTGAGTGCCTGTAAGACAATCTGATTGTCAGATAATAAGCGACAGTACCATCTAGGTGATTTTCGAGATCGGCGATAAGCTCATCTGAAGTCGATGATCCTCTGGTAGCTTTGGCAGGCACAATGATTGATCCTAGGCGCACTTTGATCAGAACAAGGTAAGTTTGGCCCGCACGGATGGTTTTAGGCTCGCGCAGATTGTCTGTAACTTCCAAAACCCTGCAGTTTTCGCCAGCCACAATCTCTATTTGCATGTGATTTAGACTGCCATATTGTCTGAGATCTTCTGAGATATTGACACGCGCACCCTCCGCCCGAAGAACGCCGGTGATTTCAACCGCAACCCACATGGTACATACGCCTTCATCTACGGTCGATAATTCCGGAGTAATTGCAATGTCTGGACTAAGCACACACAGTGGAGTAGCGGGCGTAGAGTGATTGATGCCCGCATTGCCGTAGTCGAAAGACGATTCCCTGAAGTTCACGCTTACATCCGCAATATCCTGGCTATCCGTTTCTATCGAGTTTGTGGTCCTTGTGGAAGAAGTGCGACCAGTGCAGAGGGAATGTGAAGTAGAGCTACGACCAGTTCGAGACAGGCGGCGGAGCAATGTGCCCTTGTTGGATTCGATGGAGTCGACCTTGCGAATACGTTTTGGCTCTTGGTTATTTCGGCTGCCAATAGCTTTGAAGAAGAAAGTCTTGGACTTTGATAAGCGCCTTTCAGGGATCTTGAGTGAATTGGCAGAGGCTGAATCTCGGACATTGAGCTGTGAAGAGTGTAGTTCACCCAAGGGATTCTTGGAGTCTCGATGGAGTCTAACAGAGTCGTATTGACTACTTTCGGAGCTACCACGATATAGTTCTATAGGCATTTTAGTATAAGGACTTGCGCTTAACAACCAAGAGCTGGGGAGCCAATGTCTCAGATCTCAATGGACATTCATGTTTCGAGAGCCCGGCTCCCAAATCATGGCAAAATCGGGGGTGAAACTAGACGTACCTGATTTGAGAAATGCTCCCGCGCTTGCGGTCCTGGAGACAGGTGCCTTTGGAGTTAAATCCGGATCATCTTGCAAAGCATTCCTTTCTATCGATCGGTTATGTCAGGCATTATTGTTAGGAGGAATTTGGAACATTCGCTCACGATGATTTTTCTTGATTAAGTCTGTAATAGGATTCGACCCATTCATCTCCACTGAACGCTCTTCAAAACTGCCATCTAGGACACTACCCCTGCCCTTCCGAGTCTTATGTACCGTCAACGGTCTATCCGCCCCAAACGGTGGGCTTCCAACCCCATCGCTCAAATCCGAAATCCCAGACGGGCCTCTCGCTAGACCGAGGATATCTCTCGGCGCTGTATTACAGGTAATGGTTTGGCTACGCTTGATAATTCGTAACGGCTGTGGCTTCGCGATCTCGGGTTCGAGAAGCTCCACGTTAGTCGATTGTTGCGATCTGGATGCCATATTCGTGTCGGTGTGTCGACGACTCCTCGTGGTTGTTGATTGAAGAAGGTGTCTAATTCTATCGATTCGTCTTTGCTATCTCCACTTTCTAGATCGAGCCAAGAATCACCGTAGACCTGGTTGGATGGTAGGTTTGAGCGGCGGAGCTTGCGTCTTGTTCGTCTGCGGGAATCTTCTCTGCCGTTTTTGAATGAATTGCTCCAGGTGCGGCGACACAACCGGGAGACCGATTTGGTAATTTCTGAGGCTTTGATGGCGATATATGCGGCTGATGCAGCGATAACAATCGGTACGAGGATAAGTGCACCGAGTGCTGTGGTATTATTACTCATAGCCAAAATTGAAGTAATGTTGACATGCTAATCGATTTTGTGTATTGTTGTCGTAGGTAGATTGAAGCTCGGGGGGGAGAGCTAGATCTTGGAGAACGCACCTTGGAGTTTGGGGAAGGAACCACCGACTTGCATCTGGAGTCCTCGCTCTTTTAAATTGTTCGTGATCAACTAGAACAATGAAAAAAGGTAGGCGGACAGAAAAGCCTGTAAACAAACATGGGGTATAATTCTAGTATACGAAAATCATTATCCAAGCGTGACCAGCAGCTCCTCACTCGTGATCGCGATCACCAATCGACTATGTGTGTCGTCCTCGTTCATAGCAAGGTCTCCCCTTAATAGCCATTCTGCGGACCGCATATTAGACCACACCTCTTCTTGTAGCTGCTGTCTGTTCCGCTTCAATACTTTCCCTGATCCTCTCTTTGATCCCTTCTACTTCCTCCTTTTCCATGTTTAAGAAGCGAATCAGATCATCCCCCGCTTCCTTCCCATAAAGCATGGCCTCGCTCACACTTCCATTTATCCCCTTCTTGACCCGAACCTCCCACACACCCTCCCAGCTCCATTCCCCCGGCAGTCTCGCAGTAGCCGGCGCGCTGGTCGCGCCTGCTAATCTTTGATATCCTTCTGTTGCACCTGCACTAGCCCCAGAGTTGGAATCTGTATCTGACAAGCCGTCGTGCCAATTTGATTTGTCTTTCGCCGATGCATTGAGCGAAGGAGAGGTTGGCGATAACAGAACGCCGGATTTAATACGGTGCGAGCGCCATGCATGCCATGCACCAGGGTTCCCTGCTGCTTCGAGGGGAACGCGGTCGAGAACTTCGTCAGTATCGAATGTACTTCTAATATAGCGTAACACCTCATAAACAGATATCTTGCCCTTTCCTTCGTCTTCCACGGCACTACTACCAGCGGTATTGCTCCCAGTTGTCTTTCGTCCAGGTGTGGGACTCGCGCTCCCACCCGTCTCACTGCCGCTGCCTACCCCACTCCCTCCTCTGACTGGTGTTTGTAAGCCGTAATTTCGAGATCGTTCTCGGTCCGCGGAGCGTCTGGCTCCTCGTCCAAACCAGCCTGGGAAGCCATCTCTTAAGCTGAAACCTCCTGGAGGTAATCGTTCCTCATCGGTCGCGGAGACAGTCCCAGAATCTTGAATATCTGTTGTGTACATGTATGTTGTAAGAGGTGTTATGAGGGGATGGAAAATATCGGTACTAAAGGTAATAAGGGGTGGGAGAGAGGGGTAGGTCGGTGGAAAGGATATTTGGAATCGGAGGATTGAGGGCGCGTATGGTCCTGCATTTGAGATGTTAGAATAACAATTTATCTCAGAAACAATCCATAGAAGAACACCTTTCCGTATGAACAATACTCCGGACCAGAGAGTCGGGTCGCCAGGAGTGAGGGACATGAAGACGCCATGGGGGCAGGCATATTTGAGACTCGAGCTGTTGAGTGTGTTAGTGAATGACTTCTGAGGAGGCCGGGAGAGTAGATTAGTACAATTCAACAAGCAGATTTTGCTTCCGCACAGCGGACAGCGCAGATAATGGTCGCAAAACCATTGTCGTCGTTAGAGGAAGTGCGTTGTCGCATGAAGCTGCGAGACCTTGGCGGTGGGATTCTGCCGGTGTCTCAGGGTTTTTGATAACATGTTATGCAGGGTCTTAAGAAAGTATATTTTGGAGAATATGCATCTGTGCAAAATCCACGCTGTTATTGATATTTCTATCCTAGTTCTAGTGCTATGCTGCTTTTTGATGCTCTTCATGCTGTATCATTTCAACCTTCATCAAGCCCATGGATTCCCAACGACTTTCACCTTTCATTAAGTTCTTCCCAACTTCATCTATCATGGCGTAATGTTTATTGACCCCGAATCAACCCTTCACTTCTTCTCCCCCAGTCTCTGCTCGATCTTTGCCTTCTCAGCCTCCTGTAGCTCCTTCAACTCATCCTTCGAAGCGTCATATCGCGCAGAAACTTGGTTGAACGGATTTTCCTCGCTCTTCTCAAACTCCTTGCGAATCTTCT
>Ga0182030_10017995_pt1 | contig 13590 bp, 6 predicted proteins | sample 812S3MmetaG_FD_121299 | JGI IMG/M metagenome (GOLD analysis project Ga0182030, IMG submission 121299) | Permafrost microbial communities from Stordalen Mire, Sweden - 812S3M metaG (Illumina Assembly) | ecosystem: Environmental > Terrestrial > Soil > Wetlands > Permafrost | place: Sweden... | reverse complement strand
TGAACGTGTGCGTACGCTGCGGATCTGGCCATTCCGAGCCATATTTGCGGAAACATGCGCCGTTACGCAAGGTGGCCGGATTGTTCCAAACCTACCGCTGCCCGTCCTGCGGGGGCTTCAACCTCCTGTCGCCGGAATTCACGCCGCGCGCGCGATGATCTCCGCCGGTTCTCCGCGGATTCCCCCAGTCCAGCCTGCAACAGAAGGTTGCGATTCGCTGGTAGTGCGATGCGGCGAAATCTGCCCGGGATGCGTCACGCTGTTGTCATCGGGCATTAACGCGTTCTTTTTGAACGGGTTGGCTGGTGAACAAGATATGAACAACAATCGACTTGCGGTGGATTGTAAATCCATCGGGAACGAGTATGCTTGCCACATCCGGTTGCCGCGATCGCTCTCGCTTGCCGGGTCGTTTTTGGTTTCTTGCGGATTGTGTTTTGGGAACATTGGGCGTTGTGCATGGAGAACCCTGTCCGTTCTGTCAACCGTCGCTGGCGGATTCTCTGCTTCGTGGAAGCGGCGCTTGTGGCTGCTTCGTCCGCGGCGCCGTCCGTCTCGAAAGTCGAACCCCCTAACTGGTGGGCGCACCAGCCCCGGAATCCCATCCGGGCCCTGCTGACCGGCGCCGAACCAAAAAGTGCGGTGGTCGTGGGGCCCAAGGATTTCCGTACTGCGGTCCGGCGGACATCGGACAACGACCATCATCTCTTCCGGCCACGCCCGAAGAAGTTGGCGCCAGGCCCCTTGGCCGGCGCTCCACCGCCCTCAGATGCCATCGTCTTGTTTGACGGTAAAAATCTGTGTTATTGGGTGACCGCGGGACCTGACGGCCAAATACGGAAGGCCAAATGGAAGGTGGAGATCTACGCCCAGTGGCCTCCCTTGGTGAATGCCTCCCGTCCCGAAGGCGAGCGGAACGTGTACGACATTCTATTCAAAGCTCCACGCTGCGAGGAGGAGAAGTTTGTCAAGTCCGGCTATATCAGGGTGGCCCACAACGGCGTCTTGGTCCACCATCGCTGTGTACGCTCCGCGTGGCGACGAAGATCCGCCGAGCCTGCAGGATCGCGGCAACGCCGTCCGCTTTAGAAGCATTTGGATTCGGAGGCCAGTCACTACGACCAGGACTAAATGAAGATCGACCGCAGGGATTTGTTACTTCGACGATAAAGGAGAACAAGATGAACATTGGAAAGCTTCGTGCAGTGGCGTGGAGTGGCAGTATCGGACGACTACTTCGCGTATTGCCCTTGATTGCGGCAACGTCTATCCTATTTGCCCAAAACGCCGGCAACATCGATGGCACGGTGAAGGACCCGAATGGAGCCTTCGTTCCGAACGCCAAAGTTCAGGTGGTCAATATCGAGACAAACAGCACACTCGATTTCTCCACCACTGAACTCGGGTACTACCTGGCGGGCAATTTGCCGGTAGGCTCCTACCGCATGATTGTTCAGAAGGAAGGTTTCCGCACCACCGTTCGGGAACCAATTCTCATTTCGGCACAGAGCAACCTGGCTGTGAACTTTACACTTGAGCTTGGTGCGGTTACCGATACCGTCACCGTCACAGGGGAGGCGCCGCTCTTAGATGTCTCGGCCACCGCCAACCCGAGCAATCTCACGGCCAAGTTCATCGACGATCTGCCGCTGCTCAACTTCGCCGAAAAGGGAAACATCACGGACAACCTGCGATTCCTGCCCGGGAATACGTCGAGTAATGGGCAATTGAACAGCAATGAGCCGGCTGAGTCGTGGTCGGGCCGGGTGAATTCAGCGGTTCAGGGCTCCACCGAGGTGTTTGTCGACGGCGCGCCATCCAGCGAGTTTAGTGCACGGCGCGGCGCCATTCTGGAGAATGGCCCGACAGTCGAGGCCGTGGCCGAGTATACCGTGGTAGCCAACGCCTTTAACGCCGAGTACGGCGGTTTTGGAAGTTGGTTCACCACCGTTACCATGAAATCCGGCACGAATCAAGTCCATGGGCAGGTGAACGACTATTTCGGCAATGACAAACTGAACGCCCGCAATTTCTTCCAGGGTCCAGTGCTACCGAAGCTGCGCCTTAACGAAGGCGGCTTCCAGTTCGGCCTCCCAATATATATCCCCAAGGTCTACGACGGCCGCAACAAGACTTTCCTGTTCTTTAGCCAAGGCATCTTCGAATCTCGCGCGGGCGGTACGGGAGGCCTTCAGACCATTCCGGCAACGGCTTTCCGGACGGGCAATTTCAGCAGTTTCGTGAGCGCATCGGGCGCGCAGATTCCGATTTTCGACCCCGGGACTACGCAGCCGGACGGCAATGGCAGTTTTGTTCGTACTCCGTTTCCCGGCAACATCATCCCAACCTCGCAAATCAGCCCGGTTTCGGCCAAGATCACGGCGTTGCTGCCGACCCCGAACCTTTCGAGCGAATCCAACAATTGGTACAACCACACGGGGGCCTATCCTTACTTCAATACCTTCACTTCTCTGGCGAAACTCGACCACAGTATCTCCACGAAACAGAAGCTAGCGCTCACGTACCAGAATGAGTGGCGCCCCCGGCTCATCAACAATAGCGGCTGGGGGTTCACCGCCAACGCGGTGGCCGGCCTTCCCAATGAGCCAGATGTATTGGAAGGCTTTCAACTTCAGACCGTTACCAGCCAAACCTGGCGCCTCAACCATGACTACGTTGCTAGTGCTACCCTGCTCAACCACATCACCTTGGGTGTTGACCGGTATGTCAATCCGTACAGTAACACCAGCGTCGGGAACGGCTGGGACAAGGCACTCGGCATCACGGGAATGCCGCAAGACCTGGGTGCATTTCCGCAGATCAGTTTTTCCGGCGGCACCGGATCGTCCATCAGCATGGGCCTCACCAGCAACGGTTTGGGAGCGGAGACGCGCTACTCCATCAGCGAGAGTCTGACGTGGATTCGCGGACACCACACCTTCAAATTCGGGGCCTCCCACTGGCGGTTCGAAAACAACACCCGTAGCCAGTCCTCCACCGCCGGAGCCTTTACATTCAGTAATCAGATGACCAGCCAGCCGGACTCCTCGAGCCTGACGAGCTGGGGCAGTTCCTTTGCGAGTTTCCTGCTGGGAGATTTGTCGAACGCGAACACGACGCTGGAGAGCACCTCGGGCTACCGGTTCGGCCACTATTCTCTGTTTGCGCAGGACGACTTCCGAGCGACCTCCAAGCTCACTCTGTCTTACGGGCTCCGTTGGGATGTGGCTACCGCGCCTTACGAGATCAACGGCCAGGTGAGTTCCTTTAGCCCCTCGGTCATGAACCCCGTCGGCGTCTTGGGTGCGCTCGTTTTCGGCGGCACTAGGGGGAACCAATTCGAACAGACGTGGAAGAGAGGTTTTGGTCCGCGCCTGGGCTTGGCCTACGAACTAAGGCCCAAGACCATTATCCGGGCTTCGGGAGGGATCTATTATTCCGACGCACCGGACACCGGCGGGTATACCGCGGGCTTCACATCGTCACCCAGCTTCAGTTCGCCGGATGGCTACACGCCTGTCTATAACTGGGGAACTGGCAGCTTTCCGTCCAACTACAGCCTGCCCCCGCAGATGACGCCGACTTTCCAAAACAACCAAAGCATAACCTGGCTGCTCGGGGAGGGTACCCGCCTGCCTCAGATTCTGACTTGGAATATCGGAATCCAGCACGAATTGATGAAAAACATGGCGCTCGACGTCTCTTACATCGGGAGCCATTCGACGCACCTGGCGGCGGGCACCAACTTCAACTTTGTGAATGACAGCTACCTCTCGCTCGGCAGTCTACTCCTGCAACCCGCTGGGTCAGCAGCAGCCGCCGCCGCTAATGTCCCCGTTCCGTTCTCCACGTTCTCGACCTTCAACGTGCACACCGTGGCGCAAGCCCTCATGCCCTACCCGCAATACACCTCTGTCGGCACTGGATCGGAGAACGACCCGGTAGGCAGTGCGCGTTACAACTCCTTGCAGGTCAAGGTGAACAAGCGATACTCCAACGGCCTCACGCTGCTCGCCTTCGTTACCTGGATGAAAAACATGAGCACGCTCGAAACCGACCAGTACACGCCCGTCCGGCCAATCGTCTACAGCGGCGATTCCCCGCCGTTTAGTTTTGTGGTCAACGCGAGCTATGAGCTGCCATTTGGACCGAACAAGAGGTTTCTCAAGTCGAACAACCCGCTCTTGAAGTGGGTGGCGAGCGGCTGGAACCTCGCCGGTTACGCGCGCTATAGTTCCGGCGATGCCGAGAGCTTCACCGTATCGAACAATCTCTCGGTCCTGGGATATGGCGGCAAATTCGCGAATTACGTGCCTAACGTGGCCATATTCGGCGTGACCGATCCGCGCGACTTCAACCCGGCTGTCAACAAGTATTTCGCTCCGGTGGGCGCATTTGTAGTTCCCCCCACTTACCAGTTCGGCAATATAGCTCCCGTACTGGACTGGGTGCGAGCGTGGTGGCAGAAATCGGAGTCGGTATCTCTGGGCAAGTCGTTCCCGATCAAAGAGAGGCTCCACGCGCAGTTCCGAATGGATGTTAACAACCCGTTCAATTTCGTGCGTTGGGGAGACCCCAACACCAGCATCACCAGCGCGAACTACGGAGTGGTGAGCTCGGCGGCCGACCCCAGGAAAATACAGCTCTACCTTGCGGTGCAATTCTGACGGTAGAGCGATGGAAGCGCGATTCTAACGCGTGGAGTATCTTGCAGGCGCGATCCCTCGCAGGGGATCGCGCCTCCGTACTGTCGTGAGGAATAAACATCGTGCGTAAAATAACTCTATCTTGTTTCCTGATATTGGCCTTGGGCCTTGTTTCGCTGGGCCAAAACCGGCCGGTTGCCGAGCAGAATGCGCGCGCGGCTCCCGAGTTTCTAAACCAATCGATCATCTACCAAATATGGATGCGTTCCTTTACACCGGAGGGGACTCTGTATGCCACGGCCACTCACCTGCCCTATATTGCCGATCTCGGCGCAACCATAGTCTACGTGAGCCCGCTGAACGTGCACGGCTATCCTTCCGTGTTCGGGCCTTCCACCCCTTATGAAATCAAAGACTACGACAGAATCGACCCTGAGTATGGCTCGGAGGCCGACCTGAAGGCGCTGGTGGAGCAAGCTCATAAGCTGGGCCTCAAGGTAATCATGGACATCGTCTACGCGCACAGCGCGAACGACAACGTCCTGCTGAACCGGCCGGGGTTCTATCAGCGCACGCCGGACGGCCAGCTCAAGATGTCGCAGTGGAGGACTCCGATGCCCGATTTCACAAATCCGCAAGTGCGCGAGTACTTCCGCGACAACATGGTGCACTGGATAAGAGATGTGGGAGTGGACGGGTTTCGTGCCGACGCTGCGTCCCGCGTGCCGGTGGAGTTCTGGGACGAAGCGCGGGCCGCTATGGACAAAATCAATCCCAACGTGATCATGCTGGCCGAGGCGGACGTGCCGGAAGAGCAACTCAAGGCTTTCGACATTAGTTACAACTTCCCCTACTATGCGGCGCTGACGGCGGTGGTGGTCAACGGCGAATCGGCGGAACGCATCCGGCAACAATGGGAGAAGGCGAAAGACACCTTCCCTCGGGCCGCGCGCTTTCTGCACTTGAACGATAACCACGACCGGAATCGCGCAGCCGTGGTGTTCGGCGAAAAGGCCGCGCTCGCCACGTCGGTGTTGGACTTCACGCTGGATGGAATTCCGTTCCTTTATAATGGCGAGGAGGTCGGCGACACTACGCCCCCGCAACAGCAGTCCCACGTGGCCATCCGGTGGGACATCTGGAAGCCGGAGGGCCAGCGCCGCACCAGCATTGCCGGGCAACAGAACGCTAAGCTTCGCGTATACAAGCAGATCTTTCAGATGCGCAAGGACGAGGCGGCGCTTACTTCCGGTGAATTGACCTGGGTCAACAACAGCAACCTGGACGGTGTAGTCAGCTTCATCCGGAAGAAGGGCAACGAAGAAATCTTGGTGCTGATAAATCTCACAAACCGTATCACCAAGGTCCAGGTGGACGTTCCGGCGTCGAACTACGCCCAGGCCCGGGACTTGCTGAAGAACCGCACGCTGCCGGCTTCGCTGTCGCCGGACAAGTTGAGTTGTCAGTTAGGGGCATTCGACTACGTGGTAGCGAAGCGCACGGCGGCGAAGTAAGCCAAGGGAGAAACATGCGTTCCATATCGAGTGTTATTGTATTCGGCTTGTCGCTGTATTCCGCCGGCACTGGCCTGGCACAACCCCCAGGCCAGTTCAACGTCAGGACCTTTGGCGCCGCCGGTGACGGAATTCGGCCGGATACCGACGCCATCAATAAGACTATCCAGGCGGCGCGCGATGCGGGCGGCGGAACGGTCCTGGTCCCGGCGGGCGCCTATGTGTCGGGAACTATCCAGCTTCAGAATAATGTGACTCTCTGGATCGACGCGGGCGCGACCATACTCGGGACCAAGAACCTGGCCGACTATCGCTGGCCCGAAGGCGGGCGTGAGTGGGACGGTTCGATTATCCTGGCCAATGGGGTTCACAACGTCGCCCTCATGGGCCGGGGAACCATCAGTGGACAAAATCTGATGAATCCGAAGGGCGAAGAGAATATCCGGGGCCCCCATGCCGTCCTTTTCAACAACAGTAAGGACATTGTGGTGCGCGACATCACCATCAGAGATTCCGGCAATTACTCGCTCATTTTTCGTTCCTGCGAGCGGGTGACCATCGATAATTTCACGGCATACAACGGCTATGACGGCATCAACATGCATGACGTGAGGCAGGCGACCATCTCGAATTCCAAACTCTACACGGGCGATGACAGCCTGGCCGGGGCGTACTGGGAGAACGTGACGGTCAGCAACTGCATCCTGAACAGCTCCTGTAATGCGATCCGCGTGGGCGGCCGCAACGTGCTGATCGACAACTGTTTGATCTATGGCCCCGGAGAATACGCCCACCGGCTGGGATTCCGGACTAACACGGAATCGGGTTTTCAGATTCTGCCCCAGAGTGCCGGCCGCGGAAATGGGCCTCCGGGAAGGTTGGTCACGCCCGGCCCGATCGATAATATGGTCCTGTCCAATATCACCATGATCAACGTCCGCTCGCCAGTATATGTGGCCTTTGGAGCCGACGCGCCTTACAGCGCTAACAATTTGGGAGTGGGGCGTATCGTGATCGAAAACCTGACCGTGATCAATTGCGGCAGAACGCCGTTTTACGTAGCCGGCCCCCGGGAGAAACCCGCGAAATCGATCATCCTGCGAAATGCGCGGATGACGTTTGTCGGCGGAGTCGACGACCAGGAGTCGAATGGGCAGGGCTTCAGCCCCTACTCGATGCTCCAGGCGTACGGAGTGTACGGCCGCAATGTGGAGAACCTGGAACTCCACGACGTCCGCGTGGACTATGTCGATAAGGATCGGCGGCCGGCCATCTACGGCGAGAATATTGGCACGCTGGACCTGGACCGCTTCGTTGCGGAACGGGAGCCGGATGGCGCACCCTCACTGCTATTCGACGGTATCGGCAAGCTGGTGATGAATGGCGTGGAAGCAACCCCCGCCAAAGTGCTCCTGAAGGCCCTCGATCCTCTGTCCGGAGAATTGATTTTTGGCGATCCGTTTTTCGTGTCCGCGACCGTTCAAAATACGGGGCATGCAGGCCTTGCCGACGTTGCATTACGGCTGGGGAACGAAACGATCAAGCGAACCGCCTGGCTGGGCGCAGACGAAACGACGCGCGTTGGGTTCGCCAACCTGAAGTCCAAGGAGAGCGGCGAGGCGCCGCTGCGGCTGGGGGACCTGACCAAGACCCTGAACGTTCAGCCCAAACCGGCCGGCCGCCCGGTGAGCGCGCCTTATGTTGCATTTCAGAACCTTCAAGGGCAGGTGCAGCAGATCGACGGAGGATTCTACATTCGAGAGGCCGGCGAATTCGCAGTGCTGGACCATGGCGACCAATACGGGTCCGCCTACCTGGCTCACGGGCTGGGCGTCAACGATTCGGCCACTGTGAAACTGGAGAATCCGGATGGCCGAACCAATTGGCTTGGCCGTGCGGGGCTCATGGTGCGGCAAGATATTTCCAAGCCGGGGCAATCGGCCGGATACCTGGTGTTCGGGGCTTCACCAGCCAACGGTTTTGCGCTAGAGTGGGATTCTAACGGCGATGGCCGCATCGATAAACGGACGGTCCTGGATGGGTATACCAATTGGCCTTGCTGGCTCAAGCTGCAGCGCCAGGGTTCCAAGTTCACCGGGTATTCCAGCAAGGACGGCGTCCATTGGACGAAGATCGGCGAGGCTGACGTGCCGGGGGCGGAAGGCGATCTCGATGTCGGCGTATTCGCTCACCGGGACAGCGCGCGGTTTGTGGACTTCAAGGTAGTAAGAATGCCGTGATACGTGCTTCCGGAGCCGGCCTCGCCGCACTGTTATTAGCGACGAGGCTGGTGACAGCGCAGGACACTCAGGATCGGTTGCTGGCGGCGGCCAACACCGCTTACCGATCTCTCCGGGCGGCCGAAGCCGTCGGCCTTTATCGACAGTATCTGGCCCTCTATCCGGACCGGGCCGATGTCCGTGTGTTCCTGGGCGGAGCGCTGTTGAACCTTGGCCAGTTGGATGCCGCCTTCGACGAAGCCAATCGCGCCATCGCGCTTGACGACCGATATGCGAAGGGGTACATACTGGCCGGCCGCGTCTGCGCGGCGCGTGAACAATGGGATCGTGCGCAAGGCTTCTTCGAGACGGCGCAGCGCCTGGACAAGCGGGACCCCGATGCCTGGTACTTCTCCGGCCGCGCTTTTTACGACGCCAACCGCTTCGAGCCAGCCATCGCCGCGTTCGAACAGGCCCTGCGGGCCGGCGCGGAGCAATCCCGCATCTACGAGAACCTCGGTTTGGCACAGGATGCCCTGGGGCAGTTCGGCGCGGCGGAGAAGTCTTTCCGCAAAGCGGTGGATCTAGCCGGTGCAGCCTGGAGGCCCTACCTCACTTACGGCGCGTTTCTGTTTCGGCAGAACCGGCCTGCCGAGAGCCTACGCATGCTGCGAGAGGCCCTGGCACTGGCGCCGGCCGCGGTCGACGTCCGCTTTGAATTGGCGCGCGTGCTGTATCACGAAAACAGCCTGGCGGAAGCCGCGCAGGTACTCGATCCCGCGCGGCCCTCCAACGAGTGCCGCGTTCACAATCTGTTGGCCCGTATCTACTCCGCGAGCGGCAAGGGTGGTTTGGCTGAAGCCGAGGTCAAGGCGCTCGAAAATTGCAAAGCCGCGCCGGACGGCCCATGAAGACCGCCATCCTGGGCGCCATCGCGATGCTGGCCGTCGCCGCCATGCTCGCCCCCTCGGCCGCGCCGCCCACCGCTTACTTCGAGGACCGCACCGCGCATTCCGGCATCTCGTTCGTATTGAACAACGCCGCTTCGCCCGAGAGGCACCAAATCGAAACCATGGCCGGCGGGGTGGCGGTATTCGACTACGATAACGACGGCTATCCCGACATCTATTTCGCTAACGGCGCGGAGCAGCCATCGCTGGAAAAGACCGGTCCGCAATACCGCAACCGGCTATATCGCAACAAACACGATTGGACCTTCGAAGACGTGACTGACAAAGCCGGGGTAGGCGGCGCCGGCTACAACATCGGCGTCGCTGCGGGAGACTATGACAACGACGGACACGTGGACCTGTTCGTCACCGGCGTCAAGGGCAACACCCTGTTCCACAATCGCGGCGACGGCACCTTCGAGGACGTGAGCCGGCAGGCCGGGCTGGAGAGCCACGACTGGGCGGTGGCGGCGGCCTGGGTCGACTATGACAACGACGGCCTCCTGGATCTGTTCGTGGTCAACTACGTGAAGTGGGACCCGGCCACCGAGCTGTTCTGCGGCGACGCCGAGCGCGGCATTCGCACCTATTGCCATCCGCGCTACTACCAGCCATTGCCCAACCGCCTGTATCACAACAACGGCGACGGCACGTTTACCGACGTTTCCGCCGTTTCCGGAATCGGCGCGCATCCCGGCAAAGGTATGGGCATCGCCATCGCCGATTACGACCACGACGGCTGGATGGACGTATTCGTGGCCAATGACACCGTCCCGAACTTCCTGTTCCATAACCAGCACAACGGTACCTTCCGCGAGGTTGCGCTCCAGGCGGGTGTGGGCTACAACGACGACGGCAAAGCGCTTTCTTCCATGGGCGTCGATTTCCGCGATCTCGATAACGACGGCTGGGAGGATCTGGCGATCACGGCGCTCAGCGATCAAACCTTCCCGGTGTTCCGCAATCTGGGCCACGGTCTGTTCAGCGACGTGACCTACCAGAGCCGCGCGGGAATCATCAGCATGCCGCTGAGCGGCTGGAGCATGGGTATCTTCGACTTCGACAATGACGGCTGGAAGGACGTATTCGTGGCCGCCGGCGATGTGCAGGATAACACCGAGATGCTCTCCAGCGGCAAGTCCCGGCAGCAAGACCTGCTGATGCTCAACGACGGCCATGGCTCGTTCCGCTCCGCGCTCGCCGGCCCTGCCGCCCAGAACCGCGGAGCCGCCTTCGGGGATTTCGATCGTGATGGGCGCGTGGACGCCGTGGTCACCCGCCTCAACGAGCCGCCGGTCCTGCTCCGAAACATAATGGGCGACGGCAATCATTGGCTGGCGCTCCGGCTCGTCGGCGCTAAAAGCAACCGCGACGCCATCGGGGCGCGCGTGGTCGTCCGGGCGGGCGGCATGACGCAGGTGAATCACGTCACCACGTCGACTGGTTATGCCTGCTCGAGCGAACCGGCAGTGCATTTCGGGCTGGGCCGCAGTTCGCGCGCGGACAGCATTGAAATCGAGTGGCCCTCCGGCTTGCGACAGACGCTTACGAACGTCGCCGCCGACTCCTTCCTGACCGTGCGCGAGCGCCCGGCGCCGTAGCCGTCCCTGGGAAGCGTGTCTGACGAATTGATTTGGTCGATAACTGGCTTTAGGAATCAGCGGTTTGCATGATGAGGAAAAGTTGCGCGCCAAAGGATGATTGGCGGATTGTAAAGCGTTGCCGGACAGGCCAGACTGGTATTTTGGGTATATTTGTCGTAGAAGGCGTGTCACTATCATGATCATGAAATCTAAGATTGCAGGAATTCACAGTTTTTCCGCGAGAGCACTATTGATTGCGGCCATCGTTTCGATGGCTGCTGCCCAGCCGGCGCCGGTAGAAGCGCCCCAGATTCGAATTGTCCACGGTTCCGATGTGGTGGAGGTCCAGGCTGTCGCGCCTAATATCGTTCGCGTCTATTTCGAGCCGGGTGGCAGGACCACACCCCGCACACTGGTGATGGATCCAGGGTTTCAACCGGCAGGTACGAATGCCGTGCGTCTTGGAAAGAACGGAGAAAGCCAAAGCCGTCGTTCGGCTGAGATGAAAGTCATCGTAAATGACACAGGCGTCTTCTCCGTGCAGGTACAGGATCCAGCGGGAAAGGCCCTTGTGACCGTGAAAAACGGGACGGCTCAGAGGGGCAGGGGCGGCAACACGGTGCTGGAACATGACGCCAACGAAGACCTATATGGGATCCATGGGTTAGACATTTCGGATGACGGCGCGGGAATTCTCCGACCATCCGGAGGTGTCGTGGCCGCCGGCGCTCAAGGCAATGCAGGCGGTCCGTTTCTTCTCGCCAAGCGATACGCAGTGCTGGTGGACTCCGATGGAGGCTCCTTCCAGACGCGCGACGAGTCGATTCGTTTTGGGAACGGCTCCAGGCCGGACACCGAGTACTTCGTAATAGTAGGACCGCCGATGAAAAGCATGGCGGGCTTAGCGCTGCTCACCGGCAGGCCTCCCATGCCGCCCAAGTGGACCCTTGGATTTCTAAACTCGCAGTGGGGATCCACCGAACAGGAATGGCGTCAGTTGACGGATACTTACGAGGCAAAAGGAATTCCAGTCAGCGGCTACATTTTCGACTTCGATTGGAAGGCTTGGGGTGAGGATGACTATGGAGAGTGGCGATGGAACAGCACTTCGGGGCCCGGCAATTCAAGCCCGAATAAGTTTCCCGACGGCGCCTCCGGCAAGTTCGCCGCCGATATGCTGGAGCGCGGCATTCATCTGGCCGGCATTCTCAAACCGAGGATTCTGGTCAACGGAGTAGATGGAAAGCCGACGCAAGCGGCCCAATACGCCACCGAGCACAATCTCTGGTACCCGAACGAAGAGCGCGGGAACGACTACTTCACTCATCGGCCAGCCGCCAATCTCGACTTCGGCAATCCGGAAACCAGGAAGTGGTTTTGGGAGCATTTGCTGCCCGCGTTTCACGCGGGAATGGCCGGATGGTGGAACGACGAAGCGGACCGGGACGGGAAGAACGTTTTCAATAACTTCCAGTTTATGAACATGGGCCGCTCGCTGTATGAAGGCCAGCGATCCGTCTCGAATGAAAGGGCCTGGTCCATCAACCGCAACTACTACATCGGGGCCGTTCGATACAGTTATGCGGAGTGGTCCGGTGACATCGGTACAGGGTTCCAAAGCATGGCCTACCAGCGCCGGCGCATGATATCCACGCTGGATCTGGGCGAGTCCGCATGGAGCATGGATACGGGCGGATTCAGCGGTCATCCTACGCCGGAGAACTACGCCCGTTGGATGGAGTTCGCCGCCTTTGTGCCGGTATTCCGCGTGCATGGCGGCAACAACGAAAAACGGCAACCGTGGGTGTATGGACCAGTAGCCGAGGCTGCCGCGAAGAAGGCCATGCGTCTGCGATACGACCTGATGCCTTACATTTATTCGAATGCGCGTGCGGCCCAGGAAACCGGAGTTGGAGTTGTAAGGCCGCTGTTCTGGGAATTCCCGGACGACGAAAGATGTTCCGATGAGACCGGCGCGTGGATGTTCGGAGATGCTCTGCTGGTGTCGCCAATTGTGGAACTCGGCCACGCGATTCACAGATTCTATCTGCCGCCCGGCACATGGTTCGACTATTCCACTGGCAAACCAGTACGCGGCGGAAGCGATGTCGCCATTTCCACGGATTTCACGGCCTGGCAGGACATTCCGGTCTATGTGCGCGAAGGATCGATAGTGGCAACACAGCCTGCCGCACAGGGGAATGACTTGAGTCTGAAAACGCCTCTTATCATGGACATCTTCCCCGCGACCTCGCGAGTGGCCGATTTCGTGGTATACGACGATGACGGCAACACCTATGCGTATGAAAACGGCGCCTATTTCAGGCAAGAGGTTGCCGCCAAACGCTCGGCCGCGTCGACCGAAATCGCGCTTCACTCCGCTACAGGCTCATACAAGGCGCATTTCCCGAGTTACCTGTTACGAGTACACCAGGCGAGCATGGCCGTAACCAGCGATGGGGCCACCATGAAAAAGTTTCCTTCGGAGAATGCGTTTCGTGCCTCAAACGAGCCGGGTTGGGTCTCTGCGTCCGACAAGTTTGGCGCAGTTACGGAGGTGCGGGTTCCTACCGATGCAAGGGAACGTAACGTGAAGCTGTCTGCGCGTTAGCGCAGGCTCCCTCCGGGCGCCACGAATCGGCAATTGACAGCCGCAACCGTCCCGCTCTGCCGTGAAC
>Ga0182030_10017994_pt1 | contig 13591 bp, 13 predicted proteins | sample 812S3MmetaG_FD_121299 | JGI IMG/M metagenome (GOLD analysis project Ga0182030, IMG submission 121299) | Permafrost microbial communities from Stordalen Mire, Sweden - 812S3M metaG (Illumina Assembly) | ecosystem: Environmental > Terrestrial > Soil > Wetlands > Permafrost | place: Sweden... | reverse complement strand
TGCTAACTGACGAGCGCTGGGCCAATCTTTTCAGAGCATGCGCCAAATGATCATTCGTTTTCCCCGCGAATCGGTCTCCAGTCACGGGCAAGGCGCTGCGCCTGAGCAATCTCCTGAGGAGTCATCTTCCCGGCAACCATACTCCGACCTTGGGAGCCTTTAGCTTCGCCCCCCGCAGCGGCCAGGTTGAACCACATGTGCGCCTGAACATAGTCCTGATCGACCCCGTGGCCCTCGGCATACATTTCCCCGAGATTGCTCTGGGCTTCGGCATATCCCTGCTCAGCGGCTTTGCGGTACCAGCGTACGGCCTCGGCGTAGTCCAGTGGCAGCCCTAGTCCTTCGGAGTACCAAGACCCGAAGATGGCTTGGGCGAGGGCGTTTCCGCACGCAACGTACCCTTCAATCTCGTACCAAGCGTCGAAGTATCCCTGCTCGGCAGATTTTCGGTACCAGCGGATCGCAGCATCCAGGTCTTTCGTCAGCCCTTTGCCGTGATTGTACATGTGGCCGAGGTTAAACTGGGCACCTGCGTCCCCTTGCTCAGCGGCCTTGCGGTACCAGCACACCGCCTCACCATAATCTTGCGGCACCCCGTGGCCTTCCTCGTACATGGAGCCGAGGTCCCGCTGGGCATTTGCGTCCCCTCGCTCAGCGGCCATGCGGTACAAACCGGCGGCTTTGAGGTACCAGCGAACTGCCTCATCCCGGTCTTGCGTCACCCCTTTGCCACTGTCGTACATATGGCCGAGGCTAAACTGGGCACCTGCGTCCCCTTGCTCAGCGGCCACGCGAAAAGACTCGGCGGCCTTGAGATACAAGCGGACCGCCCCAGCACTGTCTTCCGGCACCTCGCGGCAGCCTTTTTCGAGCAGCAAGCCCAGTCTGAACTGGGCATTTGCATGCCCTTGATCAGCGGCCTTGCGGTACCAATCGGCGGCTTTGCTATACGCCTCATCGTCTCCACATAGCACTTCGATTTCCTCGAACCTGACCCCGAGCTCGAACTGGGCGTCGGCGTTCCCCTGGTCAGCGAGCCTCTCGATTTCCGAGAAGGGCACCGGTGGCTCTGGATGGGACTGCCCTGCGAGCGCTGCCGCATCGTGCCGACCCCGAGCCGCCAAGGACGAACGTGCCGGCGCGAGGGTAAGCGAGGAATCGCCGCCTCTCAAAGGGAGTTTGGCTTCGCTCCCCTCGCTCATCGCAAGCTGGCCTCCTTGGCGAGCGCCTTGTATTTCTCTTGCACGCGCCGAATCTTCTCCCTGATGCCACTCGCCAGTTCGGCCAGAAGGTCGCGACCCTGTTGCTGTGCCTTCTCGGCATCCTGTTTCAGTTGAGCGATTTCCGACTTCAACAGAGTGGCTATTTCCTGTTCGATGGCAGAGATACGCTCTCTGGCTTCGCTGATTTGTCGGATGACGCGGATCAGTTCGGCGCCGATCCCCTCACCAGTTACAGCCTCCGCGCCTTCTTCGTATTCGTCAAGAATTCGCTGGAGGGCGTCAGCATCTCCCGCTTCGTACGCGCGGTTGGCGTCGGCCATGAGTCGAGTCCGGCGCTCCCGATCAGCTGGATCAGCGGCAAAGTCTGGATGAATGCGCTTGGCCGCTTCACGGTATGTTCTCTTGAGTTCAGGCGACGGAACAAAGCCGCGACTCTCGGATGCCTCACCGTGGGCGTCTTCGTAAGTCTGGCGTGCCTGTTCGCGGGCGCATTCGGCCTCTGCCTTCGAAGCGGCGGAAGGATTAAGCCGGGCCTGCAAATCGGCAATTCGCGCCTTCCACTCGTCCAGCTCAGCGTAGAGAGTGCCCACCTGCCGTAGATAGCGGCCCTCAAAAGCAGCGAGCTGACTGCGAAGATCGACAAGCTCCAGCTCGCGTTCAGCGAGAACAGCGCGGATGGCCGCCAACTCCTCGCGCTTGCGGAGGATCTCCTCCTCCTCGGGTTTCAACCGCCGGGTGATCTTAGCTGACATTCCTTGCCTCACCATGTTAACGCCACCGGCCATCTTTCGGCGACAGTTTGGTGGATCGTCCCAATATGCGCTACCCCTGGATCCGTCCTGATAAGCACTCGAATCGATGCCAGCGCCACGCCGGTCGGAAGTCTGATCCAGCATCGGACGTGGTCGGCGTCTCACTAGAGGAATGGTGATTGCCGTCACCGGAGACGGTGCCGCACTATGTCACCGTACCGCCGAACGTTGAGTTAGGATGGCTGGATGCAGCCCCTTTCTCCCAAAGAACTCCTGAAACATGCGACGCACTTCGCGGCGGAGGAGCAGATCCTGGTGCAGGGCAAGCGAATCAGCGGCCAAATCCGCAGCATCTTGAACCAGTACGCCAGTGAATCTGAATCCGAGCGCAGCATGACCTTGGAAGCACTCGGGGATGCCGTGATCCGTACTCTTGAGCGATACCAGGTTGGCGCCGATCTCCAGGTGCTTGCCTGGACTACGCGGAACATCTTTGAGCTGGAGTTCATGCTCGCTTTTGTGACCGCTTCTGCTGCGAATCTAAAGTCATTTGCCAATGATATTGTTCTGGACGAGATTCAAATCCGTGAAGCTGGTATCGCCCTGGATTTTGATCGTAGGGATCCCGAGGTAGCATGCCGGCAGGATGAAGCTCTTGAACGCCTTCGGAAGAGGAAGTCCGAACTAGGCCTGAAGCGGAATCGCCCAATGTCCACCAGCGAGATGGCTCGTTGCTTAGGGCGGGAGGCCGAATACAATGCTCACAACAGGCTGTACTCCAAAATCGTCCACCCGACTGCATACTTCCTCATGGGCGGTAGGCTGGAATCTACAGACTGGGGAGCCTACGGACTCCATGTGATGTACCAAGGCGTTCAAGAGGCCGCGCGATTTCTCAAGACGCTATCGACATCGCTGAATGGCGGACCGACGTCGACACCCGAACCCGAAATCGGGGTTCCAGATTCGCCTTCATAAACGGCCTCTGCTCCGATCGCTCCCGTGATGTCCCTGTCACGTCCAGTGGCCGCATCACGCCCGCCCCCCAAAGCCGGCCCCCGGTCCACCAGATCTCCTCATCTGACTCACTTGGGGGCGCCCGCCGGTGACATCATTTCGAAAGGCCGATAGCTGGTACCAAACCCTCCAGGAATCGGACCGCGAACGGGGTACCCTCTGGGTCGGGAGCGGTTGCCTCCCAACGCGGGAGTGCATTTGCGAAATGGTCTACTACGTCACGCCACTTCGCCGAACCCCGCCTCAGTGAATCAGTTCTTCGATGATCCGGTGGGCCGTTTGCAGCGCTGCCGGATGCAGCATCGATCCCGCGCACGCCGCGGCCAGCGCCAACCCCGCCGCCATCCTCGCGGAGTTGCCCCGGCGCGCCGGCGCCACCAGCACCGGATCGAGCAACCGGTCCACGCGCGCCGAAATCTCCCGGCTGTCTCCTAGAAAAGAGGTGGCCAGCCGCACAGGCGGCGGATGTCCTCCCATGCGGGCAATGCGCACCAGCGCGGCGGCTAGCGCCAGCGACAGGTGAGCGTCGCCGGCCGCCGCCTCGTCGTCGGCCGCCCATTCCGTGAAGCGCGCCCAGCCGCGTTCGATGGCGCCGAAGCCGTCGAAGCCGGGCAGCAGGCCCGGCGCCAGCACCAGCAGCAGGCGTTTCAGATTATCGCGCGATACCCGGTGCGCCTCCTCGTGGCGCAGCGCCGCGGCCAACTGCCCCGCCGACAGCGCGTCGATCACCGGCTTCGAAATCACCACCCGCGAACGCACCACGCCCACCATGGCGAGCAGGGGCGCGTGGACATCCACAATCCGGACCGGCCGCTGCCAACCAGCCAGCTTGGAGAGGCGGCCCAGACGTTCGCAACCGCGGGCATGGCGCGCCGAACGGAAGGCGGCGCGGAGCCCGCGAGCCATCGAGATGCCGCACACCGCCGCCGCCAGCATCGCCGCCGCCAGGCAGCCGGCGCCCAACTCTTCGGCGTTGCTTTCGGGCTCCAGCCACAGGTAACTGGGCACGCAAAGTCCCCCCACCACAATTAACCCCAGCGCCGCCGGCAGCAAACGTAGCGCCAGCAGAAATCTTCCGGCCGAACGCGGGCGCATGCGCCGCGCGGCGCGCACGGCGGCCCCGCCAGCAGCCGCAACCGCCACGCCCACCACGCTGTGGATCACGAAAAACGCCGCCAGGCATAGGCACAGCAAACGAAGCAGGTAAGGCGCCATCATGGCTTCGCCCTCCGCGACAATTCTCTGCGCCGCAGCTTGATCTTCTTCTCCAACTCGTCCAGCAGAGCTTCATCGTGCCCGCCTACCGCCTCCACCAGGCAGGAGATCAGCAGATCGCGCGAAGGCTCCGCCACGGAGAGGAAGCCCGCCACAAAATCGCCGGCCCGCTTCTGCTCCCACTGCTCGCGATTCAAGCCTGGTGAGTAGGAAAAGGCGCGGTCCGATTTACGCCGCGCCAGCAGACCCTTCTTGAACAGCCGGTCGAGCGTGGTCATCACCGTCGTGTAGGCCAGCGGACGTCCCAGGCGATCCGCCACTTCGCGCACGTTGCTTTCGCCGCGTTCCCACAGGATCTCCATTACCGTGACCTCCAGCGGGCCTAGCGGCTGGTGTCCCGACGCGCGGGCTTTGAGAAATCCCCTCATGCGGCGCTATTTCCTGGCCGGAGCCCCCGCCAGCAACTTATCGATCTCCCGCGCCAGCCCGCCGCCTTCGAATATGTCCGCCGCCAGGGGGCCGTTTTGCCAGGAGTTGCGAATCATTCCGCTCGCGTCGATCAGATACACGGCCGGCAGATCGATCGACCCCGCGCGCACGTAGGAGTATCCCACCTGGCCCTGATCGTACAGCAGCGGGTAGGTGAGTTTGTGCCCGGCCACGAATTGCATCATGGTTTGCGCCGTATCCGGCGGATTGGCGATGGCCACCACGGCCAGCCTCTCGCCAAACTGCGCCTTCAGGCTGCCGAGCACGCCGCTGAAAGCCGCGCAATGCGGGCAATCGGTCTTCATGAACTCCACCAGCACGATCTTGCCGCGGTAATCGGCCAGGTCCCGCCATTGTCCGGTGGTATCCATCAGGCAAAAGCCGGGCGCGCGCCGCACCGGGTCGGCGGCAAACAGGGCAACTGCGCAGAGCAGTGTGGCAGCAATTTTTTTCATAACGATTTCACCTTAACATGGGCGCTTAGCCCACGATTTTCTTCAGCGATTCCTCATACGGCGCGCGCGCCACCCCATTCTCCGTGATGATGGCCGTGACGTAGCGCGACGGCGTCACATCGAAGGCCGGGTTCTCTACCGCCGTGCCTTCCGGCGCCACACGGTGACCGAAAACATGCGTCACCTCGGCCGCCGCGCGCTGTTCGATCGGAATCTCGTCGCCCGATGCCAGGGTCAGATCGAGCGTCGACACGGGCGCGGCGACGTAAAACGGCACCCCGTTCTCCTTCGCCAGCACGGCCACCGGGTAGGTGCCGATCTTGTTGGCCACATCGCCGTTGCCGGCAATACGGTCCGCGCCCACCACCACGCAGCCGATCCGGCCCGCCTTCATGAAGTGGCCGGCCATGTTGTCGGTGATCAAAGTGGTCGGGATGCCATCCTGCTGCAGTTCCCACACGGTGAGCCGCGCACCTTGCAGAAACGGGCGCGTCTCGTCGGCGAACACATCGATCTGCTTGCCGCTCTCCCGCGCCGCCCGGATCACGCCCAGCGCCGTGCCGTACCCCGCCGTGGCCAGCGCGCCCGCATTGCAGTGCGTGAGCACCGTCTTGTGGTCCGGCACCAGCGCCGCCCCGTGCCGCCCGATGGCGCGGTTGATGGCGATATCTTCCTCGCGCACCAGTTGCGCTTCCGCAATCAGCCGCGCGCGGATTTCCTCCAGCGGCCGGCCACGCAGCACTGCGTACAGGCGCTTCATGCGGCCGATCGCCCAGAACAGATTCACCGCCGTGGGGCGCGTTTTGGCCAGCGTCTCGCAGATCGCCTCTACCTGGGCGTCGAGACCCGCTTCGCTCGCCTGCTGCACGCCGATGGCGACTCCCATGGCGGCGGCCACCCCGATGGCCGGCGCGCCGCGGATGATCATGTCGCGGATGGCCGCGGCTACCTCCTGGTAATTCCGGCAGGTCACGTATTCTTCGTGCAGGGGCAGGCGCGTCTGGTCGATCATGACCACGCCCTGCGCGGTCCATTCGATTGTTTCTACCATGTCTGGGCTTACTTCCAGACTATCATTGGAGCGGCAGCGGTTTGCCTTTTGCCGATGGCAGCGCCACGCCCAGAAGTCTGGCGATGGTGGGCGCCACGTCGAGGTTGGAAATCCGCCCGGAGAGGGCGCCCGCGCGGACGCCGTAGCCGCTGGCGATGAACAGCGCGTCCATCTCCGGGTCGCTGGCCAGGTATCCGTGGCTGCCACGCTGCTGCGCTACGGCGGCGGTCACCGGGCCGCCCGTGGCGCCGGAGAACGAATACCCGTCCTTGGCCGTGAGCAGCAACTGGCTCATCTGCGGGTCCTTGTCAGGCGTCGGCAAACCGAGCGCGGTAAAGCCATCCCGACCGATCACCTGGCCGACGCCCTCCAGCCCCTGAAGCGCCTGCACTGCCTTGGGCAGCAGTTCCGCCGCCTGGGCCTGGTCGAGATAGATCATTGCCGTGCCCCCTTCCGCCACCACGTGCACCTTGCCGGTCAGGCCCGCCGCCGCTAGCGCGATAGCCGGCCGGATCTCCTTCGTGTACCCTTTGAACCCGTGATCCGCCACGATCAGGAACGTGGTGCGATCGTCCATGCCGGCCTCGTGAACCGCCGCCACCACCTTTTCTACGCAGCTATCCAGGAATGCGATGGCCGACGTCGCGGCCAGGCTCTTGGGACCGAAGGCATGGTGCACGGAATCGAGCGAAAGGAAGTGCAACAGCATCAGGTTGGGCCGGTGCTCGCGGATCAGGTACACCGCCGCCCTGGTCCAGATCTGGTCGCGGAACAGGATGTTCGCCTTGGTGAAGTCCTCCACGTCGGCGGCAGCGATCGCGCCCTTGCGGATCATCTCCTGCTCCACCGGGCCGGCCGCCGTCGCCCATTCGTTGAACGGCCAGGTGATGGTGGGCGCATGGTTGATGGCCACCCAATCGATTTGCGCCGTGGTCAGCCCCGCCTGGTAGGCGGCATCGTAGACCGTCGGGACGTGGACCATCTTCACCTTGTCGATCATGGGGTCCACCTTGATCGGCGGCCATCCGCCCGTCGTCACCAGGCTGCCGTTGACCAGCAGCCCGTGTTCGTCGGCGCGCACGCCGGTGACCAGCGTGGTGTGATTGGGCCAGGTGACCGTCGGATTGATGGTGTTCATGCGCGCCGTGACACCTTGCCGGATCAGCCGCCGCAAGGTGGGAATCGGCAGCTTGGCATCGTCCAGCGCGTAGGCGGGAAAACCGTCCAGGCTGATCATGATCACCATGCGCTGCTCTGGCGGCGTCTGGGCGTGGACTGACCCGCACAATATGACGCCCGCCAGCGCCGCGAGCGTCATTTTCCTCAAGAATCCGTTCCGCATTCCCGCGGCCTCCCTGACCCGGCTGAAGCAATCATCTCCGAGGTGCGTCGCTGGAGTCAACCTGGCACGTTGCGAGCGTTGAATTAGTTGACAAATTGTGCCAATTCATGTAGTGTTCTTACACCATGGCTCTCTGCGCGATTCGTTCCGGCTGGGAACGCGCGGCGGAGCCGCGGAACCGAAAGGAACCATTGAAACCCACTGTTTTGACTTTCGCCTTGATGGCACTGGGAACCTGCACCGTCTGGGCAGGCTCCATTTGCCCCGCCAGTTCCGGCGGCGCCAATCCTTTTCCACACAATCCCGACGCCGCGGCGACGGGTTGCAACGTGGTGATCACCATTAATGCGGACCGGTCGACCACAGTGACCGTCGCCGACGCCACGCCCTATGAGAATTCCGACGACGTCCTGATTGGCGTGAAAAACAACAGTTCGTCGAGCGTACCCAACATCGGCCTCACCGGGAGCAATATTTTCGGCCTGGAGGGCGACGGAATCTGCACCTTCACGTTCGTCGGCAGCACCTACTGCACGGCGGGCCAGACCGCGGGTACCGATCCCGGGGACTACTACGGTCCCAACACCACTTACGTCATCACCAATGCCAATTCCGGGACCGTGAACTTCACCTCGCCGATTGCCGCCGGCGGCAGCGCCTACTTCAGCCTGGAGGGCGTGCCTACCGCCAACCTGGCGGTCGTCGTAGCTCCGTCTACCGGTACCACTACCGCTGCTGCCGGTGCGCCGGCAATGTCGGTTGGGGCGATGCTCGTGCTCGCCAGCATGTTAATCGGCTTCTCCATGTGGACGATGCGGCAGCAGCGCCAGAAGCAGGATTAGTCCGAACACAGTCGGGGCGAGGACACCGTCCCGCACCGCATCCGGCGTGTCTTTGGAATCAGGTGGTTAGCGGGGCGGGTTTGTCAGAGTCTGACAAATTCGCCCCTTTTGCGTTACCGCGGTAGGCCCTTCGCCATCAACAGCAGCACGAACTGAAAGGCGTTGTAGGCGGCGTGCATCCCGGCCGCCGCTTTGGTGGACCCGGTGGCTTGGCGCATCCAGCCGAAGCCGGCGCCGGAAAGCGCAATCAGCAGTACGTGCCGCCAGGAGTTGCCGTACTCATAAAAATGCAGCAGGCCGAAGGGCAAGGCCGTGGCCACAATGCCGGCAAAGGCCCCCAAACTGCGCACCAGCAGAGGCTGCACGAACCCGCGGAATACCAGTTCTTCGCAAACCGGGGCCACGATGCTGCCGAAGAGGGCCACCAGGACGAGCGAGGTCGGGTCCTTGAGCAGCTCCGTCAGGGCATTCTCGGTGCGCGGCGTATGAATCAGCCCGCCGAGCAGCAAGACCGCCATGGCGAGGCTCACCCCGCCGGTCACGATGGAAAAAAACGGCAGGCTGGGCGTGACCCAGCCGAGCGAGCGCCAGAATGGGCGGTCGTATTGCGTGCGGAAGAGAGCTACCAGCACGCCCATCAGGAGCGCATAGCCAGCGAACTGCGCCTCCAGCAGTTCCCAGGTTTTCACGGCGGGATGCAGATGAAACACCCAGAACACGGCCTTCACCGCGCCCATGCCCAACAGCATGCAGGGAATGGTGAGGCCGGCGAAGATCAGCAGGTCGGCGTAGCTCCAGAAGGGGTCGCGTTCCGGCGGCGGGGGCGGGGGCTCGAACGGCTCTGGCGTAGCCGACGGCTCCAGCGGCTCCAGAGGCGTCGGCCCTTCCGGCTCCGGCATCATGAATCTCTCTCCACCAGCGCCGCCGCCAGCAGCGGAATCATGAGCTCGTGATGTCCGGTGATGGCGTAGCCCTTGCCGCCGGAGGCGGCGTGCGGCCGCTCCACCACATTGACCCGCGGCCGGTAGTGCTGCAGGAAATCGAAATTCACGGTGGTGAATTCGGCCAGCGGATGCCCCAGATTGCGCACCGCGGAGACGGCCTTGAGGAAGACCTCGGGGAGCAGGACGGCGGAGCCGACGTTGAGATAGATGCCACCCTGGTGGAGTTCGGTGACCAGGGCGCAGAACAGGCGGAAATCGCGGTGCGTGGCGCTGCCGATGGCCGCGCCGTCCGCCGCCGGGTGGGTGTGCGGCGTATCGGTGCCGATGGCGACGTGCACGGTGACGGGAACGCGGGCGCGGTAGGCATTGAGCAGCAGGCTGGCTTCCGGACATGTGTTGCGCGCGCCGCGCTCATCCAGCGCACGGCCCAGCGCTTCCCCCATGCCAATCCCGTCGCGGACGCCTTCGACGATGGCCTGGTTCATCTCGCGTCCGGTTTCTTCGGCGGCGCCGAAACGCCCGTCCGGCAGCACCGCCTCCACTTCTTCGCTGGTGCGGCCGGCCAGAGCGATCTCGAAATCGTGAATCGCCGCCGACCCGTTCCACACGAAGCCGGTGGCGTAGCCGCGGCGCATGAGATCGAGCAGCACCGGCGCCAGGCCGCACTTGATGACGTGCCCGCCCATGCCCCACAGGATGGCCCGCCGCCGCTCGCGGGCGCCCGCCAGCGCGTCCAGCACGGCGCGAAAGCTATCGGCGGCGAGCAGATGGGGCAGCGAATCGAGCAGGCCCGCGATCCCGGACCCGGACTGGTAGGGCGCGGCGAAATCGGCCACCCCCACCTTCCCGCCCCGCTCCTGGAGGCTGACCGTCTTCAGGTTGGCGAAATCCAGCGGCTGTTGCGCATAGCGGCTCATGGAAGTACCTCGGGCACGTCCGAGCTGCGCTCGGATGCACAAGGCGGAGCCTTATGCCACCTCATACAAGCACCTTGCGCAGGGCTTCGGCGGTGTAGCTTTTCTTGTGCCGGGCCACCTGTTCGGGCGTCCCGGAAACCACAATGCGGCCGCCGTACTCGCCGCCATCCGGGCCCAGGTCGATAATCCAATCCGCAGTCTTCATTACATCCAGATTATGCTCGATCACCACCACCGTGTTGCCCAAATCCACCAGGCGCTGCAAGACGTCGAGCAGTTTGCGGACATCGTCGAAGTGCAGGCCGGTGGTGGGCTCGTCCAGCAGGTAAAAGGTGCGGCCGGTCTGGCGCTTGCTCAGTTCCTTGGCCAGCTTGATGCGCTGCGCCTCGCCGCCGGAGAGCGTGGTGGCGGATTGTCCCAGGTGGACGTAGCCCAAGCCCACGTCGTGCAGCGTTTGCAGCTTGACGCGGATCTGCGGCAGGTTTTCCATCAGCGGCAGGGCGTCTTCGACGGTGGCTTCCAGCAGGTCGGCAATGGAGTAGCCCTTGAACTTCACCTGCAAGGTTTCGCGATTGTAGCGGCGCCCGCGGCACAGGTCGCAGGTCACGTAGACATCCGGCAGGAAATTCATCTCGATGCGCTTCAGCCCGTCGCCCTGGCAGGCCTCGCAGCGCCCGCCCTTCACGTTGAAGCTGAAGCGTCCGGGCTTGTAGCCGCGCTCGCGCGATTCGGGCAACATGGCGTAGAGATCGCGGATAGGGGTGAAGAGGCCGGTGTAGGTGGCGGGATTGGAGCGCGGCGTACGGCCGATGGCGGCCTGGTCGATGCGGATCACCTTGTCCAGAAGCTCGATGCCCTCGATGGAAGTGTGCGCGCCGGGCTCTTCGTGCGAGCCGTAGACTTCTTTGGCCAGCGCGCGGTAGAGAATTTCATTGATCAGCGTGGATTTTCCGCTGCCCGAAACGCCGGTGACCACGGTGAGCAGGCCCAGCGGGATTTCGGCATCCACGTCCTTCAGATTGTGCTCGCTCGCTCCGCGGATGACCAGTTTCCTGCCGTTGCCCTTACGGCGCGACGCGGGGATGGGAATGCTCTGCGCGCCCGAGAGATACTGGCCGGTGAGCGATGCCGGGTTGCGCTCGATATCGTCGGGCGTGCCCGAGGCCACCAGTTCGCCGCCCAGGCGTCCCGCGCCGGGGCCGAGATCGATGACGTAGTCGGCGCGCTCGATGGTTTCGGCGTCGTGCTCCACTACGAGCACGGTGTTGCCCATGTCGCGCAAGTGGGTGAGAGTCTCCAGCAGACGATTGTTGTCGCGTGGATGCAGGCCGATGGAAGGCTCGTCGAGCACGTAGAGCACGCCGCGCAGTTTGGAGCCGATCTGGGTGGCCAGGCGGATGCGCTGCGCCTCGCCGCCGGAGAGCGTGGCGGAGGAACGGTCGAGGCTGAGATAGTCCAGCCCGACAGCGGAAAGAAACTCCAGGCGGCGGCGGATTTCGTCCACCACGCGGCCGGCGATCTGGCTCTCGCGATCGGTGAGTTCCCAGTTGCGCACCGCCATCAGCGCGCGGGAAATCGGCAGGCCGGTGAATTCGCCGATGGCGAAATTCTTCACGCGCACCGCCAGGCTGGCCGGACGCAGGCGCTTACCGTGGCAGGCCGGGCACTCGGCGGGCGACATGTAATCGGTGAGCCACTCGCGATAGGCTTCGGAGGAGGCCTGGTATGTCTCGTCCAGAATGGCCAGGATGCCGGGCAAGCCGCCGGCGCCGTCCATCAGGGTCGCGCGCGCCTTCTTCGACAGCTCTTCGAACGGCTTGGAAAGACCGATGCGGTTCTTTTTTGCCAGTTCCTCGACGCGCTGCTGCATCTGCCAGGAACTGGCGCCGGGGCCGAGGCCGCCATCAAACAGCGGCTTGGCCATATCGCCAATCACTTTGGCGGGGTCAAAGGCCCATTTGCTGCCCAGCCCGTGACATTCCTCGCAAGCTCCGTACGGGCTGTTGAAGGAAAATGAGCGCGGCTCCAACTGCGGGATGCTGGCGCCGCATTCCATGCACGCCAGCTTTTGCGAGTACAGGCGTTCCTCGCCGTTGACGACGGCAATCAGAACCAGCCCGTTGGCCAGCTTGGTGGCGGTCTCGATGGAAGCCTCCAGGCGTTTCTCGATCCCTGGTTTCACCAGCAGCCGGTCCACCACAACTTCGATGGTGTGGTTCTTGCGTTTATCCAGCGGAATGTCCTCATCGAGCGAGCGCAGAACGCCATCGATGCGGGCCCGCACAAAACCCTGGCGGGCGAGTTTCTCCAGGTCCTTCTTGTATTCGCCTTTGCGGCCGCGCACCACGGGGGCCATCACCATGAGGCGATCTTCGGATTTCAGCGCCAGCACGTGCTGCAGGATCTGCTCCGTGGTCTGACGCGAAATTTCGTTGCCGCAGATGGGGCAATGGGGCACGCCGATGGAGGAATAGAGGAGGCGCAGGTAGTCGTAAATTTCGGTGATGGTGCCGACTGTGGAGCGCGGGCTGCGGCTGGTGGTCTTCTGCTCGATGGAAATGGCGGGGCTCAACCCGTCGATGGAATCGACGTCGGGGCGCTCCATCTGATCGAGGAATTGCCGCGCATAGGTGGAGAGCGTCTCCACGTAGCGGCGCTGGCCCTCGGCGTAAATCGTATCGAAAGCCAGCGAAGACTTGCCCGATCCGCTGAGTCCGGTGATGACCGTGAGGGTGTTGCGGGGAATCTCGACATCGATGTTCTTGAGATTGTGCTGGCGCGCGCCATGCACGGTAATGCGGTCCAGCATAAGAAGTAATGTGAGGGCCAGGTACCCTTGCGGTACCCTTATTGTCGCGCGGCTTGTGCCGCTTCCACAAATTAGGTTATAACAGACATGAGCATGAAGTGCGGGCAGTGCGGTGAAAAACTGAAGCGGGTTCACCGGACTTTAGTTGAGCGTTTCAGCTACATGGCAATCTACAAATGCCACAAATGCGAACGCGAGGACTTCGTCCCGCACCGTTACCGCTACCATCTGGGTTCATCGTGCCGTTGCCCGGAGTGTGGCACGTACCGGGTAGTGCGGCTCAAACAGCCCGACAAGATCGACCGCAAGCATAGTGGGTTGCTGAACTGGCTGGAACGCCTGGCCGGCAGAGGCAGATTGTTTCACTGCCGCTATTGCCGGCTGCAATTCTTCGACCGGCGCAAGCTGGGGACCGCCGCTAGTGCCACACCGCAGGGCGGAGTCATGCTGGAAGCGGAAAAGTCCGCGGACCACGCTCACTAGTTCCGTGAGCGCGAGATTCGGTTCCAACGCGCAACCCGCCGCTAACGCTCCG
>Ga0182030_10017993_pt1 | contig 13592 bp, 12 predicted proteins | sample 812S3MmetaG_FD_121299 | JGI IMG/M metagenome (GOLD analysis project Ga0182030, IMG submission 121299) | Permafrost microbial communities from Stordalen Mire, Sweden - 812S3M metaG (Illumina Assembly) | ecosystem: Environmental > Terrestrial > Soil > Wetlands > Permafrost | place: Sweden... | reverse complement strand
GACGTCAACGCCATCACCTTCACGGTCTTCGGGCCACTGACGACCGCCCCGACGACCTGCACCACTGGCGGCACGGCCGCCGGCACGGCGACGCCAGCGGGTAACGGCACCCACGCCACGAATTTGTCTTTCACTCCGAGTGGCGCCGGCACCTACTGGTGGTACGTGTCGTCGCCGTCGGACACGAATAACGGTGCCGCGGTCAGCATGTGCGGTTCGACCATGACCAAGACAGTGGTCGCGGCGGCCTCCCCAACGCTGACCGTCGCTGCTCCCGCCACGGGTACCGCAGGCACGGCGATCGCCGCGTCCAATATCACCGCGACCCTGGCCGGTTCCTCGGGCACCAACGATGCCGACATCATCACCTTCACGGTCTTCGGGCCGCTGACGACCGCCCCGACGACCTGCACCACTGGTGGTGTGGTGGTCGGTCTGGCGACGCCTGCGGGCAACGGAACCCACGCCACGAATTCGTCCTTCACCCCGAGTGGCGCCGGCACCTATTGGTGGTACGTGTCGTCGCCGTCGGACACGAATAACAGTGCCGCGGTCAGTGCGTGCGGTTCGACCATGACCAACACTGTGGTCGCCGCGGCCTCCCCGACGCTGACGGTCGCTGCTCCCGGCACGGGTACGGCGAGTACGGCGATCGCCGCTGCCAATATCACCGCGACCCTGGCCAGTTCCTCGGGCACGAACGACGTCAACGTCATCACCTTCACGGTCTTCGGGCCACTGACGACCGCCCCGACAACCTGCACCACTGGCGGCACGGCCGCCGGCACGGCGACGCCAGCGGGCAACGGCACCCGCGCCACGAGTTCGTCCTTCACCCCGAGTACCGCCGGCACCTACTGGTGGTACGTGTCGTCGCCGTCGGACACGAATAACGGTGCCGCGGTCAGCATGTGCGGTTCGACCATGACCAAGACTGTGGTCGCCGCGGCGCCCGTCCCCACCCTTGTCCAACAGGTCAATACGCCTTCTTCTGGTTCGGTAAGTTCTCTGACCGTGACACTGCCCAGCAATGTGACGGCTGGTGACACTCTTATCCTCAGTTACGCCTCTGAATCAGATGGGTCTTACGCACCTAGTTCCATAACGTATGGCAGTCAAACCTTTGTCAAAGAAGCCGGCAACAGTGCAATAACTGGATATGGCTCTTCACAGGTGTGGGCACTTTTTAACGCGACCGGAGGTGCGAAAACCATCACGATCGCTCTTAGCGGCTCCACGTATGTTCAGCTGGCTGATGTGACCGAGTGGAGTGGTCTCAATGGGACCATCGGTCCCGCCAGTAACAGTAGTAACACCACTACGGGCACGTCGGTGACCGCGGGGTCCATCACTACTGCGGGTCTGGATCTAGTCATCTCCGCCGCATACGCGGCCGGAGGCAATGGAACCCTGCCGGCTACGCCCGGCGGATTCACTTCGCTTGCCCTCGCATTGGGTGGTTCACCCCTTTATTACAGAGGTTTCGGCGCATACGAGATCCAGACAGCGGTCGGGGCCATACAAGCGACGTGGACTCAAGTCTCCGCCGAATGGTCGGCTGCTGTCGCTAGCTTCGGACCATAGGAGCACGAACGGTGTCCAGGAAGACAAAGGCCTCAGCGTCCAAGCGTCGATTGGCCAGAGGGGCCGTCCAAAGGGCACACGGGAATCGTGCGAATCCTGAGCGACGCGGGTGCGCCGGTGACGAAGCTGGTGCAGTGCTGCTACTGGCACTGGCCTACATCGTCGCCGTCAGCCTGATTGTCGGTGCGCTGGCTGACTGGGCGATGAATGACCTCAACAACACGACGCATTTCAATGCGACCAGTCAACTCCACATTGCGGTCAGCAGCGTGACCAATCTGGCTATCCAGAATATTCGGTACGCTCCGGATCCATCGACAGCCGCGAATTTGATCTCGACACCTTTGGGACCTTGCTGGGCTCCGGCGACCGGCAGTCCTCCCAACGTCTCGCAGTACCCCATGGATACCTATACCGTGGCGGTCTGGTGCACAACGGCCACGGCCTTCGCGAGTGACAAGACTCGCACCGTAACGCTCTACGCCTGTCTTAGTTCGTTGACGTCCAGTTCGACTTCGGGCAATGTCAGCACTGCGATGACCAGTTGTCAAACTTCGCCCCTGTTGACGGCCATTGTGGTGTTCGATGATTATCCGGCGCAGGGCGCCCCCGGCCAGACCGTGCAGTGCAACGTGGGGCTCGGACAATGCGGCGAGGGCATGAAACTCTTATCGTGGTTATGGAATGTGTCCTGATGCGGCCAACGGCGTGAGCGCGTTTTGAGGTTGCTCGCGGGCCGGGCATGTTGTGATCTGAAGGAACACCAACGGCCAAGAGATATGGACTCTGCTGCCTACTTCTGATGTCGTGAAGTCAATCGCATACGTCAATAAGTGCGAGGCGTCATTAGCGTACTTTCGTGACGTTGTCACGAAATAGGCCGAAGCCACCGGCTGCGAGCGGGACAGCAAGGCCCAAGGTTGCACGATTCATTGTGGGTCTGGCCAAACCCCGTGCTGGGCAACTGCCTTAGTTTCGAACTCTTCCACCGAACTCAACCCACAGAGAAGGCGCTGGCAACGGGTTCCACCCTGGTTCGTCATCCGTGAATTATCGAATTGAGATGTCTAAGAGACGTGAAATTTCAAGCAAATCGGAAGCCACCGTGTTTTGAGTCATCAAATCTTCTCGGGGAGTGAGGGACCATATCAACGAGGAAAATTAATTACAAAATTGGAATTACGCAGGAGTATTTTGGTGAGATCGGCCCAATCGTGCACCTCACTCACCAGAGCCAGCCAGTCGCCATCTCTTGGCAGACTTTGACTTGGGGAGCGCGGTCGCGATTTGACAATCCGACCGCTATCGGGGTTTGATGACAGTGCGCTCTCAGGGCTCATAACTTTGAATCTGAAACTAAAGATACTGGTCAGGGCTATTTTCTCGCGCACGAATTGGCAGAAATACGACCAAGAAAAAACAATTTTTAAGCCGCCAAAACCGCAAGGATTTGTTGGTCTATAGCCATTTGTAACTACAAACTTCATGTACAATTTTTTTCAGCCGAGAGAAATATCTTCGAACGGTGTTCTATCGGGTAGTTCCGAGTGTCGGCAAACCCACTAACCATAAGGGAGTATGAATATGATTTCGACCTACCAACGGCTTCAACGCCAGCGGGATGCCGGAGAGATCGATGGTTTCACCTTGATCGAACTCCTCATCGTCATCGTTGTTCTCGGTATTTTGGCTGCGGTCGTGATCTTCGCGCTCGGTGGCATCACTGGTCAGAGTGCTTTGGCTTCATGTACGGCTGACGGCGCGACGGTTTCGACGGCGCTCGCCGCATTCAATGCTCAGAATCCTTCGTTGACTAACGAGGCCGGTACTGGATCTGGCGCTGCGATGAAGGTACCTACCACGTACGGTGTTGCCGCCAACTACACGTACTACTCGCCGGTCAGCACCACTGTCAGCGGTGTCACTGCAATTACCTCTTGGTCAACGACCGAGACCAACTCCATTGGGACGATTGCCGTGGCCACTGTGCCCGCTAGCAATACGGCGATGGAGGCATTGATGTCATCGACGGCTAACGGGGGTCCGTATATCCAGTCGTGGCCGAACAACGTTCCCCACTACGGCTATGAGTTGGAGTGGACTCAGACGTCCGCGCCAGCTTCAGGGGCAGCCACCTGGAGTGCCGAACTGTACATTGTGACTGGTAACGCCTACGCCGCAGGCGTGGTTGCGACGCCGACTCCCGCCACGTACACGACGGGCGTTTCAAACTCCACTGGAGGTAATGGCAACCTGACGCAAGCACTTATCAATGTTGCCGTTCCAACTGGGTCTACCAACCTGATTCCGGCGCTGTACGCCTACGCCGGGCCTGGCGCTTGCGTGAACGTAAGTTGATTCAGCTGTTTTAGTATTTTGTAGCAAAGTGCCCGGCCCTAGGGCCGGGCACTTTGCCTTTCTAGCCCTACGACAAGGCGGTTAACCAGTGAGCAATGATCAGAATTCGGCAATAGAACCCTGGCTGCAGTCACTGTGGGACCAAGGTGGGTCCGACCTCCTACTTTCCAACGGTTCGCCCCCGCGAATCCGAGTTGACGGTAAACTCCGACCGATTGCCGGTGCCCAAATTCTCACCGGCGAGCAGATCGATAACATCGGAAAGCCGCTCCTCACTGACGGCCAGAAGATGATTTTCGATGAGCAACTTGACGTCGACTTCGCCTTCTCATGGGGTGACAAAGCTCGAATTCGTGGCAGCATCTTCACCGCTCGTGGGCAGACCGCCTTGGCCCTTCGAGTCATTCCGTCGCGAATTCCCAGTTTTGAAGAACTGGGCCTGCCGTACGCCGCCAATTGGGTGTCCGAGCAACCGCGCGGCTTCGTCCTCGTCACGGGACCTACCGGCTCGGGCAAGTCAACGACCCTCGCGTCGATCGTCAATTCCATCAATGAGAACCGGGCGTGTCACATCTTGACGATTGAAGACCCGGTTGAGTACGTCCACAATCACAAAACGTCCGCCGTCAACCAGCGCGAGGTTGGCCTGGACAGCCCTTCATTCGACCGAGCGCTCCGCTCCGCCCTGCGCGAGGACCCTGATGTCCTGCTCATCGGCGAGATGCGCGACATCGACTCGATCCAGATCGCTCTGACGATGGCCGAAACCGGCCACCTCGTGTTCGCGACGTTGCACACCAACGACGCCCCTCAGGCAATTGACCGAATCATCGACGTCTTCCCGGCGTGGCGCCAGGAACAGACCCGAGTGCAACTCGCGGCCTCGCTCTGTGCCGTCATTGCCCAGCGATTGGTGCCCAAGATCGGCGGCGGCATGGTCGCGGCCTTCGAGGTCCTCATCGCTACCCACCCCGTGCGCAACCTGATTCGTGAAGGACGCTCGAATCAACTCCAGAACGTCATGTTCACGAACCAGAAAGAAGGCATGCAGACTCTGGAGAACAGCCTGGCCGCACTTATCGTTGAGAACGTAGTGAGTTACGAAGACGCCATGGCGACTACGGCGCACCCGAAAGAACTAATCCGCACCCTTGAGCAGTTAGATAAGAGCCGTATTCCTGTATAAATGACTCCGTGAGTTCTCATCGCGGCCCCGACCTGCCCTATTCCGTGGTCGCCGGGGTCACCCCATTCAAAGACAAATGGCTCGTCGCGAGTGCCAAATTGGCCGGTTCAACGTTCGCACCGGAGCCCCCGAAGGCCTACGACTCCTTCCTGGAAGTACTCAGCGAACGACCACTTTTCTCGGTGATTGTGGTCAACGTTCCGATTGGATTCCTTGATACCCCCGACATGGGGGCGAGGACGTGTGATCGCCAGGCGCGCGCCCTGCTGGGGAGGCGAGGCACTGCGGTGCACAATGCACCAAGCCGCGCCGTCTTCGACGGCCGAGCGGACGCGAGCGTGGACGGACTGGACGCCGTGACGCGCACGATGATGCCGCGTTACCAAGAGGTCGCGGATGAGATGTCCCCGTATCGACAGCGCGTCGTCTACGAGGGGCACCCGGAACTCAGCTTCTTTCAGTTGCACAAGGACACCCCCCTTACGAAGTCCAAGGTAATCACTGAGGGCAAGGAGGAGCGTCGCATCGTGCTGGAGGACCGGATTCGCGGCAGTGAGCGCTACCTCGACGCGACCAGTTTCGCGTTGCCCCAGAAACATCTCTATGACGCGTTCGCACTTCTGTGGTCGGCACGACGCGTCTACGGCCACGCCGCGAAGCGCATTCCGGTCGATCCCGAGTGGGACGGCGAGGGCCTTCGAATGGAGATCGTGTACTAAGGAATTGTCGGCGCCCGCAATGGCCGTTCGCAATTCTCACCCGTGGGCAGTTTCGTGCGGAGGGTCCTGCTCTGCCGAATCATCAACGAGTGATCCCGATCGCGTCGACAGCTCTCGCCATTCGCTCGAGGCTCGGGCCGTAACTCCTCGAGCCGCCTAGGTGAATCGTTGAAAGGGAATCAACAGTTCTGGACCAGCGTAGATGGCGAGTGCGGCGCCCAGGGCCAAGAAGACTCCGAACGGAATCGGTTGATCACGACTCATCTTCTTCATGGCGATCAAGGCAACGCCCACCACGGCCCCAATGAGGTTGGCGGAGAAGAAACCGAGGATCACGTAGCGGATCCCGAGCCATCCCAGGGCCAGGCCCAGTACCAGAGAGAGTCGGACATCGCCAAAGCCCAAGTACCGCGGGCCAAGGAAATTGAGACCGAAGAAGGCGATGAACCACCCGGCGGCGCACAACCCGGCGATCAAAAGCCGATGCCATTGGTCGCTGACACCGGCGTCGAGCACCAGGGAAGCACCCAGTAGGACCAAGGTCGCGTAGACGATGCTCTTGGGAAGGATCAAACGCTCGAGGTCAATACTGGCGAGCGCGAGGAGACCGGCGACGAAGATGAGCAACGCCGGTACATCCCAATTGAAGCCCTCTCGAGCTGCGACGCCCGCGAAGAGTCCACCGCACGTCAATTCGATGACTAGGTAACGCACCGAGATCGGATTGGAACAGGTTCGGCATTTTCCTCGCAGCACCAGCCAAGACACCACCGGAATATTGTCGCGTTCGAGAATTGGCGTGTGGCACGAGGGACAAGATGATCGAGGTGAAACGATCGACATGTGGAGTGGCACTCGATAAATGACCACGTTGAGAAAGGATCCGATGACCAGTCCCAGAACGCCGCAGCCGACGATAAGGAGTGTGAACACGTACTCGGTCCTACTCTTTCTGCGCGTAATACGGCTCCCAACAGAATACCGGGGAGAAATGAAGATTTGAGAACGTCGGAACGGAAGCTGCTACGACGTCAAGTCGCGAGTCCGTTTTCGAGTGAAGTGTCCTCGAGAATTACTCGAAACTGTCGTCCCATTTCTCGGGGGTTGCCGTCAATCTCACCGATGACGTCCCCTTCGACTTCGACGTCGTCGCCGGGACGATAGAGCGAGACGCGCATGCCGCGCCCGGACTTGGTCGCAGTGACAACCCAGGGGTGTCCGATATCCCCGGAGTCGCACGTGGCCATGATCTGCCCGGCCCGGCCCTCGCCAATGCTCCAACCTGGAGATCGCGCGGCGTCAATGATTCGTTGGGTTCCGCCGGCACTTGAGAAGCCCGAAGATTTGCTCATGGCTCAACACTACGACTGCGATGTGACGACGATCTCTCCGCGGTGCTTCAACTTTCTGCCTGCTCGCAGTGTGCTTTCAACTTTTCAAGTGTTTGGCGAATCGAGTCTTTGGTGAACTCGGAGCGTACGAAGCCGTCTTTATCACCCTGCTTGCGAAATAGCGTGTTTCGTCGGTCGGTCCACGACTCCGTGACGCGACACCCACCCGGGGCGACTTCGATGTGGTACTCCCATCGAGCTATCGGCACCCGATGCCAAGAGATCTCGAAGACGAATGACGCCGGCGGATCGCAGGCCTTCACGGTCGCGACCGTCGTCCACTTGTCGCCGGCCCGGGAATTGTCGCCTTTGAACTTTGCACCCACCCGAGGACCGGTGGTCCCATTGAGCCATTCGCCGCCATCGTTCTCGGGCGAGAGGCGACCCATTGCGGGAAGGTCGGTGATGGTCGCAAAGGCCTTTTGGGGCGTGCACTCAATGTCAATTGAATCGGAGTAACTCATGAACGCGAAGACTATCGAAACTCGGGTCCGGCCACACGGAAGATCAGACGGAGCGAGTCGAGTCGCCGACACGGCCACTGGTCCGGCGTTCAAACTCCTTTGACGCTCACCACCGCGAGGGTCAGTCGCGCTCGCGAATCGACACGGGTGATCCAACTTCGACGTTGAGGCTTCGAAATTCGTTGCGACTCATCTGCACCCACGGAGTCGAGCCGTCGCTGAGCGAGACCGTGACTTGCACTTCGAATCCGAGCTCCATAATGGATTGGACGTTACCCTCAATCGCGCCCACGGACGTCGCCACGAGTTCGAGGTCGTGGGGCCGAACTGCTGCGCCCTTGAACGTCGTAGTGGGTCCGAGGAAGCCGTGGACGAATTCCGTCGCCGGGCGTTCGTAGAGCTCGGTGGGCTCACCGGCTTGCTCGATGCGCCCCTGGTGCATGATCAAGAGTTGGTCGGCCACCTCCATGGCCTCGTCTTGGTCATGGGTGACGAGAATCGTCGTGACCTTGATCTGGCGATGGAGTTCTTTCACCCACTGGCGCAACTCGGTACGCACTTGAGCGTCGAGTGCGCCAAATGGCTCGTCGAGCAAGAGGACTCGAGGCTCGATCGCCAACGCTCTCGCCAACGCCATTCGCTGACGTTCGCCGCCGGAGAGTTGAGCCGGGTAGGACTTCGCCTTCCCGTCGAGGCGTACGAGTTCGATCAGTTCAGTGACTTTCGCGTCGATGACGTCCTTGGGTTGCTTTCGGACCCGCAGTCCGAAGCCGATGTTGCGCGCCACGTTCATGTGGCGAAACGGCGCGTAGTGCTGGAAACAGAAGCCGATGTCGCGATGACGCGGGTCGACGTCGGTGACGTCGTCGCCCTCGATGACGACGCGTCCTTCGTCGGGGCTCTCGAGACCGGCGATGAGTTTGAGCAGCGTGGATTTGCCAGATCCCGAGGGCCCCAGCACGGCCGTGAGCGAACCTTCCGGAATTTCGACGTTGACGTCGTTGACCACCGTGTCCGCGCCGTAACGCTTCGTGAGGTGGCTAAGCGAGATCGACATGCAGTTTCCTCTCACGTGCGCGCAGGGTCGAGAGAATTATAAGAGCCACGATGGAGATGGAGGCGAGCACCAGGGCGCCCGCGAAGGCGCCGATGGTGTCGAAGTTCTGATCCCAGGCGTCAAAGATATAGATTGGCAGCGTCTGGGTCTTGCCAGTGATGTTGCCCGAAACGACCAAGACGGCGCCAAATTCGCCCAGGGTGCGCGCGATCGTGAGGGTCACACCGTAGAGGACGCCCCAGCGGATCGACGGCAGCGTCACCTGCCAGAACGTTCGAAACCCCCCGGCGCCGAGAGTGCGCGCGGCGTCTTGTTGATCCTTGCCGACCTCGATCAAAACCGGCAGCACCGATCGCAGCACGTAGGGCAGGGAGACGGCCATCGTCGCCATCACGATACCGATTGGCGAGAACAGGACCTGGATGCCGTGGCTGCTCAACCAACTGCCGAACCAGCCGATCCTCGAATAGGCCAGGATGAGGGCCACGCCAATGATGATGGGCGAGACCGCGACGGGGATGTCGAACGCTAATGTCAACGCCCGGCTCCCGAAGAACTTGCGTCGCGCCAGTATCAGCGCCGCTGTGATACCCACGATGGTGTTGACGGGCACGGCAATGAGTGCCACTTCGGCCGAGAGTTTCAGGGCCGAAAGTGCATCGGGTTTGGTCACTTCGAGCCAGAACGCGTGAAATCCGTTGCTGAAGGCCTTGATGAAGAGGTAAGCGACGGGAAGGCCTACGAGCAGGCCGAGGTAGAGCACGACGAGAAGTCGCAGTGACCATTTCCTGGCGGTGTGATTCATGGCGCGAGTCGACGTTGGATGCGACGAGCGAAGACGTTCGTGGCAATCAGGATCAAGAGGCTCAGCACCAGCAGTGCTGTTGATACGGCCGCGGCGTTCGTCCAGAGGAATCCTTGGGTCAGGTTGTAGATGTAGGACGACGCCGTCGTCGTGCGACCGATACCTCCGGCGATCAACGAGATCGATCCGAACTCGCCAATTGCTCTCGCGAAGGCCAATCCGAACCCACCGAGTACGGCCGGCCACAGTGACGGCAAGACGACCGACAGGAACGTTCGAATGCCGCCGGCGCCGAGTGACTTCGCCGCCGCCTCTGACTCTCCGTCAAGCGACGCGAGCACCGGTTGGACCGCGCGCACCGAGAACGGCAGCGTGACGAACAAGAGCGCGACCATGAGGCCCATCCAGGTCTCGAAGAGGTTGATCTTCAGCGGGCTGGCGGTGCCGTAGAGGAAGAGGAGGACGACGCCGACGACGATGGTGGGGAGCGCGAAGGGGAGGTCGATGAAGGCCTCCAAGAACCATTTGCCGGGGAACTTGTCGCGCACCAGCACCCAGGCGATCGCCACACCCATGACGGCGTTGATCGCCGCGACGGAGAGTGAGAGCCATAGGGAGAGCCGAATCGCACTGATCGCCGCCGGCTGAGTGATGTCGTGCCAAAAGATCCCGAAGCCGGCCGAGAGGTGCCAGTGCCAGAACGCCGCGCCCCAGCCCTGGGTGTGGATGCTGAAGGAGAAACCGTGCGCCGCGACGGCCGCGATAGGGATCAGGACGATGATCGAGAGGTAACCGACGATGAGCGAGGCGCCGCCGTAGAGACCGAAAGAAGAGCGCATGCGCGACGAAAAACGCCGCCAGCCCTTTCGAACTGGCGGCGCTCCAGGCTCGGAGCCGGGTGGTCTAACTGGTGTATCCATTCACGTTCTCTGCTCGTGTGATGATTCCGGTCGGTCCGAAGAACTTCGGCGTCACCGTCGCCCAACCTCCGAGGCCGGTAATCGTGTTCAGCGTGGCCGGCAGGTAGAACGTGGTCTTGCTCACGGCTGCGAGTGAAGCGAGAGTCGGGCGGAAGTGTTGCGCCAGCCAGACTTCTTGTCCGGCGTTGGAGAAGATGTAGTCGTAGAACGCGACCGCCGATGGATTACTCGAACCCGTCGTCGTGAGCGCCGCGGGGTTCTGGATCAGCAAGTTCTGCGCCGGCTGTATGATCTGAATTTTCTGACCCGCTGCGACCGCGTTCAGTGCGTCACTCTCGTAGGCCAAGAGGACGTTGCCCGTTCCCGCGATGAAAGCCGAGAGCGCCTTCGAACCACTCGACGGCTCCGAGACGGTGTTCTTGATCAGAAGGTCGACGAACGTCAACGCTGACGTTGCGTTCAAACCTTGGTCGATCTGAGATTCATAGGCGGCGAGCATGTTCCAGCGCGCACTGCCCGAGCTGATCGGGTCGGGGGTCACGATCTTGACGCCTCTCTGCGTGAGATTGTTCCACGATTGGATGTTGAGCGGGTTCCCGGGCCGAACGACAATGGCCACGACCGAGTCAGTGACGATGCCCTTTTGGGCCTTGACGGCCTTCACTGACGCCCACTTGGGTGACACCAGTCCCGCCTTGATCAAGAGTGCCAGGTCGGGGTTCTGGGAGAAATTGACGACGTCGGCCGGTTGTCCCGCAACGACGTCCTCGGCCTGGGTCGTTGAGGCACCAAAGGAGTTCGTGAAGGTGACGCCTTGACCGGCAGCGGTCTGCGAGAAGGCCTTCTCCAACGCCGTGTAGGCGTTCGAGACGATGGAATATCCCACGACGTTCACGGTTTTGGACGTGGCCGCTTCGGAGTTCGTCGCCAGGAGCGTTATCGGCAATAGAGCCACCGCGATTCCGGCGATGCGCTTCAAATTGGTTTTTTTCATAAGAGGTCCTTTAATACCATCAATTTCCATTGATTTAGTAGAGATTAGAGAACAGGTTAGCGAGTGGGGCCCAGCGAGTCAAGTCAATCGAAGAAGAAAGGAAGAGGAACTTCGTAGCAGTCGGCCGAATCGTGGGCTTCGACGGGACTTTGCGTCAGTCTCCGGGACCAGGATTGAAGCGGTCCATTGGATCGAGTCCACTTTTGGGATGCGTCCAGGAGCAACTTTGCTCGTGGACGGCGCCGTCGAGTACGACACCGCATTCAGGACATATGAGGTGAGCGAAGCAGGCGCTCTCGCCGCCTTCGTCGTTCGAGGAGCGATCTTCAGTCACGGGTCCTCAGTTCAATGGCCCGCGTCGACAGAACTGCACTTCGGTGCTCAGCGGAAGTCCTCTTGCATCGACGCCAGTTCCGCAGATCCGGGACAGAGCGTCGCGTAAGGGACTTTGGCCAGTGCTCGGGCGGGTGTCGCGTTCATCTCATGGAGCTCTCGGCCGCTCTCATCGACGTAGAGCAGACCGGTGACGATCTCGCCGCGACCTTCGCGGTCGCGAATGTACTCTTCGACCTTCGCTCGGTCGTGGGGATCGTAGCCCTCGGGGACCGACCGGAATCGAACGCTGCTGCCGTCGTGCATCGTGACTTCGATCGCGCCGTCGGCGGGGATCTTGGCCCGGATTTCGGCGCGGATGGGCACGAAGTCGGTCTCGACCTCTTTCACTTCGTGATCGCGCATGAACTTGTAACTCTTGGTCGATCCCTCGTGATCGTTGAACGTCACGCACGGCGAGATCACGTCGATCAGCGCGAATCCGTTGTGGGCGATTGCGGCTTTCATTATCGGTACGAGCTGTTCTTTGTCGCCGGAGAAACTCCTCGCGATGAACGTGGCACCGAGCGTCAACGCGGTCGTGACCGGATCGATCGGCGCGAGCACATTCGCCTCGCCCTTCTTTGGTCGCGAGCCGATGTCTGCCGAGGCTGACATCTGACCTTTCGTCAGACCGTAGACACCGTTGTTCTCGATGATGTAGACCATCTTCACGTTGCGCCGAATGCCGTGCATGAGGTGACCCAGTCCGATCGACAGCGAGTCGCCGTCACCCGAGATGCCGATATAGGTCAGTTCGCGGTTGGCCGCGATCGCGCCGGTCGCAATGGGCACCATTCGCCCGTGGGCCGAATTGAAGCCGTGCGCTCCGCGCACGAAGTACGTCGGCGTCTTAGAAGAGCACCCGATGCCGCTGAGTTTGGCGATCATGTGCGGCGGGGTCGAGAGCTCCCAGAACGCATGGACAATGGCGGCGGTGACCGAGTCGTGACCGCAACCGGCGCACAACGTCGACATCTGACCCTCGTAGTCGCGGATGGTCAGGCCGAGGTCATTCTTCGGCAATGGCGAAAGCGGGATGAGTGGCTTGGTGATCGACGGCATGGTTAGTTCTCCAACTTCGCTAGAACGGCTTCGACGACGTGCTGGGCGCTGAGCGGAAAGCCGCCGTAAGCGAGCACGGGGAGCATCTTTTCGATGCTGACGCCGGTTTCGATGGTGATGAGCGAGCGCAACTGCGCGTCACGGTTCTGCTCGACGACGAAACATATCTCGTGCCCGTCGACGAACTGGCGAACTTCATCAACGAACGGAAATCCCCGGACCCGCAAAAAGTCAGCCGGCACGCCAGCGTCGGCGAGTTGATCGAGTGCTTCGCGAACCGCGAGGTCACAACTGCCGATCGTGATAACACCAATTCGGGCGCTGTCGCGACGCTCGATGACGGGCGCGGGCACGTGCGCGGCTGAGGCCGCGTGCTTCTTCTTGAGCCGGTCGACGACCTCTTGATACTGCGGTGGGTTCTCGGTGTAATGACCGAATTGGTCGTGGCCGGAACCACGGATGAAATACGCACCCTTTTCGTCCGAACCGGGAAACGTGCGCGCCGCGACGAAGTTCTCATTCGCCGAGTTGTAGCGGAAGAACTCCGACATCCGAGAGAGGTCCTCATCGTTCAATACCGGGCCGCGGTCCCACACGTAGTCGTCGTCCCACTGCAACTCGGGAACGACCCAGTCGTTCATTCCGATGTCGAGGTCCGAGAGCAAGAAGACGGGCGT
>Ga0182030_10017989_pt1 | contig 13594 bp, 7 predicted proteins | sample 812S3MmetaG_FD_121299 | JGI IMG/M metagenome (GOLD analysis project Ga0182030, IMG submission 121299) | Permafrost microbial communities from Stordalen Mire, Sweden - 812S3M metaG (Illumina Assembly) | ecosystem: Environmental > Terrestrial > Soil > Wetlands > Permafrost | place: Sweden... | reverse complement strand
TCACGGTATAGGTCACCGATCCTGGGGCGCTGGCCGGGTTGGGCGAGGCACTCACGCCAACTGTTGGGGTTGCCTTGGCCACCGTTTCAGCTACCGTGCCCGCGGCCGCGTTGTAGCTCGTGTTCCCGGCATAGGTCGCGGTCACGGTGTAACTGCCGGCCGGCTCGGTAATGGCGCAGCTGCCGGCGCCGGAGCTGAGGGCCGCGATGGTGCATGTCCGCGTACCGTCGGAGACTTTGACCGACCCGGTCGGGACAAGGCTCGCCACCCCGGTGACGGTGACTGCGTAGCTGACCGACCCTGGAGGACTAGCCGGGTTGGGCGTGCCCTTGACTATCACCACTGGCGTCCCCTTGGCGACTGCCTCCGAGGTCGTGCCCTTGGCTGTCGCGTAGTTGTTGTCGCCGCCGTAGGTGGCCGTGACGGTGTAGGTGCCAGCGGGCTCGGTGATGGAACATGTGCCGGCGCCGGAGCTGAGGGCCGCGATCGTGCACGTCCTCGTACCGTCAGAGACGCTGACCGAACCGGTCGGTGTGGCACCGCGGCCCGTAACTGCGACCGTGTATGTCACCGACGAGCCCGGCGGGCTAGCTGGTCCGCTTACTGTCACCGCGGGGGTCGCCTTGGCGACAACCTCGCTCGTCGTGCCAGTGGCGGTTGTGTAGTTGAGATCTCCTGGGTAGCTCGCCGTCACTGAGTAGGGACTCGAGGCAGCGTTCTCCGTGATCGGGCAGCTGCCCGCACCCGCGCTGAGCGTGATCGAGCACGTGCCGCCGGCTCCGTCGGAGACGGAGACCGAACCGGTCGGTGCAGGGCCCCCGCCCGCGACCGTGACGCTGTAGCTCACCGGACCCGAGGCGGCCCCTGTAGTCCCGGTGAGAGTGACCGTCGGGGTAGCCTCGGCTACGGTCTCGTTGGTCCTGCCCGTGCTCGTGGCGTAATTCGTGTCGCCGGAGTACGACCCCGCCACGCTGTAGCTCCCAGCTGCCTCAGTTATCGAGCAATTGCCCGCAGCTGCGCTGAGCGTGATCGAGCACGCGCCACCCGCTCCGTCCGAGACGGAGACCGAACCGGTCGGTGTCGGACCACCGGACGGGCCGGCGACCGCGACAGCGTAGGTGACAGGCCCGGTGGTTGCTGGGCTCGGCGACGCGCTGAGGGTTACCGTCGGCGTCAGCAGGTTCACGCTCTCGGTGGTCGTTCCCCCGGCCGTCGCGTAATTAACGTCTCCGTAGTACTCAGCCGTTACCGAGTACGGCGTCGAGCTTGCGGCCTCGTTGATCGAGCAGCTGCCTGAGCCGTTGGTCAAAGACGTGATCGTGCAGCTGCCCCCGCTACCATCGGCGACGACGACAGACCCTGTCGGCGTCGCGCCGGATCCGGAAACGGCGACGCTGTAGCTGACCGGGCCTGGGGTGGCGACGGCCGGTCCGCTCACCGAGACCGTGGGGACGCTGACGCCGGTGTTGATAAGGCCGTAGTCCGAGGTCGCCAGGGTTCCGACGCTTTCTAGCGCCATCCCGAAACTGGCACCGTTGAAACCGGCGGGCACCGGCGGCGAGATGAACGTCGCGAGACTCCAGCTGGTGCCGGTCGCCGGGAAGCTCGAGCTGGCCGTCCAATATCCCCACGTACCGTCGTCGGCGCGGTCGTAGAGCGCGAACAGGACGGGCACAGAGGACTGGTAGTAGACGCTGACGGAATAGGTGTCTCCGGCGACGACGCTCGGAGCGCAGTTGCCGTTGTCGAGATTGACTAACAGTGCCGCGTCGCCCGAGCTGTAGCTCGTCATGTCGATTGTCTCTTTGCCGCCGATCTCCCCACCCGTCGGGTTCCAGACGAATGAAGGGCTGTTGGTCCCGGAGCTGTCTTGGAAGTAGCACGCCGGGTTAGCCCCGGACGCGTCGGCGGTGGTGAGAAGCGAGTTCTGCAAGCCGTTTGCCCCAGGGCCTGCGGGAGGGGGGACCCCAACGCCGTTGTCGGTGAGGCTGTAATCCGACGTCGACAGGCTGCCGTTGTTCTGGATCGTCATCCCGTAGCTCAAAGCGTCAATGGTGCTCGGAACTGGCGGTGATATCCACGTGGCGAGGGTCCACGTGCTCGCCGCCGGGAAGGTTGGGCTCTGGGTCCAGTACGACCACGTGCCGATCGAGGACCGACCGTAGAGGGAGAAAAAGACCGGGACGGTGGATTCGTAATAGACGCTGAGCGAGTACGAGTCGCCCACCACCGTCGTCGGTGCGCACTGGCCGAGGTCGAAGCTGGTTATCAAGTCAGCGTCCCCGGAGCTGACGCTGGCCATGTTGATCGTTTCCTCGCCGCCCCCGCCCTCGCCGCCGGTGGCGCTCCAAGAAAAGCTCGGGGAGTTCGATCCATAGCTATCGGGCGTCCAGCAGGTAGGACTTGGCGGTGCGACGGCGAGAATCGGCGCCGCCTGGCCGACGGTTTCGTTGGTGGTGCCCGTCAAGGTCGCCTCGGCCGAGGGGTAGGCGGAATCACCGGAGTAGGTGGCTGTGACTGTGTAGGCGGTAAGGGCTGCCGCCTCGGTGATGGCGCAGCTGCCTGACCCGTCACTAAGCGAGGCGATCGTGCACGAGCCCCCGTCACCGTCGGAGACCACAACCGATCCAGTCGGGGACTGCGCACCTTCCGACACCGTGACGTCATAGGTGACCGGGCCAGCGGTCGGGTCGGGATTGGGCGAGCCTGTCACGGTCACCCCATCGGTCAAAGCGGAGTCGGCAAGGGCGTTCGTGCCCGCAGCGGCCGTTGGCGAGGTCGGGTAGTTCGTCACCGCAGGCTGCTCGGCGCCACCGATGACCTGCTGCACGGTCTCGACTGTGATGTCCCCGGCCGCCTGCTCGGACGCGAGCCACGTGACGAACTGAGTGAAGAGGTCGGGAGACCAGGAGTACACGGGGTCGCACCCTGCAGTTGACGTGTCGCAGATCTGGTGGAACGAGAACGGGAGCCAACCCCCGCCGTTCGCCTCTGCATTGGTGACGTCGCCTTCGAGCTCGGCAAGCGTCGTGGTGGTCTCGACGTCATCAGGGGTGTTTATCGAGTACGGATCAGTTGGCGGAATCGTTTCTGCGTAAGGGCAGTCAGGATAGGTGCATCCGCCAGGGTGCTCGTCAGCCAGGTTGCCCACGCCGCGTCCGGAGTTGAAGCCGCAATCGGCGACGATTGTTTCGTCACTGGCATTGAAGTCAGCGAAAGGATAGGCAAAGTCGGTGACGTCGAAGCCGTCCGCAAGGAGGATGTTGCGTCCCTCGCAGATCTCCCGTTCGGCTTCGTCGGCACCACTTGTGGTCGCGCTTTGGGTGAGCGCCTCGAGGTCGGAGTTGTTGACCGTCTTGCCCCCTATCTCGTCTCCGTCGGCCTGCAAGGTGTCCAAGTCGGACATCGTCATGTAGTTGGTGAGTCCGATCCAACCCGAGGGAACATAGAAGGTGCCGGTCAAACCGGCCGCCTGCATGTCTGCGGCGGCCACCATCTGGTTCTCCCATGCATTGTCGAAAGTGATCGAGACGACCGTGGATGGCGCGGCCGCCGCCGCCGTCGGTATCGCAAAGCTTGCGCTCACAAGGCCGGCGGCCAGGACGGTGAGCGCGATGCCACGGCTTGTTCGCAGCCGAGCCAAACGTGAAACCAAATTGTGCCGTCGCACTGTCATCGCCCTACCTCCAATGTGAATCTGCGGTCTTCGAAGAACTGCTCTGCTCGCTATCTGATCCGTCGTCACCAACGATCTGTTCTGCTCCTAACCCGCGCTGGTCGCGGACGTGCGATCGCGTCCAGCGGGTGGACCTCGTGCGCCCCCGATTGGTCTCGATGCGGCTAGCTGGCAAACGCGCTGCGGCTGCCTCCGGTAGCGAGGTCACCCCTGGCGCGACAGTCGGGACACCTACAGCCGGCTTGGCGAGTGCTTCGACGCCGGCTCTTTGCTCTTGGCGTCGCTTCTTTTGGGCCCGGCGTCTTGAGAAACGCACCGTTCTGGAGCGCTTCGTTGACTGCAAAACGGCGCCGACGAGCCTTTCTTGATGGCCGCCGAGGGCCGTTAGCACGTTCACTAGCTGCGAACGGCCTACTCGGCGGTCATCGATGTCGAGGAGAACTTGGGACGCAGCAGCGGCAACCGCGAGAGCTTCAGGTGATTCCACGGGGGGACCGTCGATGACGATGACGTCAATGCCTGAAGCTTCGAGGGCCGAATTCAAGGACATGACCCGCGTCTGGTCGACGAGCTCTTCGGCGCCGACGGTTTGAGCTCCTTCGGGCAGCAACAGCACGTTGGAGCTCGTGGTTGCAACCAGTGGCGGCTGGCGAACCTGCTCACGCAGCAGCTCCGCGACGCCTCGAACATTCGCGGCGTGAAAGAGCCGCCCGATGGTACCTGCCTGAAGATCCGCGCCGACAAGCGCTACGCGCCGGCCCGACAGGGCAAAGGACAAGGCCAAGCCCACCGAAACTGGGAGGGTCGGACGCATGGAAGCGACTGGGCGCGTGACAAGAACTGTCAGCGGCGCCCCGGGACTGGCGAGATCCTGCAGGCGAACGCGAAGGGCCCTGTAAGCGTTGAGAGACACCGAGTCGTTGTAGATGGCGGTAAGCGGGTCGGAACCCATCTTCGGCCACGAGCTCCGCGGTATCACTGCGAGCACGGGCTCGCCGATGCAGGACTGTATGTCCCCCGGGCCTCGGATACGGTCGCTCGCGCGGTCGACGAGCAGGGCAGCCCCGAGGCCCAGCCCGAGACCGGCGATGAGGGCGACGAGCAGGTCGAGCTTGAGGCTGTGACCGGCAGGCTTGGTGGGGAGCTGGGCCGGGCTGATGATTGCAGCGGGCTCTACCGACAAGGTGGAATCGGAGTGACCGCCCTTCGCGATTATCGCCTGTGCTCTTTCCACCGCCGACAAAGAGGCGTTCTGGTAATCGCAAAAGGCAACGGCCGTGAACTCGGCGAGTTTTTGCGCGAGCGCTGGTGTCGCCGCCCGGAAAGTGAAGACAAGCTCACTCGTGTTCGCAGGGTTGGTGACCGACAATCCCGCCCGCAGCTGGGTAAGGGTCATCTTCGTCTCCCCGGTCACCGTGTCGAGGACGACGCTCGAAGTTGCTACCACCTTCGCGGTACCGAGGTCCGCGGGAAGCGGTTCGGCGCCGCTCGCAAACATCTGCGGCTTCAAGACGACCCCGGCAGTTGAGGCGTAGGACCGGTGCTGCACCCGGTCGGCCATGAAAGCTCCCGCCATGACAAGTACTGTCACGCAGGCGATCAGCATCCATCGGGTACGCAGCAGAGACGGTGGTCTCGCCGTGAATAGGGCTTTGTCTGTGACGTTGGTCATACTCGTGGACGCTCCAGATCTGTTCTGGCTAAAGGACGATCAGTGGCTAGAAGGTTTTCGAACAGCTCGTTGTAGCGAACCGCCTGGAGCTCCCAGGCGAATCTCGTCCGCACGCGTTGCTGGCCGGTCGCGCCGAGCCTTCGTCGCGCAGCCGGGTCAGCGAGCAGAGCCTCGATGCAATCGGCGAAGCCGCTTATGTCACCTGGCGACGCGTAAAGACCTCCGCCGCCGAGGATCTTGGTCGTCTCGAGCAGCTCGAACGCGACCACAGGCAACCCGTAAGCCATGTACTCCATTACCTTCACCGGCGACACGAAGTCCTCGAGGTTGGGCTCAAGGCCTATGTCTGCCGACCGCAAGATCTCGGCGACTTCATCTTGGTCCGCCCAGCCAGGAAAGCTCACCCACTTCTCGAGATCGAGGGCAGCCGCCAGCTCGCGCAACGATTTGAGAGCGTCGCCGGCACCGGCGAAGACGTATGTGGTATCGACAAGGCCCCGTTCGTGCACGAGCTGGGCGATTGCCCGAAGCGCCAGGTCGACCCCATCCTGAGGGCCTATGAGGCCTATCCAGCAACAGAGGAGTCTCTCGCCGCGTTCGCTCGAAGATGTGACCGTAAGGTCGCGAAGCGCGGGTCCGTTGCCGACAATGATCACGCGCTCTGCTGGCACACCACAGCGCTTTACGGCAACTTGCGCGACCGAGGTGTTCACAGCGATCACCTCTTTGGCCGTCCGGTAGCTGACCCACTCAAGGGCTCGCAGCACTCGCAGCACCGCCCCGCCCTTACGGCCGTATCGCCGGGCGTAGATCTCCGGGGAAAGGTCGCGGGCATCGAACACGACCGCTTTGCCGAAAGCCCGCAGGGGCAAGGTGATGAGAAAGTAGATGTCAGGAGTGCTGGCTACCTGGATGACGTCGAAACCCTCAGCGAACAGGCAGCTGAGGATGCACCAGCTCGCCATCAACAACGACCAGAAGTACTCATAGAGGTAGGCGAGCTTGCCGTCGCCCTCTGGCGGTGAGGCGTACTCTCGCAAGACGACGCCGTCAACCTTGTGGTTATCGGGATCCTTACGACACACGACGGTCACCGAAAAGCCCGACTCCACGAGGGCGGCCGCTTGCTTTCGGAGTCGATGGTCGCGCGAGATCGGCAGGTTCTCGACCAGAAGGAGCACGCGGCGGCTCGGCTTGCTCACGATGCAACTCCTTGTAGAGCGATCTCCCGCTGTATTCGTTCCGGTCGGTCTTCCGGCTGTACTCGTTGGGGTCGGGCCAGCGCCAGCAGTGCGAACAAGGCGTCCGCAGCGCCCCGGTAGGTCAAATGAGGATCAAAGATCATGACCACGACCTGACTGGCGAGCAGGCCGAAGACGGCGAGTGCCGCCACCCCGATTACGCCCTGGTCGTGAAGCAGGCGCCAGGTGCGCTGCATGGCGACCCAGATGAATACGAAGTAACTGCCGAGAAGCGGGAGGCCGCCTCCCCAAAGCAGCCACGTGTAGCCACTCTCGATCCACACGTAGCCGAACGCCTGGCTCGCAACGGGCACCTCTGCCGACGGGCGTACACCCAACAGCCAGTTGAAATTGGAGAACAGCGTCGGCCAGAAGTAGGAACGCAGGTTGTTGAGTCGCCCTATCCAGCTCGCCGGAAGCCCAGTAGAAGAGTGAAAGCCGGCCAGGCGCTCTTCTATCACCGGGCGGAGGGCCAGGCCCCCGGCTATTGCGCTCGGAACTGCGAAGCACACCAGGCGCCCGAGGTTCGTACTGAGACCGATCGCACAAGCCGCCACGACGAGCGCGATGACGGACGAGAACTCGCCAGAAGCCAGAACACCGAAGAGGAATAGTCCTCCAAGCGGGTAAAGGAGGCGCTTGTCGCCCATCGACCGGGTGAGCATTCCGAACACGATCCCGAGGTTGAGGATGGCGAGGTCGGCGACCGCGGCTGGGAGCGACAACAGCGAGCTTCCGCGCGAGATCGTGAGGGCACCGTCCACCCCGAACGGGGCGTAGTAGGCGGCGAGCAAGCGGGGAACTCCGAACAGGCTCAGTGATTGCAGCACGGCGACACCGCACACGATGGCGCACGCCCCCATCGAGAGCCACAGGGCGCGTTCCACTTCGGCGTTGGTGCGGATGCTGAAGCGAATGAGCAAGTACAGCCCGAAGTACTTCCACAAGACGAGCGAGTAAAGGATGTCGCTGCTGTTGGGTGACACCCCTCGCACATAGAGCCACAGGAGTGGGATGATCGAACTGCACACGGCCATGCCGACGAGGGACCATTCGAGCGAGTCCAGCTTCGGCCGCGTTAGCGCTCCTGCACGGAGCCCGAAGACCCCCCGCAGACAAAGGACTCCTCCGACGAGCAGGTCCACTGCCTCGTTCGGCCGGAAGAACGGGATGACGCTTCCTCGATCGATCCCTGCTAGCAGGGGAGTGAGCGCGATCACGAGATAAGCCGCCGCAGCAGGACGGCAGTAGACCCAGGCGGCGATGGCCACCACCACCAAGAGCAACGTCACCTTGACCAAAGAGGTCTCGAGCAGCAGCCCACAGCCGAACGCAGCCACAAGGCAGGCGGCCATGATCGCGAAAGAACGGCAGACGAGCGGAATCCTGCGAGAGGTTCGCAGATGTGGAACAAACCGCCCTTGGGCCTCGAGCGTGCCGCCATCGCCGCGAGAACCCAACCTGATACTGGCCGCGACCCATTGCAGCTCGCGAGATCTCCACAGCACCTGCGAGACCACGAACACCGTCGCCCCGGCTAGCGCTGCGGCCACGACCGCGAGTTCGTCACCGACGCGTCCGGTAACGCTTCTGCTCACCGCCGAGGCAATTGCCCAGGCAGGCACCGCCATCAACGCGGCGCCGATCGCCACGCGCCCAATGGGACGTGCGAGGCGTTCATGACCGGGGTGGCGACGAGTCAGTGTGGCGTAAAGCACTACGGTGCCTGCGAGTGTTCCCGCAGACAGCGCTGAGCCAAGGATGGCAAGGATTTGCGCGCCGTGAGAAGAGAGTGAAGTGACCGCCACCGCGACGCAGACGGCGAACTGGACGGCCATGGCGCGCAACGGGGTTTTTGTATCGCCACAGGCATAGGACGCATAGGTGATGATGAGGAACGCCGCTTCGCCGATGAGGCCCGGCGCGAGGTAGCGCAGGGCGTTTATGACGAGTCCGACCGCGAACGGAGAGCCCATCCTTCCGAGCGACACGGCCCGCCCGAGCGGTCCCGCCAGAACCACGTAGCCAGTCGCGGCAGGCAAGGTGAGGAAGCCAGCGAAGGTGAGCCCTCGGACGAGGATGTCATGGAAATCAGAGCTTTCTGGGTTGACACGCGACAACCTCGGGATCAGTGACAGCGCCACGGGCGTCGCGGCGATAGCAACCGGGAGGAAGTAGAAATTGAGAGCGATCTGAAGAGCCACGACGCCACCGGCGACGCGGTCGGCGAGAACGAGCAGCACGATCAGCTCAGCGGACGCGGCGCCAGCTTGTATCAACGAAGGAATGGCCCGGCGGATTACGACCCGCACCTCCGGGTCCCTCCAGCCCGGCCGGAGACGCAGGCGCACGCCTACGCGTCGCGCTCCCCACCACTGCACCGAAGCGTGCACCCCAACTGCGGCGGTCGAGCCGAGGCCAAGGAGAAGAAGCTCAGCGAGTGGAACCTGCGCTGTTGAAGAAGTCACAGGTCGGAACACACCCCATGAGACGAGGAGCACGACGATCGTCACCACGTTCTCTATCACCGGTGCGCCAGCAGCGAGCGCGAACCGGCGGTGGGCATTCTGCACCGCCGTCGCGGTCCCGATCACACCGTAGAACAGCACTTGGGGCATGAGCATGGCCACAAGAAGCTGGCCGACGAACACTTGGTTCGCGCCTTTGCCGACCGAGGTTCCAATCGTCCCGAGGCGCAGCAGCTGTGGAGCAACAACTATGGCGATCGGAAGTGCCACGACCATCCCGATGGCGACTACGCCGAACAGACCGCTCGCGACTCGCCCAGCCGAGCGAGCATCGCCTTTGTCGATGTGCCGTACAAGCGCCGGGACGAGGAGTGAGGAGAACAGCGAACCGGCAAGGAAGCCGTAGTAGACGAGATTGGGCAAGGAGTTGGTGAACTGGTAGGTATTGCCGAAGTAGGTCGCACCGAGCACAGCGGCCACGATCGCGATCCGAACGAACCCCGATGCTCGGCTGAGCATCGTCCATACCGCGACAATCAACGAGTCACCGACGGCTCCTACGGGGGCGGCGAGATCGTCGAGCTCGGGCGCGGAGCCGGATACACGCGACCGGGACTCGAGGTCGATCGTGTCGGTCATTGGGTGCCTCTGGAGAAGACGGCAGGAAAGGTCCGCAACAGAATGGCCAGGTCGAGGCGAAGGCTCTGCTCGCGGACGTAGCGCTCGTCGAGAACAAGCTGCTCGAGGAAACTGACCCGGCTGCGTCCACTGACTTGCCACAGTCCGGTCATGCCCGGCCGGACAGCGAAGCGTGTCCGCTGGTCCGAATCCATCAGCGCGGCCTCAAAAGCCAGCACCGGGCGGGGTCCGACGAGCGACATGTCGCCGGCCAGGACATTGAAAAGCTGTGGAAGCTCGTCCAGGCTGGTGCGCCGAAGCCAGGTACCGACGCCCGTCACGCGCGGGTCGGAGGAAAGCTTGTAAAGACCGTTGTTGTCCGGGGCCACCACCTGGCCGCTCAGTAGGGCATTGACATAGTTCTTGTGCGGCTCGTCCGTGCTGTTGTCGAACATGGTGCGGAACTTCAACATGACAAAGCTCTGCTCCCCAAGCCCGACGCGGGTTTGGTGGAACAAAGCGGGGCCATCGCTCGTCGCTCGCACCACGGCCCCGATGAGGATGATCAGAGGGCTAGACAAGGCGAGAAGAAGAGCAGATGTCACGAGGTCGAAGGCGCGCTTCAACGGTCGCCGTCGAACGACCGGCGATAAGGGCGTAAAAGGCGTTCTCGAACGAGCGCGAATCGCCACCGTCAGTCTCCGGGAACAAAAGGCCGGATTGAGGTCGAAAACGAGGCAAAGGCGTCCAGGGTGCCAACGCGCTCGGAGATGTCGCGTAACTCAGATCTCAAGCCGCGCGGGCGCGCCGGGTTCCCGTAGGCAACGCAGTTCGCGGGCAGGTCTCGCGTGACTACGGAACCGGAACCGACGAGAGCGCCGGGACCAATCTCGACATAGGGCAGGATCGTCACGTTCACGCCGATCTGTGCCCCTACTCCTACCTTTGGTCCGCGCATGCGCTTGGCGGACTCGGAGTCGCCCGGGTAGAGATCGTTTGCAACCGAGACACCGGGTGCGAGAAACACGTCGTCCTCGAGCACCGTGTACTGCGCGACATAGCAGTTGCAGTGGATCTTGACGCGGTCGCCAATCCGGCATCCGTAGTCGATGACGGTATTGCTCCAGATCGAGACGTCATCGCCTATTCGGTTGCCCTCACGAATGACGACGTTGTGACCTGTTTGCAGACGGGCGCCTATGAAAGAGCCGGCATAGATGACCGTTCCGGACCTCACCCGCGGCTCCGGGCCGATCGAGAGGCGGTCGTCACTCGTCCGTGCGGGCCCATAGCCCAACAGGACGTCGGGGTCGGTGCCCAACTGCGAGGTCAGGTCAATGGGCTGGCGCACCTGCCACCGCCTTTTCAGTGAGGAGAGAGCGGGTGAGGTCGATGACACGATCGACCTGCGCCCGGGAGATGTGAGGAAACATTGGCAACGACAGCACCTCGGTAGCCGCCGCCTCCGAGTTGGGCAGTTCCTCGAGGGCATATTGAGCAAAGGCCATCTCTTTGTGGCACGGCAGTGCATAGTGGACTCCCGTCTGCACTCCTGCTTTGCCAAGCTCGGCACGCACCCGGTCACGCTCGCTGAGGCGCACCACGAAGAGGTGGTACACATGATGCGCGAGCACGTGCTCGCCCATCAGCTCAAGGCCCGGCAGATCAGCCAGGCCTTCGCGGTAACGAGCGGCGGCCGCTCGCCGTGCCTCGGTCCACACAGGCAGACGACCGAGCTTGGCATGGAGCACGCGCGCTTGCAGCGAATCCAGACGGCTCGTCGTCCCGACAAGTGAGTGACCATGATGGGATCCCGTCATCCGGCCGTGGTCGGCGAGCGAGCGGATCCGCCGGGCTAGGTTCGCGTCCCGTGTCACGACCGCACCACCGTCGCCGAAAGCGCCAAGATTCTTGCTCGGGTAAAAGCTGAAGCAGGCCGCGTCACCGAACGAGCCGACCAGCTGTCCGCGCCAGCTGGCGCCGTGAGCCTGGGCCGCGTCCTCTAAGAGAAACAGCCCGCGCTCGGAGGCGGTACTGCTCAACTCCTCCATGTCGGCTGGCTGACCGTAAAGGTGGACGGCGATCGCTCCTTGTGTCCGCGGAGTGATAGCGGCGAGCAGCGAGTCGGGCGTTATGAGCATTGTTTGCGGATCGACATCGGCAAAGCGGGGGGTGGCGCCTGCGAGCACCACCGCCTCCGCTGTAGCAACAAAGGTAGAAGCGGGCACAACGACCTCGTCGCCGGGTCCCACGCCAAGAGCGCGCAGGGTCAATTGCAGCGCATCTGTTCCGTTGGCGACGCCGATCGCGTGGGATACTCCGCAAAAACGTGCCCAATCGTCTTCGAATAGCTCGACTGCCGGGCCGCCAATGAACTCGGCTGAGGATATGGCCCGACGGAAGGGCTCCGAAATGCCCGGCCAAATCTCGTCTGCCATAGCCCCCAGGTCAGTGAAGGGCACGGTGGGATCCATCACCACTCACCGCCTGCTGCACTCAGAGAGAGTGCGCTCTGTGCTACCTGCGTGGCCGGGATCTCATGCATCGATATCTCGCGGTGCTCGCGCAACGATGCCTGGGCCGCCTCGAGAACCCTTACGACTTCCAAGCCGTTGCGACCGTCGGTGAGCGGCGAGGAGCTGGTCTGGATACAGCCGACAAAGTGGCTGTCCTGGACGCTGAGCGGCTCGCGGAAGTCAACATAAGGAGCGATGATGTCGCCGTAGCGATAGGTCATCGGAGGCCCGCTGAGCTCGTCGACGGAAGCGAACACGACACCTTTGTCATGCACCCTGATCCGCTCCTCAGAAGCCATGTCGTTGTAGACAGCCATCTTCTCGGACCCGACTGCAGTCAGCCGGCGGACCTTGTGTGGATCGAGCCAGCTGACATGAATATTGGCCTCGACCCCGAGCTCTTCGTAGTGCAAACGCAAGTAGGCAACGTCTTCTAGGTGAGTGTGCGCGTGACGCGACGCCCATGCCTCGACGGTTGACGGCTGGGCACCGAGGAGGTAGTTGACGATCGAGATGTCATGGGGCGCGAGATCAAAGATGACGTTCACGTCGCCTTGGTACAGGCCAAGATTCAGCCGGGCGCTGTCGACGTAGTAGAGCTGGCCTAGAACTCCACTACTTATCAGCTCTCGCATCTTCCAGACAGCGGAGTTGTACTCGAAAGTATGCCCGACCATGAGCACCGTTCCGGCCTCCCGGGCAGCCTCAATGAGCTGGCAGGCACCGTCGACGGTGGTGGCTAAAGGTTTCTCGACCAACACGTGCTTACCGGCACGCAGTGCCTGCAAGGCGATGTCGACGTGCGATCCGGGTGGCGTTGCAACCACCAGGGCGTCAATGAACGGGAGTGCGTCCTCAAGGCTAGTAAACTGGCACTCGTCTGCCAGAGACCGTCGCACACTGCTCAGCCGAAGACGGTCGCTGTCGACTGCTAAGACCCGATTAACTCCCTCGAGCGACTGCAGCACGCGTAGGTGCTTGGACCCCCAGTAGCCGCAACCGACTACCGCCACCCGCACGCCCATATTGTCAAGCTCGCCCAGCTGGGCACGGGCTACCTGATCGCTTGGCACGGCCGATTCCCCCCTTGTGATGTGCACCTTCGCGCCGAAATATGGCGACAGGGCCAATAGCTAAAAATGCCCCCTACCCGCCTGATCCGGAACGGGTATAGGGCTTGTTGTTTCCAGTGTGCACCAGGCTCGTGCCCGTTTGTAATCAGACTGCCTGGGTGAATGCTGCTACGAATCCCCTGCAAGGCGGTTCGATGAGGTTCACCTTACGGGGCATGCAGGAGAAAGGACACCCTTCACCTTTGCCCACGATCGCATAAACATGGCTGAGCTACCCTGACCCCAAAGGGATATCTCGTGGCCACTACCCGACGACTAGCGCGTCGAACC
>Ga0182030_10017988_pt1 | contig 13594 bp, 8 predicted proteins | sample 812S3MmetaG_FD_121299 | JGI IMG/M metagenome (GOLD analysis project Ga0182030, IMG submission 121299) | Permafrost microbial communities from Stordalen Mire, Sweden - 812S3M metaG (Illumina Assembly) | ecosystem: Environmental > Terrestrial > Soil > Wetlands > Permafrost | place: Sweden... | reverse complement strand
TTTGAGAGAATGGGTGCCATGGACCTGAATTCAGATCAGCTTAACATCGATACGCCGGAACTCGTGGCCATCCAGATGCCACTGGCCGGGATTGGCAGCCGCTTTATCGCGCTGCTGATCGATACGCTGATATGGGCCGCGGGGTTGGTTGTGCTTGGCCTCGTGCTCTGGGCTTTTCAGCCCGCGCTGCAGGCGTTTTCCAGTCTTTCCTACCAATGGACCGTTGCCATTTTCACGCTCTCGATCTTTCTTTTGAACTGGGGCTACTTCACATTGTTTGAAGCCTTCTGGCATGGACGGACTCCGGGCAAGCGCATTGCCAGGATTCGCGTCATTCAAAGATCCGGGCGCGCCATTGGAATCTTCGAGTCGATGGCACGCAATTTTATCCGTTATGTGGATCAGATCCCCTTCTTCTATGCGGTCGGTGTCGTCGCCGTGTTTGCCACGCGCCAACATCAGCGATTGGGCGATCTCGCCGCGGGAACCCTGGTGGTTCGCGACCGCGAGCAGGAAACCCCACTTTGGGCGGATACGGGCACGCGCACTTTCACGGCTTCCGTTTTCGCTCAAGCAAACGCAATCCCCGAACCGCACCAAGCCGTCGCGCTCTCGTCCAGCGGCATCGCCCGCTTGTCTTCGTCCGATCTTGAGGTGCTCGAAGGCTTCTTTGCACGCAGGCTCGACCTACCGCTTCCTACGCGCCAACTTCTAGCACAACGTATCGCCGATGCCATTCAGACGAAATCGGGACTGGAGCAGCCGCCCGGGGTAAGTGTAGAAACATTCCTTGAGGCAACCGCTCGCGACCTTCGTGACATGTCCCGGATGCGATAATCGATCCCGCTATCGCTCAAGCCACCGGAATCGACCCCATCGCTGCACGCGCTGGCGAACGCTCAAAGGGGCGTCTGCTACCACTTTCGAGGCATGCGCCATTCCCCGCCGACGCAGTCCTCAACGCTCCGGCTCGAATTGGGCGAAAACTCAACGAATCGGCAAAACCGGCTGGAAATCAGCCGCCGCGCCCTTGTCTTGAACTAACTGCCTTGGTTAGCCACTAACAAGGAAGTCCTTATCTTCCGGGAGCTTGGTTGATCGAGATTAGCTACCCTGCGGCAACTCCACAAAAATGACAATTCGATTCTTGACAAGAGTGTGCTGTCCGGCATTTAATCTTCCCCGGCCCGAAGAATGTTATGTGCAGCGCATTCTGCTTAAACGTTTGAGCGAGAAGATTCCAAAATATGTATCTCTTGGATTTTCTTCTTCCAAAGAACGGATAAAGCAGCCCAATCCAAGCTAGCTCCAACTCGGAGCCAGTAAGGGTTAGGTCAGGACCGAAAGAAAAAGGCCGGAGGGAGCGAGGAGCGCTTCGGCTGGTACGAGAAACGAAAACTTAACCCCGCAGTACTTGAACGAAAGTGCCGATGGTGACGCCTTTTAGATAGTTTCGAAGGCCCACTCAATAGACGGGGCGAATTGGTTGATGCAAGGAATGATGTGAAGTAAAGGGATTTTCTACTTGACGGAAGATGTGCGGTGCGCGTTAAATGGCTTCGCATTTTCACCGCCAAGAAAAAATCATTCCAGGCTTCATGCTAATTCGATAGCGAAGCAGCAGATGTACAGCAGCAACTTTTGAAAAGGGAGGCTACATGAGACTCGCGAGATTAATATCCATTATTGTGCCCGTTCTCTTATTGTTCTCTGGCGCGGCATTCGCGCAGCAGAACTCTGAGATCGTCGGTACAGTTACGGACCAAACTGGGGCATACGTGCCGGGCGCAAACCTGACACTGAAGCAAAAGGAAACCGGTTTTGTCAACAACGCCATCAGCAATGGTACGGGCGGATTTGTATTCGCCGGCCTGAACGTCGGCACTTACGACCTGAAGGTTACCGCAAAGGGGTTTGAAACCTACCAGGCATCCGGCCTGACCCTGAACGTATCGCAGACACTTGCAACCGATGTGAAGCTGACAGTCGGCGCCGAGACGGTGGAAGTTTCGGTTACGGCGGATGCGCTGCAAGTACAGACAGAGTCAAATGAAGTCAGCACGCTGATCAGCGGCGAGCAAGTCACCTCGATTGCAACCGAAAACCGCAACTTTACGTCACTGGCGGCTCTCGGCCTCGGCGTCAGCTCCAACCTGCCTAATAGTAACCCTCCATCGGCTTCAGCTTCCAGCGCAAGTATCAGCGTGAACGGCCTTCGCCAGAGCCATAACATCTGGCTGCTGGATGGCGCAGAGGCGGATGACCGCGGCGGCGCCGGCGGTATGAGCGTTATGCCGTCGATGGACGCTATTGCGGAGTTTCAGGTGCTGGCCAGCAACTATCCTCCGGATTACGGTATTGCTTCCGGAGCCACATTCAGCCTTGCTCTGAAGAGCGGTACGCAGCAATTCCATGGCGAGGGTTGGGAATTCTTCCGCAACGACGACCTGGATGCGAACGATTTCTTCAACAAGTATCAGAGATCGAGTCCTTCCGCTTACACCCCAGTTCCGAAGCTGAGACAGAACATTTTCGGCGCTGACCTTGGCGGACCGTTGTTTATTCCGCATGTATTCAACTCGTCGCGGAGGAAGACCTTCTTCTTCTATAACCAGGAGTGGCGGCGGGTCATTGAAACGAGCAATCCGGAAACCAGCGCGACGATGCCCAATGCAGACCGTCCCGTGGCGGGTACGAATCTGCAGTACGTGGCTCCTGCCTATGCACCGAACCAGGTAATTTATGTTCCAACGGTAGCGCAGGTGCCCGATCCTGCTTTTGCCGCCAAACTTGCGGCTGCGGGTCTCTCGTCGTACCGTGCAGGGAATAGTTATGCGGCTGACCCTAATTGCCCGCAACCTACTGCCTCCAACCCCAGCCCAACGTGCGGTTTTCCGTTCCCTAACCAGATTGTTCCAGCATCGCTTTTCGATCCGAATGGGCAGTTGTATTTGGGTTCCAAAGCAAGCCTCCTTCCGTATGCGAATGTCCAGGGAGATAAGGCAACAACCGAGATAGCCACTCCAACGACAGTAACCGAAGAGATTGTTCGTATTGACCATGAAATCAATGACAAGTGGAAGCTCCTCGGCCACTACCTGCATGACAGCCAGGCGACGGGTGATGCAGGCGCCGATCTGAGCTGGAATTGGACTACGTATAACACAATCAGCAGCGTGGAAAGCAACCCATCGAACAGCGCGGCGATCAAGCTGACCGGTGAGCTTTCTCCGGATGTGCTGATTGAAGCGTCGATGAACTATGACGGCAACGTCATCAACATCACCAACTCGTCCAATACTCTTCAACCGGCCGGCTGGACTTCGAATACCTTCTTCGTGAACTCGGGTTCGAACCAACAATCCGGCGTAAACTGGGGCGGCAATGGCACTGGCGGCTCGGTTGCGACTGGCTATGGAGCATGGCACAACGCCGCTCAAGATTATGAGCCGAGGGTGGATCTTTCCTTCACTCGCGGAAAGCATGCAATGAAGTTCGGCTTCAGCTACAACCGCTACACCAAGAACCAGCAACTGCAGGCCGACGCCGCAGGTGACTACGGCTTCGGGCAGAACCAGACTGGCACCGGAACCGGCGGAAATGGCGGCGATCCATACATAAGTCAGCTCCTTGGTCTGTCCAGCGGTTATTCTCAGCCGCAGTCCATGGCCATCCGGCACTATGTCAACAACACTACGTCGGGGTATATCAACGACAATTGGAAGACGACCCCTCGGCTGAGCCTGCAAATCGGTTTGCGTTACGATGCACTGCCGCACGCGTGGGAGCGCAACAACGATCTCGAGAACTTCGATCCCACGCAATACGTCAACAGCCCTGTGACCTGGTCTACGGCATTTACGGGCGCTATCGACCCAACCAGCGTTGGAGTTCAGACGCCTCCAGGATTTGGTGGAGCTTCCTACTACCTCAACGGCATGGTTCGACCGGGCTACAACGGTGTGCCTCACGGGTTAGTCACAAACGACTACGACACGATTCAGCCTCGCATCGGCTTCTCGTATGACTTGACTGGAACTGGCAGGACCATTCTCCGCGGCGGCTTCGGAACCTTCTATGAGCGCATGCAGGGCAATGACATCTATGGCGTTTCCAATAGCAACCTGCCCTATGAGTACACACCGAATGCGGGCAGTGTTTATTTCAGCGCACCAACCTGCTCGTGGGAATCGACCGCATCCACGGCCAATCCCGCGAACTGCGGCAGTCCGACAGCGCTGCCAATCTATCCGGCCAACCTGACCGCGATCGCGACTACGTACAAGGCTCCCGCCGCGGCAATGTTCAGTCTTGGCGTGCAACATGAACTGAAGCCGTCCATGATTGCGGTTCTTCAGTACGTGGGCAATCTTGATTGGCATCAGAACGTCGACGTCCCGTTCAACAATTTCCCGCTTAACACGCCGGACAACATCCGAGCCGAGTCGGCTTCCAACAGCTTGTCGAGCGCGGTTTATCCGGGAGGAGCGAATCAACTGCGCACCTACGCGGGATATGGCACGATGAACCTGGAGGAAAACACGACGAACGGTAACTACAACGGTCTGCAGGCCAGCCTGCGTCTCCAGAATAAATGGGGCCTGAGCGGGGAACTTGACTACACGTATTCGCATACCATCGACCTAACCGATGGGGATTTGAATACTGGTGGCATTGGCCAGGGGACCGGCAACGGGATCCAAAACCCATTCAACCTGAAGTATGACAAGGCGAGCGGTGGTTATGACCGCCGTCAGATCTTCGGAGGGAACTACATCTACAGCCTGCCCATCTTCAACAAGACCAACGGGCTGGCTCACTCCCTGCTGGGTGGCTGGCAGCTTGCGGGCACCTTTGTAAAGGAGACGGGCGAGCCTGCTCCTGCTCAATTTGGCGGCGTGAACGATCCTGTCGGGTTGGGCGGTGCCGGAAGCTTCGGCAGCTTCGCCAATATCGTCAACCCAATCCATTACCATCACAAGGTCGGTAACTGGTTCGATACCTACGCCAACGGCGGGGTCGGATCACTTGCGGCAGATCCGCAAGCGCCACCGACCCCCGGCTATGACGGTGGTCCTAACCTTGGCTTCGGCAACGGAAGGCGCGACACCTTCGTAGGCCCAGGACGTGTCGATTTCACAACGTCTCTTTACAAGAACTTCGCGATCACCGAACGGGCTCACTTCGAGTTCCGCGCGGAATCGTACAACACATTCAACCACACGGAGTTTCAGAACATCAATACGACATGGGCTAACTCGACGGGCGGGCAGTATGGCACGGCGACCAGCGATTGGGGTCCACGCGTATTGCAGCTTGGCTCCAAGATCGTATTCTAACCACACGTAAGAAACAATCAATCGGCGCCGCAAGAGGAAACTCTTGCGGCGCCATTTCAGTCTGGATTCCTGATTCCACCTCCGCTCGCATGACTGGACAGCGCATTCGCCGGCCTGCGATAGTTTGTCCGAAGATGCTACGGTTCCCCGATCGCTTGCTCATCCTGACTGCTCTTGTGCTCGCCTTTGGATCGAGCTGTGCATTTGGCCAGCGTCCGCCGGCCCCGGCCGCCGACACGCTGTCTACTGCGGCGAAAGCGTCCAATCAGGACGGCTACGTGGGCACCGCTGCTTGCGCCCGCTGCCATCGGGGAATCGCCAGTTCGTTTGCCAAGGCCAGCATGGGCCGCTCTCTTACCCCCGTCACGCCGGAGTTCCTTAAGACTCTCCCTCTCGGTTCGCCGAAGACAACCAGCCTGTTCGACGCCAAGTCAAACCACCGCTTCGAAGTCCACGCCGAGAACGGCAGACTTATCCAGAGCGAGTACGAAACCGGAGCAAGCGGCCAGGAAGTTTTCCGTAGTACACATGAAATGGGCTGGATCATCGGCACCGGCGAGAACGGCTTTGGTGCGCTTCTGCGCCGCGGCGATTATCTCTTCCAGGCGCCTCTCTCTCATTACACGCAGGCCGCGCGCTGGGATCTTTCGCCCGGCTATCAGAACGAGGACGACGGCTTCAACCGCGCTATCCAGCCTGGCTGTATCTATTGCCACAGCGGTCGCCCTCAGCCCATCGCCGGCCACGACGGAAGCTACCGCGACCCGGCCTTCACGCAGACCTCCATCGGCTGCGAGAACTGTCACGGTCCAGGCGCAGCACATGTCGAAGCGATGCGCAAAGGCAAATTCGCCAAAAACGGTTCAGACCCTATGATCGTCAACCCGGAGCATCTGAGCAGCCGGCTGGCCGACGACATCTGCATGTCCTGCCATCAGGCAGGCGACGTGCGCGTTCTGCAACCGGGGAAAACTTACCAGGATTTTCGCCCGGGAGAACCCCTCGAACGCACCGTCGCCATCTTTCAGATTCCACCAACGCGCGATAATCCGCCCAACGAGGATCACGTCCAGCACTACTACTCCATGAGCTTGAGCAAGTGCTTCCTCGCCACGCGGAACCTAAGCGCGGAAAACCAGCTACGCTGTATCAGCTGTCACGATCCCCACGTCGAACCCACCGAGGCGGAAGCCCCGGCTTATTTCAAGTCCAAGTGCCTCGGCTGCCATAGTGAGGCCAGTTGTACCGCGCCGCACGCTGCGCGCCAGGCCACCTCGCCAAGCGATAACTGCATTGGCTGCCACATGCCCCTCCGCGTCATCCGGGTCATCTCGCACTCCAGCGCTACCAACCATCGCATCGTGCGCACCCCCGACGAACCATTCCCGGACCAGACCTTCAATCAGACCACGGCCACCATGCCCGATCTTATCGAGGTCAACCCTGCAGGCGAGCGCGGCGCGGGAGCTTTGGCCCCGCTTGCGTTGATTCGTTTGCAGGCCTACAAGTTGCTCAAGGCCGAGGGGAAGGAGCAGTTTGTCCAACCTTGGTTCAAGACACTGGCCGAGTTGGAGGCGTCCAACCCGGAGAACGCCATTGTCCAGGCTTCCCTGGGGCATCGCGATCTCGAGGACCACAAGTACACCCAGGCTGTCTCCCATCTGGAGCACTCTCTACGGCTCGATCCGTTACAGCCGTCGGTCTATGTCGATCTGTCCGCGGCCCAGGATCAAAGCGGCAAACGCGACCAGGCGATTTTGTCCGCCAGCAAGGCTGTTGCCCTGGAGCCCTTCAACCCTGGCATTCGGAAGACGCTGATCTACCAGCTCATCCAGGACAAACAATATGACCGAGTGGAAGCGGAAATGGAAAAGTATTTGCAGATATTCCCTGAAGACGACCGCATGCGAGAGATGCTGGCCATCGCCAAGCAATGACCCGCGAGTTATTTCGGATATCAATCGGGGCGGCCAGCTCCCGTCGCACGCTTTTCTTTGCCCGCCGATTTGCCCGCGGCTATTGTCGCGAGAGAAAATTGATGGAGCGGCGAGATGCTTTCCTCTACACTCTGGTACGCCGCATGAAAGCATCGGTGGAAATGGATCGTCACAAGGCGCACAGGTGAAGCAGATTCTTCGTAAATTGATCGGTGTTGGACTTCTCTCGGCCTCAAGCATTTCCTTTGCGCAGACCCAGTCCGTTCCGACTCCTCGGCAAGAAGCTCTAACACTCGAGCAGCAAGGAAAAAGCAAGGAAGCCGAACTGGAATGGCGCGCTCTTCTCGCCACACATCCCGGGAACCCCGAACCCCTCGCCCACATCGGGCTGCTTGAAGCGCGACAGGAGCACTACAAGGAGGCCGTGCCCTTTTATCGCAAGGCAATGGCTATCAATCCCAATGTTCCCGGTCTACGGCTCAATCTTGCGTTAGCTCTCTTCAAAGGGGGCCAACTCAAGGAAGCAATTCCCGAGTTTGAAATCCTGCGCAGGAAGGCAACGCCGAACTCACCGGAAGCTCACAGAGCAACCATCCTCATTGGCATGGCGTACTATGGCCTCGCCGACTATGCGAAAGCCGCGCCCTACCTGAAGGAAGCTGCCGATGCCGAACCCAATAACCTGGAGCTGCTGCTTGCTCTTGAGCACAGCTATCTTTGGTCCAATCAGCTCAAGTACGTGCTCGACGTGTATCACCAGATCCTGTCGCTGAATCCGGATTCGGCAGCAGCAGACATGCTGGCTGGAGAAGCACTCGATCAAATGAAAGATAACGCCGGAGCCGTCGCGATGTTTCGCGCCGCGGTGAAAGCAGACCCCAGGCAACCGGGTGCGCACTTCGGACTGGGCTATCTGTTATGGACACAAAAGCAATTTCCTGAAGCTGCTCGCGAGTTCCAGGCCGAGCTCGCCAACGATCCCAGGCATGTGCAATCGATGCTCTACCTTGCCGATTCCGATATTCAGATGAACCAGATCGAAGAGGCAGCCCCCTTGCTGGAAACAACACTCAAGCTCGATCCATCGCTTCCTTTGGCGCATCTCGATCTCGGAATCGTGGCTTCCGAAACCGGGCATAACGACGAGGCATTACGCGAGCTCACTCAAGCGGAAAAACTGACGCCCGATGAAGTCAATGTCCATTGGCGACTGGCAAAGCTCTATCGCACAATGGGCAAAAAGGAAGAAGCCAAAGCGGAATTCGACAAAGCCGGCAGGCTGAATAAACAGGCCGACGACACACTCTTCAAGAAGATTGCCAACGGCCGCGCACATCCCCCGCAGAGCCAGACGCCGCCTGCACCGCTCCTGGAAAAGTGAAATCACTTGGTCTGAATTTGTAATTCAATCGAATGCCCGCGTAAAAGTAATTGCGCCAGTGCTTTCTCGGGACAGATATGCCTGGCCTCTACGCGATCAAGTTCAATCTCTGACTCGACCTCCGATGCCACAGTTAGAAAGCAGTAGAGACAGCGAGTGTTCGAGCTTCCGTTTTCATTATGTGTACGGCTGTACATTGGGTTTCCGTTTCGGTTGAATATATTTCTTTGGGACTGCTCGATAGTACGAGATTTTCGATTTTAGACTCGTGACTTTTGTCACGAACTACAGTGAGATTTGACCTTCTCTTTCTTCGCGCGAAGCTTTTATTCACAGCTTCACATTTTGATTTGTGTTCCTACGCAACTGCCAGCATGGTGTTAAGCCGTCCTGTGGAAAAAGGGAAATAGAACAAGGCTCATCGAAAGTCCCAACGTAGTCGTACTCTACTTTATTGTTCTTGAGTGGAACGACCAACGTGCGACTCACGGTGACAGTCGATTGCGGCGAACCTTGCAGCTTGAATGCAATCCAATCTCCTGCAAACGTGGCGACAAAACCCGCAGCCAAAACCAACACAATACGAAACAACCAGCGGCCAATCTTTCTCAGCACGTTCAGCCTTCCTCGATCAGATGGGATTCTTCCTTCAGCGCAATCCCCGTGAGCTTGCGGCGACGCGATTCACGCAGATAAAACATCAGCTGCGCGGCGGCCTGCGCATAGCCTAGTCCCTCCGAGCGAATGTTTGAAATGCAATTGCGCTCGGCATCCGTGCGACCCTGTCGCGGCTCCCATGTGACGTACGCTCCCAGCGAGTCCGGTGCGCTCAGCCCCGGACGCTCCCCAATCAACACCACGCAAAGCTGTGCACTAAGTGCCGCGCCAATCTCATCCCCGATGGCAACGCGGCCTTGCTCGACGATACAAATGGGCGCCAGCCCCCACCCATCGAGGCGGGGCAGCAAGCTCTGAAGCAAAGGCGCTGCATGCCGCTCGACCGCAAGCGCAGAAAGCCCATCGGCAACGATCAGAGAAAGATCGCACGGTTCGGTCTTCAGGTTTGCGAGTTCGTCGGCGCTCCGATCATCCAGCCTTCGTCCCAGATCTGGCCGCTGCAGATAAACACGTCGATCCGCCGCCATCGAGTGCAACCGCATCACATCGCCGCCTGAAATTGCACCGATTGCCGCCACAAGAGCCGCCGTTTCCAATCGCGCGTGCACAGCGTCGCGAGCCTGCGCATGCGCCCGCTGAAATTCGAGCAGGTCGCCCGTTTGCTGGCTCACTCCTGTGCGACCAAGCCCAACACGCGCCGGCGTCAGCGCTCGCAATCGCGCCGCCCAAAGGGCTGAGGTTGCCGCTGCAGCGATCTCGCTCATACTGGCAGCAGCTTCTCCGGATGATCCGCTTCAAGCCTCAATCTCTTGAACTCCTCGCCCGCCAGCCACGCTTCAAACTCTGGCGCGGGCCTGAGGCCAAGCACTTTCCGCACATAGAGCGCATCGTGAAAGCTTGTGCTCTGATAGTTGAGCATCACATCGTCCGCACCCGGCACACCCATAATGTAATTCACGCCCGCCGCACCCAGCAGCGTCAACAGCGTGTCCATGTCGTCCTGATCGGCTTCCGCGTGATTGGTGTAACACACATCGCACCCCATCGGCAGGCCGAGGAGCTTACCGCAGAAATGATCCTCCAATCCGGCGCGCACAATCTGCTTGCCGTCGTATAGATATTCGGGCCCAATGAAACCCACCACCGTGTTGACCAGCATCGGATCGAAGTGCCGCGCCACCGCATAGGCGCGTGCTTCCAGCGTCTGCTGATCCACGCCGCGATGCGCGTTGGCAGAAAGTGCCGAGCCTTGCCCGGTCTCGAAGTACATAATGTTGCCTCCCACCTGCCCATCGGCGCAAACCCCGCCGCGGTGTAACTCCTTGCCCGCTTGATGCGCCTCCGATAATAAAGACAGACCCACGCCAAAGCTGCGATTCGCAGCTTCCGTGCCTGCGATGGATTGGAAGATCAGGTCAACGGGAGCTCCTGCTTCGAGCGCAGCCAGTTGCGTCGTGATGTGGGCCAAAACGCAACTCTGCACTGGAATGTGAAAACGCTGTCGCAACGCGTCGATCAGCTGCAATAAACGCGTCGTCGCGGCTACGTTATCGCCCGCGGGATTGATGCCGATCACCGCGTCGCCGGACCCCAGCAGCAACCCGTCGAGAATAGAAGCCGCGATCCCCATCGCATCGTCGGTCGGATGATTCGGCTGCAATCGAGCGCTCAGTCGCCCGGGCAGTCCGACCGTCGTGCGAAAGCGCGTGACCACGCGAATCTTTGCCGCTGCCGCAATCAAATCCTGCACCCGCATCAGCTTGCTCACCGCCGCAGCCATTTCCGGCGTGAGGCCCTTTGCGAGTCCCGCAAGTCGCTCCGCTGTGGCTTCGTCCGATAACAGCCAATCCCGCAGCTCGCCCACGGTCAGCGAGCGCACTGGCGCAAACGCACCTGCATCGTGAGTGTCGAGAATCAACCGCGTGACCTCGTCCTGTTCGTAGGGAACGACCTGCTCTGATAAAAAATGCGCCAGCGGCAAATCAGCTAATGCAAACTGCGCGGCCACGCGCTCCTCAGCGGACTTTGCTGCGACCCCAGCCAGAACGTCGCCGCTGCGCAATGGCGTAGCCTTGGCCAGCAGTTCCCGCAGGCTGTCAAAGGTATAGTGTGTGCTGCCGATGGTCGAGATGAAACCCATGCGAGTGCTTTCAGCCTATCCGAAATGCGCAGCGTCTTGCGCTAATAAAGTCTTCGACATCACCCGAGAGATCGTCTGCGGGGCATCATGTTACCCTTTCCGCATTATGGGCAAGCCTATTTTTCTGTCCGTTTTTTTGACGGCCATGGTGCACGTTTTCGCTCAGGCGACTGTCAGTGCCCCGCCGAGCCTTCCGAAGGAACCCAACGGGATATTAGCCGCCGCCGCGCCGTTCTATGACTTCAACTCCGCAGATTTGAAACCTTGGCGCCTTAAGGCGACTTATCAGCTCTACGACATCAAGGGAAACCCCACCGAACAGGGAACCTATGAATACTGGTGGGCGTCGCCGAAGATCCATCGAAGCACTTGGAAGCGGCCGAGTGCGACCTACACGGAATGGTATTCCGCTGACGGGACACACAGCTATCAGATGATCGGAGAACGGCTCAAGTTTTTTGAACACGCGCTCCCCTTCGAACTGTTCTCTCCATTGCCCTCTGGGCTTGCCCTAACAGCTGACAAAACGAGCCTGGAATTACAAGAGAGGCCATCCAAAGGGGCTAAATTCCCTTGCATCTCGCTCATTCCGCTCAAAAGTGGCGAGTCAGCAAATCGCATCCAGAGTACCTATCCCACATATTGTTTCGATCCGCAGATACCGGTTTTGCGTACTCGCTATACATTCGGCGAGGTGACAACCGAATTCAACAATATTGCAAAGTATCAGGGACGATTTCTACCTCGTTCGATTCTGGTTTTTGTGGGGGAGCAGAAAATACTCACCGCCTCTGTTGATTCGGCAAGTGGGTTGGGCCCAACCGATCCGGCGCTGACACCTGCTCCAGATGCCAAAATAGTCAAAGTTGAAAAACTGAACGATTCAACTGGAACGAGGTTAGGCCATGTGCTCAAAAAGCAGCCACCAATGTATCCGCCGATGGCCAAGCAACTTGGTCAACAGGGTGTTGTGCTAATCCAAGTGACAATCGGTATAGATGGAAAGGTCCACGATCCGGAAGTTGTAGTGGCTCCTTCGCCGATTCTGGCTGCTGCGGCATTGGACGCTGTCTCGCATTGGGAATACGAGCCCGCTACAGTGAATGGGGTGCCAGTCGAACTGGCAACTGAAATTCGCGTCGTTTTTTCCATTGGACGATAGGCGCCAGCGCGCTCGAATTGGCCTTACGCCTTCACCGAAGCAGCCCGCGCCGAAATCCCGCTCAACTCCGCAGCCCTGGCCTCCGCGTAAGCCGCAGCCCCCATCAGCGCAGCACGGCTCTCGAGAATTATCCGCACCGGCATGTTGATCAGCAGTTGGCTCAGCCGGCCCTTGTCCGTGAAAGCCTTCATAAACGTCCCGTCCTTCAGCTTCTCCAGAATCCGCGGCGCGATGCCACCGCCCACGTAAAGGCCGCCGACAGACAGAACCTTCAGCGCCAGATTGCCGGCCTCAGCCCCGTAGGCAGAAACAAACATGTCCAGCGTCTTCGCGCAAAGCTCGCTCTTCGCCGCCAGCCCAAACTCTGTGATCACCGAGTTGGGATCGTGAGCTGCCGCGATCTTCTCAGCCAGCCACACCGGCTCCTCCACGCCCTTCACCTCGCGCAGAAATTCATAAATACCGGTCATCCCCATACCGCTCACTACCCTTTCGAAGCTGATGCGCCCGTTGTATTTCTGCTTCAGAAAGCGCAGCAGGTCAATCTCGTCTTCGTTGCGCGGCGCGTAATCCACGTGCCCGCCCTCCGAAGGGTAAGGGACATGCATCCTGCCATTCCACGCCAGAAAACTCTGGCCGAGCCCTGTCCCCGCGGCGATCAGAGCACGGTTGCCAATCTGGCCAGGATCGCCTTCGCTCAAGGTGTAGATCTGGTCGGCAGACAACTCTGCAATGCCATACCCGTTTGCTTCGAGGTCGTTAATCAGAAATACATGCTGAATGCCGAGGCCAGTCGCCAGTTCGCGGCTATCCAGGGTCCACGGCAAGTTCGTCAAGCGCAGCCGCCCGTCGCGCACCGGTCCGGGCACGCCGAAGCACGCCGAAGTGACCTTCTCCGCGCCCAAAAACAGCTCTACGATCTCTTCCAGGCCGTGAAATTCCTTTGCTGCGTATCGTTCGTCCCGTGTATATGTCAGTTTCCCATTCGTAAAATCGTACAGCGCGAGGTTTACTTTC
>Ga0182030_10017987_pt1 | contig 13594 bp, 8 predicted proteins | sample 812S3MmetaG_FD_121299 | JGI IMG/M metagenome (GOLD analysis project Ga0182030, IMG submission 121299) | Permafrost microbial communities from Stordalen Mire, Sweden - 812S3M metaG (Illumina Assembly) | ecosystem: Environmental > Terrestrial > Soil > Wetlands > Permafrost | place: Sweden... | reverse complement strand
CCGGCGGGCGCGGTCCAGAAGGTGTCCGGGTTGCCGTCGAGCGCAGCGGAGACCTCGGCCGGCGCCGGCGCATGGGCCAGGGCGAGGTTGTGGCCGTAACGCGCCTTGAGCGCCTCGCCAAACTCCTTCAGCCGCACCACGTCGCTCTCCGGCAGCAGGCCGCGGCGGTCGGGCGCCAGACCCAGCATCAGCTGCGCCCCGTGGCCCACGGTTTCGTCGTAGGTGGTCAGCAGTTCGTCTAGGCTCTTCAGCGAAGCCTCGTCGTGGGGATGCCAGAACCAGTGTTCGTTGCGCAGCGGCGTATCGGCCTCGACGGGCCGCCAGCGCAGATAGCCGTGGCGGTCGATCACGTTCCAATTCTCGTAAGGAACGCGGCCGCTCTCGGTGCCCACCCAGCGCGCATCGCCGTACTCAAACAGGCCGGTATCGGCGAAGACGATGGTGTTGGGCTGATACGTGCGCAGCGTTTCAATAATCTTTGGGAAGTTATACACATGGCCGCCACTGCCGGCACCATCCAGCCAGAATTCGACTAAGTCGCCATAACTTGAAGCTAACTCCGATAACTCGGCCTGATAGTAGTCGTCATAGGCGGCAGAGTCTTTGTACTTAGGCTCGTGCCGGTCCCAGGGCGAAAGATAGATGCCGAATTTCAGGCCGTATTTGCGCGCGGCCCGGGCGACGTCGCCCACCACGTCCCCTTTGCCGCTGCGCCATGGGCTGGACTTGACGCTATAAGTGGTCTGCCCGGTAGGCCAGAGACAGAAACCGTCATGATGCTTGGCCACCAGCACCACATACTTTGCGCCCGAGTCGCGAATGGCCTGCATCCATTGGTCGGGATCGAAGCTGGTGGGATTGAAGACCGCGGGGTCGGCGGTGCCGTCGCCCCACTCGCGGTCCAGAAAGGTGTTGGTGGAGAAGTGGATGATGACCCCGAATTCGAGGTCCTGCCAGGCGGTCTGTTGCGGGGAGGGTTTGACGTCGGAGAAGTTCTGCGCAGAAGCAAGGCCCGCAAGGAGTGCGAGCGCAAGGCCGGCGACGAAAGATTGATTACGGACGGACTTCATCGACGTAGCTCCCAAGTCTCAACGCACCAGTTCACTGGTGGCGCGGCAAATAATTCCAGATCGCCGGATCTTCTTCACCCAGAACCCAGGAGCAAAAACCTTGCAGGCCATTTTTCTGCACCAGCTCGTAGCGATCCTTGAAGGTGTGCAGGTCGGTAAAAAAGATCCACTCGCGCATCTGGTCGCGATAGAACCAGAAGTACGCATTGTGGTCGAACTCGTCCCACTGGACCTTGCCGTCATACGCCGTAGCCAGTTGCATGGCGTTGGGGTAGCCGATGTAGTCGGCTGTCGGATTGGGCTTTTCTTCGCCCGTCGCCGGATCCTTGCTGGGCACGCCCGCGTACCAGTGATAGCCGTAGACCGGAATGCCGAGCGAGAGCTTTTCTTTGGGGACAACCTTCAGCGCGTAGTTCAAATTATCAACCGTCCATTGCCAGCCCGCTACGGGGCCGGGCATGGTCCAGCGAGTGTTCTGATCGTAAGTCATCAGGCATACCAGGTCGACATACTTGGCCAGCGCGGCAAGGTCGTAGGCGCCGCGCCAGTCCGTGTAGATCCACTTGGCAAAGCCGCCCGCGCCGGGATAGCCGGGCGCATTGGGCACGGTGGCAATGGACAGCTGCAGGCCGGTCTTGTGCAGAGCCTCGGCCGAAGTCTTCACAACCGCCGTGAGCAGGTCGCGGTCGGTCCAGTCAATATTCTCAAAATCAAACTGAAAGCCGGTGTAGCCGTGCAGCTTCGACTCGCGGATCATGGCCTCGTTCATGATGGCCTGCGCCGCGGGGCTGACGGCAAGCGCGTGAAAGCTCTTCTTGCTGAACAGGGCGATGATCGGCATCACCGGAACCTTGTCCACCTGGGCGCGCTTGAGCACCGTGGGATCGGGAGCGCCGGTGACCAGGCCGTTCTCGTCCACTTGATACCAGGTGGGCACCAACAGATCGATCTGCCGGGAGTGGGCCAGGAACGAGCGCACCGAGTCCGGGCCGCTGGTGAGGTAAAACAGCGCCACCGGCTCGGCCTGCATGCATGAGGCGGCTGCGAAAAGAACTGCGAAGAAGAGAAAAATGCGTTTCATATGGCTCCCGTTGAGTGGTTGGAATACGAGAACGAAAAACAACCGCAGGTCCTTCGACTTCGGTCGCCACGGCGACGCCCGCTCAGGATGACAAGCTTGGTGCTGTGGCCTTGCCTTCAAAATGCGCCTCGATCTCTTCCAGCGTTTTGCCTTTGGTCTCCGGCAGGAAAAAGACAATGGTGATGAAGTAGACCACGGTGAAGGAGGCAAAGAGAAAGAACATCGACGAGTAGCCGTGATTTGAGACGAAGGGCAGAAAGATTCCCGCAAGGATGGTGGACACCAGCTGATTGATGAGCAGCGTAATGCTCATGCCGTTCGAGCGGATGCGCGTGGGCATCAGCTCAGACAGGGCCAGCCACACGCAGACGCCCGGGCCCATGGCGTAAAAGGCCATGAAGAGATAAAGCCCGGCGGCGACCAGCCAGCCGTGCGCTGCATCCGGCACCTGGCCGACCATCGCCTTGCGGATTTTGAGCGGCGCGGTGCGCGCGGCGTCCAGATCGGCAAAGGGATTTTTGAAGAAGGATTCGACCTTGTTGGCCGGTACGCAGCTGTCGCGCGTGATCTCGATCGGCGCGGCGGCCGCATCGTCTGAACGGACAAAGCTGGTGGCCGCGGTGTAGTCGCCATAGGAGTAGATGACGGCCAGCGAAGCGCGATCGCTGGCGATCTGTTGGCCGGCACCGCCGCCGGCCGCGAGCAGTTGGCTCGCCTCGGCCTGGTCGAAGCGCAGCGTGAGCTGCTGATCCGCGCCCACCATGGATTGCAGCTGCGGGCCGGCGTCAAAGGAGAGCTTCTCCGTGCGCAGGAACAGCGTGCCCACGCTGACCAGCGAGACGATGATGCCGCTGATGCCCAGGATGAACAGGAACCGGCGTCCCTTGCGATCGACCAGCATCATGCCCACCATGGTCATGGAGAAGTTGACGCAGGTAAAGACCACGTAGCCCCAGTGGGCATGCAGGTCGGAGAGGCCGCTCTGCATCAGGATTCCCACGTTGTAGCCGATAATGGAGTTGATGCCGGTGGCCGTGTTGCAGGCCAGAATCACCAGCGCGAGCAGAAAGGGAATCACGAATTTGCGCTGCAGCAGCGACTCGCGCACGCGCCTGCCGGTGGGCAGCTTCTGTTCGGCTGCCCGCGCGGCTTCTTCCATTTCGCGCAACTCAAGACTGGCCTGCTCGGGCGAGCGGGAGCGCAACAAAGCGGCGTAAGCCTTGTCCTTTTGCCCGCGGCGGAAGAGCCAGCGGGGTGACTCGCTGACCAGGAAACTGCCGATCAGGAACAGTACGCCCGGCGGCAGCGAGACCCAGAAGATGCTGCGCCATGCGTGGTCTTTGAAGTGGAACAGCGTGTCGGCATTCGAGGAGAGCGAGACCGCCTGCACGCGGTAGCTGTAATACATGCCGACCAGCGCGGCGACCACTATGCCGAAGGTGAGCAGCCACTGAAAGATCCCCGTGCCCTTGCCGCGGTTGGATGCGGCCAGGCACTCGGCCAGGTAAAGTGGAACCACTACGCCGATCAATCCGCCGCTCATGCCTTGCAGTAGCCGCCCGCAGAACAGCGGCCCATAGCCATGCGAGAGCGCGATCACCGGAATGCTGAGTACAAACGTCGCCCCGCTCAGAATCATCAGCGGCTTGCGGCCCATCCAGTCGGCCAGCAGGCCGGCAAAGAGGGTGGAGAAGACAGTGCCTAGCAGCACCGCCGCCACAATGACAGACAGTTGTGCGGCGGTGAGGTGCGACGTGGCTTCCAGATACGGATACGCTCCCGCGATGATGCCCACATCGATGCCGTAGAGCAGGCCGCCTAGGCCGGCAACCAGGAGAAGAAAGCGGGCATAGCGGCTCTTGGCTGCGGAGTCGGCGAGTCTGGCTGCGGGGTTCGTATCGATCATCGGTTTCGGTTACCCTTTTCTGATTCGAGCGCTCATTCCGTTGCGATTGCGATCAGTATATCGTGATTAAATTGGGGCGAAACGATCAATGCGGTGATTCTGCGGCCGGGATGCCGCAACCCTGCCTGGTCATCTGCCTGCATTCCGCGTCGGGACGAACACAGGCCGGCCTCATACCGCCAGCACCTGCACCCCGTTGGCCCTGAATCCATCAAGGGCTTCGGCGGTGATGCCGGAGTCAGTGATGAGAATATCGATGTCGGCCACCGGGCAGATGAGCGCCGGGCTGATCATGGCGATCTTGCTGGAGTCGGCCAGCACGATCACCTGCTTGGCCTGGCGCACCATGGCGCGAAACACTGCCGCCTCGTCCGGCTCAATGGTCGTAGCGCCGCGCTTCACATCCACGCCGCAGGAGCCGATGAAAGCCTTGTCGAGAAACACGCCGCTCAGCATCTCCATGGCCGTGGGGCCGGTGAGCGAGAAGGCGCCCGCCCAGCGCATGGTGCCGCCGGTCAGGGTCACGTCGAGCGCCGCCTGCGTGTTCAGCTCCATGCCGATGTTGACGGCGTTGGTGATGACATGAATGCCGCTGCGATGGCGGATGCAGCGCGCTGCCTGGGTAGTAGTGGTGCCGGCGGTAAAGCCCACCGTGTCGTGCTCGCGGATCAGCTCGGCCGCGGCCAGGCCGATGCGCCGCTTCTCTGCGGCAAAGCGGCCTTCGCGCTCCTGGAAGGAAGAGTCGAAGCGAAAGGGCTCATATTGGGTCTGTCCCGCCAGCTTGGCGCCGCCGTGGGTGCGGTGGACGAGGCCGCGCTCTTCCAGCCGGGTCAGATCGCGGCGGACGCTGGCTGTGGAGGCTCCGAGCTGGGCTGCCAGCTCATCGACGGAGGTGTTGCCGTGGCGCAGCAGTACCTGGAGAATGTTTTTCGCACGCTGATCGGTCTTGGTCGACATAGGAATATAGGTACGGGTTCGGGGAAGAAGTGGTTCACCAGCATTCTACATTTGCGCTATACGGGTTGCGATTCCTTGCTTGCGGCGGCCAGCCCTCCGAGCAGGGCGCGCACGCTTTCTTCGTGCACCGTAAAGCGGCGATACTCGCGATCGCGCAGATCGCCCATGGACAGGCCCTGCTTGCGGAAGCGAACCGGACTGGGAAAGGCAGTGCGCGCGCTCGAATGAAACTCAGCCGCGCCGGTATCCTTGGCGATGGCGGTAATATTCTCCGCGGTGATGCCGCCGCCGGCCATGATGGCGATGCGGCCTCGCGCAGCTTCCACCATGCGGGCAATCTCTGCCATGCCGCGCAGGGCGCTGGGCGCGCCGCCGGAGGTGAGGATGCGCGTTGCGCCTGTGGCAATCACGTCGTGGACGGCCGCGGGCAGATCGGGCGTCATGTCGATGGCGCGATGAAAGGTCACCTCGAGCGGCCCGGCCAGTTCCACCAGCTTGCGGGTGCGTACGCCATCCACGTGGCCCAGCTCATCCAGCAGGCCCAGCACGACGCCGTCCGCGCCCAAGCTGCGCGCGTGGGCAATCTCTTCTTCCATCACCTCGAACTCGAGGTCGGTATAGCAGAAGTCCCCGCCGCGCGGGCGAATCATCACGTAGAGGCCGATGGCGATGTGGCGGCGCACGCAGGCGATGAGGCCCGCTCCGGGCGTGATGCCGCCCTCCAGCAGATCGGAGCAGAGCTCAACCCGCTTGGCTCCTCCGCGTTCAGCCGCAACCGCAGACTCCACGGAATCGATACAAACTTCAAGGTCCATGATGCCTGCGTCCCATTTCAAAAAAAGTGAGGATCCCCGCTGAACATCCTAGCATCCGGCGGGGACTGTGTGGCTCGATGAGCCGGTTGAGAGCAACTGCCGCGTTACCCCGCGGCAGCCGGATGGTTAGAACGTGTATTTGAGTGAGAACTGCAGGTGGCGCTCAACCGAGCGCGTGCCCTGCAGTGCGACATTGCCGAAGTTCGTGTCGCCAATGCCGGTGTCCGGATTTCCGTAGCTCACGATGTTGAACGCGTTGAAAGCGTCGAACCGGAAGCCGATGGTATGCGACTCGAACAGGTGGAAGTCCTTGAATGCGGACATATCCACGTTGAGGTAGCCTGGGCCGCGCACGGCGCCGTTATGCGAAGTGCCGAAGGCGTTGTTGGCGGGCACGCCGAAGGCGCAGGAGCCAGCGTCCACTCCCGCCGTCAGGCAGGGAACAGCAGAGGGGTCGGTGCCGAACCAGTTACCCAGGCTGCGGCCGCGGAGGTTCAGCTTGCGGTACTGGTTGACGCGGTTGGGTCCGTAGCTGTTGGAGTTGTTGGATCCGCCCAAAATGGTATCCGGGAAGCCGGAGTAGACGACGCCCGCGGTAGAGACTTTCCAGCCGCCAATGACTTCGTCCAGCACCCGGCTGGCCGAGGAGAAGTATTCTTTTCCGCGGCCGACCGGCAGGGCGTATACGCCTGTTCCTGTGAAGTTGTGCTTGATGTCGTATCCGGCGGGGCCGTCGCTGGCGCCGCTGTCGTAGTAGTTCTCGAAGGCTCCGGCACTGCCATAGCCGCTTACGTTCAAGGAGTAGTTGCCGAGGCTGTTGGTCATGGCCTTGCCCCAGGTGTAGTTGGCGGTGAACTCCAGGCCATGATGGAGGCGCTGGCGGAGAACCACCTGGAGCGCGTTGTAATTCATCATCGCGCGCGACTCGGTGATCAGCAAACCGCCGGAGCCGCCCACGCCCAGCGCGGAATCGGATTTGGGGTCCGTGTTGGTGACGGTCGATCCGATATACGGGCTGTTGTAGAACGGGGCCGAGGTCTGATCGCCGTTCACAGTGTACTGGTTGACGTTGCCGTAGTCTTCAATGTGCTGGCCCGTCTCTCCCACGTAGCCGGCCTGCAGAGAAGTGGTGTGGGTGAGCGCATACTCCAGCGTCAAGTTGTACTCCTGCACATAGGCCGGCTGGATGTTTTGCGGATAGGCGGTGTAGCCGTTGTTGGAACTGCTGTATTGCACGGAGGTGTCGGAACTGGTAAAGCCTTCCTCGGCGGTGTTGGGCGTGGACACGGCTCCGGGCTTAGGGCTGGCTACCGAGAAGCCGGCTGCCTGCAGGAAGGGGGCAATGGCAGTCAGGCGCTGGTTGAACGAGTTGCCTTCGAAGAAGCTGGTGGCGCCGTAGCCGCCGCGCGCCACAACCTTGTCGCTCAGTTGATAGGCAAAGCCAATGTGCGGCATCCACTGCCGGTAGTTGGGCTGGTAGCAGGCCAGGTTGGCGCACAGGCCCGATCCCTGTAGACCGGAATTGGGAAGCAGGGCGGCGGCGGGGATGTGGCCGGCATAGAGAATTTGCCCGGTCGCGAGATCGATGTTGCCGGTCCTGTCCTGCTGTTCGATCCAGGGTTCGTCGAACTCGTAGCGCACACCGAAGATCAGGGTAAGGTTGGGGAGCACTTTGAAGCTATCCTGCGCAAAGCCGGCCGTGCGCCATTGGCGCTGCCCGACGTTAACGCTGGACAGCGTTACGCCTCCCCCCGATACCCGGTCGAGCACAAAATCCGCAGGGCCGTAACCGCTGGAGCCGGTGCCATTCGCGGTGAAGGCGCCGGAGTAGTTGAGCGAACCCAGGTAGCCGTCGTTGTTGCCGGTGGGGTAGTTGTTCTGGTAGCGGCGTGCTTCAATGCCCATGCTCAGGTAGTGCTTGCCGCGCTGCCAGGTCAAGGTGTCGATGTAGCTGTACGTGTTGTCGATGACGCCGCCATTGTAAGCCGTTGTGCCCACGTCGCTAAGGCCGTTGTTGAGGCCCTGGTTGGTAAAGCCGTTGAACTTCTGCGTGGGGAAGCTGATGCCCACCTTGGCATTGCCTGCGGTTCCGAATTGGCCGGTTGAATCCTCAGGGAAGCCCGTATTCCAATCCGTGCGCGAAAAGCCGATGCGCGCCGAGTTGATCAAAGACGTGGAGAAGGTGCGAACCCAGTTGAGGCCGGTGATCCAGGTGGGATAGAGATTGAATCCCGGAAAGGTGATGGCCAGAACCGGGGTCGATCCGTCATAGGCGTGGGAGATGGAATAGAATCCCGTGATCTTGTCGTTTGCGTGGGGGTCGTATTCAATCTTGACGTCGCCCTGGTTGTTGGCGTTGAAGCTGCGCGAAGGGGCCTCGTAGTTGTTGTTCGCAACTCCATCTGTGGGCGTCAAGCATTTGCCGTTACTGGGGGTGGTAGGGGTGGCGCCACCGCAATCCGGATAGAGAGTCGGATTGGCAAACAGGAATTTGGCGACCGGATTCACGATTGGAACGCCCTGGTTATTGGTATAGGGTGCAAAGTTGTTTAACGAGTCATAGAGTTGGATGGGATTGGCGGCGGCGAGCAGAGCTGAGAAATCACCGTTGCGCATCGCATCCGGGATCACGCTCGCCTTGCCCAATCCGCCAACGTGATGGCGCGATCCAAGATAATCGCCAAAGAAGAACAGCTTGTTGTGTAGAATGGGTCCGCCTACAGAGCCCCCGAACTGCGTCTGGGAGTAGGGGTTGATTGGGGTCACTGGTGTTGACTGGCCATTTCCGTAGGAGTTCGCATCGAACCGGTAATCCTGCACGTAGCCGTATGCCGAACCGTGGAACTGGTTGGTGCCGGTCTTCAGCACGGCCACCACGCCGGCGCCGTTCACGTTGCCGTAGTCGGTAGGCGAATCCGCTGTGATGACCTGAATCTCTTCGAGCGCTTCTGGCGCGGGACTGTACGAGATCAGGTTGTTATAGGTCTCGTTCATGTCGATGCCGTCGATGGTGTAGTTGTTGGCCTGGGCGCGGTTGCCGTTGAAATTGGGCGTGTCGGAGTTATATGTGCTGCGCTCGATGCTGGTCTGGCCACCGGTTCCATATGTCGTCACTGCGCCCGGTACATACAGCGTGAGAGCCGAGAAATCCAGGCCGTTCAGAGGGAAGTTCTCGATGGTGTTGGCGGTGAAGGTGCTCGAAATGGTCGGGTCGGTGGTGTTGAGGATGGGCGCGGCGGCTGAAACACTCACCGTCGTCGATGAACTTCCCACCGTCAGCTTCACGTTGAAGTTGGCCGTCTGCATAACCTCAAGAACAAAGGCCGGCAGCGTCTCGGTGGTAAACCCGTTGGCCGTCACTGAAATCTGATAGTGGCCGATGGGGAGGAAGTCGATCCGGAACAGGCCGGTTTCATTGGCGGTGGTTGGGGTATCGACGCCGGTGTCGAGGTTATGAGCCGTCACCTGGGCGCTGGGAACAACCGCGCCTGTGGGATCTGTGACCTGGCCGGTAATCGAGCCGGTCACCGTCTGGCCGTGGGCAATGGAGATGCACGCCACCAGGGCGAGCATGCATCCGAAGACTAGCCGCAGGAATTTGCTTTTCATTGGGGCCTCACTTGATTCTCTGTGTCTGATCCGTCTGTTTTTTTTGACTGCGGCGCGTGGGATCGATTCCACGCCGTCAGGATTCTGGTTGCAGGAAAGACTGCTTTGGAATACCCGGGCATTGGTTACAGCGGACTGCGCGGAGGCCGGAATCGCCCGGATTCATTCCATCCCCCGTTGGAATCTGCGAGCGGGCAACCGTGTTACGTGGACTGCGGGCGCTGGACAAAGCCGCAAGCGGCTAGGCACCTTTCAGCACATCGCAGAGCCGGGATAACTTATGCGGATAAGCTTACTGTCGAAATGATCAAACAGTCAATAATTATGAAAATAAAAATCAAAATGATCAAAATTGGTGCACTTTTCAATCAGAGTGCGGGGTTGGGAAGGACGGGCTCGATCGGTGGCGCAGGACCTCCCGAAGCGCGCAAGCTAATTGCCGTCAGTAATTTTGCGCCATTTGCCGGTAGACTCCGGAGGGCCGGACAAGGCCAGGTTCAGCTTTGTCCGCGGCAACACCACCAGGTCGACACGGCGGTTCTCGGCGCGGCCTTCGGGCGTACCGTTCGGCGCAACGGGGTGAAACTCCGCATAGCCGGCCGCCGAGATCCGCTCCGGCGGCATGGCCTTCATGTCCAGAAAGTCACGGGCGATGCGGGTGGCGCGCGCTGTCGAGAGCTCCCAGTTGGAGTCAAACTGCGCCGTGTGGATGGGGATGTTGTCGGTGTGGCCTTCCACGCGCAGATCATAAGACGTGTGCCCGAGCGACGTGGCGATGCGACGCAGCGTGGGCAAGGTCGCCGGCTGCAGGTCGGCAGAGCCGGACGCAAAAAAGCCGGCCTCGCGCAGGCTGATCACCAACCCGTCGCGGCCCATGTGGATGGAGACCGTATGCGTGGCCACCTGGTTGGAGAGCGTCTGCTCCAGTTCACGGCGCACCCGGTCCAGATCGCTCTTGACCTGGGCCGGCGAGAGCACGTCCTCGCCCACCACGATATTCATGGGCATGGCGGCCTTCTCCGCGCCCGAGGCCGTGGCGGGCCCGGCCGCCGGGTGACGGCTTGAATCCGGAAACAGGCCCAGCGAATGGAACGCCGAATCGATGGACTCGGTCACCTGCACATGCTTCTTCTGGTCGGCCTTGGCAAAGGCATAGAGCACCACGAAAAAGGCGAACAGCAGCGTGATGAAGTCGGCATAGGAGACCAGCCAGCGCTCGTGGTTGATGTGGCCTTGGCGGTGGCGGCTCCTCATGCGGCCTTCTCTTTCTTCATCTGCGCGGGATCGTCCAGGAAGCCGGCCAGCTTGATCTCCAGCATGCGCGGATTCATCCCTTCCAGGATCGAGGTCACGCCTTCCAGCATCATCTCCCGGCTCAAGTGCTCCTCGCGGATGCGGATACGCATCTTGCCGGCGAAGGGCAGAAAAAACAGGTTGGCGATCCCCACGCCATAAATGGTAGCCACAAACGCAACGGCAATGCCCTTGCCCACTTCGTCGATGTTGTCCAGATGCTGCATGACCTGGATGAGCCCCAGCACTGCGCCCAGAATGCCAATCGTGGGCGAGAAACCGCCGGCCGACTCGAAGACCGCCGGCAGCCGCTCCTCGCTCTCTGTGGCCGAGTCCAGGCTGACCTGCATGATGCGGCGCAGTTCGCTCGGCTCGGTGCCGTCCACGGCCAGCATCAGCGATTGGCGCAGGAAGGGATTCTCAATGGCTTTTAAATCGCTGTCCAGCGAGACAACGCCGCTACGCCGGGCCTTGTTGGCAAACGAGACCAGCAGGCCAACGAGCTGGTCGTTGTGCTTGCGTGGCGCGGCAAACAAGTGTCCCAACCGGCCGAATGCGGCCACCACGGTAGACAGCGGAAACTGCAGCAGCACCGCGCCCATGGTGCCGCCAAAGACGATCAGAGCCGCGGTGGGCTGCAGAATCTGGCCCAGGTTTCCGCCTTCCATCAGCAGCCCGGCCACAATGCCGACGACGGCCAGAAGGACTCCGGCCACACTCGATTTGTCCATGTCGAACTCCTTCACAGCTTCGCCGCTGCAAGATGGAAGCGTTTATTCAACGGTCGGGCTTGGCGTTCTGCGCAAGGCTTGCCTGGCCGGAGACATCCAGGCTGGTGATGGAGACCACACGTTGCAGATCGGCATAGTCGGGCATGCGGCGGGTCACCTGGCACAGCAGGCGGGCACGATAAGCAAGCACCAGCTCGGTGACCTCCTCGCACGGCTCGCGGACGATAATCTTCTCGCCGTTGATGAGCGTGAGCATGGTGTCCGGCGACGATTCCGCCGTTTTGATCAGGTCGCTGTTGAGGACGATGGGAATTCCGTTGAGCCGCGTCAGTTGGATCATGGCCTGGCAAACTCCTATGCGGGAGTTATCGGCGTGCTTTCTGAAAGGTTAAAAAATTAGAAACGGCAATCGGCATTTGTCCACCTGTGGAACAGTTTCAGGGGGTGGATAAAGTCCCCATGCGGGGCGCCGAAGAAGGGGGCAGATGCGACGGCGACCATGCCGGAAACAGCTACCCAAAGTTCCACAAAAAAAGGGAGCGCTTCCGCGTGAGGGACCGTAAATCAACGCATCAAACTGAGGAGCATCCCATGTCCCTGGGAGTCTTAAATAATCTCTCTGCTATGTATGCGGAGAACAACCTTAACAACACCACCAACAGTCTCAACACAGTTCTGCAGCAGTTGTCTTCCGGATCGAAGATCAACTCCGGCGCCGATGATGCAGCCGGCCTCTCACTGGTCGATGGCCTACAGGCTAACTCGCAAGCCCTGGCCCAGTCGCAAACCAACGCCCAGGAAGGCGTAGGTCTTCTCCAAGTCGCCGATGGCGCACTCTCGCAAGTGACAAGCCTGCTCAACCGCGCCGTGACGCTGGCTACCGAAGCCTCGAACGGCACCCTAAATAGCTCGCAGGACACCGCGGCTAACCAGGAATACCAGTCCATCCTCTCCGAGGTTACCAACATCGGCTCCACGACCACCTACAACGGCAATGCGGTTTTCAACTCGAATACCAACATCTACACCGGCGACTCGACGTCACAGGGCGCTTCCGTCGACGCCCTGAATATCCGCACGCTGTCTTCCTCCAACGTGGGCGATTCCAGCGGCACGATGGCTTACAGCAGCGGCGGCTCCAACAGCAATGTGTTTGTCAACTTGTCGCTCGATGCCGCCACCGGCGTTCAAACCACAGCCGCGGCCATCGGCGACACACTTAACGCAACTGGCGTTACGACGATCAATGTCAATACTCTGTCCAGCTCGGGCACTGTTGTGGCCAACGCCGTCACGGTTGGCACGGGCAGCGGCTACGCAAACACGGCCCAGGGAATGATCAACGCGATCAACAACTCGGGCTTGGGCGTGACCGCCAGCTTCACCACGGCCGCAGTGGCCGGAGCCAGCGTCGCCGGCTCCGTTCCCGCAGACGATACCGCCTCCGCTTTGACCAACACAGGCATCATGATTTCCGGTTCGGTCGGCGTCGGTGCTACACCGACCTCGGCCAGCTTCAGCGGTTCCGCGACCGCAACCGGCGCAGCCAACGCCGATATCCTTACTGGTTCCCTCACGTTCCAGGTAGGCAACAGTGCGGCGACGACTGTCACCATGGCCCAGGTGGCCACGGCTACAGACGTTGCCCAGGGCGCCGTCACCATGGGCGACCTGAAAAGCTATATCAACGCGAACACATCCCTGGGCATCACGGCGGGCGACAGCACTGGCGGAACACTCACGTTTGCGAGTTCCGCTGCCAGCGATCCTGCTTTGAAGGTTACCTCAAACCTTACCGACACCTCTCTCGCCGCCGGTCCAGCGCCCTTGACCTACACAGCTACTTCCGCCTACAGCGCCGGGATCTCCACGGGCACCTTTGCCACCACGGGAATCACCGACAGCACGACTGTTCAGACGGTTAACGCAGCGTCGAACCTGGGCACCGCAAGCACCGGGGGCGGCATCGCAACGATCAGTTACACGGATAAGTCCGGCGAGTCGCTGAGCGGGACCGATCTGTCCACGCAGGCCGACGCGGAAACCTCCCTGACCAGCCTCAACGCGGCCATCACCGACGTTGCCGCACAGGACGGCTACGTCGGCGCGCAGATCAACACGCTGAACTCGGT